>Ga0208242_100172_pt1 | contig 78339 bp, 78 predicted proteins | sample SubbioAug_CSW13A_FD_184825 | JGI IMG/M metagenome (GOLD analysis project Ga0208242, IMG submission 184825) | Serpentinite rock and fluid subsurface biosphere microbial communities from McLaughlin Reserve, California, USA - CR12Aug_CSW13A (SPAdes) | ecosystem: Environmental > Terrestrial > Deep... | reverse complement strand
AGCAGCACGATGCGTGCACGCTGCACCAGTCTCACGCTGGTGAGCTTGGAGCGAGCCAGCCGGGTCAACTCGGCTCGCTCTTCGTCGGTCAACACAATCTCGGGGGCAACTCGCACTGGCTCTCTCCATTTGCTCGTAGTAGAGCATTGGAAATGCACTCGTAATATAAGTTCCATCAAGAATCAAACACTACACTAGGTCACCGCATCAATGAGTTAAGAAGAGGCAGGGGCCGATGGTCATTGGGCGGTGATGGCAAGATTCCGCTGCTTTTTGGCGGCAAGGTGTGACAAGTGGGGGAGCGGTACAGAATCACGTGTCACAGGGATCTGGCCGAAAAGATCATGTAAATCAAGAGACTAGGGACGAATAGCGTCCAAGAATGCAACGAGGCGCGACTTGTCGCTTCAACATGTAGATCAATTTTTCTGCTCTCCGAAGCCTCGGTACCCCAGTCGAACTGAAACGCGTCGCCAAGTGCGAACTACTAGGGCACGAAAGCAGTCTTGCCTACCTGACTGCTCCTCTGGCCAGCGTCGTGCAAAGGCGGCCGCCCGGCCGTAACTGCCGGCATGGCCCTGCTCGCTCAGCGCTTCAAACAGGGCCTTGACGGTACGCCGATCGCGTTTGCCGCAGTGCTGATCGGCCTTGAGCCAGGTCGTCAGCGTTTCGGTGAACCCATCGAGTTTGCTCACCGCCACCCGCTGCGGTTACTTGGACTGGACCATCTCGCCCTTGCGCAGCCAGGCTTTGATGGTGTTTCGTGCCAGGCCGGTACGCCGCTCGATCTCTTTGATTGGAAGGCCATCGCGCAGGTACATCCTGCGAATCTTTGCCAGTGCTCCCACGTTGATCACTCCTTGATTCATCCTGTTCAAAAAACAAGCGGGAGACCTTACTCAAGGGGTCAAAATTACTCGGAATTCAACAATCGGACTTACACCTGAGGGTGCAAGCCCTTTGCGAGTTGGTTCAAGTTCGCATCACAAAGCCGTCCAGTAGCGCCTCGTTCGGGGCAGACCAGCAAGCCTTGTGGCCCCGAATGGCTCCAGGGGTGCCAAGATGGGGTAAAGTTCTTCATCAATGCGATTGGATGTCAATCAGGGTGTGCAGAGTCAGGCCTGAAAAAGTCCCCTGTTTTGGTAAATCCGGACAGCTAAATTGCGTCAGAACAAATCACACTCCCCAGAAATGCAGTAGGTCTACACATCATGGCATCCGTTAATAAAGTTATTCTCGTTGGCAATTGTGGTCGTGACCCTGAAGTTCGTTACTTGCCGTCGGGACAAGCTGTGGCCAATGTCAGCGTGGCTACGTCAAGCCGTCGCAAAGACAAAAACAGCGGTGAAACTATTGAAGACACGCAGTGGCACCGTGTCACTTTTTACGACCGCTTGGCGGAAATCGCTGGTGAATATGTTAAAAAAGGGCGCCCTATTTATGTTGAAGGCCGTCTGAAATATGGCACTTATGTGGACAAGGCCACTGGCGTAGAAAAAAACACGGTGGACATCATTGCCACCGAACTTCAGTTGCTGGGTGCCCGCGAAGGCATGGGCGGTGCAGGTGAAGAGGGCGGCGGGGGCAGTGGTTATGCCCGTCCATCCGCTGCGCCACGCCAGGCTGCCCCGGCACCCCGCCCGCCAGCGCCTACGTCCGCACCGGCCCGCCAGTCCGGCGGCTTTGACGACATGGACGATGACATTCCGTTTTAAAGCTGTGGTTGTGGCGCGCGCCCGATGAGGTCAAACATTTTTCGGGGTGGGTGTTCCGTCCAACACGAAACACCACGCCCGCTGGCAACTGCGGCCTGCTTTCATGGTGCTGTTGGGAAGCTCTCAAAGTCGACATCGGGTTGGGTGTGGAACCTCCAGGGCTGGCCCTGATCCATTTAGTTGTCGGGTGCGTTGGTGATCGGCGCACCTCTTTATTCCGGCGCTAGCGCCGGACATCTCCAGAAAGGCATTGCATGCAAATTCAAGTCAATACTGACGACCACATCCATGGCGGCGAGTCGCTGGCCCAATGGATCAGCGACGAGGCCGTCAGCCGTCTGAGTCGGTTCCGCGACCACATCACCCGTGTGGAGGTGTTCCTGACCGATCTCGACGGTAGCAAATCTGGCGTGAAGGACAAGCGCTGCCGCTTGGAGGCCCGTGTGGCCAACCGCCAGCCGGTGAGCGTCACGGCCGATGGCGACAAGATGGCGGCCGCCTTCACCGACGCGGTGGACAAGCTCATCCGCTTGCTGGACACCGACTTGGGCCGCGTTAAAGACCGCAACGGTCGCGAAACCATCCGCAACGCGACCGACCAAGGCGGCTGAGCATCCCCGTCGCAATGGCCCGGAGTGCTACCAAGCATTACCGGGGGGTTTTTTGGCTATCACGCCGAGGGTGGTTGTCTCTGCCACACATCAACGAAATAGGCCAGATGAAAAAATCTGTGGGTTGACCTGGAGTCGGCAGGCAACGAACTGTCGGCACAATGCTGCCCATGGAAACCTCCGACACTCCTGAGCCCAGCCTGCTGCCCGACAGCGACCCGCAGCGCGAACTGCTGCACAACGAAGTGCACGCGCGCCCTTCGGCCCGCATCCGGCTGCCGGCCCTGATCGTGTTCGTGGCCGTGCTCAACGAGGGTGTGACGCGCGAGCAGGAAGGCGAGCACCTGCGCCGCCTGCCGGGGCTGGCCCAGCTGTCACAAGAGCGTTTGCAGGGCAATTTTTTGCGGCTGCGATTTGAAGAGCACACGCTCAAATGGGAGCGCCACACCGAGTTCACCCGCTATTCCATCGTGCAGGAACTGCCTGAGGGCGCAGGCCTGGGCACCAGCGATCCAGCGCTGCTGGATGCGCTGGTCACGCCACCCGGCTGGCTGCGCGACATTCCCGGGCGCACCGTGGCCGCTATCCAACTGGTGATGCTGCACGCCGACCTGCCCGAGCAGACCCCCGACGCGCAGGCGGCGCTGATGGGGCTGGCGCAGCGGTGGTTGGGCGACCGCGCCGTGGTGGCCTCGCAGCTGGGAGGGGGGCACTCGTGGGCGCTGACCGACTTTGCCCTGCGCCCATCGGGCTTTGAGCGCATGCTGGTGCTGGCGCCGCCGGGTACCACCGAAACCCGCGCCGGGCGTATTTCCCAGCGTCTGCTGGAGCTGGAAACCTACCGCCTCATGGCGTTACGCGGCTTGCCGGTGGCCAAGGCGCTGTCGCCCATGCTGGCCGACGCGGAAACCCAGTTGGCCACCATCACCGCGCAGCTGGAAAACAAGTCAACTTCTGACCAGGCGCTGCTGGACCAGCTGGTGTCGCTGGCCGCAAAGGTGGAGCGCGCTACCGCCGAAAACAATTACCGTTTTTCGGCCACACACGCATACGACACGCTGGTCACCCAACGCATTGGCGAACTGCGCGAAAAGCCGATACCGGGTACGCAGACCATTGGTGAATTCATGCAGCGCCGGCTCTCGCCTGCCATGGCCACCGTTGCTGCCACGGGGCAGCGCCTGGCTTCGTTGTCAGAACGCGTCTCGCGCACCAGCGCCTTGCTGCGCACGCGGGTTGACATCGTCACCGAAGCGCAGAACCAGCAGCTGCTGGAAAAGCTCACCAAAGGGCAAGAACTTCAGTTGCGTCTGCAAAGTACGGTGGAAGGCCTGTCGATCGCGGCCATCTCGTATTACGTGGTGAGCCTGGCACTGTATTTGGGCAAGGCGGGCAAGGCCGCAGGCTTGCCGATCAACCCCGAAATGGTCGCTGGCGCCATGATTCCGCTGGTGCTCTGGGGCGTGTGGCGGACCACGAAGAGGATCCACGAGAAGCTGCACGCAGCGCATTGAGCCTCCGCATGGCCTGTGTGAACGCTCCCCGACACGGATGCCCCTGATGGAGCTGCGGCAGTTGCGCTACTTCGTTCGCATCGTCGAGCTTGGCTCCATGAGCCGGGCGGCGGCGGATCTGGACCTGGTGCAGTCCGCCCTCAGCCAGCAGATCACGCGGCTGGAGGGCGAGCTGTGCACGCGCCTGCTCCACCGCACGCCGCGTGGCGTGTCGCCCACCGAGGCGGGCGTGGCGTTCTTCCGCGAGGCGCAGCTCACCCTGCGCCATGCCGAGCAGGCCATGCGCGTTGCGCAGCAGGCGCGCCTTTCGGGCACTGTGAGCGTGGGGCTGGCGCCCACCACTTCGGCGGTGCTCGGGCTGCCGCTCATGCAGGCCATGCGCGAGCGCTACCCGGACGTACGCCTGCACATGGTGGAGAGCATGTCGGGCCACCTCACCGCCATGCTCAACGCCCGCCAGCTCGATCTGGCGGTGCTGTTCGACACCCGGCTGCACCAGGCCCGGCAGGCCGGTGGCGGGCGGCGCTGGGGCGTGCGGCCGCTGCTGGAGGAAGACCTGTTCCTGGTGCGCCGAGCCGCCGCGCCGCGCCTGCCCGCCGAGATTGCCATCGCCGACCTGGCCGACGAGCCGCTGATCCTGCCCACCGGCCCGCACGGCCTGCGCAGCACGCTGGACACGGCGTTCGCCGGCGCCGGCATCGCCCCGCGCGTGGTGCTGGAGGTGGACTCGCTTGCCATGGTGATGGCCGCGGTGGACGCCGGCCTGGGTTCCACGCTGCAGCCCTGGGCCGCTCTGGGCCGCTACCCGGATGCCGCGCAGCGCTTCCAGTGCGCGCGCCTCACCGACGCCCCCGCGCGCCGCGTGAACCTGCTGTGCACCCTGTCGGACGACGAGCTGTCGCCTGCCGCGCTGGCCACACGCGTGGTGCTGTTGGACTGCGTGCGCTCGCTGCTGAGCGACGGCCGGTGGTTCGGCGCCACCGCCCTCGCCGCCGTGCCCAACACCCATCACACTTCGTGATACCCCCGTGACGTGAGCCCGCTGCACAGCGGGCGCTGGTCTTTCTACATTCCCTCATGCGCCGGATGCGTTCCAGCGCCCCCTGAGAGAAAGCGAAGGAGACCCATGTCAACGGACCCCGATGTCCTGGTGATCGGTGGCGGCAACGCCGCCCTGTGCGCCGCCCTCATGGCGCGCGAGGCCGGCGCCAGCGTGTTACTGCTCGAAGCCGCGCCGCGCGAATGGCGCGGCGGCAACTCCGCCCACACCCGCAACCTGCGCTGCATGCACGACGCGCCGCAGGACGTGCTGGTCGACGCCTACCCCGAGGAAGAGTTCTGGCAGGACCTGCTCAAGGTCACCGGCGGCAAGACCAACGAGGCACTGGCCCGGCTGGTGATCCGCGCCTCGTCGAACTGCCGCGACTGGATGCGCCGCCATGGCGTGCACTTTCAGCCCGCGCTGGCCGGCACTCTGCACGTGGCGCGCACCAACGCCTTCTTCATGGGCGGCGGCAAAGCGCTGGTGAACGCCTACTTCCGCAGCGCCGAGGCGCTGGGTGTGCGGGTGCGTTACGGGTCGCCCGTGGACCGCATCGAGATGCACCAGGGCCGCTTCATCGCCGCCCACGTGAAGGGCGAACGCATCACCGCCAAGGCCTGTGTGCTGGCCGCCGGCGGCTTCGAGTCCAACCGCGACTGGCTGCGCGAGGCCTGGGGCCAGAACGCTCGCGGCGAATGGCCGTCGGACAACTTCCTGATCCGTGGCACGGCCTTCAACCAGGGCGTGCTGCTGCGCCACCTGCTCGAAGACCACGGCGCCGACCGCATCGGCGACCCGACGCAGGCGCACATGGTCGCCATCGACGCGCGCGCGCCGCTCTACGACGGCGGTATCTGCACCCGCATCGACTGCGTGTCGCTGGGCGTGGTGGTGAACCGCGACGCCGAGCGGTTCTACGACGAGGGCGAAGATTTCTGGCCCAAGCGCTACGCCATCTGGGGCCGCCTGGTGGCGCAGCAGCCAGGGCAAGTCGGCTACTCGATCGTCGACAGCAAGGCCATCGGCCGCTTCATGCCACCGGTTTTTCCCGGCGTGAAAGCCGACAGCCTGCCCGAGCTGGCGCATAAGCTCGGGCTGCCTGTGGACACATTCATGCGCACGCTGGACGGCTACAACGCCGCCTGCCGCGCCGGCAGCTTCGACCACACCACGCTCGACGACTGCCACACCGAAGGCATCACCCCGGCCAAGACGCACTGGGCGAGGCCCATCGACACCGGGCCGTTCTATGGCTACGCGCTCAAGCCCGGCGTGACTTTCACCTACCTGGGCCTGCACACCGACGACACGGCCGCTGTGCGGTTCAACGATGTGCCGAGCGACAACCTCTTCGTCGCCGGCGAAATGATGGCTGGCAACGTGCTGGGCCAGGGCTACACGGCGGGCGTGGGCATGAGCATCGGCACGGCGTTCGGCCGCATCGCCGGCACGAATGCGGCAAGGGCCGCCCGCGCCACATCAACCGGAGCCCACCATGCACACGCTTGAAGCCCTCACGCGCGACGCCAGCGCCCTGGCCAACGGCGAGACCGTGCTGTCCGCCCCCGAAACCGAGGTGGCGCGCCAGATGCAGATCTGCAACGCCTGCCGCTACTGTGAAGGCTTCTGCGCCGTGTTCCCGGCCATAACGCGCCGGCTCGAATTCGGCAAGGCCGACATCCACTTCCTGGCCAACCTCTGCCACAACTGCGGCGCCTGCCTGCACGCCTGCCAGTACGCGCCGCCGCACGCCTTCGCGGTCAACGTGCCGCAGGCCATGGCGCAGGTGCGCGGTCAGACTTATGTGGACTACGCCTGGCCGCCCGCGCTGGGCCGGCTCTACCAGCGCCAGGGGCTCACGCTGTCGCTGGCGCTGGCGGCCGGCCTCGCGCTGTTCCTGGTGCTGGCCGTGGTGCTCCAGGGGCAGGGCCTGGGCGCGCTGTGGAGCGCGCCGGGCGGCAGCTTCTACGACCTCTTTCCACACAACCTGCTTGTCGGGCTGTTCGCACCGGTGTTCCTGTTCGCCACGCTGGCGCTGGCCCTGGGCGTGCGCCGCTTCTGGCGCGACCTGACGCCCGCGACCAGCGGTGCCCCGCTGTCGGCGCCCGCCACGGCCGAGGCGGCCGATGCCGTGCTGCGCCTGAAATACCTGGACGGCGGCCACGGCGAGGGCTGCCACAACGAAGACGACGCCTACACGCTCTCGCGCAGGCGCTTCCACCATCTGATGTTCTACGGCTTCCTGCTGTGTTTCGCCGCCACCAGCGTGGCCACGCTCTACCACTACCTGCTCGGCCAGCCCGCGCCCTACGAGCTGCCCAGCCTGCCCAAGCTGCTGGGCGCGGCGGGCGGCGTGAGCCTCGCGCTGGGCACGGCGGGCCTGTGGTGGCTGAACCTGAAGCGCCACCCGCAACACGGCGACGCCGCGCAAAAGCCCATGGACCTTGGCTTCATCGCCTTGCTGTTCCTCACCGCCACCAGCGGCCTGGCCCTGTGGGCGGCGCGCGGCACCCCCGCCCTGGCGCTCACGCTGTGCCTGCACCTGGGCGCGGTGATGGCGCTGTTCGCCACCATGCCCTACGGCAAGTTCGGCCACGGCATCTTCCGCACCGCCGCGCTGCTGCGCCACGCGGTGGAAAAGCGCCTGCCCAACCCCATCGGCCTGGGCGCCGACTGATCCTGCACCACCGACCGTTCCCTTTTTCCCGTCCGCCTTTCCCCCCCCACGAACCTCACTGAGGAGACCTCACCATGCACAAACGACACGTCCTGCGCGCCACCGCGCTCGCCCTTTCCACCCTGTTGCTGGGGGCCTGACACAGGCCCAGGCGCAGGACTTCCCGCCCAAGAAACCCGTCACCCTGGTGGTCGGCTTCGCGGCCGGCGGCGCGGCCGACGCGGCCGCGCGCCTGATCGCCAAGAAGCTGGGCGAGAACATCGGCCAGTCGGTGGTGGTGGAAAACAAGGGCGGTGCGGGCGGCAACATCGCGCACCAACTGGTGGCCAAAGCCAGCCCCGACGGTTCGGTGCTGCTGTTCGGCTCCGTGGGCCCGCTCACCATCGCACCGCACCTGATGAAGCTGCCCTACGACCCCTTTGTGGATCTGGCCCCCATCTCGGGCGGCGTGTACTTTCCCAACGTGCTCGTGGTGCACAAGGGCGTGGGCGTGAAGACGCTGGCCGAGTTCGTGCAGATCGAGAAGAAAAAGCCCGGCAGCGTGGACTTCGCCTCCACCGGCGCGGGCTCGGCCTCGCACCTGGCGGGCGAACTGTTCAACCAGCGCGCCGGCATCGACATGGTCCACGTGCCCTACAAGGGCGGCGCCCCCGCGCTGCAAGACCTGCTGGGCGAGCGCATCGCCTCGTACTTCTCGGCCCCGCCCACGGCGATGCCGCACATCGAGAGCGGCAAACTCATTCCGCTGGCCACCACCGGCCTCACGCGCCCGGCCTACCTGCCCCACATCCCTACCGTGGCCGAGGCCGGCTACCCCGGCTTTGAGGCACTCAACTGGTACGCCTTTGTGGCGCCGGGCAAGACCCCCGTGCCGCTGCTCGATCGCTGGAACCAGGAGATCGTGAAAGTGCTGAATGATGCCAGCGTGAAGGATGCGCTGAGCAAGCACGGCCTGACGCCCCAGCCCACCACACGCGCCGAACTGACCGCCTTCATGAAGAAAGAGTCCACCCAGTGGGGGGCCATCGTCAAAGAACGCGAGATCACCGCCGAATAACGGTGGTTGCAGCGGTCACGGCACGTTGAAGGCGTCGGTGTCGATCACGCCGCCGCCCAGGCACATCTCGCCGTCGTACACCACCGCGCTCTGGCCGGGCGTCACGGCCCACTGGGCATCGGTGAAACGCAGCGAAACCCCCGCCCCGCCTTCGGTGGCCAACTGGCACGGCGCGTCGGCCTGACGGTAGCGCGTCTTGGCGGCCAGCGCACCCGCTGCGGGCGGGTGGCCCGCCACCCAGCTCGCGTCTTGCGCGCGCAGGGCGGGGGACAGCAGCCACGGGTGGTCGTGGCCTTGCACCACCCACAGGGTGTTCGTCTCCATGTCTTTGCGCGCCACAAACCAGGGCGCGTGTTCGTTGCCGCCTTTTTGCGCGCCCCTGTCGCGCACACCGCCAATGCCCAGGCCCTGGCGCTGGCCCAGCGTGTAAAAACTCAGGCCCACGTGCCGCCCCAGAACCCGGCCTTTTTCGTCCTTGATGGGGCCGGGTTCCTTGGCGATGTAGCGGTTCAGAAAGTCGCGGAACGGCCGCTCGCCAATGAAGCAAATGCCGGTGCTGTCTTTCTTTTTCGCGTTGGGCAAACCGATTTCGGCGGCGATGCGGCGCACCTCGGTCTTGGGCAGTTCGCCCACCGGAAACAGCGTTTTGCTCAGCTGCGCCTGGTTCAGGCGGTGCAAAAAGTAGCTCTGGTCCTTCAGCGGGTCCAGGCCCTTGAGCAGTTCAAACGCGCCGTGGCGCTCGCGCACCCGGGCATAGTGGCCGGTGGCAATTTTCTCGGCCCCCAGGCGCATGGCGTGGTCCAGGAAAGCTTTGAACTTGATTTCGGCATTGCACAAAATGTCCGGGTTGGGCGTGCGCCCGGCGGCGTATTCGCGCAAGAACTCGGCAAACACGCGGTCTTTGTATTCGGCAGCAAAATTGACGTGTTCAATCTCAATGCCGATCACATCGGCCACCGAAGCCGCGTCCACGAAGTCGACGTTGGACGAGCAAAATTCACTGTGGTCGTCGTCTTCCCAGTTCTTCATGAAGATGCCGATGACCTCGTAGCCCTGCTGTTTGAGCAGGTGCGCGCTCACCGCAGAGTCCACACCGCCGCTCAACCCGACCACCACACGCTGTTTGTTTGCCATGGTGGAGATTATCCCTTTGGCGCCGCGGTCGGTTGACGCAGCCGTGCGGTTCGGTCCCGCTTGCAGGGGGCTTGCGCTACCCTTGTCCCGCACACCACAGCCATTGCCCATGACCCCGCCACCCTGCAATCTCACCTTTTCCGACGTAGAGTTCACCGCCATTCGCGCCCAGGGTGCGGGCGGGCAAAACGTGAACAAGGTGTCCAACGCAGTGCACCTGCGCTTTGCTGTGCGCGCGTCGTCACTGCCTGAGGCGATCAAGGAGCGCCTGTTGGCGCTGAGCGACCAGCGCATCACCACCGAAGGCGTGGTGGTGATCAAGGCCCAGACCAGCCGCAGCCTGGAGCACAACAAAGCCGAAGCGCTGGAGCGGTTGCAGGCGCTCATTGACAGCGTGGCCCTGGTGCCCAAAGCCCGCAAGGCCACCAAACCCACCTTTGGGTCGAAGCAGCGCCGCCTGGCTGGCAAGGCCACGCGTGCGCAGGTGAAGCGGTTGCGGGGGCGCGTGTCGGGCAGCGACTGACGGTATTGCTTCAGCCCTGGTCGATCAGCACCGAGGCGTTGGTGGTCACCACATCCAGCGGGTAGCGCCGGCCGGCCAGGTGGTCTTCCATGCACTGCAACACCAAGGGGCTGCGGTGGTGGGCGGCGCTGGCCCGCAGCTCATCCGGAGTCATCCAGAGCGTGCGCACGATGCCATGGTCCAGAGACCGATTGGGTTCAAAGGCGCCCAGTTCGCCGCAGAAGGCGAAGCGCAGGTAGGTGATGTCTTCGCCCGTGCTCTCCCGCTGAAAGCGGGAGAGGTACACGCCAACCACGGCGGTGGGTTTGAATCGGTGGGCAGTCTCCTCCAGGGTCTCGCGCGCCACGCCTTGTTCCGGGCTTTCACCCGGGTCCAGATGGCCGGCGGGGTTGTTCAGGCGCAGCCCTTCTGGCGTGTGCTCTTCCACCAGCAGGTAGCGGCCATCACGTTCAATGATCGCAGCCACGGTGACACTGGGTTTCCAACGGGTGTTCATGGACAGATTATTGACCGACCGGTGGTATCTGGCCGAGAGCCTCGTCTTCTGCGTGCCGGTGGAAGATTGGCAAAATCCCATGATCAAAAACATGGCTCAAAACGAAACAATCGGCTTTCCTGCGGAAAATTTCAACTGGCGGCGGCGGGGAACCCTGATCGGTATCGGGCGGCTATCAGTTAAGCTGCGCCACAAAGCAATTCAACCGCGCGAGTGAGGAGACTTTTTATGGTGATTGGCGCACCCACCGAAATTCCGGTAGGCGAGACCCGCGTGGTCCTCACAACCGACCGGTCCAGGAAGTGGGTCACCCAGGGCCACACCGGCGAGGTGCAGGTCAGCGCAGGCGCGGCAGCCCGCTAGACTTTGCATGGGATCGTGAGTCGGCCGCAGTGCAGGTGTACTCATCGTCCGTCCGATCTCCACCCCCCGGCCAGCGTCATCCCCTTTTTTCTCCCCAAGTTTCCATTGCTACATCCTGCATTCCCTGCATCAAGGACTTTTCTATGACTTCTGGCGCTCCCACCGAATCAGCCGCAGCCAGCGCGGCATCACCCACACCGCAGCGCATTGGCGTGCCGCGCGAGATTTTCCCGGGCGAAAAACGCGTCGCTACCGTGCCCGAGGCGGTGGCCAAGCTGGTCAAGCTGGGTTTTGCCGTGGTGGTGGAAAGCGGCGCGGGCGAGCTGGCCCAGCTCAGCGATGCCGACTACGTGGAAGCTGGTGCGTCGATTGCACCCAGCGCCGCCGATCTGTGGAGTGGCAGCGACATCGTCTTCAAGGTGCGCGCGCCCACGCCCGACGAGGTGGCGCTGATGCACGCAGGCCAGACGCTGATCGGCTTCCTCTGGCCGGCCCAGAACCCCGAGCTGATGCAGTTGCTGGCGGCGAAGAAGGTCACTGCGCTGTCCATTGACGCGCTGCCGCGCACGCTCAGCCGCGCGCAGAAGATGGACGCGCTGACCTCGATGGCCGGCGTCAGCGGCTACCGCGCCGTGGTCGAGGCGGCCAACGCTTTCGGCCGTTTCTTCAACGGCCAGATCACCGCCGCGGGCAAGGTGCCGCCGGCCAAGGTGTTCATCGCCGGTGCCGGCGTGGCGGGCCTGGCCGCCATCGGTGCGGCCGCCAGCCTGGGCGCCATCGTGCGCGCCAACGACACGCGCGCCGAGGTGGCCGACCAGGTGGTCTCGCTCGGTGGCGAGTTCGTCAAGGTGGACTATGAAGAAGAAGGCTCGGGCGGTGGCGGTTACGCCAAGGTCATGAGCGAAGGCTTCCAGCAGGCCCAGCGCGAGATGTACGCCAAACAGGCGCGCGAGGTCGACATCATCATCACCACCGCACTGATCCCGGGCAAGTCCGCGCCCAAGCTGATCACCGCGGAGATGGTCAAGAGCATGAAGCCCGGCAGTGTGATCGTGGACATGGCGGCCGAGCAGGGCGGCAACTGCGAGCTCACCGTGCCCGGCGAGGCGGTGGTGCGCCACGGCGTGACCATCGTCGGCTACACCGACCTGGCCTCGCGCATGGCGCGCCAGTCTTCCACGCTGTACGGCACCAACCTGTTCCGACTGACAGAGGAGCTGTGCAAGACCAAGGACGGTGTGATCAACGTCAACATGGAAGACGACGCGATTCGCGGTTTGACCGTGATCAAAAATGGCGAAATCACCTGGCCAGCGCCGCCCATCGTGGCAGCGCTCAAGCCCCCGCCCAAGCCTGCTGCTGCGGTCGCGGCGAAGAAAGGTCACGGCCACGGTGAAGCGTCCGGGCCGATGCCTGCGGGCAAGCTGGCCATCGTGGCAGGGGTCACGGCGGTGCTGTTTGCGCTGGTGGGCGCCTATGCCCCGGCCGAATTCCTGTCGCATTTCACGGTCTTCGTGCTGGCGTGTTTTGTGGGTTACATGGTGGTGTGGAACGTGAAGCCGGCGCTGCACACGCCGCTGATGAGTGTGACCAACGCCATCAGCTCCATCATCGCCATCGGGGCGCTGGTGCAAATATCGCCCATCGCCAGCGCGGCCGAGCGGCCCAACACGCTGATCGGCGTGCTCGCTGCGGTGGCGCTGGTGCTCACCGCCATCAACATGTTCGGCGGTTTCGCCGTCACCCAGCGCATGCTGGCGATGTTCCGCAAATAAGAATAGGAGACACTGAATGTCTGCAAGTCTGGCCACGGTCTCCTACATCGGTGCGACCATCCTCTTCATCCTCAGCCTGGGCGGCCTGTCCAACCAGGAAACCGCGCGCCGCGGCAACCTGTACGGCATGCTCGGCATGGCGCTGGCCGTGCTGGCCACGGTGTTCGGCCCCCAGGTCACCGCCGCCGGCATTCCCTGGATCATCGGCGCCATGGTGCTGGGCGGAGCCATCGGCCTGTACGCCGCGCGCACCGTGCAGATGACGCAGATGCCCGAGCTGGTGGCGCTGATGCACAGCATGGTCGGCATGGCCGCGGTGCTGGTCGGTTACGCCACCTATGTGGACCCGGAAGCCACCAAGGGCTTCGAGGGTGCGGCGCACACCATCCACGCCATGGAGATCTACATCGGCATCTTCATCGGTGCGATCACCTTCTCGGGCTCGGTGGCCGCCTTCGGCAAACTCTCGGGCCGCATCGGTGGCAACCCCTTGCTGCTGCCGGCCCGCCACTGGATGAACCTGGCCGGTCTGCTCGCGGTCATCTATTTCGGTCGCCTGTTCCTGCAGGCCGAGACCATCGAACAAGGCATGTTCCCGCTGTTCGTCATGACCGCCATCGCGCTGCTGTTCGGCATCCACATGGTCATGGCCATTGGCGGCGCCGACATGCCGGTGGTGGTGTCCATGCTCAACAGCTATTCGGGCTGGGCCGCAGCGGCCACCGGCTTCATGCTGAGCAACGACCTGCTGATCGTCACCGGTGCGCTGGTCGGCTCCAGCGGTGCCATCCTGTCCTACATCATGTGCAACGCCATGAACCGCAGCTTCATCAGCGTGATCGCTGGCGGCTTCGGCACCACCGCTGCCGCGCCCAAAGCGGCGGGCGGTGCGGCTGAGCCGGTGGGTGAGGTGAACCCCATACTGGCTGCCGAGACCGCCGAACTGTTGCGCGAGGCCAAGCACGTGATCATCGTGCCCGGCTACGGCATGGCGGTGGCGCAGGCCCAGCACACGGTGTTTGAGATCACCAAACACCTGCGTGAAAAGGGCGTGAACGTGCGTTTCGGCATCCACCCGGTGGCCGGCCGCATGCCTGGCCACATGAACGTGCTGCTGGCCGAAGCCAAGGTGCCCTACGACATCGTGTTCGAGATGGACGAACTCAACGACGACTTCGGGGGCACCGACGTGGCCATCGTCATCGGCGCCAACGACATCGTCAACCCGGCGGCTCAGGACGACCCGACCAGCCCCATCGCCGGCATGCCGGTGCTGGAAGTGTGGAAAGCGCGCACCTCCATCGTCATGAAGCGCAGCATGGCCAGCGGCTACGCGGGCGTGGACAACCCGCTGTTCTACAAGGACAACAACCGCATGCTGTTTGGCGACGCCAAGAAGATGCTGGACGAGGTGCTGGTGGCTTTGAAGAGCTGAGCGCGCGCCGGGAGGCCAATTCAACGCCGTGCGCTGCCCAGCTCCCGATCCGATCGGAGCGGGGCCAACACCTTCACAAAGGGCCGGTTGATGCCGCCCCTTTGTTTTTGATAGCAGGCAATCGGCATTTCGCTTGGATTGGCGTCTGTTGTCAGTTCGCGGTAAGGGAAAAACACGATTCCGCAGGCTGTGTTTCCGTTGGAAAATGTGCGGTTGCCAGCAACCCTCCCCCTGTCTCAGGAGATCACGAATGACCGAATCGACGGCCGACCGTCCTTGGCTGGGCGCCTACCCTGCGGGTGTGCCCGCTGACATCCCTTTGGACCAGTACCCTTCTCTGGTGCATCTGATGGAAGAGAGCTTCCACAAATACGCCAGCCGGCCCGCCTACAGTTTCATGGGCAAAGAGCTCACCTTTGGGCAGACCGACAGTTTTTCACAGGCGTTTGCCGCCTATTTGCAAGGTCTCGGGCTGGTCAAGGGGGACCGCGTGGCCATCATGATGCCCAACGTGCCGCAATACCCGGTGGCGGTGGCGGGTATCCTGCGTGCGGGCTTTGTGGTGGTCAATGTGAACCCGCTTTACACCCCGCGCGAGCTGGAACACCAGCTCAAAGACGCGGGCGCCAAAGCCATCGTCATCATTGAAAACTTTGCAGGAACGCTGGAGCAGTGCGTGGCCAACACGCCGGTCAAGCACGTGGTGCTGGCCGCGATGGGGGACATGCTGGGCCTGCTCAAGGGGTCGGTCGTCAACTATGTGGTGCGCAATGTCAAGAAGATGGTGCCCACCTTCAATCTGCCGCAAGCGGTGCGTTTCAACGAGGCCATTGCCCGGGGCACGCGCGGTACGCTGAAGCGCCAGAATATCGGGCCCGAGGATGTGGCCGTGTTGCAGTACACCGGAGGCACCACCGGCGTGAGCAAGGGCGCGGTGCTGTTGCACCGCAATGTAATAGCCAACGTGTTGCAGTCCGAGGCCTGGAACGAACCGGTGATGAAGCGGGTACCAGCCGGGGAGCAACCTGCCAGTGTGTGCGCCCTGCCGCTGTACCACATCTTCGCGTTCACGGTGAACATGATGCTGTCCATGCGCACCGGCGGCAAGACCATCCTGATCCCCAATCCGCGCGATTTGCCTGCGGTGCTGAAAGAGCTGAGCAAACATACTTTTCACAGCTTTCCGGCGGTCAACACGCTGTTCAATGGCCTGGCCAACCACCCCGATTTCAACACCGTCAACTGGCACAACCTGAAGGTGTCGGTCGGCGGCGGCATGGCGGTGCAAGCGGCAGTGGCCAAGCTCTGGCTGGAGAAAACGGGTTGCCCGATTTGTGAGGGCTACGGCCTGTCGGAAACCAGCCCGTCGGCCAGTTGCAACCCCACCACCAGCACCGAATACAGCGGCACCATTGGGGTGCCGCTGCCGAGCACCTGGATGAAATGCCTGGATGACGACGGCATGGAGGTTCCGGTGGGTCAGCCCGGCGAGATCGCCATCAAGGGCCCGCAAGTGATGGCCGGTTACTGGCAGCGGCCTGATGAGACCGCCAAGGTCATGACGCCCGACGGCTTCTTCAAGACCGGCGACGTGGGCGTCATGGATGCGCGGGGCTATTTCAAAATAGTGGACCGCAAGAAAGACATGGTGCTGGTGAGCGGCTTCAACGTCTACCCCAACGAGGTGGAAGACGTGGTCGCGCAACTGCCTGGCGTGATGGAGTGCGCTGTGGTGGGTGTGCCCGACGACAAGTCGGGCGAGGCCGTGAAGCTGGTGATCGTGAAGAAAGACCCGGCGTTGACCGAAGCCCAGGTGCGCGATTTCTGCAAGGCCAACCTCACGGGTTACAAGCAACCCAAAGTGATTGAGTTCCGGACCGATCTGCCCAAGACGCCGGTAGGCAAGATCTTGCGAAGGGAATTGCGGGGAAAATAACCCAGCCCTGCGCCGCGCCCAGGGGCGCCTCACCCCATCAGGGTGCAGCGCGAGCGGCCCGGCGAAGCCGCTTTCACCGCGTTCTCGGCTTGGGCACGCCCTCCGGTGGGTTGATGTGTTCTGGTCCAATGTGACGATGAAAGACGCAACCCCTATCGCCATCGTTGCCGCCCTGCACGACGAACTCGCCAGTGTGCTGGCGCTGATGCCTGATGAGCACAAGCAGGTGGTTGGTGGTCGCGCATTCTGGGTCGGTCATCTGCATGGGTACAACGTGGTGGCGGTGCTCAGTGGTATAGGCAAGGTGGCGGCGGCCACCACGGCCACGCTGCTGATCCAGCACTTCGGTGTGGGTCGCATCGTCTTCACCGGCGTGGCAGGTGGATTGGCTGCGGGGGTGAACGTGGGCGACGTGGTTCTCGCGCGCCAGTTCTTGCAACACGACATGGATGCCTCGCCCCTGTTCCCGCGCCACGAAGTGCCGGGCTACGGTCGCGCACGTTTTGAGGCCGACGCCGCGCTGACCGACGCCCTGGGCTTGGCTTGTGGCCGCATGTTGCATACCCTGTTGCATCGACTGGGCGCCGACACCATCGCCACCTTTGGCCTGCAGGCGCCGCGCCTGCACCAGGGCCTGCTCATCAGTGGCGACCGCTTCGTGGCCGCCACCGCCGAAAGTCAGGCGTTGCAGCGCGCGTTGCCTGAGGCCTTGGCGGTGGAAATGGAAGGTGCCGCTTTTGCGCAGGTGTGTCACGACTTTGGCGTGCCGCTGGCGGTCGTGCGCACCATATCGGACCGCGCCGATGACGCCGCCCACGTGGACTTTCCCCGTTTCCTGCGCGAGGTTGCGTCAAGGTACAGCAGCGCCATGATCGAAGCCTTGTTCAAACCATGAGGCAACCGGAGTGAAATGCCCAGGGTCCAGAGCGCGGTGGGCCCGGCCGTGCCGTCCCGCACGCGTTGCCCCATGAGGAGCGGAGCCGGTCACACGCAGTGAACCGGCGATGGGGGTGGCCCTACTTCAACCAGCCGCGCTTTCTGAAGTACACCATCGGCACCGCCGCCGACAGCACCATCAGCGCCAGCGCCAGCGGGTAGCCGTACTGCCATTGCAATTCGGGCATGAACGCGAAGTTCATGCCGTAGCTGCTGGCCACCAGCGTGGGGGGCAGCAGCGAGACGCTGGCCACCGAGAAGATCTTGATGATCTTGTTCTGGTTGATGTTGATGAAACCGACGGTCGCGTCCATCAGGAAGTTGATCTTGTCGAACAGGAAGGCGGTGTGGCTGTCGAGCGAGTCCAGGTCGCGCAGGATCTGGCGCGCGTCTTCGAACTGCTCGGCGCTCAACATGCGCGAGCGCATCATGAAGCTGACCGCGCGGCGTGTGTCCATCACGTTGCGGCGGATGCGCCCGCTCATGTCCTCATGGCGCGCGATGGCGGCCAGCACTTCACCGGCCTTGTTGTCGGTCACGTTGCCGTCGAGCACCTGGCGGCTCACCGTTTCCAGGTCGTCGTAAATGTTCTCCAGCGTGTCGGCGCAGTATTCAGCATCGGCGTCGAACAGCATCAGCAGCACGTCTTTGGCGTTTTCGATCAGTCCCGGCATGCGACGCGCGCGCATGCGCAACAGGCGAAAGACCGGCACGTCTTCATCGTGGATCGAAAACAGAACGCCCTGGCTTTTCAGCGAATCGTTGTGTTCGTTCAGGATAAAGGCCACGCGTACAGCACGCGGGTCCTCGTCATCGTCGATCAAAAAGTCGCTGCGAATGTGCAACTCGCCGTTGTCTTCCTCGAAGAATCGGGCCGACTCTTCGATGTCCTCGTCCATCGCGTCTTCGGGAATCGACAGCCCAAAATGCTGTTTGACCCAGCGGCGCTCTTCCGGCGAGGGTGCTTCCAGGTCGACCCATATCGGCTTGAACTGCGCGAGTGCTTCCAGCGACTCGATTTCTTCCTGGAACAAGCGGCCGTTGGCCAAGGTGAATACGTTGAGCATGAGGGCGCTCCCGGTGTGAGAGGGACTGAGGGAATCGGGCACTGGCGTGCCCCGGCGGTTGGGGTGGCGCTTTCAGCCAGCCGCTCGCCGAACCTCGGCCGCACTGCGTTGGGTGGGGCTCAGACGGAAGCGGGAGAGACTGAAAGCACACAACTGGGGGGTGTGCTGTCCATGGGTGTTGTGTGGGTTGAAGTGAGATGGTCTACCGGGACGCGGTTGAAAACCGACGCTGATTATGGCACTTCGAGCCGGTGGTTGTGGTCCAGCGGTGCCGCCAGAAACTGCACCAAATCATCTTTGCGTCGCCACGCATCGCCTTCGCCGAGGTGAATCAAGGCCCTGATGAAGTCGGGTTCGAGCACCAGGTAACCTGTCAGCGCAGCGGCGCTGCCGGCAGCATCCCGTCCGGTATCCAGTGCGCCCAGACCCACCAAGGTGTAGCCCGTGGTTCGGGATCTCGCACATGCCCTGGCAAGCGCTTGAAGCGCGGGTAGCCCAGACCTTTTCCCGCCGCATCCACACCGGTGAACCCCGGCCCGATCTGGACCTTTTTGCCGAGCAGATCGTACGCCGCACGCGCCCCGGCCGTGTCGCACGGCCGCGTGTTCCCCTGCGCACCATGATCGCGCTGCTGCACCTCAAACACGCCTTCAACCTCAGCGACGAGGCTGTCGTCGCGCGCTGGCGTGAGGCATCGCGCGGGCAATTCTTCTCGGGCCAGGCGCACGATGGAGAGCGCCGGCCGTGCGACGCCACCACCCGGTCAAGTTCCGCCGCCTGCTGGGTGCGTGCGCCGGCGCTCTGCGGTGATGATGGTGTGCCGCCACAAGACGCACGGCATGTCCAGGGCGCTGGTCTGAATGACCAAGCCTTCTATTTCACGCCTTTTTTGTGCTGCAAGCTTGCACTGCACCCCGTTCATGGGCATAGTGGGTTCAAGACTTCCCCTTGGCCGCCGGGAGGTTCGTCCACTTGGCGGCTTGTGTCAACCCGGAGCAGAAGGAGGCTCATGTATGAACCTGACGATCAGCGGTCACCACCTCGAAGTTACCCCCGCCCTGCGTGGTTACGTCACCAGCAAGCTTGAACGCATATCCCGGCACTTTGACCAGGTGGTCGATATCAAGGTGCTGCTCACGGTCGACAATCTCAAGGAGAAAGACCTGCGCCAGCGCGCCGAGTGCAATATCCATGTCAAGGGCAAAGACCTGTTCGCTGAAAGTGCCCACGCTGACCTGTACGCTGCCGTAGACGATCTGGCCGATAAATTGGACCGCCAGGTGCTGCGCTACAAAGACAAGGCCCAAGACCACCACCACGAAGCCGCGAAGCGCCTGATGTAAAGCCGTGACGGGGTCGCCGAAAGCGTCCCTTATGTTGCACTGCAGCAAGCCGCTTGAAAAGTCAAGCGGCTTTTTTGTGGCCTGAGTCTAGCCAACGCCGCCCAACTCGGCATAATTTGCGCTTCAAGAGGCCCACATGAACCGACTATCTGCCATATTGCCCGCCGCGCAAGTGCTTGTGAGTGTTGACGCGACCAGCAAGAAACGCGCGTTTGAAGAAGCGGGCTTGCTTTTTGAAACCCTGTACGGACTGAATCGTGCGCTGATCACCGACAGCCTGTTTGCGCGTGAGCGCCTGGGTTCCACCGGTCTGGGCCACGGCGTTGCCATTCCCCACGGTCGCATCAAGGGCTTGAAACAGCCTTTGGCTGCGGTTTTTCAACTGGGCAACCCGATCGGTTTCGATGCCCCGGACGAGCAGCCCGTGCAGTTGATGATTTTTCTGCTGGTGCCCGAAGCCGCCACCCAGAAGCATCTGGAAATACTGTCCGAGATCGCCGAGTTGCTGAGTGACAGCGTCCTGCGCGAGCAAATGAAGTCGTCCAGCGAAGCGACCGGATTGCACGGCCTGATCACATCCTGGCAGTCGGCCCACGCCGCTGCCTGAAGACAGTCCTCCGCTTCGGCGTGGTGTCGCTCGTCCCCAGAAATGCGAACGGGGCATTGGATGCTTCCGGCCGGTCTGCGCCAACAGCCCCTGCATGGGGCTGCTTCGCTTCGGGGCGACGCAGGTCCTTCGGGGTATTCGCAGGCTGTCACGTTCTGCCCCCTATGAAAAGTGATCGAGCATGAAACCCACTGTCGTCAGTGCAGACGTCTTGTTCGAAGACCACCGCGAAGCCCTGAAATGGCAGTGGGTGGCCGGCTTGGGGGCTTCTGAGAGGCGCTTTGACGAGGTGGCCATCCGCGCGGCACGTTCGGGTGCCGACCTGGTGGGCTACCTCAATTACATCCACCCTTACCGGGTGCAGGTCTTTGGCGAACGCGAGGTGGCGTACCTGACGAGTCCGAATAACGACGACAACCAGCGTCGTGTTTCGCGCATTGTCACGCTGGAGCCACCCGTGCTGGTGGTGGCCGATGGTCAGACCGCACCCGATGCGCTCCTGTCCCTGTGCGAACGGGCTCAGATTCCGATGTTTTCCACCAACGAGTCGGCGGCGTTTGTCATCGATGTGTTGCGGGCTTACCTCTCGCGCCATTTCGCCGACCGAGCGCCGATGCACGGCGTGTTCATGGACATCCTGGGCATGGGCGTGCTGATCACAGGCGAATCGGGCCTGGGCAAAAGTGAACTCGGGCTGGAACTGATTTCACGCGGCCACGGCCTGGTGGCCGACGATGCCGTGGACCTCTACCGCATCAACCAGACCAGCATTGAAGGCCGCTGCCCCGAGTTGCTGCAAAACCTGCTGGAGGTGCGCGGCATTGGTCTGCTCGACATCAAGGCCATCTTTGGTGAAACCGCCGTGCGCCGCAAAATGCGACTCTCGCTGATCGTGCACCTGGTGCGCAAGGAAACCATGGAGCGTGACTACGAGCGCATGCCGCATGAACCGCTGTACCAGGACGTGCTGGGCGTGCCCGTGCGCAAGGCGGTGATTCAGGTGGTGGCCGGGCGCAACATCGCCGTGCTGGTGGAGGCTGCGGTGCGCAACACGATACTGCAGTTGCGTGGCATTGACACTTATCAGGAATTCGTTTCTCGGCACCGCGCGGCCATGTCCCGGGGCGAGTGAGCCCCGCTGGGTGTGGTTCGCCCCCTCGGGGGGCTGGCATGCTTGGGGGGCGGGGCGCTGCGGCCTTTCGCCCCTGGCAAACAGCCGCCGGACTCGCCGCTCAAGCCTTGTTGTTGCGGTGAAGGCAGTCGTTCTTGACGCAGTTGGCGTACAGCGACAGCGCATGCTCTTGCAGCACAAAACCCCGCGTCTTGGCCACCAGATGCTGGCGCTTTTCGATTTCTTCGTCGAAAAACTCCTCCACCCGTCCGCAGTCCAGGCACACCAGGTGGTCGTGGTGCTGGCCTTCGTTGAGTTCAAAAACGGCCTTGCCCGACTCGAAATTGCTGCGCGTCAGCAAACCCGCCTGTTCAAACTGCATGAGTACGCGATACACGGTAGCCAACCCGATGTCGGAGCGGTCTTCCAGCAGGACGCGGAACACATCCTCGGCGGTCATGTGGCGCTGCTTGGTGTTCTGGAACACCTCCAGAATTTTCAGCCGCGGTAGCGTGGCCTTCAGTCCCGTGCTTTTGAGTTCTTCGATGTTGGTCATGGGAGGGCGGGGTGCAAGGGGTGGGGCGGCCGCTAGCGGCTTGGCCGTTGGGCTGTCGGCGTGTGGAGGCCGGGCCTGCGGTCTGCTGTACCCCGGGGCTACAATGGCTGGATCATATCGCCAGCGCGCGCGATGTGCAGCAAGGCCATACTGTTGGTGGCTGTACCACGCGCCTTTCACGGTTTGCCCACATGCACCACCTCACACCTCCCCGCTCCTCTTTGCATGAGCGCCTGCCGCGCCTCAGCCGCCCGGGCCGCGTGCTGTGCGCACTCAGCGCCTTGCTGGCGCTCACAGCCTGTTCCAGCCTGGGTGACCGGCTGCCCAGTGTCGCCAGCCTGGTGACGCCCTACAAGATCGACATTCAGCAAGGCAACGTGGTCACGCGCGAGCAGGCCCAGGCGCTGCAGCCGGGCATGTCACGCCAGCAGGTGCGCGACATTCTGGGTTCGCCCCTGCTCACCAGCGTGTTTCACGCCGATCGCTGGGACTACGTCTTCACTTTCAAGCGCCAAGGCCAGCCGCTGCAGAAGCGCAAGCTGGCGGTGTTTTTCAAGGGCGAGGTGATGGAGCGTTTTGAAGGCGACGAGTTGCCCACCGAGGCCGAGTTTGTGGCCTCGCTGGACGTGCGCCGCAAGTCCGACAAGCCGCCCGTGTTGCAGGCCACCGAAGCGCAGCTGCAAGCGTTCCAGGAACGCAACGCCAAAACCGCGCAAACGCCACCCGCCACACCGGCCACCGTGGCGCCCGGCACCCTTTACCCACCCCTGGAAACCCCGGGAGCGGCCCAATGAACGCCACCACCTTGCGCCCGCTGCGCATTTGTGTGGCCGGAGCCAGCGGCCGCATGGGCCAGATGCTGGTGGATGCCGTGCGGGCCAGCGACGATTGCGCGCTCTCAGGTGCGCTCGACATGGCCGCCAGCCCGGCCCTGGGCCAGGACGCGGGTGCCTTCGGCGGTCCGTCCACCGGCGTGGTCATCACCGCCGATCTGGACCAGGGCCTGGCCGGTAGCCAGTGCCTGATTGACTTCACCCGCCCCGAGGGCACGCTCGCCCACCTGCGCGCGTGCGTGAAACACGGCGTGAATGCTGTCATTGGTACCACCGGGTTCAGCGACGAACAAAAAGCGGAAATCGCCAAGGCGGCCCATTCGATCGCCATCGTCGTGGCGCCCAACATGAGTGTGGGCGTGAACGTGACGCTCAAACTGCTGGAGATGGCGGCCAAGGCGTTGTCCACCGGTTACGACATCGAGATCATCGAAGCCCACCACCGTCACAAGGTGGACGCGCCCAGCGGCACCGCCCTGAAAATGGGCGAGGTGATTGCCGACGCCTTGGGGCGCGACCTCAAGGAATGCGCCGTATATGCCCGCGAAGGCGTGACCGGCGAGCGCGATCCGTCCAGCATCGGTTTTGCCACCATCCGCGGTGGTGACATCGTGGGCGACCACACCGTGCTGTTTGCCGGCACCGGCGAACGCATCGAGGTCACGCACAAGTCCAGCAGCCGCTCCACCTACGCCCAGGGCAGCCTGCGCGCGGTGCGTTTCCTGGCGGGCAAGCCCGCCGGGTTGTACGACATGTTTGACGTGCTCGGCTTGCGCTGAGCGGTCTGCACCCATGGGCATTCTGGACACGCTGGCGCAGGCCGACGCTCTGGGCCGCGCCGTGGCGCTGCTGTTGCTCGCCATGTCGGTGGCCAGCTGGGTGGTGATTGTGTGGAAAAGCTGGCTGCTGCACCGCGCCGCCCGCGACGTGCGGCTGAGCACAGCGGCCTTCTGGCAGGCCAGCGATCTGGACGACGCCGACAAGCGGCTCGCGACCTTTGACGCCCGCCAGTTGCTGCTGCCGCTGTTGCGCGCTGCCCGCAGCCTTGGCGGCGCCCCGGCCCATACGCTGGCCGCCGCAGGCGACCATTCGCAGCAGCTCACCCGCGTGCTGCGCGACGCTTTGCACCGCGTCCTGGCCCGGCTGCAATACGGTCAGGTGCTGCTGGCCACGGTGGGCTCTACGGCGCCTTTTGTGGGTCTGCTGGGCACGGTCTGGGGCATTTACCACGCGCTCACCAGCATCGGGCTCGATGGAGGTTTCCGCATCGAACAGGTGTCTGGCCCGGTGGGCGAGGCCCTGATCATGACCGCAGCCGGTTTGGCCGTGGCCATTCCGGCGGTGCTGGCCTACAACGTGCTGGGCCGCAAGGTGGCCGAGATTGAGGCCGAACTGGAAGGCTTTGCGCGCGATTTGCGCGAACTGCTGTGCCACACCGGCACGGTGCCCGCGCCCGCTGCCTGAGCGCCATGGCCTTCGGCAGACTGGGAAAACCCGCCGGCCACCGGCCCATGAGCGACATCAACGTGACCCCGCTGGTGGACGTGATGCTGGTCTTGCTGGTGATCTTTATCTTGGCGGCGCCGCTCATGGCCAGCCGACTGGCGCTGGAGCTGCCCCAGGTCGAAGCGGCCGCCACAGCAGCCCCGGACGCGCCCGCCGCTTTTGTGGCCTTGAGTATGGACGCGCAAGGCCGGGTTTATTGGGACGACCAGCCCATAGACGCCGAGACCTTGCGCCTGCGCCTGCAAGCCACCGCCCAGCGCGACCCGGGCACCGAACTGCAACTGCGCGCCGACACCGCCGTGCCCTACGGCCGCGTGGTGCAACTGATTGCGCTGGCCCAGGCGGCGGGGTTGTCGCGCATCGGTTTTGTGGCCGATCCATCGGTGGCGGCTCCCCCTGTGCCACCGCCCGCCCGCTGAATTTCGCCTGGGGTGCCCAAGGCCTAAAATTGGAGGTTACCGTCTGGGGCGGTTGCGGGCCGATCACTGCGTGTCCGACCCCGCCCAGGAACCCTCTTACCCGACAGTCCTCCTCGCCGCTTGCCCGGTCCCCGCTTCATGCAAGAAAAATACGCCCACAAGGAAGTCGAGCGCGCCGCGCACGCCCACTGGAACGCCACCGACGCCTACCGCGTCAGCGAAGACGCGGGCAAGCCGAAGTTTTACGCCTGTTCCATGCTGCCTTACCCCAGCGGCAAGCTGCACATGGGCCATGTGCGCAACTACACCATCAACGACATGCTGGCGCGCCAGCTGCGCATGAAGGGCTTCAACGTGCTCATGCCCATGGGCTGGGACGCGTTTGGCCTGCCGGCCGAAAACGCCGCGCTGAAAAACGGTGTGCCGCCCGCCAAGTGGACGTATGAAAACATCGCCTACATGAAGCAGCAGATGCAGGCGATGGGCCTGGCCATCGACTGGTCGCGCGAAGTCGCCACTTGCGACCCGAGCTACTACAAGTGGAACCAGTGGCTGTTTTTAAGGATGCTGGAAAAAGGCATCGCTTACCGCAAGACCCAGGTGGTGAACTGGGATCCGGTGGACCAGACCGTGCTCGCCAACGAGCAGGTGATTGACGGCAAGGGCTGGCGCACGGGCGCGGTGGTGGAAAAACGCGAGATTCCGGGCTATTACCTGAACATCACGTCATACGCCGAAGAGCTGCTGGACCACGTGCAGATCGGCAACCCCAAGGCCACGCTCAACGGCTGGCCCGACAAGGTGCGGCTGATGCAGGAGAACTGGATCGGCAAGAGCCAGGGTGTGCGTTTTGCGTTCCCGCACAGCATCGCCGGGGACGACGGCGCGCTGATTGGCGACGGCAAGATGTACGTGTTCACCACGCGTGCCGACACCATCATGGGCGTGACGTTTTGCGCCGTCGCGCCCGAGCATCCCTTGGCGCAGCACGCGGCCGCCAGCCACCCGGCGCTGGCGGCGTTCATTGAAGAATGCAAGAGCGGCGGCACGACCGAAGCCGAGTTGGCCACGCAAGAGAAAAAGGGCATGGCCACCGGCCTGTTCGTCACGCACCCGCTGACCGGCGCGCAGGTGGCGGTGTGGGTGGGCAACTACGTGTTGATGTCGTATGGCGATGGTGCGGTGATGGGCGTGCCGGCGCATGACGAGCGCGACTTTGCTTTTGCCAACAAGTACGGCATCGAGATCAAGCAGGTGGTCGGGTTGGTCGCTCCTGCTCCGGCAGAGGCTGCAGGCACGGCAGCGGTCGGCACGGGACATACCCTTACACCGCCCGCCGCCGCACCCACAGCCTCTTCCTCGTGGGTGTTCGATACGCTGGTCTGGCAGGACGTGTATGCCGACAAGTCGGGTTCGCTCGTGTGCGTCAACTCGGGCGAGCTGGATGGTTTGTCCTACAAGCCCGCAGTCGATAAAGTCGCCGAACTGCTGGCCGCCCAAGGCCTCGGCGAGAAAAAAACCACCTGGCGCCTGCGCGACTGGGGCGTCAGCCGCCAGCGCTACTGGGGAACACCCATTCCCATCATCCATTGCGAAGAACACGGCGCGGTGCCGGTGCCTGAAAAGGACCTGCCGGTGGTGCTGCCGCAAGACTGCATTCCCGATGGTTCGGGCAACCCGCTGCACAAGCACGAAGGCTTCCACGCCGGTGTGGTTTGCCCCATCTGCGGAAAAGCCGCACGGCGCGAGACCGACACCATGGACACCTTTGTGGACTCGTCCTGGTATTTCATGCGCTACTGCGACCCGGCCAACACCGAGAAAATGGTGGCCGAAGGCGCTGACTACTGGATGCCGATGGACCAGTACATCGGCGGCATTGAGCACGCGATCCTGCACCTGCTGTACGCGCGATTCTGGACCAAGGTGATGCGCGATCTCGGCCTCGTGAAGGTGGACGAACCCTTCACCCAGCTGCTCACGCAGGGCATGGTGCTCAACCACATCTACAGCCGGCGCACCGCCAAGGGCGGCAAAGATTATTTCTGGCCGCACGACGTGGAGCATGTGCTGGACGAGGCCGGCAAGGTGGTGGGGGCCAAGCTGAAAAACCCGGCCACCAGCGGCGACGGCATGTTGCCGGTTGGCACGGCCATTGACTACGAGGGCGTGGGCACCATGTCCAAGTCCAAGAACAACGGTGTCGATCCGCAGGACCTGATCGAGAAGTACGGCGCCGACACGGCGCGCCTGTACACCATGTTCACCGCGCCTCCCGAAGCCACGCTGGAGTGGAACGACGCGGCGGTGGAGGGCAGCTACCGTTTCTTGAAGCGCGTGTGGGGCTTTGGCGCCAAGCATGCCGACGCGCTGCGCCTCGCCACGGCCAGCAACCTGTCCAGGGCCGGTTTGCGACCCGAGGCGAAAAAGCTGCGCCGCGAGATGCACCTGGTGCTCAAACAGGTGAGCTACGACTACGAGCGCATGCAATACAACACCGTCGTTTCGGGTTGCATGAAGCTGCTCAATGCGCTGGAAGACTTTGCTTTCGACGGCAGCGCTGGCGACAACGCCCTGCGCTGCGAGGGCATGTCGCTGCTGCTGCGCATGCTCTACCCCGCGTGCCCGCACATCGCCCATGCCGCTTGGGTTGAACTGGGTTTTGCCACCACCTCAGGTGAGTTGCTAGACGCCCCGTGGCCGCTTGTTGACGATGCCGCCCTGGTGCAGGACGAGCTGGAACTGGTGCTGCAGATCAACGGCAAGCTGCGCGGCAGCGTGACGGTGCCCGCCAGTGCCGACAAGGCCACCATTGAAGCCGCTGCGCTGGCCAGCGAAGCCTTCATCAGGCAGGCCCATGGCGCAACCCCGAAAAAAGTGGTGGTCGTCCCCGGCCGGCTGGTCAACATCGTGATTTGAGACTCCACACCATGCATGGTACCCCCCCTGTTTTGTCCCGCCGCGCCGTGTGGCTTGGCGCCCTTGCCGGGGCGTGCACCGTGGCGCTCTCAGGCTGTGGCTTTGCCTTGCGGGGCGCGCCCAAGTTCGCGTTTGAGTCTTTGCGTTTGCAGGGCAGCGAAGCCACGCCCGTAGCGCGCGAACTGCGCCGGGCGCTTGAAAGCGCGGGGTTGCGCGTGTTCACCTCAGACACCCCTGCCAGCCGTGAGGGCGTCTCCGGCCACGTGGTGATGACTGTGCTGACCGACCAGCGCGAGAAAACCGTGGTGGGCCAGACCGCCGCCGGCCAGGTGCGTGAAATGCAGTTGCGCACCCGCTTCGCGTTTCGCCTGGCCACGGCGGCCGGAAAAAACGTGCTCGACGACACCGAGCTGCTGCTGGAGCGCGACATCAGCTTCACCGAAACCGCCGTGCTGGCCAAAGAGGCCGAAGAAGCGCTGCTGTTTCGCGACATGCAAAGCGACATCGTGCAGCAGATCATGCGCCGTCTGGCCGCCGTGCAAGTGCTTTGAGCATGCTCTGAGCTTCGCCCATGCAAGTCGCCGCGCCCCAACTCGATGCCCAGCTGCAACGTGGCCTGAAAAGTCTGTACACGCTGTACGGCGACGAACCGCTGCTGATCCAGGAAGCCGCCGATGCCTTGCGCGCCGTGGCGCGCCAGCAGGGCTACACCGAGCGCACGGTGCACACCGTGGCCGGTGCGCACTTTGACTGGAGCGAGGTGCTGGCCAGCGGCGGCTCGCTCAGCCTGTTTGCCGACAAGCAGCTGATCGAAATTCGCATCCCTTCGGGCAAGCCCGGCAAGGACGGCTCGCAGGTGCTGCAACAGCTGGCTCAGGCTTCGCAGGGCAACGACAGCATGCTCACGCTGGTGATCTTGCCGAGGCTGGACGCCGCCACGCAAAAGGGTGCCTGGTTTGCCGCGCTGGACAGTTTTGGCGTGACCGTGCGCGTGGATCCGGTGGACCGCAAGGCGCTGCCTCAGTGGATCGCCCAGCGCCTGCAACAGCAGGGACAGCGCGTGGCCGCAGGCGAAGAAGGCCAGCGCACGTTGCAGTTTTTTGCCGACCGGGTGGAAGGCAACTTGCTGGCTGCACACCAGGAAATCCAGAAGCTGGCGCTGTTGCACCCCGCGGGTGAGCTGGGTTTTGACCAGGTGGAAGCGGCGGTGCTCAATGTGGCGCGTTACGACGCCTTCAAGTTCGCTGAGGCGGTGCTGGGCGGTCAGAGCCTGCGGGTGCAGCGCATGCTGGACGGCCTGCAGGCCGAGGGCGAGGCGGCGGTGCTCGTGCACTGGGCGCTGGCCGAAGACATTCGCACGCTCAACCGGATTCGCCGCGCCATGGACGCGGGCCGCCCCCTGCCCATGGCCTTGCGCGAAAACCGGGTGTGGGGCACCAAAGAAAAGCTCATGGAGCGCGTGCTGCCGCAGCTGAGCACGCCCACCCTCACGCGCTGGCTGCGCGACGCGCACACGGTGGACGGCATCGTCAAAGGCCTCAAACAGCCCGACTGGCCAGCCGACCCCTGGGTGGCGCTGCAGCAACTGGCCCTGCGCGTGTCACAGGGCTGCGCGCTGCGCTGAGCGGTCGCTGAATCAAACGGCGGCGGTTTGGCGCAGCGCAGTTTCCCGGAAGTCGCTGGGCGACAGCCCGGCGTGTTCGCGGAACACCCGGCTGAAATGGGCGCCGTTGTTGAAACCCCAGGAAAACGCGATGTCGGTGATGGTGCGCTGTGCCTGGGCCGGGTTTTTCAGGTCGCGCATGCAGGCCTGCAGCCGCCGGCGCAAGATGTAATGTCCCAGCGTGTCGTCTTCGGCGCTGAAGGCGTTGTGCAGGTGGCGCTTGCTGCAGTTGAGCGACTGCGCGATGCGGTCGATGGACAGGCCGGGGTCGCGCAGGTGCTGGCCGATGTGCTCGCGGATGCGGTCGCGAAACGCCTCCAGCTGGGTGGTCGCGCTCTCGCGCCCGGCCAGTTCCTGCAGCGACAGCCGCACCAACTCAATGATCATTTCACCCGCGCCGCGCGCGGTGGTGGCGTTCATGGCGGGCAGCTCCTGAAAGGTGCTGCGCATGGCCTCCAGTGCCACGCGTGAAATGCCGCTGGCGCCGCCCACGTGGCGCGCCATCAGCGGCTCCAGCCGCAGGCCGCGCTCGGCCAGTTGTTCTCTGGGCAGCATCACGATGAGGTGCTCCACCCGCTCCGGGTTGGCAATTTCGTAACTGCCCGTGGTGTCGTAAATGGCCCAGCCACCCGGCTTCACCCAAGCCTGGCGGCCTTGCTGTTCCACCGCCGCACTGCCCTGCCAGGGCGCCACGATCTTCAGGTAACTGGTGTCGCTGGCGCGTGCCAGGCGGGGGCTGCGCAGCACGCGGTGGCGGTTGGCTTCCAGCTTGGTCAGCACCACGTCACCGGCTTGAGAGGCGCTCAAGTGGCCGTCAAAACCGGTGTCGCCGTACAGGTCGGATTCCAGTCCACCGAAGTGCGTCCAGATCCAGTCGCGCCAGGCCGCTGCGCGCTCGCCAGGGGCGACGGCGTCGGTGGTCATCAGGGGCGCGGGCTTCATGGGCGGTCTTTGGCTTTGGGGGGTGGATGGGAAATTATGGTGTGTACCGTGAGCCTGTGGGGTGCGGAGGGTTGAGGGTTATCCCGCATCCGTGTGCGCGTTCAGACAAGCCGCTTGTGCACAGCCAGCAAAGCGCACGGGGCAGGGTCTGCCTAGTATGCAAAGGTCTGTATTTCGAACACCTCAGGAGACACACCATGGTTCAAGCCAATCGCCGTCTGGTCATCAAGAGCGCCGCCGCTGCGGTGGGCGCCCTGTCGTTCGCTCCCCAGCTCATGGCGCAGTCGGCGCCGGTGCGCATCGGTTATTCGATGTCGCGCACCGGTCCCTGGACGGGTGGCGCGCAGGTGAGCCAGGAGCCCAACTACCTGCTCTGGGCCGAGCAGCAGAACGCTGCGGGCGGTCTGGATGTGAAGGGTGTGAAACGTCGCATCGAGCTCATCAGCAGCGACGACCGCAGCGACACCGAGACCGTGGTGCGCACCTACGAAAAACTCATGGGCAGCGACAAGGTCGACCTGGTGCTGCCGCCCTGGGGCTCCAACGCCAACTTCGCCGTGGCCCCGCTGGCCAACCGCTTTCAATACCCGTTCCTCGCACCCACCGCGCTGTCGCGCCGCCTGGTCGAGATGCGCCTGCCGTATTTCTTTCTGCTGCTGCAGCAGCCCGCGCCCATGACCAACGCGCTGGTTGACCTGCTCAAGGCCAACGGCGTGAAGACCGTGGCGCTGATCTATGTGGACGACCTGTTTGGCCTGGAGAACTACGCCGCCTTCAAGGTGGCGCTGCAGGGCAGTGGCATCACCATGGTGGAAGACAAAAGTTACCCCGGTGGTGTGAAAGACCTCTCGCCCGTGCTGCGTTCCATGAAGGACAAGAACCCCGACGCCTTCGTAGGCTTCACCTACCCGCCCGACACCATTCTGGCCAGCCGCCAGAGCAAGGAGATCGGCTTCAACCCGAGGTTCTTCTACGCCTCGGTGGGCACGGCGTTCCCGCTGTACAAAAACGTGATGACGCCTGCGGGCGCCGAAGGCGTGCTGGGCATGGGCTCGTGGAACAGCAAGACCAGCCCCGGTGCCAAGGCTTACTTTGACGCCCACGTGGCCAGCCAGAAGAAAGAGCCCGACCGCTGGGCCAGCGGTGCTTGCTGGGCCGGCCTGGAGATATTGACCAACGCGGTCAAGACGCAGGGTCTGGACCGCAAGGCCATCCGCGACTACGTGGCCAGCACCACGCACAAAACCATCATCGGCGATGTGAAGTTCAACGGCAGCGAAAACGTGGGCACGCCGGGCACGGTGGGCCAGTGGCAGAACGGGGAGTTCGAGGTGGTGTGGCCGCAGCGCGTGGCCACGGCCAAGCTGAACCCGGCCAAGCCCGCCTGGAGGTGATGCACACCCCCGCGCCGCGCCTGCGGCGCGTCACCCCCTTCCAGGGGGCCATGCCTGCGGACTGGCAGAGCCAGATCCGCGGCATTCTTGGTTGACACTTTTCGCTCCGGCACCTTTCCCCTGCTCGCCCACATGTCATTCTCCGCCTGGCTCGAACTCATTGCCTCCGGCCTCATCACCGGTGGCATCTACGCGCTCGTCGCGCTCGGGCTGAACCTGCAGTACGGGCTGATGCGCATCCTCAACATCGCGCACGGTGAATTCCTGATGGTGGGGGCTTACCTCACCTGGATGGCGCAGACCACGCTTGGGCTGAACCCGCTGATCATGGTGCCGGTGTCGTTCGGCATGTTGTTCGTGCTGGGCTGGGTGATTCACCGGCTGTGCTTTCGCCGCCTCACCGTCACCTCGCCCAACCTCGACATCTTCGAAGCGCGCGGCCTCATGGTGGCTTTTGGTCTGATGTTCCTGGTGCAAAACTTCGCGTCGTGGATGTGGGGCGGCGACCTGCGCGGCTACGACTTCATGACCGAGCCGGTGCAGATCCCGCTGCCCGATGGCACGGCCCAGTTTGCCGGCAACAAGCTGCTGGTGTTTGCACTGGCCCTGCTGTTCTCGGGCGCGCTCATCGTGCTGATGCGCACCACGCTGCTGGGCAAGGGCGTGCGCGCACTCATGCAGTCGCCCACCGGTGCGCAGCTCATGGGCATCAACACGCAGCGCCTGCACCCGCTCATGTTCGGCATCGGTCTGGGCCTCTCGGGCGTGGCCGGTTGCCTGCTGTCCATGGCCTACACCATCAGCCCGTCCATGGGCGAGCCCTACACCGTCACCGCGCTCATCGTCATCACGCTGGGCGGCTTCGGCAGCATGGGCGGCGCGCTGGCCGGCGGTCTGCTGCTGGGCGTGATCGAAGCCCTGGGCATGCACTTCACCAACCCCTCGCTCAAGGCCCTGTTGAGCTACGTGGTCTTCATCAGCGTGCTGTTGTTGCGGCCTGAAGGTCTGTTCACCCGGAAAAGCCGCAAATCATGACCCCCACGCTCGTCACTACGTGTAATTTGCTGCCCCCCGAGGGGGCTGTCGGCCCCTTGGGGCGGCCCGGCGGAGCCGAAGGAATCCCTACCCCCACGCTTGCCACTTCGTGTGCTTCGCTGCCCCCCGAGGGGGCTGTCGGCCCCTTGGGGCTGCCCGGCGGAGCCGACCATTTATGAACTCAAGACAATTCCTCATCCGCGACCTGCTGGTCCTCTTCGGCCTCACCGGCTGGGCGCTGGCGCTGCCCAGCTTCGCCAGCGAGTTCGCCGTGTCCATGGCGCTCACCTGCCTGATGTACATCGCGCTCTCGTCGAGCTGGGCGCTGTTCTGCGGCACCACACGCTACCTGTCGCTGGCCACCTCGGCCTTCTTCGGCATCGGCGCCTACACCAGCGCCATCCTGCTGGAGCAGTTGTCGTGGGTGCAGGCCATCGCCATGGGCTCCCTGATCGCGGCAGCGGTGGCCGTCGTCATGGGCGCGGCCGTGCTGCACCTGCGCGGCACCTACTTTGCGGTGCTCACCTTCGGCATGACCGAGCTCATCCGCCACGCCATCAGCTACTTCGAGAAGAGCGTCACCGGCACCGTGGGCCGCGTGCTCATGGTGGTGCCCGAGCGCGACACCATCTACCTCACCGTGCTCGCGCTGGCTGTGATCACGGTGGCGCTGTCCATCACCATCCGGCGCACGCGCTTTGGTCTGGCCATGCTCGGCATCGGCGCCGACGAGCAGCGCGCCCAGACGCTGGGCGTGAACACGCGCTGGGTGAAGGTGGCGGGCTTTGCCCTCACCGCTGCGGTGGCCGGTGCTGTGGGCGCGGCCATGTCGGTGCGCTGGACCTACATCGACCCGCACACCGTGTTCAACCCCTTCATCGGTTTCCAGACCGTGCTCATTGCACTCATTGGCGGAGCGGCCACGCTGTGGGGCCCGCTCATCGCGGCCATCGTGTTCAGCGTGCTGGCCGAGACGCTGCGCCTGCAGGTGCCGCAGATCTACATGATGTCGCTCGGCCTGCTGCTCATCCTCTCGGTGCTGTATTTGCCCGGTGGTCTGGCCTCGCTGCGCGCCGAGACCTTCCGGGGCTGGCGCGATGGCGCCAAGGCCTGGTGGATCGAGACGCGTGACGACCTGAGCGGTGAGACCAAGCGTCGCAAGCTCCGCGACAAACAACTCAGGGAGCGCCGCGATGTCTTCTGATCGCCAGCCACTCCTCGACGCCCGCGACATCACCGTGCGCTTCGGTGGCCTCACCGCGGTGGACGCGGTCAGCGCGCGTTTCATGCCGGGCGAACTCGTCGGCATCATCGGCCCCAACGGTGCCGGCAAGACCACCTTCTTCAACGCCATCTCGGGCGTGACCCAACCCACCAGCGGCAAACTGCTGATGCAGGGGCGCGAGCTCAGTGGCCAGGGTCCGCACCGCTTTGCCGCCCATGGTCTCGCGCGCACCTTCCAGACGCCGCGCACCTTCCCCGACATGCTCGTGCGCGACAACATCGCCTTCGGCCTCAAGTTCGCCGGTCGCCGTCCACGCAAGTACATCTGGTGGGGCGAAGAGACGACCGTGCCCTGGGTGCTGCGCACGCCCGAGAGCATCCTGGGCTTGATCGGCCTGAGCGCACAGGCCGATCTGCCGGCCGCCGCCATCACGCCGTCACAGCAGCGCCTGCTCGAAATCGGCATGGCGCTGGCCACGCGCCCGCGCATGCTGCTGCTCGACGAAGTGGCCGCCGGCCTGACCGAAAACGAGGTTGAGGAAATGGCGCAACTGATTCGCCGCCTGCGCGACGAGCTCGACCTGACGGTGGTCTGGATCGAGCACGCCGTGACCACGCTGCTGCGCCACGTGGAGCGCGTGATCGTGCTGCACCAGGGCAAGAAGATCGCCGATGGAACGCCCGCCGAGGTGGTGCGCAACGCCGAGGTGATCGAGGCCTACCTGGGCGACGAGATGAACGAACCGACCGCCGAGGAGGCCACCGCATGATGTGGTACCGACCCACCCCCTTTGAACTCGGCGGCGGCGGGCGCGCGCGCCTCAAGGTCGACGGTCTCTCCGCCGGTTACGGCGCCTTCCTGGTGCTGCGCGATATCAAGCTCGACATCCAGCCCGGCCTGACCGTGGTGCTCGGCCCCAACGGCGCGGGCAAGACCACGCTGCTCAAGGCGCTCAACGGGCTGATCCCACGCGGCGGCTCGGTGCTGCTCGACGGCGCCGAGATGCCCGAGAAGACGCACGAGATCGTGCAGGCCGGCGTGGCGCTCGTGCCCGAAGGCCGCCAGCTGTTTCCGCAACTCACCGTGGCGGAAAACCTGGAGCTCGGCGGCTGGCTGGTGCCCAAGGCGCAGCGCGCCGAGCGCCTGGCACAGGCCTTTGTGGACTTCCCAAAACTCAAGGAGCGCGCAACGCAACTGGCCGGCACCATGAGCGGCGGCGAGCAGCAGATGGTGGCGGTGGCGCGCGCCATGATGTGCGCGCCGCGCCTGCTCATGCTCGACGAACCCTCGCTCGGCCTGGCGCCCAAGATGGTGGACGAGCTGCTCACCATCGTGCGCCGCATTGCCGACGCCGGCACCACCGTGCTGATGGTCGAGCAGAACGTGAAGAAGGCGCTGACTGTTGCCGACCGGGGCTACGTGATGGAGCGCGGCACGCTGGTGGCCAGTGGCCCGGCCAAGCTGCTCGCGCGCTCCACCGTGATCCGCGAGGCGTATCTGGGCGCCGACAAGGACCCCGCCACCGGCACCACCAGCGCGGCCGATGCCGTGCGGCGCCGCAAGGCCGTGGCCACACCCTGAACACCGTTTCATCTGAACCCAAGGAGAACTCCATGTCCGACATGTCCATGCTCATCAACGGCCTCAAAGTCACCGCCGAAAAAGGCGCCACGTTCGAGCGCCGCAACCCGCTCGACGGCAGCGTGGCCACGCGCGCGCCAGCGGCTTCTCCAGCCGATGCTGTGATGGCCGTCGAGGCCGCTGCCGAGGCCTTCAAAACCTGGAGCGAAACCGGCCCGAGCGCGCGCCGCGCCCTGTTGCTGAAAGCCGCCGACGCGCTGGAAGCCAGGACGCCCGCGTTCATCGAAGCCGTGTCGGCCGAGACCGGCGCCACCGGCATGTGGGGTGGCTTCAACGTGATGCTGGCCGCCGGCATGATCCGCGAGGCCGCAGCGCTCACCACGCAAGTGGCGGGCGAAGTGATTCCGTCGGACGTGCCCGGGTCGCTCGCCATGGGCATCCGCCAACCCGCCGGCGTGGTGCTGGGGATCGCGCCCTGGAACGCGCCCATCATCCTGGCGGTGCGCGCCATCTGTGTGCCGCTGGCGTGTGGCAACACCGTCATTTTGAAAGGCAGCGAGAACTGCCCGCGCACCCACCAGCTCATCATCGAAGCGTTCCAGGACGCGGGCTTCCCGCCCGGCGTGGTGAACTACATCACCAACGCGCCGGCCGATGCGGGTGCTGTGGTGGAAGCCATGGTGGCGCACCCGGCGGTGCGGCGCGTCAACTTCACCGGCTCCACCAAGGTGGGCAAGATCATCGCCATGACCTGCGCCAAGTACCTCAAGCCGGTGGTGCTGGAGCTGGGTGGCAAGGCGCCGCTGGTGGTGCTGGACGACGCCAACCTGGACGACGCGGTGAACGGCGCAGCCTTTGGTGCATTCGCCAACAGCGGTCAGATCTGCATGAGCACCGAACGCATCATCGTGGACAGCAAGATTGCGGACGCCTTCGTGAAGAAGTTCGCCGACAAGGCCAAAAACCTGCCGCTGGGCGACCCGCGCAAGCCCGAGCCGGTGGTGTTGGGCTCGGTGATTGGCATGGGCACGGTCAACCACTGCAACGAACTGATCGACGACGCGCTGGCCAAGGGCGCCAAGCTCGCCTGCGGCGGCAAGGCCGACACCACGCTCATGCCCGCCACCGTGCTCGACCATGTGACCCCCGCCATGCGCATCTACCACGAGGAAACTTTCGGCCCGGTGAAATGCGTCGTGCGCGTGAACGGCGTGGAAGAAGCGATTGCCTGCGCCAACGACAACGAGTACGGCCTGAGTGCGGCCGTGTTCGGCGGTGACATCGCCCGCGCCTTCAACGTGGCGCGCAAGATCGACAGCGGCATCTGCCACGTGAACGGCCCCACCGTGCACGACGAAGCGCAGATGCCCTTCGGCGGCGTGAAGGGCTCGGGCATGGGACGCTTCGGGGGCAAGGCCGGCATTGCCGAGTTCACCGAACTGCGCTGGATCACGGTGCAGACGACGCCGCGGCACTACCCCTTCTGACGGGCACACCCTGGCCGGTGTGAGGCCAGGGCCGCGACGTCAGCCGAACGACGGCAGATCGGGCTTGTGTACCGGCTTGCCGGCGGCCACCCAGGCGTCAAAGCCACCGGCGATGGACTTCACGTTGAGGTAGCCCATGTCCTGCATGGCGGCGGCGGCCAAAGCGGCGCGGCCGCTGGTCTTGCAGTACAGCACCACCTTCAGGTCGCGTGCGGTGAGCGCCGGGGTGCTGCTGAGTTTGAATTCGAGCATGCCGCGCGAGGCGTGTACGGCGCCGGGCAGGTGGCCGTTGGCAAATTCGTCGGCCTCGCGCACATCCAGCACCACATCGGCCTCGCGAATGGCCGCTTCGGCCTCGTTCACGGGGATTTCGCTCACACGGGCTTTGGCGGCAGCAACGAGGTCGAGGGCGGTTTTCATGGTCGGTTCCTTGCGTGGTGGTTGGTGTTGCAGAAGCCATTTTGACTCCAGACGACGGCATTACGACGGTATTGCTCTCGCTCCAGCTGCAGATGGGTGCGGCTGGCATTGCCGGGGTGCCGTTCGGCGGCGTTGAGCAGGTGCATGAAGGGTGCGGCGTCAAACGACTGGATGGCCGCACCGAGGTCGGTGCCGTCGTCTACCGCCTTCTTCATGTGCGTGCGCAGCACCTGCAGGTAGTGGCGGGTGTCGGCCTGGGTGTGCGCCAGGCCGCTCACCTGGCCGTGGCCGGGTACAAGGCGCGCCGGTTGCATCGCTTCCAGTGCAGCGAAGCTGTCCAGCCAGCGTCCGGTGTGGCTGACCGGAATCACACCCAGCATGCGGTCCACATCGACCACGTCACCGCCTCATGCATCTGCCGGGTGCCCTGAAAGCCGGCGGCGCTGGCCACCCGCAGGGGGCGCCGGCTGGCGTCCCCACCTGGCGCCGGGTGGTTTGCTGGTGTCGCGCGTCTGACCCCTGGCGGTGCGAGAATCAGCGGCATGAACGCGACCCACACCACCGAACTCATGAACACCTTGGGCCGCCAGGCCAAAGCTGCTTCGGCCCTGATGGCCAAGGCCAGTGCCGCCACCAAGCTCAAGGCCCTGCGCGGCCTGGCAGCCTTGCTGCGCGCCAACGTGGCGCCGCTGCAGCTTGAAAACGCCAAAGACCTGGAGCGCGCCCGCGCCGCCGGCCTGGCCGAACCCATGGTGGACCGGCTGAAGCTCACGCCCCAGGTGATCGAGACCTGTGCCCAGGGCTGCGAGCAGTTGGCCGCCATGCCCGACATCATTGGCGAAATTTCGGGGTTGAAGCAAATGCCCAGCGGCATCCGCGTGGGGCAGATGCGTGTGCCCATTGGCGTGTTCGGCATGATCTACGAGAGCCGGCCCAACGTGACGATTGAAGCGGCCAGCCTGTCCATCAAGAGCGGCAACGCCGCCATTTTGCGCGGCGGCTCCGAGGCGATTGACTCCAACCGCGCGCTCAGCCGCCTGGTGCAGCAGGCGCTGACTGAGGCCGGCTTGCCGCTGGAAGCGGTGCAGCTGGTGCCCACCACCGACCGCGCCGCCGTGGGCCAACTCATCACCATGCCGCAGTATGTGGATGTGATCATTCCGCGCGGCGGCAAGGGCCTCATTGAGCGCATCAGCGCCGAGGCCAAGGTGCCCGTCATCAAACACCTGGACGGCAACTGCCACACCTATGTGGACGATCCCTGCGACGTGGCGATGGCGGTGAAGGTGGCCGACAACGCCAAAACCCAGAAATACAGCCCCTGCAACGCCACCGAGAGCCTGCTGGTGGCGCGGGGTGTGGCGGCCGAATTTTTGCCGCAAATGGGCGCCATTTACGCCGCCAAGGGCGTTGAAATGCGCTGCTGCCCGGAGGCCCGGGCTGCGTTGAGCGCGGTGGCCGGCGCGCAACTGAAAGACGCCACCGAACAAGACTGGAGCGAGGAATACCTGGCGCCTGTCATCAGCGTGAAGGTGGTGGAGGGGCTGGACGAGGCGATTGCCCACATCAACCGCTACAGCAGCCACCACACCGAAGCCATCATCACCCGCGACCACATGCACGCCCAGCGCTTCTTGCGCGAGGTCGATTCTTCCAGCGTCATGGTGAATGCGAGCACCCGCTTCGCAGACGGGTTCGAGTACGGGCTGGGGGCTGAAATCGGCATTTCCACCGACAAGTTTCATGCCCGCGGGCCGGTGGGTGTGGAGGGGCTGACCTCGCTCAAGTACGTGGTGCTGGGTGAGGGCGAAACCCGAACTTGACGCCCCGCCGCGCGGCGGGAGGCTCATTCAATGGGCGGCACTGGGGCCCAGACACAGCAGGTTCTGCGGTACCCCTTCGTGGGATTTTTGCTCGTGGCTTCGTGGCTTCGTGGCCGTGTGGATGTACTGGGTCGAATGTCGGCCCCGCCCGTCTTGCAGGCGAGGTATTTGCCCTCATTTCAACTGCTCGTCCGCACCGGCTGCTCCCTACAATGGGCCCAATTGCCCCCATCTTCTGCAAAGGCCCCTATGGTTCCGCATCTCGTCACCGCCCTGACCGGCCCCATCAACGAACTGGAACAGCGCATCCTGGAGTCCACGCCGGTGATCGAGCGCTGGTTCCGGCTGGAGTGGATGGAGCACACGCCGCCGTTTTATTCATCGGTGGACGTGCGCAACGCGGGCTTCAAGCTCGCCCCGGTGGACACCAACCTGTACCCCGCGGGCTGGAACCACCTCACCCCTGAAATGATGCCGCTGGCGGTGCAAGCCGCCATGGCCGCCATTGAGAAGATATGCCCCGAGGCCAAAAACCTGCTGCTGGTGCCCGAGAGCACCACCGACATTTTTTACCTGAGCAACCTGCGCCAACTGCAGCGCATTTTTTACCAGGCTGGCTTGAATGTGCGGCTGGGTTCGCTGTCCAACGACATCAAGGCGCCCACCACCATTGAGCTGCCCGGTGGCGAGTCGGTCACGCTGGAGCCGCTCATTCGCAGCAAGCGCCGCCTCGGCCTGAAGCATTTCGACCCTTGCACGATTTTGCTCAACAACGATCTGAGCGCAGGCGTACCCGGCATTCTGGAAGACCTGCACGAGCAGTACCTGCTGCCGCCGCTGCACGCCGGCTGGGGCATGCGCCGCAAGAGCCACCATTTCAAGGCCTACGAAGAGGTGTCCAAGCGCTTTGGCAAGCTGCTGGGCATGGACCACTGGCTCATCAACCCCTTGTTCAACCCGTGCGGCGAGGTGAACTTTACCGAAGCGCACGGACTGGAATGCCTGCGCAGCAACACCGACGCGCTGCTGGGCAAGATCCGCCGCAAGTACAAGGAATACGGCATCAACGAAAAGCCGTTTGTGGTGGTCAAGGCCGACAACGGCACGGGCGGCATGGGCATCATGACGCTGCGGGACGCCAAAGACATCGACGCCCTGAGCCCGCAGGCGCGCGAGCGCATGGCCTCGGCCCAGGGCGGCCAGCCGGTCACCGAGGTGATCATCCAGGAGGGCGTGCTGACCAACGAACGCATCAACGCCGCCGTGGCCGAACCGGTGGTGTACATGATGGACCGCTACGTGGTGGGCGGTTTTTACCGCGTGCACGCCGAGCGCGGTGTGGACGAAAACCTCAACGCGCCCGGTTCGCGTTTCGTGCCCCTGGCGTTTGAGCAAAGCGCGCAACTGCCACAACCTGGCGTGAAGCCCGGCGCCAGTGTGCCCAACCGTTTCTACATGTACGGCGTGATCGGCCGCCTGGCCATGCTGGCCGCCAGCTACGAGCTGGAGGCCACCGATCCGGACGCTGAGGTTTACGAGTGAACCTGGCGTTGCGGTCGGCAGCCACCCCAGCCGCATCTTGAGCTGAGAGGCCGCCAGCAGGCTGGATGCAGGCCCCCGGCAGTTGCTGCAACGCAACAATCCGGTCGGTGCGTCCATCCGGGGTGTCGCACCACTGGTGCAGCGTGGGCCATGAGCGCAGAATAGCCAGCTTCTTGACAATGGTCCTGCCCCCCAGCCGGGTCAGGTGTTTTCTGTCCTCAAGCAAATCTTCGCTCGCCGCGCTCACCCTGGGCGCCATTGGCGTGGTGTATGGCGACATCGGCACCAGCGTGCTGTATGCCATCAAGGAAATTTTTGGGTCGGGCCATGTGCCGTTCACCCATGCCAATGTGTACGGGGTGCTGTCCATCGTATTCTGGACGCTGACCGTCATCGTTTCGCTGAAGTATGTGGTGTTGGTTCTGCGAGCCGACAACGCGGGTGAGGGCGGACTGATCGCCATGCTGGCGCTGGCCTCGCAGGCGGTGAAAGACCAGCCCCGAACACGCCAGGCGCTGCTTGCGGTGGGCATCTTTGGCACGGCGCTGTTTTACGGCGACGGCGTCATCACCCCGGCCATTTCGGTGCTCTCGGCGGTGGAAGGGCTTGAGGTGGTCTCCCCGGCGTTCAAAAACTATGTGGTACCGATCACGCTGGTGGTGCTGTTCGGCCTGTTTTCCGTTCAGAAGCGGGGTACCGGCGGCATTGGCAAGTTGTTTGGCCCGATCACGGTCTTGTGGTTTTTCACCCTGGCCGCACTCGGCGTGGCGCAGATCGTTGAACACCCCGAAATTCTGGCGGCGCTCAGCCCGCACCACGCCTGGCGCTTTCTCTGGACGCAGCCAGGCACCACCTTCATCATCCTGGGCGCGGTGGTGTTGTGCGTCACCGGTGCTGAAGCCCTTTACGCCGATCTGGGCCACTTCGGAAAGCGCCCGATCAGGCTGGCTTGGTTTTCGGTGGTCATGCCCTGCCTCACACTCAACTACTTCGGGCAGGGCGCGCTGCTGCTGGATGACCCGACGGCAGTGGAAAACCCGTTCTTCCGCATGGCGCCCGGGTGGAGCCTGCTGCCCCTGGTCGGTCTGGCCACCCTGGCCACCGTGATCGCATCCCAGGCGCTCATCACCGGCGCCTTCAGCGTCACCAAGCAAGCCACGCAACTGGGTTATCTGCCTCGCCTCAAGGTGCTGCACACCAGTGTGCGCGACACGGGCCAGATCTACATGCCTTTTGTCAACTGGGCGTTGTTCGTCGCCATTGTGTTGGCCGTCGTGATGTTCCGTTCGTCCACCAACCTGGCGGCTGCCTACGGCATCGCGGTCACGCTCGACATGCTGATCACCACGGTGCTGACTTTCTTCGTCATTCGATACGCCTGGCGTTACCCGCTGTGGCTCTGCCTGGCAGCGACCGGTGTATTTTTTGTGGTGGACCTGGCTTTCTTCGCCTCCAACCTGCTGAAGCTGTTTGACGGTGGCTGGTTCCCGCTGCTCATTGGTGGCGTGGTGTTCATGCTCATGATGACCTGGAAGCAGGGCCGCAGCCTGATGATGCGCAAACAACAGGCGGAGGCATTGGACCTCGACAGCTTCATGCAGTCCATGTTGATCGCGCCACCGGTGCGTGTGCCGGGCACAGCGGTGTTCCTCACGCCTGAAACCGGTGCGGTACCCAATGCGCTGCTGCACAACCTCAAGCACAACAAGGTGCTTCACGAACAGAATCTCTTCGTCACGGTCAGACACCACGAGATTCCCTGGGTCGGACTGGACAAAAGGCTGTCAGTGCAACCGCTGGGGCACGATTGTTGGCAGGTGGTGATTCATTACGGCTTCAAAAATGATCCGGATGTGCCCAAAGCGTTGCAGTTGATGGAGGGTCGTGGCTGTGCGCTCGACCCCATGACCACCAGCTATTTTCTGTCGCGCGATGTGGTCACGCCCACCCTCTGCAGCGGCATGGCACCCTGGCGCGAAAAGCTTTTTGCCCAGATGCACCACAACGCGGGGGCTGCCGCTGAATTTTTGAACCTGCCGAGCAACGCGGTCATCGAGCTGGGCTCAAAAATAGAAATTTAAGATCCCGGGCCGCCCCTTCTGGGGTCCCTGCACAGGCGCTGATGCGGCCGTCTACGGGCTGCTGCTGGCGTTTCCCAAAAAACGGGCGCTGGCCCTTGCCGGTCTGGCGCTGCTGGGCAGCATGGGCATGGCGTGCACGCTAGGCTGCGCGACGATGCCCGTCCCGAAGCAGCACTCAGCACCTCCCTTGTCACGCTCAGCGCGGTGGTCAAGGCCGTCATCGATCCGGCCTTTTGGGGCGTGGTCGCCGGCGCGCTGGCGTTGTTTGTGCAACAGTACGGGGCTGCCCGCAACGCCTTCTGAACGCTACATGAACATTCTTTTCGTCGCCGATCCCATTGAGTCCTTCAAGATTTACAAGGACACCACCTTTTCCATGATGCGCGAGCTGCAAAAGCGCGGCCACCGCGTGGCCAGCACCGAGCCGCGTTTCATGAGTTGGCGCAGCGGCCAGCCGGTGACCGCGCAGGTGCGCCACCTGCAGCTCACCGGCCATGCCGATGACTGGTACACCGTCACCAGCGAGACCGTGGAGCCGGTGCACGCCTTTGATGCCGTGCTGATGCGCAAAGACCCGCCGTTTGACAGCGAGTTTTTCTACACCACGCACCTGCTGGAGCAGGCCGAGCGCGAAGGTGCACGCGTGTTCAACAGCCCGCGTGCGCTGCGCGACCACCCGGAAAAACTCGCGCTCATGGCGTTCGCAGCCTTCGCGCCGCCCACCCTGGTGACGCGCAACGCCAACGAGCTGAAAGCCTTCCACGCCGAACACCGCGACATCATCTTGAAACCGCTCGACGGCATGGGCGGCACCGGCATTTTCCGGGTCAGCGCCGACGGCATGAACCTGGGTTCCATCATCGAAACCCTGAACCAGGGTGGTGCCACCAGCGTGATGGCGCAGGCCTACTTGCCCGAGATTGCGCTGGGCGACAAGCGCTTGCTGTTGATCGGTGGTCAGGTGGCGCCGTTTGTGCTGGCGCGCATTCCGCAAGGCAACGAGGTGCGCGGCAACCTCGCCGCCGGCGGCAAGGGCGTGGCGCAGCCGCTGACCGACGCCGACCGCGCGGTGGCCGAGGCCATGGCACCCACGTTGGCCGCGCGCGGCCTGCTGCTGGTGGGGTTGGACATGATCGGCAACAAGGTCACCGAAATCAACGTGACCAGCCCGACCTGTTTTCAGGAAATCACCGATCAGACCGGGTTTGATGTGCCCGCCATGTTCGTGGACGCGCTCGAAGCTGCCATGAAGGTGCCCGTATGAGCGCAGCGCCGGGCCGCTCCCAAGCCAGCTCGCACCGCAGCCAGCATGGCGAAGGTACACCCGTGAACGACGAACCCGTCACCCCGCCCGCTGAAGACGGCCCCAAGCCACCCGCGCCACAGGCGCGCAACCCGCTGCACGGCCTCACGCTGGAAGCCATCGTGAGCGCGCTGGCTGAACACTACGGCTGGGAAGAACTGGGCCAGCGCATTCCGGTGCGCTGTTTCAATGTGGACCCCAGCGTGGGCTCCAGTCTGCGGTTTTTGCGAAAAACACCGTGGGCACGCGAAAAGGTGGAAGGTTTGTACCTCTTCATGCTGCGCGAAGAACGCCGCGCCAACAGCGCGCAGCCACCCCATCGGGGCCACCGCTGATCGGGTCTGTGGGGCCGTTGGTCGTGGGGCGTTTTGTGCGCCACGCGACCGCGCGCGGCGTGCGGGGCACGCCGGTTTTTCAGTGTGTTTGTGCTGTGTCGTGACGGCGCCACGCCGTGCCGCAGGGGCACCTTTCCAAGCGGGTTTTTTGTAGGTCAAAAGGGTTGTTTGTAGCCCGTGTCATGGGATGCCCGGGTTGTTGAATGCGCGCGTGTGCAGTACAAACGGCAGCTCGAGAGAACCCATCACCATGACCGCTACCCAGCATGACCGAAACGCTTGATTTAACAGCCGCGATTTATTCCAAAACAGCCGCTGGGCAGCAGGAAATACAGTCCCGCTCACTCGGCCTGTCGCCGTTGGTTCGGCGCATTCTGGTGCTGGTTGACGGCAAGCGCAGTGGCCGTGATCTGTCCGCCTTTGTCTCGGGCAGCGACGACATTGAGCAGATTTTGGGCGCGCTGCTGTCGCAAGGCTGCGTGGCCGCTGAAGCGCCAAGCAAGGCGGCGGTGCCCGCTGCCAGGGCCGCAGCGCCTGCCGCAAGCGCCGCACCTGAATCGGCGGGGACCACCGCAGGCGCACCGCCGGGCTTGCCCGCCGCCGAAACGCGCACCGCCAAAGACAACGAAATGGCGCGCCATTTCATGATCAATTCGATCAACTCGATCATTGGCCAGCACATGCGTCTTTCGCTCATCCACGACATTTTTCATGCCGAGTCAACGCAGGCCTTGCGAACCATTTACCACGCCTGGGAAGCCAGCATGGCCGGCCACGGCATGGGCGCCAAGCGCCTGCCCGAACTGCGCGAAAAGCTGTTCAAGGTGTTGTGATGGGCGCGCCCTGCGGTTTTTCCAGGTTCAGTGCACCGCGCTTTTGAAAACACGTTGAGCACCACCACGCCAGCCACGATCAGCCCCATGCCGATGAGCCCGGGCAGGTCGATGGTTTGCCCGTACACCACAAACGCCACCAGGGTGGTGAGCACGATGCCCAGGCCCGACCAGACGGCGTAGGCGATACCCACAGGCAGCGTTTTGAGCACCAGCGACAGGTCGTGAAAGGCGACCGCGTAACCCAGCACCACCACCACCGACGGCAGCAGCCGGATAAAGCGCCGGATAAAGCCTTCGCTGGCTTTGCGTGCGCTGGTGCCGATCACCTCGGCCACGATGGCTGTGCCCAGCAGCAGTCAGGCGTTCATGGGTGGGGCGCCTCTGTGGCCAGCGGCAGCCCGTCCACAAACACTTTCAGCTCGTTGGGCTCGAAGGCGGTCCAGTGTTCGTTGCGCGTGAGCGGGGTGGTGACGATCACGGCGGCGCGGTCGCCGGGCTTGTTGAGGTCGGCGAAGTTCACCGTCCAGTCCTGGTCCATCAGGGTGGCCTGGGTAAATGGGTGCTGGCGCACCAGGTAGTGCAGTTGGGTGCTGCAGTGCGCCCACAGCGCGTCGCCGTTGGAGAGCAGAAAGTTGAAGGTGCCAAAGCGGCGCACCTGCGGCACGAGTTCGCGCAGGGTCAGCGTCAGCTCTTCGATGCTGGGCAGCCCTGCGTGTGACTTGGCCAGCTCTTGCATGAGCCAGCAAAACGCGCGCTCGCTGTCGGTGGTGCCCACGGGTTGAAACTGGCTGTGCAGCCGGGGCTGGTAGTCCTTCAGGTCGCCGTTGTGTGCAAACACCCAGTGCCGGCCCCACAACTCGCGGGTGAAGGGGTGGGCGTTTTCCAGCATCACCTCGCCCACCGTGGCCTTGCGCACATGGGCAATGATGTTGCGGCTCTTGAGCGGGTAGCTGCGCAGGAACTCGGCCATGCGCGATTCGGCGGCGCATTCGTGGTCGACAAACAGGCGCAGGCCGCGGCCTTCAAAGAACGCGATGCCCCAGCCGTCAGCATGGTGGTCGGTGGCGCCACCGCGCTGGCAAAAGCCGGTGAAGCTGAAAGAAGCGTCGGTGGGGGTGGCGCAGTTAAGGCCCAGAAGTTGGCACATGGCGTTATTTTGAACCCTGCGTGGGCGGGGTTGCTTTCAATTTCAGGGCCGCAACCAATGCCACCGCGCACACGGCGGCCAGCATGAAGAAGGTTTCGTTAAACGCGGTCAGGCGCTCGGGGCTGGTGTTGGCGGTGTCCAGCCGGAAGCCGTGGGCGGCCACCCGCCATTCCAGCACGATGCCGCACAAGCTCACCCCGGCCGCGCCGCCGAGCATGCGCAGAAAGTTGATTGCGCTGGCGCCCTGGGGAATGTGGGCATGGCCCAGCCCGCGCATGGCGCCGATGTTCAGCGAGGGCAAGATGAAGCCCAGCCCGATGCGCCCCAGCACCGCCCACACCACCAGCAGGGGCACGATCTGGGTGGGTCGGCGCAGGTCGATGGTGAACATCAGGGCAAACGACAACGCCAGCAGCACCAGTCCGATGCTTACCAGCACATGTGTCGGATGCCTGTCGGCCAGACGGCCCACCACGGCAATGGTGATGGCCAGCACCACGCCAGCAGGCAGCAAGATGGTGCCCACATACGAGGGCGACAGGCCCAGCCCCATCTGCATGTAGACCGGCAGCAAATAGGTGGAGCCGAACAGCGCAATGCCGTAGATGAACGCGACGATGCAGCCCATGGCAAAGCGCCGGTCGGCAAACAGCGAGAGGTTCATCAGTGGGTCCACGCCTTGGGTGGGGTGGCGCTGGCGTGCCTTCAGCGTGCGCCGTTGCAGCACCACAAAGCCCACCAGAATCAGCACCGCGCCGCCCAGCAGCGCAAAGGCGCTGGTGGCGGTGCCGGTTTGCAGCGCGACCAGACCGTTGAGCAGGCACAGCGTGCCTGCGGTGGCCAGCAGCAGGCCGCGCCAGTCCAGCGCGGCGCCCTGCGGGTTGGCGGCTCCGCCGCCTGGCGCTGAATGGGGGACAAAGCGTTGCGCCATCCAGAGCGAGGCGATGCAAAATGGCACCACCATAAAGAAGATGGAGCGCCAGCCAAAGCCATCCACCAGCAGGCCACCCAGGCTCGGCCCCAGCGCCGGGGCCAGCACCACGCCCATACCGAAAATGCCACTGGCCCGGCCCTGTTCGTGTGGCTCAAAGGCGCGCAGGATGATGATGGCGGGTATGGGCTGCACCACACCCGCCGCCAGTCCCTCGGCCACGCGGGCCGCCAGCACCAGCGCAAAGTCGTTGGCAAAACCACCGGCCACACCACCCACCAGCAGCAGCCACATGCAGCCCGAGTAGGTGCGGCGGTAGCCGTAGCGCGACAGCAGCCAGGGCGTGGTGAGCATCGACACGGTCATGGCCGCCATGAAGCCCGAGCTGACCCACTGCGCCCGCGCCTGGCCAAGGGTGAAGTGCTGACTCATGTCGGGAATCGCCACGTTGACGATGGTCGACGACATGATGGATGCCATGGTGCCGACCATGACCGAGAGCAGCAGCAACCAGCGGTAGCGCTCGCCGTAGCGCGCCTTCAGGGCGGCGATGGAGTGGTCGGGTGGTTGGGCCATGGTGTTTCGGGGGATGCGCGGATATCCCGGTGGCCGATCATAGGCAATTCAGCCGGGTTTTCTTTCCGGCCCGTGGCCGCGCGGGGAGCGCGGCTGGGTTTCAGCGCTCGGATCGGCGTCTGCGGGCATCCCGCCACAACCGTACCGCCAGCAACGCCAGCGGTACGGCGTGCAGCAGCAGATCAAAGATGTCGATCGGCTTCACCAGCGTGCCCTGACTGAGCATGCGCAGTTTTTCCACCAGGTGCGGCTCGGGCACGATGGGGGCCACCGCCAGCCACAGCACGATCACCACCAGCCACAGCAGGGGGAACCGGTCGAGCCAGCCCATCATGGTGTCGCCTGTGCGTTGAAGGCGCCCAGGCAGCTGGCGCAGATGCAGGCCTTGTCCTGAGCGTCGACCGGCAGGCTGGCCAGCAGCTCGGCGCTGAAGGTTTGCGACACGCACCAGCAGGGGACTTGCTTCTGGCCGGTGGCGCGCTCCACTTCCATGGCGCAGCGGTTGTCGCCGCCACACAGGGGGCAGCGCGTTGCATCAAGCAGGGGGGCGTTCGGATTCATCGGTTGAGCTGGGGGTTACTGGTACCCCGGAGTGTATCGGTCAGGGGCTGCTATGGTATTTTCCAAACGTGTTTATGTCCCTCATTCATCTTTTGCGCTCTTGTGGGCGCGTGGTCCCTTGCCTGCTGGCGGCAGTCTTGTGCGCGGGCACCGTGCAGGCGGCCGGGCCTGCTGCGGCCCCCCACACCGTGCCCGACACCATGGCCCAGCGCATGCAGGCCTGCACCCTGTGCCATGGCAAAGAAGGGCGCGCCACCAACAGCGGCTACTTTCCGCGCATTGCGGGCAAGCCTGCGGGCTACCTGTACCACCAGCTGCTCCACTTTCGCGAAGGCCGGCGTCAAAACGCGGGCATGACCGCGTTGCTCGATCCGCTGAGCGACGCTTATCTGCGCGACATTGCCGCGCACTTCGCCAGCCTTGACCTGCCGTACCCGCCGCCCCAGCCCAGCACCGCCGCGCCCGCCGAGCTGGCGCGCGGGCAGGCGCTGGTGTTGCACGGCGATGCCCAGCGCAAACTGCCCGCCTGTGTGGCCTGCCACGGCCAGGCGCTCACCGGGGTGCAGCCGGCCATTCCCGGCCTGCTGGGCCTGCCGCGCGACTACCTCATTGGCCAGCTCGGCGCCTGGCAAACCGGGCTGCGCCACGCCCACGCGCCCGACTGCATGGCACAAATTGCCCAAGCCATGTCCCCCGCCGACGTGAGTGCCGTGGCCAGCTGGCTGGCGTCGCAGGTGCTGCCCGCCAACACCCACCCCGCGCCGCCTGCCAGCCGCCCCCTGCCGCTGCGCTGCGGCTCAGCCCCTGGGGCTGCGAAATGACGACCGCCGGGCCCGCGTTGAATGTCTCGCTGGCGCGCCACGGCCGGCGCTCTCCCACGCTTTAAGTCTGGTAGTTGTTCATGTCTGTTTTGTCTTCGCCGGTGGTTCGGCGTCTGTTGTGGGTCGCGCTGACAGCGGCCCTGGTGCTGTCTTTGGCCGTGGTGGCCCTGCTGGCACGCCAGCTGAACGTGGCCGCGCTGCCGCCCGTGGCGAACGTGCCCGCAGCCTCGGCTGAGCAGGTGGAGCGCGGCGCCTACCTGGCGCGCGCTGGTAACTGCGCCGCCTGCCACACCACGCGCGGCGGTGCGGCCTATGCCGGCGGCCAAGCCATCAACACCCCGTTTGGTCCCGTGTATGCCGGCAACCTCACACCCGATACCGAGCACGGCCTGGGCCGCTGGAGCGCGGACGCCTTCTGGCGCGCCATGCGCCACGGCCAGTCGCGCGACGGCCGCTTGCTCAACCCCGTGTTCCCCTACGAGAACTTCACCCTCATCAGCCGCGAAGACAGCGACGCGCTCTACGCCTTCTTGCAAAGCCTGCCTCCCGTGACCCAGCCCAACCGGCCCCACGGCCTGCGCTTTCCCTACAACACCCAGGCCGCGCTGGCGGTGTGGCGCGAGCTGTACTTTGAGCCCGCCACGTTCACGCCCGATACGGCCCGCCCCGCCGAATGGAACCAGGGCGCCTACCTGGTGCGCGGCCTCGGCCATTGCGCCGCCTGCCATTCGCCGCGCGATGCGCTGGGTGGCATCCAGCAGGCCAGCGCTCTCAGCGGCGGCCTCATGCCCGGGCCAGGCTGGTACGCGCCCTCGCTGCACGCGCGCAGCGAAGCCGGCGTGGCCCACTGGAGCGAACAGCAGGTGGTGGACCTGTTGAAAAACGGCGTGGTGCACGGCGCCCGCCACAGCGAGGGCGCCACCGCCATGGGCCCCATGGCCGAGGTTGTTTTCCAGAGTACCCAATACCTGAGCGACACCGACCTGCGCGCCATGGCCACCTACCTGCGCGCCCTGCCGCCCAAGGAAGCCACAACCGCGTCCGAGCCCCGGGCCAGCGCGGCGCAGCTGGCGCTGGGCGAGCAGGTGTACCAGCGGCACTGCGTGGACTGCCACGGCGCCAGCGGCCAAGGCGCTGCCAACGCCTACCCCGCACTGGCCGGCAACCGCGCCGTCACCCTGGCTTCACACGTCAACCCCGTGCAGGCCATATTGAGCGGCGGCTTCGCCCCCGCCACCGCCGGCAACCCCCAGCCCTACGGCATGCCGCCCTACCGCACCCTGCTGACCGATACCGAAGTGGCCGCCGTGGCCAGCTTCATTCGCCAGAGCTGGGGCAACCAGGCGGGCGAGGTCACGGCGCTGGACGTGCAGCGCGTGCGCTGACGCCTGCGTGACCGCGGGTGGCCCGGGCCTGCCTACCATGGCGGCATGACGCCATCTAACCCACCCAGCCCGCCTGAAGGCCGAATCACCACCGAAGCACAGGGCCATGTGCTGCGCATCGGCATCGACCGCCCCGCCAAACGCAACGGCTTCACCCCCGCCATGCTGCGCGCCCTGGCCGAGGCCTACACCCGGCTCGACGACGACCCCGCCCTGCGTGTGGGCGTGTTGCACGCCCACGGCGAGCATTTCACCGCCGGGCTCGACCTGCCCAGCTTCGCCCCGCTCATGCAGCGCGGTGAATACGCCGTGCCCCACGGCCTGGTGGACCCGCTCAACCTGGGCGACGCCGGCTGGCGCCGCCGCACCAAGCCCATGGTCGTGGCGGTCAAAGGCATCACCTACACGCTGGGTATTGAACTCATGCTCGCCGCCGACATCGTGGTCGCCGCCGACAACGGCCGGTTTTCGCAACTCGAAGTCCAGCGCGGCATCATGGCCACCGGCGGCGCCACCCTGCGCATGGCCGAGCGCGCGGGCCTGGGCAACGCCTTGTTGTATTTGCTCACCGGCGACGGGTTCGATAGCGCCGAAGCCCTGCGGCTGAACTTCGTGCAGCGCGTGGTGCCCACCGGCAGCGAACTCGATGAAGCCCTGCGCATCGCCGAGCGCATTGCCCTGCAGGCACCGCTGGCGGTCATCGCCACCCGCCTCAACGCGCTCAAAGCGGTGGAGCAAGGGCCGCTGGCCGCCATGGCCGAGTTCGACACCGTGCAACAGCGGCTGGCGAACAGCGAAGACGCGAAAGAAGGCGTGGCGTCGTTTGTGGCGAAGCGGGCGGCGGTGTTTGTGGGGCGCTGAGCCTGCCTGCGCGTCAGTCGCCGGGGGCCCAGTGCGCCACCAGCGCCTCGCCCCACTCCCAGGGCCCGGTGATCGTCAGCGTCACCGTGGTCCAGTCGCCGTCGGTCTGCACCTGCTCGTCGGCGTCCCAGGCGCCGCCTTCGTCCAGCGGGCCGCGCGGGCCGGGGCTGTGGCGTTCGGCCCAGGTCAGCACCGCCTGCACTTCCGCTTGGACGGCGGGTACGTCAGCCACTCGCACGCTGGCCATGGCGTCCCAGGTGCCGGTGCCCTCGCCATCGTCGCTGGCGTCAAAGATCAGGTATTGAAGCGTCATGGGGTGATTGTGTGCGCCATGCAAAACGGCGCCCGAGGGCGCCGTTTTTCAGTGAAGGATTTGGATCGCCGGGAGCCCTCACCCCCGCCCTCTCCCAAAGGGAGAGGGGGAAATGCGGGGATCAGGCCGCGGCCTTGACCTTCAGGCGCCAGGCGTGCAGCAGCGGCTCGGTGTAGCCGCTGGGCTGGGCCAAGCCTTTGAACACCAGGTCGCAGGCGGCCTGGTAGGCCATGCTGGTGTCGAAGTGGCCGGCCATGGGCTGGTACAGCGGGTCGCCGGCGTTTTGGCCGTCCACCACCGCGGCCATGCGCTCAAAGGTTTCCTTGATCTGCGCTTCGGTCACCACGCCGTGGTGCAGCCAGTTGGCCATGTGCTGGCTGGAAATGCGCAGCGTGGCGCGGTCTTCCATCAGGCCCACGTTGTGGATGTCGGGCACCTTGGAACAGCCCACGCCCTGGTCCACCCAGCGCACCACATAGCCCAGAATGCCCTGGGCGTTGTTGTCCAGCTCTTGCTGCTTCTCGGCGTCGGTCCAGTTGGGGTTGCTGGTCACGGGAATGGTCAGCAGGCCGGTGAGCAGGTTGTCGCGCTCGGCGTTGGCGTCGATTTTTTCCAGTTCTTTCTGCACGTCGCTCACCAGCACCTGGTGGTAGTGCAGGGCGTGCAGGGTGGCGCCGGTGGGGCTGGGCACCCAGGCGGTGTTGGCACCGGCTTTGGGGTGGGCAATTTTTTGCTCCAGCATGGCGGCCATCAGGTCGGGCATGGCCCACATGCCTTTGCCAATTTGCGCCTTGCCGCGCAGGCCGCAGCTCAGGCCCACCAGCACGTTGTTGCGCTCATAGGCCTGGATCCAGGCGCTGGCCTTCATGTCGCCCTTGCGCACCATGGGGCCGGCGTGCATGGCGGTGTGCATTTCGTCGCCGGTGCGGTCCAGGAAGCCGGTGTTGATGAAGGCCACGCGGCTGGCGGCGGCGGCAATGCAGGCCTTCAGGTTGACGCTGGTGCGGCGCTCTTCGTCCATGATGCCGAGCTTGACCGTGCTCTCGGGCAGGCCCAGCAGGTGCTCCACGCGGCCGAACAATTCGGCCGCAAAGCCCACTTCTTTGGGGCCGTGCATTTTGGGCTTGACGATGTAGACCGAGCCGGTGCGGCTGTTGCGGATGGGGCCGCTGGCCAGCTGGCCGTGGCCTTGCAGGTCGTGCAGGGCGATGGTGGTGGTGACCACCGCGTCCATGATGCCCTCAGGAATCTCTTTGCCCTCAGCGCCCCAGAGGATGGCGGGGTTGGTCATGAGGTGGCCGACGTTGCGCACGAACAGCAGGCTGCGCCCGTGCAGGCGCACCTCGCCCGAGCCTTCGGGCGCGGTGTAAACGCGGTCGGCGTTCAGGCCGCGCTTGAAGGTCTTGCCGCCCTTGGCCACGTCCTCGGTCAGGTCGCCCTTCAAGATGCCGAGCCAGTTGCTGTAGGCCAGCAGCTTGTCTTGCGCGTCCACAGCGGCCACGGAATCTTCCAGGTCGAGGATGGTGGACAGCGCGGCTTCCATCACCAGGTCGGACACACCAGCCGCATCAAGCTGGCCGATGGGCGTGGCGCGGTTGATGATCAGGTCAAAGTGCAGGCCGTTGTGCAGCATCAGCACGGAAGACGGCGCGGCTGCGGTGCCCTGGTAGCCCACCAGCTGCGCAGCGTCTTTCAGGCCGGTGGTGGCGCCGCCCTTGAGCGTCACTTGCAACTGGCCGCCCACAATGGCGTAACCGGTGGCATCGGCGTGCGAACCGCTGGCCAGCGGGGCCGATTGGTCGAGGAACTGGCGGGCGAACGCGATCACTTTGGCGCCGCGCTTCTCGTTGTAGCCCGGGCCTTTTTCGCAGCCGTCAGCTTCTGAAATCGCATCGGTGCCGTAGAGCGCGTCGTACAGCGAGCCCCAGCGGGCGTTGGCGGCGTTCAGTGCGTAGCGGGCGTTCAAGATCGGCACCACCAGCTGCGGGCCGGCCTGGATCGCCAGCTCGGCGTCCACGTTGGCGGTGGTGGCTTTCGCGTCCAGCGGCACCGGCACCAGGTAGCCAATGGTTTCCAGGAATTTGCGGTAGCCGGCCATGTCGGTGATGGGGCCGGGGTTGGCTTGGTGCCAGGTGTCCAGCTCGGTTTGCAGGCGGTCGCGCTCGGCCAGCAGGGCGGCGTTTTTCGGGGCCAGGTCGGCCACGATGGCGTCAAAGCCTTGCCAGAAGGTGTCGCTGCTCACGCCAGTGCCGGGCAGCACGCGGCTGTTGATGAAGTCAAACAGTTCGGTGTCGACTTGCAGGCCGTGGATCGTTGTGCGTTGTGTCATCAGATGGCTCCAGGAAAAAAGGCTTCGACAGGCTCAGCCCGAAACGGTGTTGAAAAAAAGGAAAGCGGTTCAGTCAAAAAAAGCGAGCACATCGCGCAGGCTGTGGCCGGTGCGCGTGGGCTGCGTGCCCAGCTCTTCAAACGGCATGTTCTGGCGGTTCACCCACAGCGTCTGGTAGCCGTACCAGGTGGCGGCGAGCGCGTCCCAGGCGTTGCTGCTGACAAACACGATCTGGCTGGCCGGCAGGCCCAGGGCTTTTTCGCCCAGGGCGTAGGCGGCGGGGTGGGTTTTGTACAGGCGCACCGGGTCGGCGCTGATGACGTGGTCGAGCAGGCCGTCCAGCCCGGCACTGCGCACGGCAATGCCCAGCATGTCGGGGTCGCCGTTGCTCAAAATGCCGGTGGGCAGGCCGCGCGCGCGCAGCGCTTGCAGCACCTCGCGGTTTTCCGGGAACGCGCTCAGGCTGCGGTACTGGTTGAGCAACTGGGCGGCGCGGGCTTCAAAGGCGGTCCAGTCTTGCCGCGCGGCCGGTGCCACCACCTTGATGGCATACGCCAGCGCGCTTTGCGTGAGCGCCCAAAACGGCTGGTAGTGCGCGCCGTGGTTGCTGGTGGTCACCAGGCGGGTGTATTCAATCTGTTTGTCGCGCCACAGCGTGCTCAGGCGCTGCCCCTGGCCGGGGAACAGTTGCTCGGCCAGCAGCGCCACGCTGTACACATCGAACAGCGTGCCGTAGGCATCAAACAAAACAGCGCGGGATTTTTCCATGGCTGAACTTTATTCGATACCAGATGGGGCATTGATTCGGTAGAAAGTCATTTGTCTGTGACTTTTATGAATGCAATGTTAGGGCTGGCTCGGTGCCACGGTGTGCGCCACGCGCCGTGCCGGGGCCACCGGTCGCGCCAAGGTTTACAGTGCGCGGCTGGCCCACCCCTGCTTTTTCGCCGCGCGCCATCAGCGCCGCTGGCGTGTGCAGGCCGGGCCATTTGACGAACGACACCATGCACATCCCAGCCACGCCATCCACCGAAAACCCGTCCACCGCCCCGCAGCCGCTCAAAGGCCTGCGTGTGGTTGAGTTCACCCACATGGTCATGGGGCCTACTTGCGGCATGGTGTTGGCCGACATGGGGGCCGAGGTGATCAAGGTCGAGCCCATTGAGGGCGACCGCACGCGCCACCTGCTGGGCTCGGGTGCGGGCTTCTTCCCCATGTTCAACCGCAACAAAAAGAGCATCGCGATCAACCTGCACGCGCCCGAGGGCGCCGAGGTGGCACGCAAGCTTGCAGCCAGTGCCGACGTGGTGGCCGAGAACTTCAAGCCCGGCACCATGAACAAGTACGGGCTTGACTACGCATCGCTTGCGCAGGTGAACTCGCGCTGCATTTACGTCAGCCACAAGGGCTTTTTGCCCGGCCCCTACGACCACCGCACCGCGCTCGACGAGGTGGTGCAGATGATGGGCGGCCTGGCCTACATGACCGGGCGCCCCGGCGACCCGCTGCGTGCGGGCACCAGCGTCAACGACATCATGGGCGGCATGTTTGGCGCGATAGGGGCCTTGGGCGCGCTCATCCAGCGCGGCATCACGGGCAAAGGGCAGGAAGTGCAGAGCGCGCTGTTTGAAAACAATGTGTTCCTCGTGGGCCAGCACATGCTCCAGTACGCCATCACCGGCCAGGCTGCTGCGCCCATGCCCGAGCGCATTTCGGCCTGGGCGGTGTATGACGTGTTCACCGTGAAAGACGGCGAGCAGATTTTTCTGGCGGCGGTGAGCGACGCGCAGTGGATCACCTTCTGTGACGCACTGGGTTTTGCCGACCTCAAAGTCGACCCGCTGTACATCAACAACAACGCCCGCGTGGCCCTGCGCCCGCAACTGTTGCCGGTGCTGCGCGAGCGTCTGGCGGCCTGGAGTGCGGCCGATCTGACCGCCCTTTTTGAAAAGGTGGGTCTGCCGTTTGCGCCCATTCGCAAGCCCGAAGAGCTGTTTGACGACGAACACCTGTTGGCCACCGGCGGCCTGGCCGACATCACCCTGCCCGACGGCGCCCGCGCCGGCGAGACCGCCAAGACCACGCTGTTTCCTTTCACCATGGACGGCCACCGCCTGGGCGTGCGCCTGCAGCCGCCCACCAAGGGCCAGCACACCACCGAGCTGCTGCAGGGGCTGGGTTATGCCGATGCCGAGATCGAGCGCCTGCGCGCCATCACCGCCGTTTCATGAACACCATGACCCCTGCGCCCCAGGTTCACATCAGCGAAGTCGGCCCGCGCGACGGCTTGCAGTCCGTCAAAGCCACCATGCCCACGGCCGACAAGTGCCGCTGGATCAGCGCGCTGGCGGCAGCGGGTTTGCGCGAGATCGAGGTCGGCTCGTTTGTGCCCGCGCAGTTGCTGCCGCAAATGGCCGACGTGGCCGACGTGGTGCGCCACGCGCTGGGTCTGCCCGGCTTGACGGTGATGGCGCTGGTGCCCAACCGGCGCGGCGCACAGGCCGCGCTGGCCGCCGGCGTGCACAAGCTCACCCTGCCCGTGTCGGCCAGCGAGGCGCATTCGCTGGCCAACGTGCGCAAGACCCGCGATCAGATGGTGGCGGAACTGCGCGAAGTGATCGCGCTGCGCAACGCCGTGGCGCCCGGCGTGCCGGTGGAGGTGGGCCTGTCTACCGCCTTTGGCTGCACGCTGCAAGGCGCCGTGCCGGAAGACGACGTGATCGCGCTGGCCGTGGCCTGCGTGCAGGCGGGGGTGGACGAAGTGGGCTTGTCCGACACCACCGGCATGGCGAACCCGGCGCAAGTCAAGCGCCTGTTCACCCGCCTGCGCGCCGAGCTGGGTGGCCACGCGGGTGCGGCCCACATGCACAACACGCGCGGCCTCGGCCTGGCCAACTGCCTGGCCGCTTTTGATGTGGGCGTGCGCAGTTTCGACAGTTCGCTCGGTGGCCTGGGCGGTTGCCCCTACGCACCCGGTGCCAGTGGCAACGTGGTCACCGAAGACTTGGTCTTCATGTTCGAAGCCATGGGCGTGTCCACTGGCATCGACATCCCGCTGCTCATTGCTGCACGCGCGCCGCTGATGGCGGGCTTGCCCGGCGAACCGGTCTACGGCATGACGCCCGAAGCCGGCCTGCCCAAGGGGTGGGTGCACGCCCCATTGCGCGACTCAAACGGAATCAATTGAGGCGTTGAACGTGTTGATTTGAGACCGGGGCTGGGGTAATCTGCCCGCCATGGACAAGCTCAAACAGCTCGAAACCTTTGCTTCCGTGGCCACCCGCGGCAGTCTCACCGCCGCCGCCCGGGCCGAAGGCGTGGCCCCGGCCATCATTGGCCGCCGGCTCGATGCGCTCGAATCGCGCCTGGGCGTCAAGCTCATGGTGCGCACCACCCGGCGCATCACGCTCACCCACGAGGGCAGTGCGTTTCTGGAAGACTGCCAGCGCCTGCTGGCCGACCTGGCCAACGCCGAGGCCAGTGTGAGCGCGGGCGGCGTGAAAGCCAGTGGCCACCTGCGCCTGACCGCACCGGCCGGCTTTGGCCGCCGCCATGTGGCGCCGCTGGTGCCGCGCTTTCGCGAGCTGCACCCTGAGGTGACGATTTCGTTGAACCTGAGCGACCGCGTGGTGGACGTGGCCGGCGAGGCCTACGACTGCGCCGTGCGCGTGGGCGACCTGCCCGACTCGTCGCTGGTGAGCGTGCGCCTGGCCGACAACCGCCGCCTGTGTGTGGCGGCGCCGCGCTACCTGCAGCACCACGGGCGGCCGCAGGTGCCGGCCGATCTGGCCCGCTTTGACTGCCTCACGCTCAGCAGCGACGCCTCACAAACGCGCGGCTGGGCTTTTGCCATGCCGGCAGCCGAAGGCGGTGCCAGCGAGCTGGTGCACCTGCGCCCTGGCGGCCCGCTCGACTGTTCGGACGGCCAGGTGCTTCACGCGTGGTGTGTGGCCGGTTACGGCATTGCCTGGCGCAGCACCTGGGAGGTGGAATCCGACATCGCCGCTGGCCGCCTGGTGACCGTGCTCGACGACTACGCCGCACCACCCAACGGCATTTACGCCCTGTTTCCGCAGCGCAAACACCTGGCGCTGCGGGTGCGGTTGTGGATCGACTTTCTGAAGCACCATTATGGGCAGGCGGATTTCTGGGCGGGGGCGGGGCGGTGAACGTATGGCGTGTAGCCGGCACACCGTGCATACGACGAATGACCGGTGCGACAGGCGCTCTTCATGGCCTGGATGACGTTATTTCCGGTCAGCTCACGAGCCACTGGGTCCCGATCGAGAGGAGCACAATGGCAGGGCTTGGTCGTTTCAGGCCGGTCCACATCACCAAGGAGGCCTGACATGCAGGCAATCGACATCCCCACCGCACGTCGCCGTTTTCTCTGGGCCGGTGCAGCCGGTGCAGCCGCCCTGCTGGCGGGCTGTTCCATGCCGGGATCGATGCCCGGTGTCAGCCGGGCACCGGACAACCCCGCTTCACGTGCCTACCGGCGCACCGTCGCCAGCCACCTCTACGCCCGCAACAGCGAGCGCATCTACAAGGGTACGTTGCCTGCGATGCTGTACGCCGTCGGGGTGTTGCAGGTGAACATCGACCGCCGCGGCCAGGTGGCGTCCACCCGGTGGCTGCGTGCGCCCAGCCATGCGCCGGAAGTGGTGACGGAGATCGAGCGCCTTGTGCGCCGCTCGGCACCCTACCCCGCGCCGGGTGCGCCCGTGACCTACACCGACACCTGGCTGTGGGATCAGAGCGGGCGGTTCCAGCTCGACACGCTGACTGAAGGTCAGCGCTGATTCAGCCTAGAAGCGGCAGTTGAGCGCGCTCTTTCCGCTGAAAAAGCCCATGAACATGGACGATTTTGATCGCGGTGGCGCTCGCCTTGCGGGTGACGGCGCTACAGACCCGTTTGAGCCGCCAGGCCGTGCGCTGGCCGCGTTGCTCCTTCTTGCTGGCAGTAGACAGCGGCGTCGTCGCGCCTTGCCAGCACACGGCCTGACAGCCCACTCGGGCCTGTCCAACTGCCGTTTCCAGGCTCAGCTGCGTCTGGCCGCGCGTGGAGCGGCTGGCGCGGCGGGAACCAGGGTGGCGCCGGGCCAGGCCTTGTCGCGGCAGAGTTCACCCACCAGACCCACCACCAGCTGGGCGACCGCCTGCGAGGCCGCCGACAGGGGGATGTGTGGGGAGGCACACAGCGCAAGCACCCGCTCCAGCGGTGGGGCCCCGACCGGGGTGGCCTGCAGCAGGCCGGCGTCGATCTCGGCCTTGAGCGGCATCATCGGCAGCAGGGTCTGCCCCAGCCCTGCCAGCAGCGAGGTGCGCAGGATGCTGATGGAGCTGATGTCGGTCACCTGCTGAGGCGGTGCCAGGCCAGCGCGCTGCGCGGCCGCTTCAATGAGCGGGCGCACGCCGTGCGGGCTGGCCGGCAGGATCAGCGGCTGCGACAGCGCCTGCCGCAGCGTGATACGTGCCGCCCGCCGTGGCGTCTGCACCGCAGGGCCGATCAGGTACATGCGCTCGCGCAGCAGTGGTGTCCAAGTGAATGCCGACAGTGTGCCGTCATCGAACAGCACGGCGAGCTGGATCTGGCCGGCGCGCAGCTGGGTGGCGAGGTTGCCGGTGAGTTCTTCGGTGAGCTCCAGCTGCACCCGGGGCAGCTGCCGTCGAACCTCGCGCAGCAGCGGCAGGGCCATTGCACTGGAAACGCTGTGCGGGATGCCGAAAACCACCTTGCCGGCGGGCCCCTCGGTGCTGCTGCGGGCGCTGAGCACCGCCTCTTCGGTCTGCCGCAAAATCGACACCGCGTGCGGGAAGAAGCGCTGGCCGGCCTCGGTCAGCGCCACGCCGCGGCGCGAACGGTGGAACAGGTCGGTGCCCAACTCCTGTTCCAGTTGGGCCATCTGGTGGCTCAGGGCAGACTGTGCCACGAACACCCGCTCCGCAGCCCGGGAGAAGCTGCCGCTCTCGGCGATGGCGAGGAAGTACTTCAGTTGCCGCAGTTCCATGGGTCTGGGTGAGGCTTGGTGTGGTTGAACAAATCGATCTGTTTTCAAGATGGATGGTCGTCAATTATGTATTGGACAGAAAGCAGCGCGGCGGCTCCAATACCTCCACCAACCCTGTCAACGATCGTTCCAGGCCACCCGCCCGGAATTCCCAGCCTACCCGGCAACCGATCGCGTCCGGCGCACGTCTTACCGGAGGTGCCCCATGTTGGACCAGCCCGATCGGTGCTGGTGGCCTTCAGCCTGCCGTGAGCGGACCGTAGAGGGCGCCACGCCGCCAGGGCAGCTGCGACTGGCCTCGGCTTCGCTGTCGCAGCGCGGGGTCGAGCGTGGCCAGCAGCAGGGCGCCGCCGGCGCCAGCGCGGGCCAGCAGATGACCATCCGGGCTCAGCACACAACTCTGGCCGTTGTAGGTGGTGCGGTCCTCAAAGCCGCAGGCATTGGCGTAGGCGAGGTAGACGCTGTTCTCCAGCGCACGGGCGGGCAGCAGGATGCGCTGCACGTCGTCAAACGGTTCCATGTTGGCCGTGGGCACGAGCACCGCGCCCACCCCCTGCAACGCGAGCCCGCGCACGGCTTCGGGAAATTCCACGTCGTAGCAAATGAGCAGGCCCAGTTGCCAGCCGCGCCAGGTGAAGACCTGCGATGCGGTGTCGCCCGCGCTGAACTGCGCGCGGTCCATGTCGCCAAACAAATGGGTCTTGCGGGTGTTCATCAACCGCACGCCTTCCGGGTCGATGGCCTGTGCCGCGTTGAAGGGCTTGCCGTGCGGGTTGTGTTCGGAGTAGCCGTAGACGATGGCGATGCCGTGGCGCTGGGCGATGGCGGCCACGGCATGCGCCAGCGGGCCATCGCACGGCTGTGCAAGCGCCGCCACGCGCTCGGGGCCGATGGCGTAGCCGGTGAGCGCCATCTCGGGGGTGATGAGCAGGTCAGCCCCCTGCGCGCGGGCCTGTGCAGCGGTGGCGTCCAGCCGTTGCAGCGCGTCGGCGGTGGAGCCCGCATAGGGCGTTTGCCAGAGGGCGAGAGTCAGGGTTTGCATGCTGCGATCTTGGGCCCGAAATCGTCAGTCGGGCAACACCACCGGCCCGAGGGCCGCAAACAGCTCGCCCGGCCCCGGGTTTGCTGCCGGGCACTGGCCGCCGAGCTGGTGGACGATGCCCCACACCGCGTTCAGCGAGGTTTGCACCGCGCCTTCCACCCAGGCGGGTGTGAACGACACGTCGTCGCCCGCCAGAAAAATGCCGCGCTCGGCGGCGGGCAGCCCGTCCTGCATGAAGTGGCCGTACATGCGCTGGTTGTAGCGGTAGTGGCCGGGCAGCGCGCCCTTGAAAGCGCCCAGAAAGTACGGGTCGGCCTCCCACGAAATGGTGATCGGGTCGCCCACGATGTGGCCCGCAATATCCACCGTGGGGTAGATTTTTTTCAGCGCATCCAGCGCCAGTTGCACGCGCTTGTTCGGCGGGTGCGGCAGCATTTTCAGCGCGTCGCTCATCCAGGCGTAGCTCAGGCAGATCACCGCCGGTTTGTCGGGTCCGTTGTCAAACAAATAGGTGCCGCGCGTGAGCCGGTCGGTGAGCGTCATGCTCATCGTGTCGCGGCCGGTGGCGGGGTCCACGTCCTTCCAGAATGGCCGGTCCACCATCACAAAGGTCTTGCTGGACTGCATGTAGCGCGTGCGGTCCAGCGCCATCCAGAGCTTCTGCGAAAAGAGCGACTCTTCGACCGCAATCTGCGTGGTCAGCAGCCAGCTCTGGCAGGTCACCAGCACGGCGGGGTATTCCCGCACGGTGCCCCAGGCATCGGTGACGGCGAGCTGCCCGCTGGGCGCGCGTGCAATGGCTGTGACACCCGGGCGCGTGGCGCCACCGTGCAGGCGGGCAAGCGACGTGCCCTTCGGCCAGTGCGTGATCTGTTCGGGCGCGTGTGCCCACAGGCCCAGCGGCACCTGCTGCACGCCGCCGCTGATGAGGTGCTGGTCTTCGTCGCAACCCGTGAGCACCACGCGCAAGATCTCCAGCATGGTGTTGGGAAAGTCCGAGTCCCAGCCGCCGGTGCCAAAGCCCACCTGGCCGAACACCTCGCGGTGGCGAAACGACAAGGCCGAGAACGCTTCGGATTGCGCGATGAAATCGTAAAACGTGCGGTCGTCCCACAGCGGTACCAGGCGGTTCCAGAGCGTTTTCAGGCGGGACACATCGCGCTCACGCAGCGCCGGCTGCAGGTCGCCAAAGCCGAGTTCGGTCAGCGCAGCGCTCCAGGCTTGCGCCACTTCGGCAAACAGGGGTGGCAAATCAGCCAGCGAGCGCGCGTAGTGCGTCAGGCCTTCCAGATCCACCACCGTGCTGCCGGCGGCGGGCGTGAGCGGGTTGGGGAAGGGCCGGGTTTGCAGGCCGAGCAGATGCACATAGTGGAAAAACGCCGTGCTGGAGGCTGGGAAGCGCATGCCGCCCAGCTCAGCCACCACGCCCTGGCCGCCTTCAAACGCCTGCGAGCGCAGCCGACCGCCCATGCGCGAGGCCTCATAAACGACGGGCTTCAGGCCCAGCTTCATCAGCTCGTAGGCCGCCACCAGGCCGGCCATGCCCGCGCCCACAATGGCCACTTCGGTGCCGTGCGCGCTGGCGGGCAGCGTGGCCAGGCCTTGCGGGTGTTTCAGCCAGTCGTCAAAGGCAAACGGGAAGTCCGGGCCAAAGACGGTGACCGGGGCGGTGGTGGGGCGGGTGGTGGTCATGGGCTTACATCAGTGTGGAGAGGAGCCAGCCGGCGGTGCCCCACATCATCAGTGCCACGGCGCCGTCCAGCACGCGCCAGAGGTGCAGCGAATTGAGCCGGTGGCCCAGCCACAAGGCGGCGGCGCCGAGCAGCACGAACCACACCAGCGAGCCCGTGGCCGCGCCCAGGCCGAATGCGGTGCTGCCTTGCCCGTAGGCCAGCGAGGCGGTGCCGATCAGCACAGCGGTGTCGAGCCAGGCGTGCGGGTTGAGCCAGGAAAAAGCGAGCGCCGAAAGGACGGCCTGGCGCTGTGTCACCGGCGCGGCGGTCCGTTGGGGCTTGCCCTGGTCGTCGTTCCCCAGCGCCAGCGCCTGCGGTTTCAGAAAACGCTGAAACGCCTGCCATCCATACACCCCCAGAAACAGCACGCCCGCGCCAATGAGCGCACCCAGCAGCTTGTCGCTCAGGCCGCCCAACTGCGCCAGGCCGAACACGCCCAGGCCAATCAGCACCACGTCGGCCAGGGCGCACACCGCCACCGTGAGCCACAGGTGCTGGCGCTGCAGGCCCATGCGCAGCACATGCGCGTTTTGCGGGCCAATCGCCATGATCAGCGAGATGCTGAGCACCATGCCGGCGGTGAAGGTGGGAAAGGTCAGGACCATGGGAATCTCCGGGAGCGTGCTGTTGCGGGGGTCGAATCGGGTCCGAATCGAGTTCGGCTCGGGTTCGAATGACCGCCAGTGTGTCCCAAGCGGGTCTTTATTTAAATCGAGGTAAATTAAACTCTTATCACTCAATAAATATTTAACCAAAAGATGCTGGACGCCCGCCAACTTGAAGCCCTGGCCGCCGTGGTGGAACACCGCGGCTTTGGCCCGGCCGCCCAGGCCCTGTCACTCACGCTGGCGGCGGTGTCGCTGCGCATCAAGGCGCTGGAAGAGGCGCTGGGCCAGCGCTTGCTGGTGCGCGGCAAGCAGGTGCGCGCCACCCCGGCCGGGCAGGCGCTGCTGGCCCATGTGAAGCAGGTGCGCCTGATGGAAGCCGACCTGCTGAGCGGCCTGCAGGGCGCCGAGGCGCGTGGCGGCGTGCGCTGGCAGAGCCTGAGCGTGGCGATCAACGCCGATTCGGTGGCCAGCTGGTTTTTGCCCGGTGTGGCCCCGGTGCTGCAGCGCCACCGCTTGCTGCTTGAAATCCTCATTGACGACCAGGACCACACGCACGATGCGCTGAAAAGCGGCGACGTCATCGGCTGCGTGACCACGCTGGCCGAGCCCATGCGCGGCTGCGTGGCCGAGCCGCTGGGCGTCATGCGCTACCGCTGCGTGGCCGCGCCCGCCGTGGCCCAGCGCTGCCGCACGCCCGCTGGTGCGGTGTCACCACACAAACTGCTGTCGCACCCGGCCATCATCTTCAACCGCAAAGACGCGCTGCAAGACGCGTTTCTGGCCCAGCACTTTGGCCTGCGTCAGCCCAACTACCCGCGCCACTTTGCCCCGGCGGTGGAAGCGTTTGAAACCGCCATAGAGCTGGGCCTGGGCTGGGGCATGGTGCCCGAGCAACACCTGGCCAGCCGCCCCGGCCTGCACGAGGTGCTGCCCGGCGCCACGGTGGACGTGGCGCTGTACTGGCAGCACTGGGCGCGCGAGGCGCCATCGGCCCAGCGCCTGACGCAGGCGGTGAAGGCCGCCGCCGCCCAGCACCTGCGCACCGTTTGAGCGCGCTGTGCCCGGCCTGCTTCCGCGCCCTAAAATCGCCGCATGCTCAAGATCAAACAAGAACTGCTCACCGGCCTGGCCATCGAGTTGGAAAAACTGTCCCCCGGCGCTGGCGCCCGTGCCGCGTTCGAGTCGCCCAAGGTGGCCGCGCACGGCGACTTCGCTTGCACCGCCGCCATGCAGTTGGCCAAACCGCTCAAGCTCAACCCGCGCCAGCTGGGCGAAACCCTGCGCGCAGCGCTGCTGGTGCTGCCCGCCTACGAGCGCTGGGTGGCCGACATCGACATCGCCGGCCCCGGCTTCCTGAACATCCGCCTGAAGCCCGAGGCCAAGCAGCAGATCGTGCACGAGGTGCTGCAAGCGGGTGACGCGTTTGGCGTGCAGCCGTCCAACGGCCAGCGCCTCATGGTGGAGTTTGTATCGGCGAACCCCACCGGCCCGCTGCATGTGGGTCACGGCCGCCAAGCGGCGCTGGGCGACGCCATTTGCAGCCTGTTTGAAACCCAGGGCTGGGACGTGTACCGCGAGTTCTATTACAACGACGCCGGCGTGCAGATTGGCACCCTGGCCAACAGCACCCAGCTGCGCGCCAAGGGCTTCAAGCCCGGCGACGCCCAGTGGCCCGAAGCCGCCTACAACGGCGACTACATCCAGGACATTGCCAACGACTACCTGGCCAAAAAGACCGTGCATTCCGACGACCGTGCATTCACCGCCAGCGGTGACGTGGACGCGCTCGACGACATCCGCCTGTTTGCCGTGGCCTACCTGCGCCACGAACAAGACCTGGACCTGCAGGCCTTTGCGGTGAAGTTCGACAACTATTACCTGGAGTCCAGTCTGTACACCAGCGGCAAGGTGGACGCCGCCGTGCAGAAACTGCGCGACGCCGGCAAAACCTACGAGCACGATGGCGCGCTGTGGCTCAAGTCCACCGATTACGGTGACGACAAGGACCGCGTCATGCGCAAAGGCGACGGCAGCTACACCTATTTCGTGCCCGACGTGGCCTACCACATCAGCAAGTGGGAACGCGGTTTCACCAAGGTGATCAACATCCAGGGCGCCGACCACCACGGCACCATTGCCCGCGTGCGTGCCGGCCTGCAGGCCGCGGGCGTGGGCATCCCGCAAGGCTATCCGGACTACGTGCTGCACACCATGGTGCGCGTGGTCAAGGGCGGCGAAGAGGTGAAGATCAGCAAGCGCGCCGGCAGCTACGTGACGCTGCGCGACCTGATCGAGTGGACCAGCAAGGACGCCGTGCGCTTCTTCCTGCTCAGCCGCAAGCCCGACACCGAATACACGTTTGACGTCGACCTGGCGGTGCAGAAGAACAACGACAACCCGGTGTATTACGTGCAATACGCCCACGCACGCATTTGTTCGGTGCTGGCGGCATGGCAAGAAAAAGACGGCGGCGATCCCGCCACGCTGAAAGACGTGAACCTGGCCGCACTGCAAAGCCCGGCCGCACAGGCGCTCATGTTGCAACTGGCCAAGTACCCGGCCATGCTGGCGTCGGCCGCGCACGACTTCGCGCCGCACGACGTCACGTTCTATCTGCGCGAGCTGGCGGCCTGCTACCACAGCTACTACGACGCCGAACGCATTTTGGTGGACGACGAAGCGGTGAAGCTGGCCCGCCTGGCGCTGGTGAAAGCCACCGCACAGGTGTTGCACAATGGGCTGGCGGTGCTGGGCGTGAGCGCCCCGCAAAAAATGTGAGTCTGGAATCTCTTATGAAAAATCTCTCTTTGCCGGCCCGGCAGCAGCGCGGCGGCACCCTGGTGGGCTTTGTGGTGGGCCTGCTGGTGGGCCTGGGCGTGGCCCTGTCGGTGGCCATTTATGTGACCCGCGTGCCCGTGCCCTTTGTGGACCGCGGTGTCTCGCGCAAACCCGCGCAGGACGTGGAAGAAGCCGAGCGCAACAAGGGCTGGAACCCCAATGCCACCCTGGGCAGCAAAGACGCGCCAGCCCCCCCGCCGGTGCCTGCGGCACTCGAGGGCGGGACCATCGTGGTGCCCCCGGCCGACGGCCAGGACTTGCCCGCGCCCGCGCCCGTCGCCAGCCCAACCACCAGCAGTGCCGCCACCGCTGCGCCACCAGCGGCTCGGCCGGCGCCCGCTGCCGATCCCTTGGGTGAGTTGGCGCAGTCGCGCATGGGGCAGGCCAAGCCGCCACCTGCCGCGCCCGCTGCTGCCGATCCTTTTGCCTACTTTGTGCAGGCCGGTGCATTTCGCACGCCCGAGGACGCTGAAGCCCAGCGTGCCAAGCTGGCCATGCTGGGGATTGACGCCCAGGTCAGCGAACGCGAACAATCGGGGCGTACCGTTTTTCGCGTGCGGGTGGGCCCGTTCAACCAGAAAGCCCAGGCCGACGTGACCCGCGAACAGCTTGAAGTCAACGGTGTCGAGGCTGCTCTGGTGCGTATCCAGCGCTGACCTGCGCTCACGCACCTTGCTGGCGTGGGAACTTTTCACCTCTCAGCCGCCCCCAAATGCCCCAACCAGGAGTTTGAATCCATGCAACGTCGCGAATTTTCCCGTTCCCTGCTGGCGGCTGGTGCCACCACCGCGCTGGGCGCTGCAACTGCCCTTGCTTTTGCCCCGGCTCACGCCCAGCCGGCTGGTCTGAAGGAGGGCGCTGATTTTGTGCGCCTGGGACGTCCGGCCCCGGTCGACAGTCCGGCTGACAAAATTGAAGTGGTCGAGTTTTTTGCCTACACCTGCATCCATTGCTACAACTTTGAGCCCTTGTTCAGCGACTGGATGAAAAAGGTCCCTGGCCATGTGGTGGTGCGCCGCACGCCGGTGGCGTTCAACGATGCCTTTGTGCCCTTGCAGCGCCTCTATTACGCGCTGGAAGCCATGGGCCAGGTGGACGCACTGCACGAAAAAGTGTTTCGTGCCATTCACGTGGACAAGCAGCGTCTCACCACGCCCGAGGCCATCGCCACCTGGATGGCTGCCCAAGGGGTGGACCGTGAAAAATTCACCGGGTTCTTCAATTCGTTTGCCGTTGCTGGCAAAGCCAAGCGGGCCACCCAGTTGCAAGACGCCTATCAGGTGGAAGGTACGCCGTCGCTCGGCGTGGGGGGGCGATATTACGTGACCGGCCAGGGACCGCGAACCCTGGTGGTGGCCAATGCGCTGATCGCCGACCTGCGAAAAGCCTGAGAGGCTGCGCCGTCTGCAAAGCCCGCTGCCTGCGGGCTTTGTGCTTTTTGGGCTCACGGCCGGCGGTGACAACCGCCTCGTGGTGCTGAGGCACGCCAGCGGAGTCGGCAAAGACTCTTGCGCGCAGGCCGCAAATCCGGGCTCGCGCCGCTACAATGAATGCAAGTTTCGTGCCCTACATTGCCATGCCCACATCGCCCCTGTTTTGCTTCTTTCGTTCGCTTGCGGCCTCGCTCGCGATCGGTCTGTTGTGTGTGGGTGTTGCCCATGCCGAACGGGCTGACCGCAACAAGCCCATGAACGCCGAGGCTGACGCGCTCCGCTACGACGCCGCCAGCCAGACCAGCGTGTTCACCGGCAATGTGGTGATCACCAAGGGCACCATCATCATCCGGGGTGCCCGCGTTGAAGTGCGGCAAGACGCCCAGGGCAACCAGTTTGGTACCGTGACCGGCAGCCCGGCTTTTTTCCGCCAGAAGCGCGATGTGCCCAACGAGTTCATTGAGGGCGAAGCCCAGCGCATTGAATACGACAGCCAAACCGAGACGGTGCGCTTCGTGGGCAGCGCCGTGCTGCGGCGCTACAAAGGTGCGCACGTCAACGACGAAACCTCCGGCAGCGTGATCACCTACAACAGCAGCAACGACGTGTTCTCGGTCGAGGGTGGTGTGGCCAACCGTACACCCGGCAACCCCACGGGCCGGGTCCGGGCCATGCTCACACCGGTGCCGAAAGATGGCACGCCTGCGGCGCCTGAAGCCTCACCGATTCCGCTGCGCCCCAGCGGCAAGATTGGCGAGGGCCAGCCGTGACGACACCCGCCACGGCAGCGGCAGCCCAACCCGATACACACCCGACCAGCAGCCGTCTGGAAGCGCGAGGCCTGAAAAAGGCTTACGGTAGCCGCGTGGTGGTCAAAGACGTGTCACTTGCCATCGACAAGGGCGAAGTGGTGGGTTTGCTGGGCCCCAACGGCGCGGGCAAGACCACCTCGTTCTACATGATCGTCGGCCTGCTGCGCTCCGACGCGGGCGAGATTCTGCTGGATGGTCAGTCCATCGAGCGCCAGCCGATTCACCGGCGCGCCCGGCTCGGGCTGGGCTACCTGCCGCAGGAAGCGTCCATCTTCCGCAAGCTCTCCGTGGCCGACAATGTGCGCGCCGTGCTGGAACTGCAGCGGGATGAAGCGGACAAGCCGCTATCTTCGGCCGCCATTGAAACGCGGCTGGATGCCTTGCTCAAAGACCTGCATGTGGACCACCTGCGCGACTCGCCCGCACCTGCACTTTCGGGCGGCGAGCGCCGCCGGGTGGAAATCGCCCGAGCCTTGGCCACCAACCCGCGTTTCATTCTGCTGGACGAGCCCTTTGCCGGTATCGACCCGATCGCTGTGATCGAGATCCAGCGCATCATCGGTTTCCTGAAATCTCGCGGTATCGGTGTGTTGATCACCGACCACAACGTGCGCGAAACGCTGGGTATCTGCGACCGCGCCTACATCATCAACGAAGGTCATGTGCTCACCAGCGGCACACCCGCCGAGATCGTTGAAAACGCCGATGTGCGCCGGGTGTACCTCGGCGAGCATTTCAGGATGTGATGCACGGATACGCCCCCACGCTCCGCCGCTGCGCGGGTCGCTGCCCCCCAAGGGGGCTGACCTTGCTTGGGGCGGCCCAGCGCTGCGGTCGGTTGGCCCCCACGCTCCGCCGCTGCGCGGGTCGCTGCCCCCCAAGGGGGCTGACCTTGCTTGGGGCGGCCCAGCGCTGCGGTCGGTTGGCCCCCACGCTCCGCCGCTGCGCGGGTCGCTGCCCCCCAAGGGGGCTGACCTTGCTTGGGGCGGCCCAGCGCTGCGGTCGGTTGGCCCCCACGCTCCGCCGCTGCGCGGGTCGCTGCCCCCCAAGGGGGCTGGCCTTGCTTGGGGCGGCCCAGCGCTGCGGTCGGTTGGCCCCCACGCTCCACCGCTGCGCGGGGCGCTTGACCTCTTCCGGCAACAACGCGGCATGGTCTTGTCGGCGTGAGGGGCCTTGTCCAGAGCACTCGCGGAACCGGCTTTGCCGGACCGCAGAGTGCGCCCCCTTGTGGGGCGCGCGCGCAGCGCGGCAGGGGGGCGCATGAAGCAAGGCCTGTCCCTGCGTGTTTCGCAGCATCTGGCGCTCACGCCGCAGTTGCAGCAGTCGATCCGGCTGCTTCAACTGTCCACGCTGGAAATGGCGCAGGAAGTCGAGCAGATGCTTGATGAAAACCCGTTTCTGGAGCGCACCGAGGACATGGCCGACCGGGAGGCTTTCGGGCTGGAGCAGACCGACGCGCCCGTGAGTGCGGGGGAACAGATCGTCGACGCCGCGCAAACGGTGTCCGAGGTGGGGGCGCTGGCGCCGGAGTACGACGGCCCGATGTCGGACCGCGTGCCGGCCACCGAGATCGCGTCCGACAGCACGCCAGGTGAGGAGCTTGAAGGCCGGCTGGACGGCGCCACGCCGGTGGAAGAAAGCTGGGAAGGCGACGGCACGGTGGAAATGGCGCCCGATGACAGCGAGTGGGGCGGTGACGCCCCGGCGCGCAACAGCGGCTCGGGCGACGACGACGAAACCGCCACCGCGGCCGACCTGGCGCGCGTTCCCGTCAGCCTGCAAGACCATTTGCACGACCAGGCGCGCTGCCTGCGCCTGAGCGATGAAGACCGCGCCGCGCTCTATTTCCTGATCGAGTCGCTCAACGACGACGGCTACCTGGAAGACCGCTTGAGCGACCTGGCCAGCGCCTGGCTGAGCTTGTCCAGCCCGGGCGTGCTGATGGCCGGCCCCGAAACCGCGGAAGACCCGGAACAGCTGGAAGCGCGCGAGGCCCTGGAGCAGCGTCTGACCATGGCCCTGCATTTGCTGCAGCACATGGAGCCGGCCGGCGTGGGCGCCCGCGACCTGGGCGAATGCCTTCGCCTGCAGATTGAGGACATGCGCAACAGCCCCGAGGCCCGCGCCGCCCTGGCCATTTGCAAGCAGCCGCTGGAGCTGATGGCCAAGCGCGATGTGAAGCGCCTGTGTGCGCTGTGTGGCATTGACGACGAAACCGCCCGCGCCGCGCTGGCCCTCATTGCGCGGCTCGAGCCCAAGCCCGGCCGCCGCTTCGTGGACGTGGAGCGCAACGTGGTGGTGCCCGACGTGATCGTGACCCGCGCCGGACGCGGTTTCAAGGTGCAGCTCAACGCCGAGGTGATGCCGCGCCTGCGCGTGCACGACGTGTACGCCAACGCCATGCGCGGCAACCGCGGCGGGCGCGACGGTGGCGCCAGCGGCGAAGCCGGCCACGCCGCCATGCAGCAGCGGCTGCAAGAAGCGCGCTGGTTCATCAAGAACATCCAGCAGCGCTTTGACACCATCCTGCGCGTGTCCTCGGCCATCGTCGAGCGCCAGCGCAACTTCTTCATGCACGGCGAACTCGCCATGCGCCCGCTGGTGCTGCGCGAGATTGCCGACGAATTGGGTCTGCACGAATCCACCATCAGCCGCGTGACCACTGCCAAGTACATGGCCACGCCGTTTGGCACCTACGAACTCAAGTATTTCTTTGGCTCCTCGCTGGGCACCGAAACCGGCGGCAACGCGTCGAGCACCGCGGTGCGCGCGCTGCTCAAGCAGTTCATTGCGGCCGAAGAACCCGCCAAGCCGCTGTCTGACAACCAGCTTTCCGACCTGCTCAAAGAGCAGGGTATTGAATGCGCGCGGCGCACCGTGGCCAAGTACCGCGAAGCGCTGCGCATTGCACCCGCGAACCTCCGGAAAGCCCTCTGACCGATGGAGCGTTCGGCGTGGTGCGTTGAGCGCCAGGCACCCCTCTCGCTCGCTCGAACCTCAACGCTGAACGCCCCACCGCCATGAACCAACTCAAACTCTTCCTCCCCTGCGCCGCTGGCGTGGAGGACATGCTGGCCGCCGAGGTGCAGCGCATCACCAACGAACCGCTGGCCTTCAAGGCGCGCGGTGGTGTGGGCCTGAAGGCCTCGTGGCGCGACGCCATGCGGCTGAACCTGCACAGCCGACTCTCCCAGCGCGTGCTGGTGCAGCTGTGGCACGGCGGCTACCGCAGCGAGCAAGACCTGTACAACGCGGCCAGCGAAATCGCCTGGGAAATCTGGTTCACGCCGCAGCAGACCATCAAGGTCGAGATCACGGCGCAGCACAGCCCGCTGACCAGCCTCAACTTCGCCGCGCTCAAGATCAAGGACGCCATCTGCGACCGCTTTCGCGACAAGCGCGGCGAGCGCCCCAGCGTGGACACCACCTGGCCCGACGTGCGCATCTACGCGCACGTCACCACCGAAGAACTCACGCTCTACATCGACACCTCGGGCGAGCCGCTGTTCAAGCGCGGCTGGCGCGAAGACAAGGGCGACGCGCCGTTGAAGGAAACGCTGGCCGCAGCCATGATCGCCGCCACCGGCTGGAACGGCGGTGAGGCTGAAACGCTGGACGCCATCACCCCGCTGTACGACCCTTGCTGCGGCAGCGGCACGGTGGTGATCGAGGCCGCGCAGATCGCGCTCAACATCCCACCCGGCATGCTGCGCCGCTTCGCATTTGAAAAGATGCTGCCGTATCAGCCGCACGTGTGGACCGCCATCCAGGACGAAGCCGAGCGCGACATGCGCGACTGGCCCGAGGGCCATGCACCCATCGTGTTCGGCAGCGACGTGTCGTTTCGCATGGTTGACTTTGCCCAGCGCAACGCCGAGCGCGCGGGTGTGGCCCACGCGGTGGAGCTGCGTGGTGGTGATGCCTTGCAACGCATGCCGCCCACAGCGAAGCCCGGTGTGCTGCTGCTCAACCCACCCTATGGCGAGCGCATCGCGGCGGCCGGCGTGGCCGGTCAAAGTTCGGAAGATCGCGCGAGCGCCCGTGCCCAGCGCATGGCGCCGCGCGCCCCGCGCACGTTCACCGCCGGCCAGGCCGCGCCACCCGCGCCGGGCCTCGGGCGCGAGAGTGCGCAGATGGCCGACGGCGGCGACGGCAGCGAGTTCTTCCAGCAACTCGCTGCGCACTGGAAAACCCACTACGCCGGCTGGAGCGCCTGGTTGCTCACACCCGACCTCAAGCTGCCCGGCAAGATGCGTTTCAAGGAATCGCGCCGTGTACCGCTGTGGAACGGCCCGATCGAATGCCGGCTGTTCCGCTTTGACCTCACCGCAAGGCGCACGCCAGACGCTGCTCCGCCCGCAGCATGAACACCGCTGAACCGGTGACGATGGTGCTCGACACCAACGTCGTGCTCGACCTCTTCGTCTACGAAGACCCGGCCACGCTGGCGCTGCGTGCGGCCCTGGCCGACCCGCACACCTGCTGGCTGGCCACGCCCGAAATGCGCGAAGAACTGAAGCGCGTGCTGGCCTATCCACAGGTGGACAAACGCCTGGCGGCCCGGTCACTGACCGCGGAGGCCGTGCTCGCCGCCTTCGACGCCCGTGCGCAACTCGCCGACACCGCACCCAAAGCACCCTACGTCTGCAAAGACGCCGACGACCAGAAGTTCATCGACCTCGCCGTGGCGCACACCGCCGTGCTGCTGAGCAAAGACAAAGCCGTGCTGTGCATGGCCAGGCGCCTGGCCAGGCTCGGCGTGAGCGTGAGCCGCCAGTGGCTGCCCGCCACCATTCAACCCCAACCCATCACCCCATGAAAACCATCGTCCGCGCCTTCTTCAGAACCCTGCGCACCGTGCTCGGCCCGTTCATGCTGCTGAAAGAGCGCCTCACCCAGCCGCGCGGCGTGGTGCGCGATCCCGCCGCACAAACCACCGTCAACCTGCAGTGCCAGAACCTCGCGCTGTACCAGTTCAGCACCTGCCCCTTCTGCATCAAGGTGCGGCAGGAAATGCGGCGCCTCTCGCTGCCCATCGAGCAGCGCGACGCCCAGCACAATGTGGCGAACCGTGCCGAACTGCTGCAAGGCAGCGGCGCCACCAAGGTGCCTTGCCTAAAGATCACCGACGCGGCCGGCCAGAGCCAGTGGCTCACCGACTCCAACGCGATCGTGGCCTACCTGCGCGGGCGGTTCGCCAAGGTCTGATCGACCCGCACTTGGGGAGGCTAGCCCGCCAGCAAGCCGGCGCTCACTTCGGCGGCATCGGGCCGCTCAAAAACCATGTTGTGCTGCGCCGTCAGCGGCCCGCCGCCCGGCTCCACCTCGCCCGAGATGGTGGTGCCCACGGCCTTGAATTTCCACACCGCGCCGATGCGCTTCAAATAGCCCACGTGCTGTCCGGCAGCGTCCAGCACAGCGAACACGCCCTCGTTCACGGGTTTGAGGCTCAGGGGCAGATTCATGCGGCCGACCCTTCGGTGCACAGCGCGTCCAGCGGGCTGGCCGTTGCGCCTGCTGCCATCTTCAGCACGTGCGTGTAGATCATCGTCGTGGAAACGTCACTGTGACCGAGTAACTCTTGCACCGTGCGGATGTCGGTGCCCGCCTGCAACAGATGGGTGGCGAACGCGTGGCGCAGGGTGTGGACAGATACCGGCTTGCAAATGCCCGCTTGGGTCACCGCCTTTTTGATCGCGCGTTGCAAGCGCTCTTCAAACAAGTGGTGGCGCCGTTCCACACCCGAGCGCGGGTCCACCGAGAAAGAAGGCGACGGAAACAGCCAGAACCAAGCCCAGGTCTGGCCCACCTTGGGGTATTTCTGTTCCAGCGCATGCGGCGTTTCAACGCCACCGCGCTGTGCTTGGCGATCGGCGCCCCAAACCGCCCGCGCACGCAACAACTGCTCATGCAAAGCTGGGGCCAGCGACCTCGGCAGCATCACCACCCGGTCTTTGCCCCCCTTGGCTTCCCGCACGATGATGACCTGACGATCAAAGTCCACATCTTTGATGCGCAGGCGCAAACCCTCCATCAAGCGCATGCCCGTGCCGTACAGCAGCTTGGCCAACAGCGCCAACTCGCCCTCCAGAAATTGAAACATCGAAGCGACTTCTTCGCGGGTCAAAACACTGGGTATCCGCCGCTTTTGCGTTGGCCGGTTGATGCCATCGAGCCAGGGCAAGTCCATCCCCAGCACCTCGCGGTACAGGAACAACAAGGCACTGAGCGCCTGGTTGTGGGTGGACGCGGAAACCTGGCGCTCTGTCGCGAGCATGGTCAGAAACGCCTCGACCTCTGCCGCCCCCATCTCGCGCGGGTGTTGCATGACGCCGCCCCGTCCGTGCCAGCGGATGAAAAACCGTACCCAATGCAAGTAGGCCTTTTCGGTCTGAAGGCTATAGTGCAGATACCGGATGCGCTCCCGAACCTGATCCAGCAGACGGGTGGAGCGCAAAACAGGTGTGCCGGGTTTCATGGCTGCTTTATACCTGTGTTTAAAACCAGTAGCAAGCCTCTAAACCCTTGATTTTTAGATGTTTTTGGAGAATTTCGTGACCAGAATATCCCGCACCGTCCAGCTTATCCCGCAGGTTCTGCGGGATACATTACGTTAGGCCGCACAACTCACACTATGCCGAACACGCCCATTGATCAAATTCGCACCGCGCTGGCTGAAGTGCGCGGGTCCGGTCAAACCGCTGTTGATATTGCTGCGTTGCTCACGTTTCTCGACTCGGTTGAAGCAGATGCTCCGGCAGATGCGGAGATCAGAAAGCTCAATCACGATTCACAGTTGACCCAGTATAAGGCCGAGCACGAACGCCATTTAGCCTACTACAAGGCCAGCACAGATGCAGAGCAGGAAATGTTTAAGTCGGTCATTGAAACGGCCAAGACCGCCTTGTCCACAAGTATCCTCGTAAACGGCGGCGCCACCGTTGCCCTGCTGGCCTTTCTCGGCAACCTACTGGCAAAGTCTCAACCGGCTGCTGCCGCAATGCAGGCGGCGCTAAATGTATCAATAATTTGCTTTGCGCTCGGCGTCTTGCTAGGCGCTGCCGCTACTGGCACTACGTATTGCGCACAATACTGCTATCACCGCGACTTTCGGCGCTCGGCCGTAACCTTTCATGTTCTCACCGTCGTACTCATCCTCTCAACGTATATTGCATTCGCCTCAGGTCTCATTGGCGCTTACCATGCGTTCCTTCCGCGCGGTGCGGCCTAACCCCTCGCTCAAGCGGAGCGCCAACGGCAGGCCACCAGGCCCGGGCCGTTGGTACTCGGTGCATTTTCACCGGCCCGGGCCTGGCGTCCTGCCGCTGCCGCCCGCTTAGCTCGAACGTTAGGCATCACATGGCACACACTGTACTGTTCCCACAGTCGAAGACCGAATACCGCACTCCGTTGCTATTCAACCTTTCCACACTTTCCCGGGATATTCCTTGGCACATTTGGAACGAGAAAAATGAAGATTGACTATAGTCCGTCATTATTTCGAGAAATTGCGAACCTTGCTCTCGATGAAATCGTCCAAGTTGAAAATAGAAAGGGGATAAAAACCACGATCCACGTCCGCGATATAACCAAGCTTTCTTGGCATGAACTTCAACTATTGATGCCCGAAGGATCCGATTCCTTTACAAAGAAAGCTCTCTTGTACAGAAGGTATCTTAAGGCCGAGGAGGGAGATACCGATCCAATGCGAGGACAGAAGCTCAATATCGCAGAGACTGAAGAGATTAACGAGTACTTAAAGATATATCGAGATAACTCGTTCTCAAAGCATTTCGAAGTCAATCGGTACATCACGAGCAATGACCTTTGGCAGAAGTTCCCCACGATTCGATCGCTGAACGATCACGGAGAAAATAAGGACATTCCGGGAATTGAACCGAAGTACTTTAGCGCCATCTGCCAATTGCTAGAAATTTCAGGAGAAGATGGCGCTCCGCTACAAAGCTATCGCAAGTACTGAAAGCCATAAGATCCTCCCTATTACTAACTGAAGGCACCGATGTTTTTCAAGAAGAAAGCTTCAAGTAGTGACGCGCCTCCTTCCGCCCCAAAGAAGTCTCACTTCTATCTCATGGGGTTATCAGGCGAAGGTCTGAATACTCCGATTCACATTCACTATAACTCGTTCGAGTCAGCGTTTGAGATTGCCCAAAACACAGTGCTTCATCCGGGGAACGCATTTGATTTCATGGGTGCGTTCTTGGTCACCATTTTGAGTCCAAATTTCGGACCCAGGGGGCATACTTGTAGAGTATCCGGCATTAACCACAAGCTTAGTCGGCGCGGCGTTGTCGATGGAGTTATCGCTCATGTGGAAATGGTTCGAGACTTCGATGACGGACCACTTCAGCGTGTACATGTTGCATTACGAGAAGATGGAAGCGTTGTGGGGATGAAGGAAAATTCTAGTGGCTACGACGAAACAGATTTGAACGAAGTCTATTTCTCTTATGGCGACACAGTCTTTCTAGATGGGAGCGGGGTGCCGTTTGACGAGATGAATAAGCCCCAGCCAACTCCGAGGCAGAGGGCATTTATGCGGGAAGAGAAAGATAAGCAAATCTCGAACTTACTTGACCGTTGAATCACGATCCATTCGTTCTGCTTCGCGGTGAGGCCTAACCCCTCGCTCAAGCGGAGCGCCAACGGCAGGCCACCAGGCCCGGGCCGGTGGTACGCTGTACATTTTCACCGGCCCGGGCCTGGCGCCCTGCCGTCGTCGCCCGCTTAGCTCGAACGTTAGGCCTCGGAAGGCATCTCTGCTGTACGCAAGCTGCAGTGGACCCGGCGCATGCCGGGCAGGTTGCTTACGTGCGCCTGAGAAAGGCAATAATCATGCTACAACCGTCCACCTGATCAGCAAGATGATTCAGCCAACTCATTTCGTGGGCCTTTGGGGCGCGTCACGCCGTGAGATTTCGCGGGTATTCACGGAGAAGATCGCGGCCATTCCGTCTCGGAAGGCCTTGACGACCTCCCCCTCCCGTGGGTGGCTGAATCATCTTGCTGATCAGGACCGTCCAAAACCACGACCCGCCAACCAACCTATGAATTTCTTGAGAAGACTCTTCAGCCCGAGCAAGCGGCCGTCTATCCGAATTGACTTCAACTCGTTCAGTTGTGTTTTCGAAGAAAACATCAACTTAAGCCAACGGATGCGTGCGAAGGGGATGTTCGCCGTTACTCTTAACAAGGGCGGGACCAATGTAAAGCATTTAGTCCTGGGAGTAAATGAAAAGCTGTTGAAGGACAGCAAGAATGAAGGAATCTTGGCATCGCTGCGAATGATCCACAACGCCTCGGGCCAACCGGAGCCAGCGCTTGTTCAGCTTTGGTCCGATGGAACTGTGCGCGCACTTGACTCGAATGACAGCGGCATTCCTCTTGAATCTCTGGATTTCTGCCCGGACAACACCACATATCTCGGCAGTACAGGAGCCAGAATAGAGCAAGCGCCCAGTAGGCCAACAGGACAGCCTAGTGTAGTGTTTGATTCTTGGTGGAACTTATATTACGAGTGCATTTCCAATGCTCTACTACGAGCAAATGGAGAGAGCCAGTGCGAGTTGCCCCCGAGATTGTGTTGACCGACGAAGAGCGAGCCGAGTTGACCCGGCTGGCTCGCTCCAAGCTCACCAGCGTGAGACTGGTGCAGCGTGCACGCATCGTGCTGCT
>Ga0208242_100171_pt1 | contig 79849 bp, 75 predicted proteins | sample SubbioAug_CSW13A_FD_184825 | JGI IMG/M metagenome (GOLD analysis project Ga0208242, IMG submission 184825) | Serpentinite rock and fluid subsurface biosphere microbial communities from McLaughlin Reserve, California, USA - CR12Aug_CSW13A (SPAdes) | ecosystem: Environmental > Terrestrial > Deep... | reverse complement strand
AGCGCGCGAGCCAGCGGCCGCGCCAGCTCCAGCGCCTGGTCGTAGCCGCGCCGGCGCAGCCGGGCGCGGTGCAGCGGCAGCCAGACCAGGGCCTGCGGCCGCGGGGCCGCCGTGAGCGCTTCGGCCAGCAGTTGCCCGAGCAGACGCCCGGCGGCGAGCTCGCCGTGGAACTTGAGCCGCCGGTGCAGCTGGTCCACCGGCGCGGCATGCAGGAACACCGCCCGGGCCGAGGCCTGGGGCAGGGCCAGGCCGGCGCAGCGTCCGCAGCGCGGCGCCGCGCGGGGCAGGGGCAGGGCGCAGCGGGCGCAGGCGGCGCGGTTCCAGGGCAAGTCGGCGCGGCAGTCGGGGCACAGGTCGAAGCCTCCGGTGCCGGGCTCCTCGCAGACCAGGCAGCGCAGCGGCAGCAGGGCCCGGCCCAGGCCTGAGAAAAAGCCGCCTAGCCGCCCGCGCATGGAACGTGCTCTGGTTCACGGATTGGGTTGGCAGGCCCGGCGTAGTCTGCCCGTCCCGGGATCCCCCCGACCGGGCCGTAGCCGTCAACCATCCGGGGGCGTGTTTGGTTGACAGGGTAGGGCATGGCCAACAGACTGCCGCTCTTCATTTCCCAGCGCCGTCAGGGTTTTGCCATGCCTGCTGTCATCCGCCACGACTGGACGCGCGAGCAAGTGCTCGCCCTGTTCGACCTGCCCTTCCCCGAGCTGGTGTTCCGCGCCGCCACCATTCACCGCGAGCACTTCGACCCGGCCCAGGTGCAGGTGAGCACCCTGCTCTCGGTCAAGACCGGCGGCTGCCCCGAGGACTGCGCCTACTGCCCGCAGGCGGCGCGCTACAACACCGGCGTGGACGCCACCAAGCTGATGGACACCGCCTCGGTGCTCGAGAAGGCCCGCGCCGCCAAGGCCGCCGGCGCCTCGCGCTTCTGCATGGGCGCCGCCTGGCGCAGCCCGAAGGACCGCGACATCCCGAAGGTGGCCGAGATGATCCGCGAGGTGAAGGCCCTGGGCCTGGAAACCTGCGCCACCCTGGGCATGCTCAGCGCCCCGCAGGCCAAGAGCCTGCGCGAGGCCGGCCTGGACTACTACAACCACAACCTCGACACCGCGCCCGAGTTCTACGGCGACATCATCAAGACCCGCGAATACCAGGACCGCCTGGACACGCTCGAGCACGTGCGCGACGTGGGCATGAAGACTTGCTGCGGCGGCATCGTCGGCATGGGCGAAACCCGCGACCAGCGCGCCGGCCTGCTGCAGGCCCTGGCCAACCTGCCGGCGCACCCGGATTCGGTGCCGATCAACCGCCTGGTGCAAGTGCAGGGCACGCCGCTGGCCGGCACGGCCCTGCTTGATCCGTTCGAGTTCGTACGCACGATCGCCGTGGCCCGCATCATGATGCCGGCCTCGATGGTGCGGCTGTCGGCGGGCCGCGCCGAGATGAGCGAGGAACTGCAGGCGATGTGCTTCGTGGCGGGCGCCAACTCCATCTTCTACGGCGAGAAGCTGCTGACCACCGGCAACCCGGACGTGGAGGCCGACCAGGCCCTGTTCGCGCGCCTGGGCCTGCAGCCGATGCCGGTGGTGCACGAATCGAAGACCGTGCACGCCGACATCGTCGAACCCGCCCCCGCCGGCTGCGCCGCCTGACATGTCGCGCATCCGCTTCGCCGACCGCATCGCCCTGGCCCGCGCCGAGCGCGCGGCGCGCGACGCGCTGCGGCCGCGCCGGAGGATCGAGGGCCGCGAAGGCGCGCGGGTGCTGGTGGACGGCCGCCCGCTGGTGAACTTCTGCGGCAACGACTACCTGGGCCTGGGCCAGCACCTGGACGTGGTGGCGGCGCTGCAGGAAGCCGCCGCCTGGCACGGCGTGGGCAGCACCGGCTCGGCGCTGGTCTGCGGCCACCATGCCGAGCACGCCGCCTTCGAGAATGAAATGGCGCAGTGGCTGGGCTACGAGCGCGGCCTGTTCTTCGGCAGCGGCTACCAGGCCAACCTGGCGGTGATGCAGTCGCTGCTCGCCGACGGCGACCTGTGCGTGCAGGACAAGCTCAACCACGCCTGCCTGCTCGACGGCGCGCGCCTGTCGGGCGCCGAACTCAAGCGCTACCCGCACGGCGACGTGGAGGCGGCGATGCGCCAGCTGATGTCGCGCCGCGAAGGCGCCGCGATGCTGGCCACCGACGGTGTGTTCAGCATGGACGGCGACCAGGCACCGCTGGCCGACCTGGCGCTGGTGGCGCGCACGCAGGACGCGCTGCTGTACGTGGACGACGCGCACGGCATCGGCGTGCTGGGCCCCGAGGGCCGCGGCAGCCTGGCCGTGGCCGGCCTGGGCGCGCGCGAAGTACCGCTGTTGCTGCTGCCGCTGGGCAAGGCCTTTGGTGGCCAGGGCGCGATGCTGCTGGGCAGCGAGGCGCTGGTGGGCCACGTGGCCGAAACCGCGCGGCCCTACCTGTTCTCCACCGCGCCGGCGCCGGCGATGGCCGCGGCGATGCGCGCGAGCCTGAAGCTGGTGCGCAAGGAAGCCTGGCGGCGCGCGAAGCTGATGTCGCTGGTGATGCGCTTCCGCCGCGGCGCCGCCGCGCGCGGGCTGCCGGTGCAGGAATCGTTCACGCCGATCCAGCCGGTGGTGCTGGGCGACAACGCCCGCGCGCTGGCCGCGTCGAAGGCGCTGGAAACGGCAGGCTATCTGGTGGCGGCCATCCGCCCGCCGACGGTGCCCGAGGGCCAGGCGCGGCTGCGCATCACGCTCAGCGCCGACCACACCGAAGCCGACGTGGACGGCCTGCTCGAGGCGCTGGCCCGCGCGGTGAACGACACGCCCCAGCCGCTGCCGGCATGAGCCTGTTCCACGACGTCCGCGGCCAGGGCCCGGCCCTGGTGCTGCTGCATGGCTGGGCCATGCACGGCGGCCTGTTCGCGCCGCTGGTGGCGGCGCTTGAGGGCGACTTCCAGCTTCACCTGGTGGATTTGCCCGGGCACGGCCGCAGCCGCGAAGCCGGCGTGCCGCTGGCGCTCGATGCGGCGGTGGATGCCGTGGCCGCGTGCGTGCCCGATCGCGCGCTGTGGCTGGGCTGGTCGCTGGGCGGGCTGGTGGCGCTGCAGGCGGCCGCCACGCTGACCTCGCGCGTGCGCGGCCTGGTGATGCTGGCCGCCAACCCGCGCTTCGTGCGCAGCGAAGACTGGCCGGCGGGCATGGACCCCTCGGTGTTCCGCAGCTTCGCCAGCGAGCTCGGCCGCGACTACCGCGCCACCATCGACCGTTTCCTGATGCTCGAGGCGCAGGGCTCGGACCACGTGCGCGAGGAGATCCGCCTGCTGCGCGACGAAGTGTTCGCGCACGGCGAGCCGCGCGCCGACGTGCTGTGCGACGGCCTGGCGCTGCTGGAAGATACCGACTTGCGCGGCGCGCTGCCCGCGCTGGCCCCGCCCAGCCTGTGGCTGGCCGGCCGGCGCGACCGGCTCGTGTCGCCCGCGGCGATGCAGGCCGCCGCCGCGCTGGCGCCTGGCGCGCGCTTCCATGAAGTGGCGCGCGCCGGCCATGCGCCTTTCCTCACCCATGCCGGCGAGGTGGCCGACGCGCTGCGCGCCTTCGCCGCCGACTGCCCGCCATGAGCCGCCTGTTCGACCGCCGCCAGCTGCGCCGTGCCTTCGGCCGTGCCGCCCCGAACTACGCCGCCGTGGCCGCGCTGCAGCGCGAGGTGGAAGCGCGCCTGCTCGAGCAGCTTGATTACCTGGACGACCGCCAGCCCGCGCGCATCCTCGACCTGGGCTGCGGCCCCGGCCGCGCCGCCGGCGCGATGAAGAAGCGCTGGCCCAAGGCCGAAGTGATCGCGCTCGACGCCGCGCTGCCGATGCTGCGCGAGGTGCCGAAACACACGCGCTTCTGGCGCCCGGTGCGGCGCGTGTGCGCCGACGTCTCGGCGCTGCCGCTGGCCGACCAGTGCGCCGACGTGATTTTCTCCAGCCTGTGCCTGCAGTGGGTGGACGACCTGCCGGCGGCGCTGGCCGAGTTCCGCCGCGTGCTGCGGCCGGGCGGGCTGCTGCTGTTCTCCACCTTCGGGCCCGACACGCTGCGTGAACTCGGCGAGGCCTACGTCTCGATCGGTGAGGAGCCGCCGCTGTCGCCGTTCGCGCAGATCCAGCAGGTGGGCGACGCGATGATCGCCGCCGGCTTCAAGGACCCGGTGCTAGACCGCGACCACTTCACCCTGACCTACCCGGACCTGCGCACGCTGATGCACGAACTGCGCGCCATCGGCGCCGGCGACGCGCGCCGCGACCGCCGGCGCGGCCTGGGCGGGCGCCAGCGCCTGCAGCGCGTGACCGCCGCCTACGAGGTGCACCGCCGAAGCGGCGTGCTGCCCAGCAGCTGGGAAGTGATCACCGCCCAGGCCTGGGGCCCGGCGCCGGGCGCGCCGCGGCGCGAGGGCGGCGCCGACCTGGCCAGCTTCCCGGCCGACCACATCCCGCGCCGGCGGCGCTAGACTCTGGGCCATACAACCGGCCCGAGGACAGCCCATGCACCCGATGTTCCGTGTTTCGCTGGCGATGGCGCTGTGCGCCGGCGTGGCGGCCTGCGCGGGCGGCGCGCGCGAGGTGCGCGTGGCACCGGGACCGGCCATCGAGGGCCAGGACTGGCGGCTGGTGGGCACCTCGTCGGGCGACAAGGTGCCCGGCAGAGGCGCCGGCTCGGCGACGCTGGTGTTCAAGGGCGAGCGCTTCGGGCTCTCGGGCCCGTGCAACCAGCACAGTGGCGCCTACGTGCGCCGCGGCAGCGAGATCCGCTTCGGCGGCGAGGCCGGGCAGATCGCCAGCACGATGCGGATGTGCCCCGGCGAGCTGATGGCGCGCGAATCGGCCCTGCTGTCGGCCATGAAACAGCCGCTGGAGCTGGTGTTCGAAGGGCCCTACCTGAGCCTGGTCGCCGCCGACGGTGCCAGCTGGCGCTTCGACGGCCGACCCGAACAGCCGTCGGCCGAAGGCGTGGACCGCATCGTGCAGATCGCCGGCCAGCGCGCGCCCTGCACCGGCGTGGCCGCGGGCCTGTGCCTGCAGTACCGCGAGCAACCCGGTTCGCCCTGGCAGTACCTGTACGGCGAAATCGAGGGCTTCGAGTGGCAGGTGGGCGTGGAGTACGTGCTGCGCATCCGCGAATACACCGTGCCCAATCCGCCGGCCGACGCCAGTTCGCGCCGCTGGATGCTGCTGGAGGTGCTGGACCGCAGCCGGCCCTGACCGGGCGAGGCCACGGACCTCGTTCCGCTGGTATCCAGCCCGGAGCGCGCGATGCCTCCCCATACCCGCGGTGCCTACTTCACCCTGACGGCCGCCCTGCTGCTGTTCCTGAGCGTCGTGGCGTTCTCGGACAACCTGTTCACCGACGTGGGCCAGGCCAGCAACCGCGACCCGAAATTCGTGGTGCACGGCCTGTTCGGCCTGGCCTGGTACGTGCTGCTGCTGGTGCAGGCGAACCTGGTGCGGGTGCGCAAGGTGGCGCTGCACCGGCGCGTGGGCATCGCCACGCTGGTGGTGGCCCTGGGCGTGGCGCTGAGCACCTTGTACATCTTCGTGGTGCTATGGAAGGGCTGGGCGAACATGAGCGAGGAGGTGCGAGCCAACCGGCTGCTGCTGCCGGGGTTCGTGCTGTTCCTGTTCCTGGCCTGGCGGAATCGCGCGCGCGCCGACTGGCACAAGCGGCTGGTCTTCTGCGGCAGCTTCCTGATGCTGGGGCCCGTGCTGGCGCGTTGCTACGACCCGCTGGTCGTCTCCTGGATGCAGCCACTGTTCCCCGCATTCACCGCGCGCGTGGACGAAACGGGCTTCCTGCTGTTCTTCTTCGGCGGCTGGGCGGCGTTCTTCGCCTCGCTGGCGTTCCACGACCAACGGACGCTGGGGCGGGTGCATCCGGTGACGCTGGCAGGGTTCGCGTGGTTCGTGCTGGCCTGGGTGCTGAGCGCCGTGACCTGAGCGCTCAGGTCGCGTGATCGAGCGGGCTGCGCACGGCGCTGGCGCCGCGGCCCAGCACGTGGGTATAGATTTGGGTGGTGGCCAGGTTCTTGTGGCCCAGCAGGGCCTGCACGGTGCGGATGTCGTAGCCAGCCTCGAGCAGGTGGGTGGCGAAGCTGTGGCGCAGCGTGTGCGCGCTGACCGGCTTGCCCAGGCCCAGCTGCAGGGCGGCACGCTTGAGGTGGCGGCTAAGCGACTCCTCACCCACGTGGTGGCGGCGCTCGGTGCCGTCGCGCGGGTCGATGGCGCGTTCGTCGGCGGGGAACACGTACTGCCAGGCGGGCTCGGCCGCCGCGTTGGGGTACTTGCGCGCCAGCGCATGCGGCATCCACACCCGGCCGTGGCCCGCGGCCTTGTCGGCCGCGTGCAGGCGCAGCGCACGGGCGATGGCCTCGCGCAGCGGCTGCTCGAGCGAGCCGGGCAGCATGGTGCGGCGGTCGCGCCCGCCCTTGGGCTCGCGCACGATGATCTCGCGGCGCTCGAAATCCACGTCCTTCACCCGCAGCCGCAGGCCCTCCATCAGCCGCATGCCCGTGCCGTAGAGCAGGGCGGCCAGTACGCGCGGCCGGCCCTGCATCAGCTCAAGCAGGGCGCGCACCTCGCCCTGGCTGAGCACCGTGGGCAGCCGCTGCGGCCGCTTGGCGCGAACCACCTCATCCATCCACGGCAGCTCGAGCCCCAGCACCTCCCGGTAGAGGAATAGCAGCGCCGACAGCGCCTGGTTCTGCGTACTGGCCGCCACCTTGCCCTGCACCGCCAGCCGCGTGAGGAAGGCCTCCACCTCGCGCCCGCCCAACTCCCGCGGATGCCGCCCGCGATGCGCCTGGATAAACCGTCGCGCCCAGCCCACGTACGCCATCTCGGTACGCAAGCTGTAGTGTTTTGCCCGCAACTTGCCCCGAACCGCCTCCAACAACCCCCGCGGCCGCCCCTCGCCCTGCGCCGGCGCTACACCGCCGCCTGCGGCCAGTTCATTGTTATCCCGTCGCTTGCGCTCCATACCGGCAAAGCATGCGCGCCAGGCCATCTCGTCCGCAGTCATCCAAGCCGTTGCGGCGAGGTGAGAATTTCCCTCTCCCGACCTGAACGCACACGCGGCGGAGATGGTCTATCCTCGTTTACAGACCACTACTAGTAGTTAGGGCACAACGATGGCGTCGGCTGCCGACTTTCGAGATGCATTCCTCACGTCACTGTTAATTGGCTACGACTGGGAGCGCTCGTCGCACTTTGCCGAGATCGCGCTTCGCCGGCGTGGTTCGCCTGACCGGAAGTTTCGGATCGAAGGCCTTTCCGCCTGGGCGGTGTTTGAGGACTTCGCCGAACAGTACATTTCTCAGTGCACCCTGCTCCAGGATCAGGACGGCATTTACCTTTGCTTAGACCCACACACCGAGGGCAGCCGGTCCGACAAGGACAACTATTGGCTGGTCGGAGCCGCCGTGGCAGAGTGCCCTAACTAATCATTCAAGCCGACGTCGCTCCGCGACGCGGCTTAACTCAGGCGTTAGGCCCTTATTGTTCTGTGTTGCTTCGGCCCGTTCGCGGGCCGTTGTCGTTTCTGGACTTCGGACGGTCCGGTGGATCGTCCTCGCCGCCCGCGCTGCGAGCATCTGGCGCAGGGTGGGCCGGGGTGGCCGAATCGTGCGCGCTCCCGCCCAGCCCCTCGGGCGGCAGCCACGGTCTTCTTCCCGCATCTCGCGGCGCGGGCCTGTTCAACCGGCTCCGGCCCAGCTCGTGTCGTGCACGGGGGCGCTAACGGCGGGCTTCGCTCAAACCGGGCGTCCGTGTCCAGGGGAGGGTTTTGTCAGCTTGCGTCGGCGCGGGCCTCGCCGTAACTTCGGGCCCTAACAGTTCGTTCAAGCCGACCGCCGTCCAGTTGCGCGGCGAAAATCATGCTTCCGCTGCGGCGGCGGCTTAACTCAGGCGTTAGCGCGCATGTACAAGTGCTGCTCTTGCCAAGCACCGATCAACTGGTGGTCCGGGCTTTTGTCCACCCATGCAGAACCGTACTCCTGCAAATCCTGCGGGCAAAAACAAAGCCGCGCAATGGACAGTTTGTGGCTTGTTACCGCATCCGCAATCATTGGGCTTCTGCTTCTTGTTGCGGCATTTGCGGCAACCATCCTCTTCGAGTCCTCGTGGCCGCTGAAAATTTCCATTCTTGCCTTGCTTGGATGCCTTGTTATCCTCGCGGTCCGTGAGGTGCGTAAAGGTAAGACGCATCCTGTAACACCCACACAGCAACGCAATCATCGGATAGTAGTTTTCGCTGTGGTGGCGGCGGCGCTAATGGTCCTCTGGCTTGCGCGCTAACAATTCATTCAAGCCGACGTCGCTCCGCGACGCGGCTTAACTCAGGCGTTAGAGGGCGAAATGCGCAGTACGCTGGGGATCGTGGGATTGGTAGTCGTCATTACTAGCTGCATCAGCATCCCTGGAGACGGGATAATCCAGGTTGTTGGGGAGATCGTTCCTTCGCCCGATTCTGGTGCAAGCTGTTCACTCTCGCTCCGCTCTCCGACTGAGCCAGATCGCGTCTTAGAGTCAAGAGAAGTCGCTGGTCAGTTCACAGTCAACTTTATGGTCCCACCGAACCGTAACAGCTATTTGGTCGAACTGCATTGCAGTGACGCCAGCAAGGGCGCGATCCTCGTGGCGAGGCCGCAACGAGAAGAGGCCGACTTCGGCCGGATTGCCCTCTAACTAATCATTCAAGCCGACGTGCCTTCGGCACGCGGCTTAACTCAGGCGTTAGGCCGCAATGATCGATTGGTCTTACATCGGATCTGCTGGCTCAATAATCTCGCTTGGCCTCGTTGGCTTTGTCGGCGTCACCTTGCTGCCGTTGCGCTCGTTCCAATTGATGCGCAAGTACGCGCGTGGCTGGCGCTCATCCGAGCTGAGCCGTGTCGCTTTAATCCTCGTGGCGGTTGCGTCTGCGGCCGTCGTTGTGTACGGCGCCCCACTTCTTATAGGACTATTCCACTGCTTAACCGACTTGCGCTGCGGCCCGAATCGGGCAGGAGGTATGATTTCGCTGGCGTTGTTCGGGGTCGGCTACCTGGCGTTTGAGGTAGTGGCACTAGTGGCCAAGCTGCTTGCCAAGAAGCGTGGCAGTGCGGCCTAACTAATCATTCAAGCCGACGTGCCTGCGGCACGCGGCTTAACTCAGGCGTTAGCCCGCAGGAGGGAGCGACATGAAGTACTTGGTTCTGGCTGGTCTGGCCCTTGCGCTCGCCCTACATTTCTATGCCCTGCATGTTTCACGCCAGGGCAGGTCTGTCGCTCATGCCGTTGCCTTCTGGGGCGGGTGTGTCGGCATGCTCTCGGTGCCCGTGGCAATCCTGGCCGCAGTTGCATACCTTCCGTTTTCCATCGCTGGCGCCGGAGATCATCCAATCGGCTGGTTAATGCCGGCTAGTTGGGTCGCGGTGGTCCTGCTCGGCGGCTGCTCCTTCGTGGCATCGCTGGCAGCCAAGCGGCGGCCTGCGGTCTAACTCATCATTCAAGCCGACGTGCCTTCGGCACGCGGCTTAACTCAGGCGTTAGGGGGCACTGGAGACAGCATGACAGCTCGGACATTAGTTCTCGCAGTCGCCTTAGCGCTGTCGCTTCCAGCGTTGGCGCAGCAAGTTCGCTTCACCGGCGATACCACGGCAAACGAGACGCTGCTCGTGGACACGTTAAGGACAGTTGCTCTGCTTGGCCCAAGTCAGTTCAACTGCCCCACCGTAGAAGCAGTACAGGCTCAGGTACTTCCAGAGTCTTTCTCTCCACCGGGCAACGACAACCCGGAGGGCGGAAATCCAACGACCTATGAGCGTTGGGACGCTACCTTCTGCGGCAAGGTTGTACCCGTACTAATTGCATTCTGGGCCGCCGAGCAGGGAGGCATGATGTTCCGTGTCGGTGTTCCCTTCCCGGAGGCGTCGGATGCCCCCTAACAATTCATTCAAGCCGACGCCGCTTCGCGGCGCGGCTTAACTCAGGCGTTAGCTGCCTATGACGATTCGCAACGACGACGAGCTCAAAGCAGCAGTGGATGAGGCCAGCGGACTCATCCAACAGATCCAAGACTACGTGGGTCGCGACTTCTCAAAGCCGGCCAAAGTGCGGTTTCCTCGCGGCTATCTGCGGACGGCCGCAGAATCAAGGCGCAGGGTTAACTTCCTCGCGGACACAACCCTTCGCAGCAACATCGCATACACCATCCAGCTCGCGGATGTTCAACACTGGATCCTCAATCGGACCGACCTTTCCGGCATGGCCAAGGAAATGGTCATAAAGCTTCAGATGTTCCTGCTCGGAACGATTATTGAGAGCGTCACAAAGAACTACTTACGGGGCCGCTGCGGCGGCAACTTTTGCAGGCGCACTCAGTTCCTCTTAGATAACGGCATGATTGATGCAACGCTAAAGACTGACGTTGACTGGCTCTGGGACATTCGCAACAACATGCATCTCTTCCAGCTAGACGATATTGAGTGGTCTTCAACCGACTACACTGTGGCCAATCACAATCGTGCTGTTCGCGCCTTCCGCAGGCTTCTTGTTGCCCTAGGCGGCAGCTAACAATTCATTCAAGCCGACGCCGCTTCGCGGCGCGGCTTAACTCAGGCGTTAGGACTCACAGGGAAATGGACGGCGAATCAAAGAAGGGCTTGGGCACGTGGTTCTGGATTGCAATATTTGCGGCCATTTCAATCTTGCATGCCGTCGGCTGGTATCGAAACGGAGAGGTGCTTGACCTAGTTCGGGCAGTGGGCTTCGCACTTCTCATTCCTCATTCCTGGTTTTTCCCCGCTTGGCCCCGTTCCGCCACCCCAACCTCCGCCAGCCGTGCGCGCATTCGCTATTTCACGCTTCCACTTTGGCTGATCGGCGCAGCAATGGTGATTTATGCGCTTGCTCGTTCTTGGCTATGATTCCTAACTATTCATTCAAGCCGACGCCTTCGGCGCGGCTTAACTCAAGGCGTTAGGCGGCATTGGGAGACCATTCGGTGCTGCAAGAAAATTTGATCCGAGAACTGAGGAGTCAGAGCACCTGGAGACTCCTTGGGCTTGCCGTAATTACCTACGGCGTCTACTACGCCCACTACATCGCGCAACAGACACGCACCATAAATGTGCATGTCCCCGATGAGGTCAGGATTTCGCCGGCATTCGTAGTAACTATCGTCGCTCTTTCCTACCTTACGCTTGGCCTCTTCATTGGGTGCCTCTTCGTCGACGATCAGCACCCCATAGCCATAGCGAGCAACGTTCTTGAGGGCGTTTGGTCGCTGTTGATTCTCGTCTGGGGGTTCTTCGCCCGGAGCCGAGTCAATATGCTTACCGCCGCGCAAAGAGGCAACCCAAACTGGTTTAGCGGGCTCTGGACGCTCCTGTTTACTCCGCTCTACTTTAACTACAAGATCAACGTTCTCACCTCTGGCGGCGAGAATCAGCGGGTTGCCGCCTAACCAATCATTCAGGCTGACGTGCCTTCGGCACGCGGCTTAACTCAGGCGTTAGGCATCGGATGGAGCTTGGCTTGAACCTGGTCACACTCGCCATTCTTGTTGCATGTTTGCTTGTTATGCAGACTACTAGTGGTCTGATTGAAGGCTTCTTCCTTCCTATTACTCCTCTCGGGCAGTCCCTTGGCCTTGGGTTGTCTTTCGTGCTCTCACTTGCGGTATTCGCCGTCTTCTCGTTCAAAAGCGCTGATCGCCCGCACATCCATGCTGCTGTAGCTCTGGGGATTTATGTGGGGCTTGGCTTGGTCCTGGCTGGGGTTCTTGGCTCACGGATTCAATCCATCTCGTGGGAGCAGGTAGTATTCCAGTGGACTATTCTCGCCCTTTCAATGGGCTTCGGCGTACCCGCGGGTCGCGCTGCCAGGCGCATGGCCCGTGGTGCTGCCAATGCCTAACTAATCAATCAAGCCGACGTGCCTTCAGCACGCGGCTTAACTCAGGCGTTAGGCGGCAGGAGACTGGGAGGTAGATGTAGTGATATTTGTCGGATTCGTCATCTATTCGGCATTCTGCTTCTGGGTGATCTTTCTGGACGGAGCGGACACCCTTGAAGGATGGAGGTCCTTTTTTGCGCTCGGTGCATTTGCTGCATCTCTTACTGCGCAAGAGCTCAGGTTCTACGTCGGCATCACCTGGCTTGCGTCACTAGCTGTTCTGCTATTCACCGTGTTCGGCGGCGCCTAGCGGGGCCGCCTAACTCATCATCCAAGCCGACGTGTCTCCAGAACGCGGCGTAACTCAGGCGTCAGGGCGCTATGAAAACATCCAGACACATCCTCACTCTCCTCCTTCTACCGCTCCTGGCTTGCGCTGCATATGCGGAGAGCCCGCAGGAGACCTACCAGCGGGTCAATGCCGTGGCCATTCAGGCGTTCCCGGGGGGAACGCGGGGCTATGAGCTCTTCTGGATCGCGAGCGAGACTTCGGCAGAAACCGTGAAGTCATTGACGGGCCTGGTTGCCGCGGCGAAGCGGCAGAACGCTCGTTGGGTCGTTGCATCGGATGATGCTGTGGCGGTCAAGTCCACCCTTCTTTCAGCCTTTGAGGCATCGAGTTCGAGCAGGCGCATTCGCACCGAGATTGTGCTTGTTAGCCCGCTATCCGGAGACCAGGAACTGGTCGACGCTGCGAAGAAGGTCGGCGCTTCGCTGGAGTTCTTTGTTCTCCCGCCCCCTCCCGCTGATTCGGGGGCGTGACATAAGGAGATTGTCGGCCAATTCATGGCTTGCGTGCGGGCGTCGCGCGCCCGGACGGGTTCCGGCAGGCCACTTGGCCCGCGGAGGCCTGGTCCCTGACATCGGATTCGCGGGCCATCTCCATTCCTCCCTCGAGGCGGGCGTAATGTCTGGCGCTGCATGGTTTCTCCGGACGCGATGGGCACCCTGAGCTTTCGCACCGCCAGCAAACCCGGGCTGTTACTCGGCCTGGTCATGCTCGTCGCGGGCGGCGCCGTCATCGCATGGCCACCGGAAATCCTGGTCCATCACCCCACGATGCGGCCCTCTGTTTTCAACAAAACCAAGCGGGTCGAAGCCGTCACGGAGGGCAGGGCGCGTTTCTATGGCGGCGGCCTGGTCGCCGCCGGCGTCTTCATTGCGCTGTTCTCGCTTTACTCCCCGCGGCGCGAGCAACCATGAGAATCCTGATCTTCGGCAACTCCGGCTCCGGCAAGTCCACGCTCGCCCGGCAGCTGGCCGGGATGCACGGGATGGCGCACCTCGACCTCGACGCCATCGTGTGGGAGCCGAACCAGGTTGCCGTGCAGCGTTCGCCGGAGGCCGTCATCGCGTCGCTGGCGCAGTTCATGGCGGAGAACCCGGCCTGGGTCATCGAGGGGTGTTACGGCGAACTGGTGGAGGCCGCGTCCGGCCACTGCACCGAGCTGGTTTTCCTCAACCCCGGCCTGGAAACCTGCCTCGCGAACAATCGCGGCCGCCCTTGGGAGCCGCATAAATACGCCTCGAAGGAAGCCCAGGATGCGATGCTGGGGAACCTGCAGGCCTGGGTGGCGGGCTACTACGAGCGCGACGACCCCTGGTCCTACCGTGCTCACCGGCGCCTTTTCGATACCTTCGGAGGCCCCAGGAGCGAGCGGTGTTGAATGGGCCATCAAGACGATGGCGAGCCATGCGAGGCGCAGCGCGAGAGGCCCTGCGGCGCCGCGTCGTAACGGTATGGCTCAAGCGCCGCCAGTGCAGCGTGGCTTCCCCGGACCGGCCTGCATGGGGCTGCCCATGCAGCGGCTCGGCGCAGGCGAGCCCGCCAGGGTAGATCTCACACCACGAGTACTTCCCCGCACGTCGCTACCGGCGCGGGCCGGGTGCCTGACGCCTGGGCCCGGGCAACCGCGGCCTGCTTGCCGGCCACCCCGTCCAGCGTGATGATGGGACCGGTCGTCCGCCACCCACTGCAGGGAGAAAGGTCATGCCGCAATACCTGATCGAGCGCGAGATCCCCGGTGCCGGGAATATGTCCGGCGAGCAGCTTCGCGATGCGTCGCGCCACTCCAACGACGTGCTGGCCCAGCTTGGCCCGGAGATCCAATGGGTCCACAGCTACGTGGCCGGCGACAAGATCTACTGTGTCTACAACGCACCGAGCGAGGACCTGATCCGCTCGCATGCCGAAAAGTCCGGCTTCCCGGCCAACCGCATCACGCCCGTCTCCGCGGTCATCAACCCCGCTACCGCGGAGCCCTGATTGCCGATCCTTGCGGCCCGGCTTGGGTTGAGTGATCCGGCCGTCCTGGCCGTTGCAGCCATGCTCGCGCTGGGTGCCTGCCAATCCTTCGGCCCGTCGCCGGCCTGCCGCATCGACGGGCCGCCCGAACGCGTGCCCGCTTCGGTGGGTGAACTGCGGCTCGGGATGACGAAGCAGGACGTCGAGCGCCGGCTTGGCCCGGCCGATTACTCGCCAGCGACGGGCATTTACTATTTCAGCACCGGCGGAGACTGCCCGCTTGGCGACGAGGGCCACCAGGCCTCGTGCGGCGTGGTGGCGGAGTTCAGGGCCGGCAGCATCGCATCGCCCGACGGCAGGCTTTCGTCCTGCGGGTGGGGCGCCATCGCCGAGTAGGGGAAAGCCTATGCCTCGTGGCATTCGTCTGGTGTTGGCGACCGTGGCCGGCTTCGTGGCCGGCAGCGTGGTGAACATGGGCCTGATCATGCTCGGCGGCGCGCTGGTGCCGCCGCCGGCGGGCACCGATACCTCCACCATGGAGGGGCTGCAGGCGGCGCTGCCGCTGTTCGGCCCGCGGCACTTCCTGTTCCCGTTCCTGGCGCACGCGCTGGGCACGCTGGCCGGCGCGCTGGTGGCCACGTGGCTGGCGCCAGGGCGCAGCGCCGGGCCGGCCTGGGCGGTGGGCGTGCTGTTCCTGCTGGGCGGCACGGCCAATGCCTTCCTGCTGCCGGCGCCGGCCTGGTTCATCGCCGCCGACCTGCTGCTGGCCTACCTGCCGATGGCCTGGCTCGCACAGCGGCTGGCGGGACGGGCGCCTACCGTGGCGTCCTGAGCACGCGGAAGATGACCCGGCCCTCGTAGGGCTCGCCCCGCGGCTCGAGGCGGAAGCCCAGCGCGTCGGCGCGTTCGACGAGCTGGGGGAACAGGGCCTGCTTGGTGACCCACAGCGCGTCCTCGCCCTCGAGCAGTTCGGCCGCGAAGCTTGAGTCGTAATCGGCGCCGAAGCGCTCGCGCGGCACCGGCTCCAGCGACACCTTCTCGACGGCCACGCCCATGTGCAGGTGCAGGCCGTAGCGGGCCATGTCCTCGACGAACACGACTTCCTCGACGCGGTGGTCCACGCGCGACGAGAGCGCGTCGGCCCAGCGGCCGGCGTCCTTGCTGGTTGGCCACAGCGCCGTGCCCAGGCGCAGCGCCAGCAGCACCGCCACGGCCAGCACCCACCAGCGCATGCGCAACAGCCCGCGCCCTTCGGCATGCCACTGCCGCGCCACCAGCACCGCCAGCGGCAGGAACAGCGGCAGCACGTACAGCGGCAGGCGCGAGCGCGCCAGGCAGAACACCAGCAGCGGCAGCAGCACCCACAGCCACAGCGCCAGCAGCGGCGCGTCTTCGCGTCGCGCGGCGGCATCGCGCCAGCCGCGCACCCGCGCCAGCCCACCGCGCAGGGCGCGCCCGGCCACGGCGGTCCAGGGCAGGGTGCCCAGCAGCAGGGTGGGGCCGTAGACCAGCAGCCAGCCGTACCACTCGGGGTTGCGGTGCAGCTGGTCGCTGGCGATGCGCGCCACCACTTCGGTGCCCAGGAAATAGGCCAGCAGGCCCTCGTGGCGCAGCACCACCACCAGGTACCAGGGCAGGGCCAGCAACACGAACAGCAGCGCGCCGGTCCACCAGGCGCGGGAGGCGCGGCGTTCGGGCGCGGGGGCCAGCCATTGCATCGCCACCACCGCCAGCAGCGGCAGCAGGGCCGGCGGCCCCTTGGTCATGAAGGCGATGGCGAAGCCCGCCCACATCAACAGCAGCCAGCGGCCGGCGTGTTCGCGCGGGCCGAAGCGTGATTCGATCCAGGCCCACATCGCCAGGCCCTGGAAGGCCGCCAGCAGGTAGTCGGTGGTGATCAGGTTGGCCGCGCCGAAGGGCAGCAGCATGGTGGCGTAGGCCAGGGCCGCGGTGGTTTCGGTGCCCGGCTGCAGGCGCCGGGCCACGCGCCAGGCCAGCCACACGCAGGCCAGGTAGGCCAGCGCCGCCGGTAGCCGCGCCGACCACGGATGCGGGCCGAACGTGGCCACGCTGGCGGCGATGGCCCAGTAGGTGACGGGCGGTTTGGTCCAGTGTCCGGTTTCGTGGTGGCGCGAGAGGTCGACGAAGTTGCCCGTGTCGAGCATCGTCAGCGCCACGTTGGTGTAGCGGCCCTCGTCCGGGTCCCAGAGGGCGCGCGCACCCATCAGGCCGAAGGCCAGCAGCAGCGCCACCACCGCCACCCGGAGGGCGGGCGAGGACCCCGTGGCGCGCCAGGCGGACACTACTTCGAGACCTGGGCGATCCAGTCTTCGAGGTTGTAGTAGTTGGTGACGCGGGCGATGCGGCCGTCGCGGATGTCGAAGAAGGCGCCGCCGGGCAGCACGTACTTCTGGCCGCGGGCCGGCGGCAGGCCGGTGTCGTCGGCCAGGTACTCGCCGTGCACCACGTACTCGGCGGCCACGCGGTCGCCGGTCTGGTTGGCCATCACCACGATGTCGCGCAGCTGCTCGCGGTAGCAGCGGTCCATGCGGGCCAGGAAGGCGGTGAAGGTCGCCTTGCCTGTTTCGCGCCCGCCCTGGTTGATGTCGTGGGCCACGTTGCCGGCCAGCAGCTCGAGCATGCCTTCGCGGTCGCCGCGGTTGAACGCAGAGTAGTAGGCCAGCACCAGTTCGATGGCGCGGTCGGCCTGGCGGTTTCCGTCGATGATCATTGGACTTCCCGGTTCACCAGGGCAGGGCGTCGAGGTCGACGTTGCCGCCTGAAAGGATAAGGCCCACGCGCTTGCCGGCGAAGTGGGCGGGGTTGTTCAGCACCACGGCCAGGGCGATGGCGGCCGAGGGTTCGACCACCTGCTTGAGCCGGCTCCACAGCAGGCGCATGGCGGCCACCACCTCGTCGTCGCTGGCCAGCAAGGCCTGCACGCCCAGCTGGCGCATCAGCGCCAGGTTGGGCGTGCCGACGGTGGCGCGCAGGCCGTCGCAGAGGGTGTCGGGCACCATGTCGGTGACGTGGCGACCCTGGCGCAGCGACTCGAAGGCGTCGGGGGCGCCGGCCGGCTCGGCGCCGCAGACGGCGGCGCCGCCGCGTGCCGCCGCCACCAGGGCGGTGCCGCAGGTGAGGCCGCCCCCGCCCAGCGGGGCGACCAGGACGTCGAGCGGGCCGGCTTCCGACAGCAGTTCGAGCGCGGCCGTGCCCTGGCCGGCGATCACGCGTGGGTCGGCGTAGGGGTGCACCAGCGTCGCGCCGGTCTCGGCCATCACGCGGTCCGCGGTCGCCTCGCGCGCGGCCTGGGTGGCGGCGCAGCGGTGCACGGTGGCGCCGTAGGCTTCGATGGCCGCCAGCTTCACGGCGTTGGCGCCGTCGGGCACCACCACGTGGGCGGGGATGCCACGCTCGCGCGCGGCCAGGGCCAGCGCCGCGCCGTGGTTGCCGGAGGAATGGGTGACCACGCCGCGGGCGGCGGTGGCCTCGTCCAGCGCCTGCACGGCGTTGCAGGCGCCGCGGAACTTGAAGGCACCCATGCGCTGCAGGTGTTCGCACTTGAAATGCAGCTCGGCGCCGGCCAGCGCGTCGAGCGAGCGCGAGCGCAGCACGGGCGTGCGGTTGGCGTGCGGGGCGATGCGCGCGGCGGCGGCCAGCACGTCGTCGAAGGTTGGAAGCGTGGGGTCCATGGACAGGCTGTTGATGGGACGCGTGCTAGCCTAGCAGCCGATTCGTAAAACTTGCGGAAACCCCCGTCCGATGAGCCTTTCCCGGGGCGACGGCTTCACCTGCCTCGCCGACTACCGTGCGCCCGCCTGGCGCGTCCTGCATGCCGAACTGGCCTTCGATCTCGATCCGGCCGCCACCGAGGTCGAGGCCACGCTGTCGCTCGAACCCGACCCGGCCCAGCCCGGCCAGCCGCTGGTGCTCGACGGCGAAGACCTGACGCTGCTGTCCATCGAACTCGACGGCCGCACCCTGGCCGCCGGCGAGTACGACTACGACGGGCGCGAGCTCAGCCTGCCCGACCCGGGCCGGGCCTGCCGCCTGCGCACCCGCGTGCGCATCCGCCCGGAGGCCAACACCCGGCTCGAGGGCCTGTACCAAAGCGGCAAGCTGCTGCTGACCCAGTGCGAGGCGCAGGGCTTCCGCCGCATCAGCTTCATGGCCGACCGCCCGGACGTGATGCCGCGCTGGCGCATCAGCCTGCGCGCCGACCGCGCGGCCTACCCGGTGCTGCTGGCCAACGGCAATCCGGTGTCGAACCGGGTGCTCGAGGGCGGCCGCCACGAAGCGGTGTGGGAGAACCCGCACCCGACCCCGGCCTATCTGTTCGCCATCGCCGCCGGCGAGCTGGGCCGGGTGACGAATACCGTGCGCACCGCCGAGGGCCGCGAGGTCGAGCTCAACGTCTGGGCCGAGCCCGGCGACGTCGAACGCTGCCGTTACGCGCTGGGCGCGGTGGAGCGTTCGCTGCGCTGGGATGAAGAACGCTTCGGTCGCTGCTACGACCTGGACGTGTTCAACGTCGTCGCCGCCCAGGACTTCACCATGGGCGCGATGGAGAACAAGGGCCTGAACATATTCAACGCCCGCTACATCCTGGCCGACGAAGCCACGGCCACCGATGCCGATTTCCTGGCCATCGAGTCGGTGGTGGCGCACGAGTACCTGCACAACTGGTCGGGCAACCGCGTGACCCTGCGCGACTGGTTCCAGCTTTCGCTCAAGGAAGGGCTCACGGTGTTCCGCGACACCGAGTTCAGTTCCGACCTGCACTCGCGCGCGCTCAAGCGCATCGAGGTGGTGCGGCTGCTGCGCGGCCGCCAGTTCGCCGAGGATGCCGGTGCGCTGGCGCACCCGGTGCGGCCGGAGCGCTACAAGGAAATCAGCAATTTCTACACGCTGACCATCTACGAGAAGGGCGCCGAGGTCATCCGCGTGCTGCACACGCTGGTGGGCGAGGCGGCCTTCCGCGCCGGCATGGACCGCTACTTCGCCGACAACGATGGCCGCGCCGCCACCATCGAGGATTTCCTCGCTGCCCACGCCGCCGCCAGCGGCCGCGACCTGGCGCAGTTCGCGCGCTGGTACTCGCAGGCGGGCACGCCCGAGCTTGCCATCCGCGACGATTACGACGCCGCCAGCGGCGACTACACGCTCACCGTCGAACAGCACACGCCGCCCACGCCGGGCCAGCCGGAAAAGCAGCCGCTGCTGGTGCCGCTGCGTTTCGCGCTCTACGACGCCGACGGCACCGCGGTCACGACGCCCCCGGAAAGCGACGCCGTCGTGCGCGACGGCCTGGCCGAGCTCACCGCCGCCCACCATGTGCTGCGCTGGCACGGCCTGCGCGGCCGGCCACTGCCGGCCTTCAACCAGGGCTTCGCCGCGCCGGTGAAACTGCACTTCGGCTACGGCGTGGACGCGCTGGCGCGCCTGGCGCGGCTCGAGCGCGACCCCTTCAACCGCTGGGACCTGGTGCAGCGCCTGGCCACCGACGCCCTGCTCGGCGCCGCGCACGCCGAAGCCGCCACGCAGGCGCTGTCGGACGTACTGGCCGACCTGCTCGAGGACGCCTCGGCCGACCCGGCCTTCGTGGCCGAGTGCCTGGCGCTGCCGGACTTCGACACGCTGGCCGAGCAGGTGGCCGAGGTGGATGTCGAGGCGCTGGTGGGTCGACGCGAGGAGCTGCTCGACCGCCTGGCCGAAGACCACGTCGAGCGTCTGCAGTCGCGCTACGAGGCGCTGGCCGCGGCGGCCGGCGGCGGGCTGGACGGCCCGGCGATGTCGGCGCGGGCGCTGCGCAATGCCTGCCTGTCGTGGTTGACGCGGCTCGACCCGCAGGCCGCGCTCGCGCAGGCGCAGTTCGAGGCGGCCACCACGATGACGGCGCGGCTGGCGGCGCTGCGCTGCCTGCTGCATTTCCAGGCGCCGGGGGCGGAGGCGGCGCTGGCGTCGTTCCGCGAGCGGTATCGCGATGATCCGTTGGTGACGGACAAGTGGGTGGCGGTGGTGGCGACTCGCCCGCACCCTGATGCCCTCCTGGACATTGATGCGTTGATGGCCTCGAGTTGGTGGAAGCCCACCAACCCCAACCGCGTACGCGCGCTGCTGGGCAGCTTCGCGCGCTCGAACCCGCTGGGTTTCCATCGCCTCGACGGCGCGGGCTACCGGCGCGTGGCCGCGCAGGTGGCGATGCTGGACGCGATCAACCCGCAGGTGGCGGCGCGGCTGCTGGGCGCCTTCGAGAGCTGGCGGCGCTGGAGCGCGCCGCACCGCGGCCCGGCGCGCGAGGCGCTGGCGACGCTGGAAGGCAAGCTGGCCTCGCCCGACGGACGCGACCTGCTCGAGCGCCTGCTGGCCTGATCAGCCGGTGCGCCTGCGCTGGCCCATCAGGCTGGCCAGCGAGGAGCCGAGCACCACCAGGCCGGCGCCGATCCATCCGGCGGTGCCGACCGTTTCCGGGGCGATGGCGGTCGGCCAGATCGAATGCACCAGGCCCACCGCGCCCAGGCACAGCAGCGGCGTGGTGGCCAGGATGGCCGACACCCGCGAGGCCTCCCAGTGCGCCAGCGCTTCGGCGAAGGCGCCGTAGGCCACCAGCGTGTTCACGGCGCAGTACAGCAGCAGGCCCCAGTGCAGGCCGTCGAGCGCCAGCAGCGCGCCGGGGCGGGCCAGCGGCAGCAGCACCAGGCTGGCCATCACGTAGATCGCCAGCAGGATGGCCGGCGAGGACAGCCGCAGCAGCAGCTGCTTTTGCACCAGCGCGTACACCGCCCACACCACCGCGGCCAGCACCACCAGGGCCGAGCCCAGCAGGTAGCCCTGGCCGCCCGGCGGCAGGCCGCCGGCGAGCTGGTCGCGGAAGTACAGGCCCAGCCCGGCCACGATCACCACCAGGCCGGTCCACTGCCAGCCGTTGAAGCGCTCGCCGAACACGACGATGCCGCCCAGGGCCATCAGCAGCGGCGCCAGCTGGATCAGCAGCTGGGCGTTGGCCGGCGAGGTGTACTGCACGCCCAGCAGGTAAAGCACGTAGTTGCCGATCAGGCACAGCCCGGCCACGGCCAGCAGCCACCCGCGCCGGCGGTCGAGCCCGCTGAAGCCGCCCAGGCCCCGGCGCGCCGCCAGCCAGGCCAGCATCACGCCCGCCGCCAGCAGGAAGCGGAACCAGGTGAGGGTGTAGGGGTCGAGCTGCTCGAGCGTGATCTTCAGCGCCACCGGCAGGGTGGCCCAACACGCGGCCGTCACTAGGGCCAGCAGCAGGCCGAGTTTCCAGCGTCCGGAAGCCTGGTGCATGGACATGGCGGGCGTCTTCGCACGGGTTGAAGGGCGCGCACGTTAGCATGGCCGCGACTGGCTTGAATTAAGGGCGGATTCACCGCCCCGGGCCAAGACTGCCAGAGCACCCTGGGGGATCCGCCATGACCCGCATCATCGCCGCGCTTGCCGCGCTCGTCCTGCTCTCCGGCTGCGCCACCTACCGGGACGGCTCATACAGCGACCGTGCGGTGTACGCCGACGGCTCGTACTACTACCCCGCCGACGAGTACGAAGGCGACTACTACTACGGCACCGAGCCGGCCTACGACTACAGCTACAGCTACCGCTACGGCTATGGCTGGGGCTACGGCTACACGCCCTTCTGGGGCCTGGACCGCTACCGCTGCCGCAGCTACTACGGCTGCGTGCCGGTGTGGGGTGGTTACTATCCTTACTACTACGCGCCGGGCTGGAACTTCTCGCTCGGCAGCAGCTGGGGCTGGAGCCAGTGGGGCTGGTACGGCGGCTACCACTGGAGCAGCCGCCACCGCTGGTACGACAGCTACCACGGTTATCGCCACGACGGCCGTCGACATGACGAGCGCCGCGACGACCACCGCAATCCGCCGCCGCGCACCGCGCGCGAGCGCCTGCAGCGCGAGAACCGCGTTCCCGGCGCCCGGCGCATGGACGATCCGGACGTGATGCGTCGCTATGAGGAGCGCCGCCCGGGCCTGGGCGAGTCGGGCCGTCGCGAGCCCGATCCGATCATCGAGGACGAGCGCCCGCGCCCGCAGGCGCCGGTCGAGCCGATCGCGGCGGGCCGGCAGCCCGCCACCGGCCTGGGCCGCCCGGCGCCGCGCGACATCGAGGGCCGCCTGGGTCGCCCGGTGCCGCGCGATATCGAGGGCCGCCTGGGCCGCCCGGTGCAGCGCGATATCGAGGCGGGCATCGAGATGCCCCGCCGCAGCGGCATGCCGGTGCGTCCGGCACCGGCCACCAGCGGTGGCCCGCAGATGCGGTATCCGGTGCGCCAGCCGGAAACGGCGCCGCGCGAATCCATGCAGCCGCGCCAGATGGCGGCGCCGCCGCGCCAGGCCCCGGCACCGCGCATGGAATCGCGCCCGGCGCCGGCCCGGTCGGCTCCGTCGCCGCGCCAGGCCCCGCAAGTGAGACCTGCGTCACAAAACGGAACATCCAGCAGCGAAGACTAGGACGAACGGCCTCCCGCGGCATTGCGCCGCGTGTGGGGCCGTCGCATTCTTGGCCCGCCGACTGACCCTCAGCGTCACTTTCCGACGCGAAGCAACCGAATGCTCTGCTCGGCGCCCGGCACCAGGTCCCCTGGATTCCCCCTGTTCCAAGACCCGCCGGGCGCCGACTTTATTCCTCCGGCGCCGTGTTTTCCCCGGCCTGCCTGAAACCCGCGCAAAAAAAAGGGCCTGGCGCTCCCCCCCGGGAGCGCCAGGCCCTGGCATCCCTACCACGCGCCTGACCAGCCCCTGTTCAGTCTGGTCGACGCCCCCCGGCGTTGGCCGTGGCAGGTGCCTTTGGATGAATGCAGGAAGCGTGCCAACCCGCCCGCGGGGTGCGCCACCCGCCCTGGCGCGGGATAATCGCGGCCGATGTTCCGGACCCCCGCCCATGCTCAGCCATGAAGTGATCGTCATCGGTGGCGGCCATGCCGGCACCGAGGCGGCGCTGGCGGCTGCGCGCGCGGGCGCCCGCACCCTGTTGCTGACCCACAGCATCGAAACCATCGGCCAGATGAGCTGCAACCCGGCCATCGGCGGCATCGGCAAGGGCCACCTGGTGCGCGAGATAGACGCGCTGGGCGGCGCGATGGCGATGGCCGCCGACGCCGCCGGCATCCAGTGGCGCACGCTCAATGCCAGCAAGGGCCCGGCGGTGCGCGCCACCCGCGCCCAGGCCGACCGCGCGCTTTACAAGGCGGCGATCCGGCGGATGGTCGAGCACCAGCCGAACCTGACGGTGTTCCAGGCGGCGGTGGACGACCTGGTGGTCGAGAACGGCCGCGTGCGCGGCGCCATCACCCAGTCGGGCCTGCGCTTCGAGGCGCCGGCGGTGGTGCTCACGGCCGGCACCTTCCTGGCCGGGCGCATTCACGTGGGCCTGCAGAACCATCCGGGCGGCCGCGCCGGCGAGGCGCCGTCCACCGCGCTGGCCCAGCGCCTGCGCGAGGGCCCGTTCGCGGTCGACCGGCTCAAGACCGGCACGCCGCCGCGCATCGATGGCCGCACGCTCGATTACACGGTGATGGCCGAGCAGCCCGGCGACGAGCCGCGCCCGGTGTTCTCCTTCCTGGGCCGGCGCGAACGGCACCCGCGCCAGGTGTCGTGCTGGATCGCGCACACCAACGAGCGCACGCACGACATCATCCGCGGCGGGCTCGACCGCTCGCCGATGTACTCGGGCGTGATCGAAGGCGTGGGCCCGCGCTACTGCCCGAGCATCGAGGACAAGGTGGTGCGCTTCGCCGACAAGGCCTCGCACCAGGTGTTCGTCGAGCCCGAGGGCCTGGACACCGTCGAGATCTACCCCAACGGCATCTCCACCTCGTTGCCCTTCGACGTGCAGCTCGCGCTGGTGCGCTCGATCCGCGGCTTCGAGAACGCGGTGATCACCCGGCCGGGCTACGCCATCGAATACGACTACTTTGATCCGCGCGGCCTGAAGGCCTCGCTGGAGACCAAGGCCGTCGAAGGCCTGTTCTTCGCCGGCCAGATCAACGGCACCACCGGTTACGAGGAGGCCGCCGCGCAGGGCCTGCTGGCCGGCCTCAACGCCGCGCGCTTCGTGCGGCAGCGCGAGGCGTGGTCGCCCGGCCGCGACCAGGCCTACCTGGGCGTGCTGGTGGATGACCTGGTGACGCACGGCACCACCGAGCCCTACCGCATGTTCACCAGCCGCGCCGAGTACCGGCTGCAGCTGCGCGAAGACAACGCCGACGAGCGCCTGACGCCGGTGGGCCGCGAGCTGGGCCTGGTGTGCGATGCGCGCTGGGAGGCGTGGTCGCGCAAGGCCGAGGCCATCGCCGCCGAGCGCGCGCGCCTGCAGGCGATCTGGGTGGCGCCGGGCGGCGCGCTGGCCCGGGCGCTGGAGGCGAGCACGGGCGTCGCACCGAGCCGCGAGGGCACGGCCCTCGACCTGATGAAGCGGCCCGAGCTCGACTACGCCGCGCTCGCCGCGGTGCCGGGCCTGGGCCCGGGCGTCGGCGACGCCGCGGTGGCCGAACAGGTGGAAATCGGCGTGAAGTACGCCGGCTACGTCGAGCGCCAGCGCGAGGAAATCGCCCGCCAGCAGCGCCATGAGCAGACCCGCCTTCCGGAAGACTTCGACTACGCCGGCCTGCCGGGCTTGTCGGCCGAGCTGCAGTCCAAGCTCGCCGCGGTGCGGCCCGAGACCATCGGCCAGGCGCAGCGCATCCCGGGCATGACGCCGGCGGCGATCTCGCTGCTGCTGGTCGCGCTCGCCAAGCGCAGGGGCCGTCGCGTCGCCTGAGGCGACGCGCATCGACATGCCGGTCCGTTCGCATCCCCTGCACCGCAGCTGGCTGGCGCGCCGTCGCCGCCTGCGCCGCTGGCTGCGGCCGCTGCCGCGCCGCGCCAACGTGGCGCGCTATCCGGTGATCAAGTGGTTCGCCGAGGCGGCGCGCAAGCGGCCCTACCTGTGGTCGTTCAAGCGCCAGCACGTGCTGGTGTCGCTGTACTCGGGCGCGGTGCTTGCGCTCATGCCGGTGTACGGCGTGCAGCTGGCCATCGGCCTGGCGCTGGCGGTGTGGCTGCGCGGCAACCTCACGGTGATGGCGGCGCTGCAGATGGTGACCAACCCGCTCACGCTCGGGCCGATCTACTACGCCACCCACAAGCTCGGCAGCTGGCTGATCGGCCTGGTGGGCTATGGCGAGGGCGCCAGCGCGGTGGGTACGCACATCAATGCGCTGGTGGTGGGCGGCATCGTCGGCGGGCTGGGCTTCGCCCTGCTGCTCGACCTCGGCTGGCGCCTGCTGGCCTGGGAGGCACGGCGGTTCCGGTCGCAGCTGGCGGCACTGCACGAGCATTTCGGCTACCGGCATGGTGACGGCGACGCGCCGGGCGACTAGATTGGCGGCATGAAGACCGCCCTCGCGCTGCTGCTTTGCCTGTCGCCGTCGCTGCATGCGGCGACGGTGTCCGACTGGAAACTGCCGGCCCCGATGGGTTCGGCCCAACCAAACCTGTCGCTCGCGCCCGACGGCGACCTGCTGCTGAGCTGGATCGAACGCCGCGCCGGCGGCGGGCACCGGCTGGCGTTCGCGCGCCACGATGCCCGCGAGGGCTGGAGCACGCCGCGCACGATTGCCGAAGGCGACGACTGGTTCGTGAACTGGGCCGACTTCCCGGCCCTGCAGGCCCTGCCCGACGGCAGCCTGTGGGCGCATGCGCTGGTGAAGAACGGCGAGGCGACCTATGCCTACGACGTGCGCCTGCACGCGTCCTTCGACGGCGGCGCCACCTGGGCGCCTGCCGCGGCGGTGCACGAGGACGGCACGCCAACCGAGCACGGCTTCGCCACGCTCTGGGCGCAGCCTGGTGGTGGACTGGGCATCGCCTGGCTCGATGGACGCAACACCGGCGGCGGGGGCCACGGTGGCCATGGCGGCCACGGGGGTGCGATGACCCTGCGCGCCGCGCGCTTCGACGCGCGCGGCAAGCGCGCCGAGCACGAAATCGACGCCAGCACCTGCGATTGCTGCCAGACCGCCAGTGCGGTGGCCGGCGAGGCGGTGCTTCTGGCCTACCGCGACCGCACCGAAGGCGAGGTGCGCGACATCGCCGTGGCGCGTTTCGAAGACGGCGCCTGGCAGAAGCCGGTAAGCGTGCACGCCGACGGCTGGGTGATGCCGGCCTGCCCGGTCAACGGCCCGGCCATCGCCGCCCGGGGCGAGCAGGCCTGGGTGGCCTGGTACACCGCCGCGGGCGGGCCGCCGTCGGTGCGCGTGGCCCGTTCGGGCGACGGCGGCCGAAGCTTCGGTGGCCTGCGCGAGCTGGCCCGGGGCGAGGCGCCGCAGGGCAGGGTGGGCGTGGCGGCGGACGCGGGCGGGGTCTGGGTCAGCTGGGTCGAGGAAGTGGCCGGGGTGCAGTCGCTTTGGCTGGCGCGCCTGGATGCCGGCCTGACCCGCGAGGTTTCGCGTACCCGGGTCGCCGGGATCGCCGGCCGCGGCCGGGCCACCGGCTTCCCCCGCCTGCAGGTGCGCGACGGCGCCGCCTGGCTGGCCTGGACCGAAGTGGTGGACGGCCAGCCGCGCCTGCGCGGCGCGCGGGTGCAGCCCTGACCCTACCCAGTGGTATGGCCCGGGGCTTTGCTTTAATGTGGGCGCGCTTGCAGCTGCGCCACCCATAAGTTCCCCGAGGAGTCAAACCAATGCCCCGTACCCACCAGCTCGCCGGTGCCCTTGCCCTGGCGCTTTCCTGCGCCGGCACCGTCCAGGCCCAGGAGTTCACCGGTTTCTACGTGTTCGGCGACAGCCTGAGCGACTCGGGCAACATTGCCCAGTTCAACGGCCTGCCCCCGGGCTACGCCTTCACCACCAACCCGGATCCGGTGGCGGCCAAGATCATCGCCGCCTACTTCGGCCAGTCGAGCCTGAACTCGCTCTCGGGCGGCCCGAACTTCGCCTGGGGCGGCGCCTGCGTGAACCCGGTCGGTCCCTGCCTCAACCCGGTGCCGCGCATCAGCGACCAGGTGACGCAGTACCTGGCGCTCACCGGCGGCCGCGCCGACCCGAACGCGCTCTACAGCATCTGGGGCGGTGCCAATGACATCTTCGCCACCCTGACCCTCGATCCGCTCAACGCGCAGGCCAACACCGTGGCCGCCGCCACCGCCTACGTGCAGCAGATCGCCCGCCTGCAGGCGGCCGGCGCCAACTACATCATCGTCTACAACCTGCCCAACCTCGGCTCCACGCCGCAGTTCGCGCCGACGCCGAACGCCGGCGCGGTTTCGCAGATCACGGTGGTGTACAACTCGGCGCTCAACGCCGGCCTGCAGAACCTCGGCGACGGCATCATCCCGATCAACACCTTCGGCCTGATCAGCGAGATCATCGCCAACCCGTCGCGCTACGGCTTCACCAACGTCACCGGCACCGCCTGCGTCCCGGCCAACTCGATCGCCTGCGACCCGAACACCTCCGGCCTGCCGGGCGGCTACGCCCCGGGCACCAACGAGACCTACCTGTTCGCCGACGGCGTGCACCCGACCGGCGCCGCCCACGCGATGCTGGCCAACGTGGTCATCTCCACCATCGCCGCGCCGGTGCAGTTCTCGATGGCGGGCGAGGCGGGCGTGCAGGTCAACGACAACCACGTGCGTTCGATCACCGACGAGATGCTGTCGGACTTCCAGCTCGACCGCGAAGTGGGCAGCGTGCGTGGCTACGCCACGGTGCAGTACGGCCAGCAGGACTTCGACGCCAGCGCCGCCGTGCCGGGCGCCGAGGCCGACGTGATGAGCCTGAGCCTGGGCGCCAACCATCGCTGGTCCGAGAACGCCTACTGGGGCGTGGCCATCACCCTGGGCAACCACGACAGCGAGATGGGGCTGGCCGGCCTCGACGCCCGCTCGGTGATCGCCTCCCTGCACGGCACCCTGCGCTTCGGCGGCGGTGGCTACGTGCACGGCGCGGTCAGCGGCGGCAGCACCAGCATCGACATGAGCCGCGGCATCGTGCTCGGCCCCTACCTGCGCGAGGAAACGGGCTCCACCAACGCCAGCCTCGCCGGTGCCGAGCTTGGCCTGGGCTGGCTGTGGACCGCCGGCAGCATGCAGCACGGCCCGTTCGCTTCGGCCACCTGGCTGCAGCAGGAGGTCGACGGCTTCGCCGAGGACAGCGGCAGCGCCACCTCGATGAACTTCGCCGGCTTCGATCGCGACTCGATGGTCACCCGCCTGGGCTACCAGCTGATGGGCAACGCCGGCAGCCTGCGTCCGTTCGTGCGCGTGGCCTACAACGAGGAGTCCGAGGACGACCAGATCTTCGTCAACGCCGGCTCGAACTCGATGCCGGGCCGCTTCACCATGCCGGGCTTCACCCCGTCGCAGGACTGGGTGAGCGCCGACGTCGGCCTGAACTGGCAGGTCAGCGACGCGGTCACCGCGTTCGCCGCCTACAGCGGTCGCTTCAACGACGACCAGCAGGAGCGCCACAGCGGCAGCCTGGGCCTGCGCGTGACGTTCTGATCGCGGGTTGAGGCATCAGGAGAAGGCCGCCCACCGGGCGGCCTTCTTTTTTCAGGCGTGGGGTCGGAGGTAATTTCCTTTGGAAATAACCTCCGACCCCATTTGCTTTCAGCGCTCGAGGCGCCAGTTGAGCGAGGCGGCGTTTTCGTTGCCGGACTCGACGCTGATGTCGAACCCGCGCACCAGCAGGTACTTGAGCGTCACCACCTGGCCGGTGCCGACCAGCGAAACGCCGTAGCTGATGAACAGGCGCGGCGAGAGGTACTTGCCGACGGTGAGTGCGGCGCCGCCAAGGTTGCGCGATTCGGCCACGCCGGCTTCGTCCAGGCCCAGGCGCGCGCCGATCTGCTGGGCCACCAGGTTGCCGCCGGCGCCCAGCGCCATCGCCGCCGCGTCGAGCTGTGCGGATTCGGCGCCGCTGGTGCTGCGCAGCGGCCGGCCGAACACCAGCCAGCTCAGCGCCTCGCTGGTGTCCATCGCCGGCGCCGAGGTCACCGTCGTCTCCGGGCGGCGCGCGGTGCCGCGCACCTGCACGCCCACCGTCACCTCGTCGAACTTGCGCTCGGCGCGGATGTCCAGGCTCGGGTCGTCGAAGGCGGTATCGGCGTAGGACAGGCGGGCGCGGCGGATCTCGAGCGCCTGGCCGTAGGCGCGGTAGCTGCCGGTGACCTCGAGCGTGCCCGAGGCGGTGGCGGTGCGCTCGGGGCGCTGGCGCAGCGCCAGCGCGCCGCCCATGCGGCCGTCGAGGCCAAAGCCGCGCAGCCGCACTTCCTCGCCCAGGCTCACGCGCACGTCCAGGTCCACCGGCACCGCGGCGTCGCGCGCCGGGTCCACCGGGTCGAGCACCACCACGTCGGGCGAGATGCTGGCGCTGCCGTCGAGCAGTTCGAGGTCCACGCGGGCTTCCGGCACGGCCACCTGGCCGCGCACGCGCAGCAGCGAGCGGGCGTAGGTGAGCGAGAGGCGCGGACTGGCGATCAGGTAGAGCTCGGGCGTGCTGGCGAAGGTGACGCGCTCGCCTTCGAGCGAAAGCTGCAGCGGCGCCTGCGGGTCGCGCAGGTCGACGCTGCCGTCCACCCGCAGCCGGCCCTCGCCCGAGCGCAGGCTGCCCGACAGCCGCGCCATGCCCTCGGGCGGGCCGTCGAACTCGAACTCGCCCTCGGCCAGCTTCAGGCCCAGCGCCGGCAGCTCGGCCGCGAAGCCGGCCAGGCGCGCCTGCCCGGACAGCGCCGGTGCCGACGCCCGGCCCGCCAGCCGCAGCTGGCCCTGCAGGCGGCCGGTGGGCGTGGCCAGGTCTTCCGAGAACAGCTCGAGGAAGGTGAGCTCGCGCGCGTCGAGGCGCAGTTCGCCATCAAGCGCCGGGTCGTCGCCGCTGCCGCGCTGCAGCCGTCCCGACAGGCGGCCGCCCTCGGCCAGCGCCGCTTCAAGTTCGACGCCCAGGCCGGTGGCCTCGAGCCGCAGCGTGGCCAGCAGGTCGTCGTAGGCGAACAGGTCGCGCTGCGCTTCCGGGTCGAGCCGCAGGGCGCCACGCGCCGACGCGAGACGGCCTTCGCCGCGCCACTGGCCGCCACCGTCTCGGCGCAGCGCCGCCTGCAGCGACACGCTGCCCTCGAGCGTGAGCGGCACGCCCTCGTCGGCCGGCAGCCAGGGCGTGGCCAGCGCCAGCGGCAGCGCGTCGCCATCGACATCGAGCGCATTGCCCTCGGCCTGCACGCACAGCTGGCCCTCGGTGTCGCCGGCGCGCAGGCAGGCGCGCGCCAGCTGCAGCCGGCTCGGTCCGACGCGGAACTCCGCCGGCGCCTGCAGCGCCAGGCGCGGGCCGATGGCAGGCTCGAGCAGCAGCCGCGACAGCGTGCCGGCCAGGTCGTCGCCGGCCTGCGCGAGCGTGCTTTCCAGCTCGACGCGGCCGTGCGGGCCGCGGGCCCGGGCCTGCAGCGCGAGGCGGGCGCGGCTGCCGCGCGCGTCGAGCGCGAGTTCGTCGGCCTGCAGGCCCGACAGCGACAGGCCTTCGGCGCGCAGCGAAAGCTCGCCGTCGTCGCCGCGCGCGGGCAGGTCGCCGCGCAGGACCAGGGCGGCGACCTCCTGGCCCTCCCAGGCCAGCGCCTCTCCGCGCAGGTCGCCCGACACGCCGGGCGCCGCGGCCGGGCCGCGCAGGCGGATGTGGCCTTCGAGCCGGCCGCCGGCGCCCGCGGCCAGGTCCGACAGCGCCAGCGGCGACAGGGTCACGTCCAGGTCGTAGTCGTCGCCGAAGTGGCCGCGGGCGTCGAGCTCGCTGTCGCCCAGGCGCAGGCTGGCCTCGCCGTCGCCGCGCCCCGGTGCGAAGCGCAGGTCGGCGCGTGCCAGCAGCGGACGCTGGCGCAGCTGGCCGGTGAGCGTGGGCACCTGCAGCTCGCCGCGCCACTGGCCGGCGGCGTCCTGTGCGGCCTGAAGTTTCATCTCGCCGTCGAGGCGGCCGGGGTAGTCGGGCAGGAAGTAGCCGGGGTCGAGCGCCTGCAGCCTCGCGTCCAGGCGCAGCTCGGTGGCCGGCGCCCAGCGCAGCGCACCGCTGCCGCGCAGGCCACCGCCGGGCGTGTCGGCCTCGAGCCGCGCCAGCTGCAGCTGTTCGCGATCACCCCGGCCGGCCAGGGCGATCGTGGCCTGTTCGCCATCGCGCGCCAGCGTCGCGGCCGCTTCGAGCGACCAGTCGTCGGCGACGCCGTGCACGCGCGCTTCGCCGCGGGCGACCACCGCCGGCGCGGCGGGATCGTCCGATGGCAGCTGCAGCGATTCGGTGCTGGCGCGCAGGTCGAAGGGCAGTTCGTCGTTGAGCGTGAGCTCGCCGGTCAGGCGCAGCGCGCCGGCCTCGAGCACGAGTTCGAGCGGATCCAGGCGCAGGCGCTCCCCGACGACCGACAGGCGCGAGGGTGCGACCTGCGCGGCGAGCTCTCCCTGCGCGAACCGGCCCGAAAGACTGGCTTCGCCCCCGGTGCCGCCAGCCTGCAGCTCGAAGGCGATGTCGTCGCCAGGCGCCAGGCCGAGCAGCGCAGGCGCCACGCCCTGCGTGCTGGCCTGCAGCGACCAGCGCGGCGCATCGGCCTCGCCCTGCACGGTGGCGGTGAGCTGGCTGCGGCCGGGCAGCTGGCCGCTGGCTTCGAGGCGCAGGTCCTGCAGCCGGCCCTGCACGGAAAGTTGCAGTTGCGCGGCGGGCGCGGCGTCGCTGGCCGGGCGCTCCCAGCGGGCGGTGAGCGCGCTGCGGTAGTCGCGCGCCGGGCGGTACTCGCCCTGCAGGCGCAGGTGGCCCGGCGTACCGATGGCGTCGAGCGAGGTGAGCGTGAAGCCCTCGTCCACCAGGTGCAGGCCGCGCGCGGCCAGGGTGTCGAGCGCGAGCAGCTCCGCTTCGCCGCGCAGCACGCGCAGCCCGGCCACGTCCACGCGTGCGCTGCGGATGTCGAGCGGCAGCGGGATGCGCGGCAGCACGCCGGGCCACTCGGGCAGCGAGAACGGTTCGTCTTCGGCTTCGGGCAGCACGAGCACCGCGTCGTCGAGCTCGAGCGCGTCGAGCTGCAGGCGCCGGCCGAGCAGGGGCAGCAGGTCGGGGTCGAGCATCAGCCGGCGTGCGCGCAGTTCGATGCCATCGTGGGCGTAGCGCACGCCGTGCAGCACCAGCGGGCCGTTGAGCGCGCCCTCGGCGCGCTCCCACTGCAGCGCGCCCTCGGGCAGGCGCGCGGTGACCTGGCCCAGCAGCGTGTCGCGGCCGCCGGCGCTGAGCAGCAGCCAGGCCAGGGCCGCGCCGAGCAGCGCGCCGAGCGCGAAGCCGGCCGCGCCCAGCCGCAGCGACCAGCGGCGAAGGCGCGAGCGTGGGGCGGCGGGCGCGCTCACAGGTCGGGCCCGATGTTGAGGTGCAGCTGCACCGAGTTGGCGGCGTCGGCGCCGAAGCCGTGCGCCACGTCCACCCGCACCGGCCCCACCGGCGAGCGCCAGCGCAGGCCCATGCCGGCGCCGACCTGGGGATCGAAGCTGGCGCGGCTGTCGAAGGCGTCGCCGGCGTCGACGAAGAAGGCCATGCCCCAGGTGCGGGTGAACATGCGCTCGTACTCCACGCTGGCCACCGCCAGGTGCTTGCCGCCGAACACGTAGCGGCGGCCGTCGGTGCCGACGAAGAACTGGCCGATGTCCTTGTAGCCGTAGCCGCGCACGCTGCGGTCGCCGCCGGCGTAGAAGCGCAGCGAGGGCGGGAAGGACGGGAACTCGTCGCTCACGGTCGTGCCGGCCTCGGCGCGCAGCAGCAGGCGGTTGCGTCGGCCGAAGCTGCGGATGTACTTGCCTTCGGCGCGCAGCTGCACGAAGTCGATGTCCGATCCCAGCGCGGCCGAGCCGGCGCGAAGTTCCATCGTCAGGCCGAGGGCGCGGCGCGGGTAGAGCGGGTCGTCGGACTCGCTCCACTGCGCCCAGAGCGAGGGATAGACCAGGGTCGAATAGGAATAGTCGAAGCCGGTGGCGGCGTCCTCGAAGCGCTCGCGGCGCAGGTTCAGCGCCGCCACCAGGTTCCAGTTGCCGAGCCGGCCGCTGCGGCTGCCGGCGACCTCGAGCAGCTCGCTGTTGATGCCGTTCACCTGTTCCTGCTGGAGGCGCGCGCTGCCGGTGTACCAGCCGTCGATCCAGCGGAAGGCGGGGATGCGGTAGCTGGCGGCCAGGTCGTTGCGGCGCTGCGCGAGGCCGGCGAGCAGGTCGAGCTTGTGGCCGCGCTCGTTGACCCAGCGGCGCTCGAGCCCGCCGGTCAGGCCCAGGCCGCTGTCGGTGCCGAAGCGCACGCCGGCGCTCCAGACGCTGCGCTTGGCCGGGCTGAGCCTCACGCTCACCGGCACGTCCAGGTCCTCGCCCTCGCCGGGCTCGGGGCGGATGTCGATGGCGCTGAAGTAGTCGAGCTGGGCCAGCGAGGACTGCAGCTGCACCAGCCGGGCCTGGTCGTAGGCTTCGCCCGGGGTCCAGGGCACCAGGTTCTCGAGCAGGCCCTCGCGGAACGGGTGGCCCTCGAAGCGGGCCTCGCCGAGGGCGTGGCGCGGGCCGGTGTCCCAGGACAGCGTGATGTCGGCCGTGCGTTCGGCGCGCATCACCTCCACCCGGTGCTGGTCGAGGCGCGCGCGGAAGTAGCCGCGCTCGGCCAGCAGGCGGTCGACCGAGGCCTTGCCGTCCTCGTAAACCGAATGCACGAAGGGCTGGCCTTCGCGCGGCCGCAGGCGGGCGATGCGGCGGGCCAGCACCTCGTCGGACTGGCCCGGCCCTGAGAGCGCGATCTCGCGCTTGCGCACCCGCACCGGCTCGCCGGGCACCACGCGCACGCGCACCGAGACGCGCTCGCCGTCGCGCTCGACTTCGGTCTGCACCTGCGACTCGTAATGGCCGAAAGGCTCGAGCGCCTGGCGTGCCTCGCGCGGCGCGCGCCGCAGCAGGAACGACAGCCGCGCCTCGGTCAGCGCGCGCCGCCGGGCCGGGTTGAGCTTCTCGAGCGAAAGGGCGGCGAGCACGTTGTCGCGCTGCGCCTCGTCATCCAGGCCTTCGACGCGCACCGACACCAGTTCGAGCGCCGCGGCCGGCATGGCCAGCAGCAGGCCAAGCGCGAGCACGATGGGCAGGCGGGGGGCGGGGGTTCGCATGCGCGCCCAGCATACCTGCAAGGCGCACCTGGTCCCGAGAAAGCCTTGTGACGAAACCCCTGGCCTGGCTCAGCCGGCCGACAGTTGTTCCACCGCCGCCACCGCCGCGAAGCGGTCGGCGATGAGCTTTAGCAGGGCCAGGCGGTTGTCGCGCACCGCCGGGTCCTCGGCCATCACCAGGGTGCGCTCGAAGAAGTTGTCCACCGGCAGCTGCAGGGCGGCCAGGCGCTTGAGCGTGCCGACGTAGTCGCGCTGGGCCAGCAGCGGGTCGGTGTCGGCCAGCGCGGCGGCGAGGGCGTCGTTGAGCGCCTGTTCGGCCGGCTCGCCCAGCAGGTCGGCGTCCACCACCGGCGGGATCGAACCTTCGACCTTGCGCAGGATGTTGCGGATGCGCTTGTTGGCCGCGGCCAGCGAGGCCGCCTCGCGCAGGCGGGCGAACTCGGCGATGGCCTTCAGGCGCTTGTCGAAGTCCACCAGCGAGGCCGGGCGCACTTCGGCCACGGCATCGAACTGGGTGGCCGGCACGCCCTGCTCGGCGTAGTAGCCGCGCAGGCGGTCGATGACGAAGTCGTAGAGCTCGGTGCTCGGCGCCCAGGTGAGTTCGCGCGGCAGGCAGGCGTTGGCGTCGTCGAGCAGCGCGCCCAGGTCGAGGTCCAGGCCGCCTTCGATGAGCGTGCGGGCCAGGCCCAGCGCGTTGCGGCGCAGGGCGAACGGGTCCTTGTTGCCGCTGGGCTTGAGGCCCGCGGCGAAGCCGCCGGCCAGGGTCTCGAGGCGGTCGGCCACGGCCAGCAGGCGGCCCAGCGGCGAGGCGGCGATGCCGTCGCCGGCGAAGCGCGGCGCGTAGGCCTCGTCGATGGCGTCGGCCACCTCGGCCGGTTCGCCCGAGGCCAGCGCATAGTGCCGGCCCATCTTGCCCTGCAGCTCGGGGAACTCGCCGACCATGCGGCTGAGCAGGTCGCACTTGGCCAGCGAGGCGGCGCGGTTGGCCTTGAGGCCATCGGCGCCCAGCATGTCGGCGATGATGCCGGCCAGGCGCGCCACGCGCGCACCACGCTCGGCGTAGCTGCCGAGCTTCTGCTGGTAGGTGACGGTGGCCAGGCCGGTCATCCAGGCGTCGAGCGGCTGCTTGAGGTCTTCGTCGAAGAAGAACTTGGCGTCGGCGAAGCGCGGGCGGATCACCCGCTCGTAGCCCTTGCGCACCTCGGCCGGGTCCTTGGACTCGATGTTGGCGATGCCGATGAACTTCTCGCTGAGCCTGCCCTCGGCGTCGAGCACCGGGAAGAACTTCTGGTTGGTTTCCATCGTCAGCACCAGCGCTTCCTGCGGCATGCGCAGGAACTCGCGCTCGAAGCCGCAGACGATGGCCTTGGGCCACTCGACCAGGCAGTTGACCTCCTCGAGCAGGGCCTCGGGCACGCGCGCCTGGCCGCCGGCCTCCCTGGCGGCGGCGGCGATCTCGCTGCGGATGCGCTGGCGCCGCTCGCGCGGATCGACCAGCACCTTCGCTTCGCGCAGGGCCTGCACGTACTCGCCGGCTTCGTTGAGCCACACGCCCTTGGCGTGGTGGAAGCGATGGCCGCGGCTCATGCGGTCGGACTTCAGGCCCAGCACCTCGCCCGGCGCGACGTCGCGGCCGAGCAGGATGACCAGCCAGTGCGCCGGGCGCACGAAGTGGATGTCGCGGTCGCCCCAGCGCATCGGCTTGGGCACGGGCAGTGCCTTGAGCGCCTCGGCGGTGATCTCGGCCAGCAGCTCGGCGGTGGCGGCGCCGGGGCGCGAGGAGCGCGCCACGAAGCGCATGCCCTTGGCGTCGGTGACGCGGTCGAGCTTCTCCCACTCGATGCCGTTCTTCTGCGCGAAGCCCAGCAGCGCCGGCGTGGGCTTGCCTTCGGCGTCGAGGCCGATGTTGGTGTACGGACCCAGCACCTCGCTGTGCTGCACGGGCTGCTGGGTGGCCACGGCCGGCAGGTACACGGCCAGGCGGCGCGGGCTGTAGAGCGGGCCGCCGGGCGGCTCGCCGGTGCCTTCGCGCACTTCGATGCGGCGCGCGGCCAGGCCCTTGAGCACGCCGTCGTGGAAGGCCTGGGCCAGTTCGGGCAGGGCCTTGGGCGGCAGCTCCTCGGTGCCCAGTTCGATCAGCAGCGGCAGGAAATCAGCCATTCGCGGCCTCCTTGGTCTTCTTCAGGCCCGGGAAGCCGAGCTTCTCGCGCTGGGCGTAATAGGCTTCGGCGACGGCGCGCGAGAGCGTGCGCACGCGCAGGATGTAGCGCTGGCGCTCGGTGACCGAGATCGCGCGGCGGGCGTCGAGCAGGTTGAACGAGTGCGAGGCCTTGCACACCTGCTCGTAGGCCGGCAGCGGCAGGCCGAGCCCGACCAGCTTGAGCGCCTCGCGCTCGCAGGCGTCGAAGCGGTGGAAGAGTTCCTCCACGTCGGCGTGCTCGAAGTTGTAGGTGCTCTGCTCGACTTCGTTCTGGTGGTAGACGTCGCGGTAGTGCACGGGCGTGCCGTCGGGGCCGACCGTCCAGACCAGGTCGAAGACGTTGTCGACGTTCTGCAGGTACATGGCCAGGCGCTCGAGGCCGTAGGTGATCTCGCCGGTCACCGGCTTGCACTCCAGGCCGCCGGCCTGCTGGAAGTAGGTGAACTGCGTGACTTCCATGCCGTTGAGCCAGACCTCCCAGCCCAGGCCCCAGGCGCCGAGCGTGGGCGATTCCCAGTTGTCCTCGACGAAGCGCAGGTCGTGCACCAGCGGGTCGACGCCCAGCGCCTTGAGCGAGCCGATGTAGAGCTCGAGGATGTCGTCGGGGTTGGGCTTGAGCACCACCTGGTACTGGTAGTAGCGCTGAAGGCGGTTGGGGTTCTCGCCGTAGCGGCCGTCGGTGGGACGGCGGCAGGGCTGCACGTAGGCGGCGGCCCAGGGCTCGGGGCCGAGGGCGCGCAGGAAGGTGGCCGGATGGAAGGTGCCGGCGCCGACCTCGAGGTCGAGCGGCTGGATCAGGACGCAGCCCTGTTCGCCCCAGTACTGGTTGAGGCGCTGGATCAGCTCCTGGAAGGTGGGTGCGGTCATCGCGGTTTCGCCCTGCCTAAAGCGCGCTAGTATAGCCGCGGCCCGCGCCACCGCCCCTCCAGCGCCCGCATGAAACCCTTCCTGCTCATCGAAACCGGCGACCCGCTGCCCAGCCTGCGTCGCCATGGTGGCTTCGGCCACTGGATCCGCGTCGCCGCCGGCCTGCACGGCCGCGAGGTGCGCCACGCCCGCGTGCTCGACGGCGAGCCGCTGCCGTCCGCCAAGGGCCTGGCCGGCGTGCTGGTCTCGGGCTCGGGCGCGATGGTCACCGAGCGCCTGGACTGGTCCGAGCGCACCGCCGGCTGGCTGCGCGAGGCCGCCGACGCGGGCCTGCCGCTGTTCGGCATCTGCTACGGCCACCAGCTGCTGGCCGATGCCCTCGGCGGCCAGGTGGACTACAACCCGCGCGGCCGCGAGATGGGCACGGTGGAGCTGGAACTGGCCGACACGGCCGCCGCCGATCCGCTCTTCGCGGGCCTGCCGTCCACGCTGCCGGCCCACGCCACCCACCTGCAGACCGTGCTGGCGCCGCCGCCGGGCGCCACGGTGCTGGCGCGTTCCTCGCTCGACGACTGCCAGGCCTTCCGCTGGGGCGAGGCGACCTGGGGCGTGCAGTTCCATCCCGAGTTCAGCACCGGCATGATGCGGGGCTACATCCACGGCCGCGCCGAGGCACTTAATCGCGAGGGCCTGTGCCACCGCAGCCTGTTGCAGGCGGTGCGGCCGGCGCCGCTGGCCCGGCGCGTACTGCGCCGATTCGTCCACCAGGCGCGCCGACGCGCCCACCACGGAGCCTGACCGAATGACCCCGAACGCCGTCGACATCGCCGCGCCCTTCCGCTGGCTGGCCCGCGCCTTCGACGTGGGCCGCCGCAACCCGAAGGCGCTGTTCGGTGCGATCGCGCTGGTGATCGCGGTGGTGTTCGCGCTCTCGGTGCTGCAGATGGCGCTGCAGGCCGGCGCCCAGGCCTCGACCACGGGCGTGGCGGTGGTGATGGCGCTGAGCACGGTGATCAGCTGGGTGGTGATGCCACCGCTGCTCGGCGGCCTGTTCCGCGTCCTCGACGCGGTCGAACACGGCCGCCCGGTGGTGTCCACGGACGTGTTCAACGCCTACGGGCAGGGGCAGGGCGGCAAGCGCCTGGTGCTGACCAGCCTGGTCTATTCGCTGGCCTACCTGGCGGTGCTGGCGCTGTTCCTGCTGACCTCGCTGGGGCAGTTCTTCCGCGAGTACTTCACGATCGTCATGACCACGCCCCTGGGCGCCGAGCCGGACCAGGCGGCCCTGGTCGCGCTGATGCAGGCCACCTCGCCGACGGCTTTCCTCTGGATGCCGGTGCTGGCGGTGGTGGTCGTCGCCTGGCTGCACGCCTCGATGCTGGCGCTGGCGACGGCCTCGCTGCGCGAGGCCAGCGTGGCCGAGTGCGTGGTGGCCGGGCTGCTGGCGATGCTGCGCAACTTCCTGCCGCTGCTGGTGTTCTCGACCGCCCTGATGATCGGCGGCTTCGTACTCTTGTTGCTGCTGGGCCTGGTCATTGGCTTGGCGATCGGGCTGCTGTCGCTGCTCAGCCCGGTGCTGGGCATGCTGGTCATCCTGCCGGTGATCGGCATCCTGATGCTGGCGACGTACGCGCTGATGTTCGGCTTCTACTACCACGCCTGGCGCGGCATCTTCGGCGACGAGCCCGAGGCGCCGCCGGCCGTTCCGGGCGAAATCGCGGTCTGATCCTTACGCGACGGCGCCCAGCGCTTCGGCCAGGAGCAGGGCGTAGCTGGTGACGACGATGGCCACGGCGGCGGCCAGGGCGAAGCCCTGGGCCCAGAGCCAGCGGCGGGCCCAGCGCGGCATCGCGCTGCTGGCGTCGGGGGCGAGCACGACGCGGGTGCCGGCGATGAGGTCGTGCAGGGCGCGGCGGTCTTTCGTCCAGCCGGCGAGGGCGTGGCCGAGGTGGAGCATCAGCCAGGACGGCACGCCGGCGACGAAGCGCAGCACCACGCGCCAGGGTGCCGGGCGAGCGCCATCGAGGGCGGTGACGCGCAGGCCGGCCAGGCGCTTGCCGGGCGTGGCCTGCCAGCGCGAGGCCTCGAAGCCGACGAACCAGAGCGCCGAGAGTGTGAACAGCACGGCGGCCGCGATCGCCAGGCCGTGCAGCCAGGTGGCCACGAGCGCCAGCACGCCTTCGCGCAGCACCGGGTCGCCGGACCAGGCGAGGAGCTGGCCCAGCGGGTCGGCCGCGTCGGCGCCGCCGGCGAGGGCGGCGTCCATCAGCTCGAACAGCCGGAACTGCACCTGCTGCATCGCCGCGTCGGTGCCGGCGAGCACGCGCGCGCCGGTGCCCCAGAGCAGGGGCACGGACACCGCCAGCGGCACCAGTACGTCGAGGCTGTAGGCCGCGTAGCGGCGCCAGAAGCCGGCCGGGCGCATCTCAGCCCGCTGCCGGCGCCGGCCGCCTGAGCAGGGCGCCGGCGATGATGCCCAGCTCGTAGAGCAGGCACATCGGGATCGCCAGCATCAGCTGCGAGACCACGTCGGGCGGCGTGATGATGGCCGCGAGCACGAACACGCCGACGATGACGTAGCCGCGCGCCTCGCGCAGCTGCGCCGGCGTCACCACGCCCAGCAGCACCAGCACCACCACCGCCACCGGCAGCTCGAAGCTCAGGCCGAAGGCGAGGAAGATGACGAGCACGAAGTCGAGGTAGCGGCTGATGTCGGTCATCATCGCCACGCCCTCGGGCGTGATCGCGGTGAGGAAGCCGAACACCGCCGGCAGCACCAGGAAGTAGGCGAAGGCGCAGCCGATGTAGAACAGCAGCAGCGCCGCCACCAGAAGCGGCCGCGCCATGCGCTTTTCCTGCTGGTACAGGCCCGGCGCCACGAAGGCCCAGGCCTGGTAGATGAGCACGGGCATCGCCAGCATCACCGCGCAGAAGAAGGCCAGCTTCACCGGCGTGAAGAAGGGCGAGGCCACCTCGATGGCCACCAGCTGGCCGCCGGCCGGCAGCTTCGACAGCAGCGGGGCGGCCAGCTGGGCGTAGATGCGGTTGGCGAAGGGCATCAGCGCCGCGAACGCCAGCAGCACCGCCACCACGCCCTTGAGCAGGCGCGAGCGCAGCTCGAGCAGGTGGCCCATCAGGGTTTCGGGCTGGCCGGGGCTGAAGCTCACGGCTTGGGCGCCTCGTCCGTCGGCGAGGGCTCGGCCCCGGCGGCCGGCGTGGCCGGTGCGTCGGGCGCGGGCCGGGGCGACTCGAGGTCGCGCAGGGCCTCGGCGGCGCTGCGGCTGGTGTCGTCGAGCTCGCGCCTGAGCTCATCGGCCTGCTTGCGCAGGTCGCGCGCCGGGTCGGCGATGGCCTTGCGCAGGTCCTCGTCGGCCAGCTCGCGCTCGAACTCGGATTTCACCGAATACCACTGCGCGCGCGCCTTGCGCACCCACAGGCCGGCGAAACGGGCGGCCCGCGGCAGGCGCTCGGGGCCGAGCACCACCAGGGCGACCACGCCGATCACCAGCAGTTCGCTGAAACCAAGGTCGAACATGCGCCGTCAGCCGCCCGCGGGGCGGGGCTCAGGAGTCCTTGCGCTGGCTGTCGCTCGGGGACTCGCTGCGCGGCGCATCCTGCTCGCGGCGCTCGTTGCCGAGCTGCTGCGGGGGCTCGTCGCCGTCCTTGAGGCCCTTCTTGAAGCCCTTGATGCCTTCGCCCAGGTCCTTGCCGATGTTGCCGAGCTTCTTGGTCCCGAAGACCAGCACGACCACCAGGAGGACGATGAGCCAATGCCAGATGCTGAAGCTGCCCATGGTAGGAATTCCGCGTGTCAGGAGGATGGGCGGAGTCTAGCGCAGCCGGGCCCCGCCCGCCCCCGCCATCAGTTCTGGCGGACGGTGTTTTCCTCGAGGCGGTCGCGGAAGTCCACCACGGTCGAGGGCGGCGGGTTGGTGCGGCCCTCGAAGATCTGGCGCGGGGTGGTGTTCGGGCCGTAGACGCGCTGGTTGGCGGTGTGGTCCATGCGCAGCACGGTGCCGTCCAGGGCCACGCCGGCGAACAGGCCGCGGGCGCGCGAATAGCTGTAGATCTCGGCCTTGAGCTGCTCGTCGGTGCTGGCCTGGGCGCTGCGGCCCACCGGGCCGGCGGCCACCGAGGCGTCGGCGCCGAGGGTGAACTTGCCGTTGACGATGTCCTGCACGCCGCGGGCCGAGCGGAAGACCAGGATCACGTCGGCCGACTGCACGCCGGCCTGGAAACCGAAGCTGCCGCCGCCGAGCTTGATGTAGCTGGGGTTGGACCAGGTGCCGTCCGGGCTGCGCACCGAGATCAGGCCCTTGCCACCCCGCCCGCCGATCACCAGGCCGGCCTTGACCACGTCGGGGATGACGGCGATGGCGTAGGCCTCGGAGAACAGCTTCTCGGGCACGGCCGTCTCGGGGATGCGCATGATCTCGCCGAGCACGCGGGCGGCGTCGGCGGCGCGGGACTCTTCCTTCTCGCCGGCCTGGGCCGGGGCGACGGGGGCGAGGGCCAGGGCGAGCGCGGCGAGCATCGGGGCCAGGAATCGGGTCATGGGGCAGTCTCCGTAGGGGCGCTTTGGCCCGAGTATGGTCGCGGGCAATGAACCGCGGGTGAGCCAAACCTTCACTTGCGCGATGATACGTTTCCGGCAGCCGCCAAGGACAGGTCCGCATGAAGCCCTATCTCGACGCCCCCACCTCCGCCGGCCCGGGCCGCACCGCCCTGCTGGTGGTGAACCTGGGTACCCCCGACGCGCCCACCGCCGGCGCCGTGCGCCGCTACCTGGCGCAGTTCCTGCACGACCACCGCGTGGTCGAGCTCACGCGCTGGCTGTGGTGCCCGCTGCTGCATTTCATCATCCTGCCGCTGCGCTCGCCGCGGGTGGCCCGCAACTACGCCTCGATCTGGATGGACGAGGGCTCGCCGCTGCTGGTGCACACGCGCCGCCTGGCCAAGGCCATGCAGCACGCCCTGCCCGACGTGCAGGTGCGCGTGGCCATGCGCTACGGCAACCCCTCGGTGCCCGACGTGCTGCGCAAGCTGCAGGAAGAGGGCATGGAGCGGCTGCTGGTGCTGCCGCTGTACCCGCAGTATTCGGCCAGCACGTCCGGTTCGGTGCTCGACGCCGTGGCGAAGGAAATCACCGGCTGGCGCCGCACGCCCGACCTGCGCTTCATCGCCGACTACCACGTCGATCCGGCCTGGCTCGACGCGCTCGAGGCCCGCGTACGCGCGCACTGGGACCTGCACGGCCGCGCCGACCAGCTGGTGATGAGCTTCCACGGCCTGCCCAAGCGCTACGAGAAAGCCGGCGACCCGTATCCGCGCCAGTGCGAGGCCGGCGCCCGCGCCCTGGCCGCGCGCCTGGGCCTGGCCGAGGACGAGTGGCGCCTGACCTACCAGTCGCGCTTCGGCCGCGAGGAGTGGCTGCAGCCCTACACCGACAAGACCCTCGAGGCGATGGCGCGCGAGGGCGTCAGGACCGTGGACGTGATCTGCCCGGGCTTCGCCGCCGACTGCCTGGAAACGCTGGAGGAAATCGCCGTCGAGAACGACGAGGCCTTCCGCGAGGCCGGCGGCCAGGAGCTGCGCTACATCAGCGCGCTCAACGACGAGCCGGGCCACGTGGCGGCGCTGTCGGCGCTGGCGCGACGACACCTGCAGGGCTGGCCGCACTGATGCAGGAACTGCGCCTGGACACCGCCCGCGGCGCGCTGGCGGCGCTGCGCGGTGGCGATCCGTCGGGCCCGAAGCTGCTGTGCCTGCACGGCTGGCTCGACAACGCCGCCAGCTTCCTGCCGCTGATGCCCTGGCTGGCGGACTTCGACGTGGTGGCGCTGGACCTGCCCGGCCACGGCCATTCCGGGCACCGCCCGCCGGGCTGCGATTACGCCTTCGCCGACTGGCTGCACGACGTGCTCGACGCGCTCGATGCCCTGGGCTGGGCGCAGGCCGACCTGCTGGGCCATTCGATGGGCGGCGCCATCGCCAGCTTCGTGGCCGCGGCCGCGCCGGCGCGGGTGCGCCGGCTGGCGCTGGTGGAGGCCCTGGGACCGATCGCCGGCGACCCGGCCAAGGCCGGCGAGCGCCTGCGCGAGGCGGTGCACGCGCGCCGGGCGAAGGCCGAGCGGCCCGCGCGCGTGATCGCCGACGTGGACACCGCCCTGGCCGCGCGCCTGGCCGTTACGCGGATGGCGCCGGAAGCGGCGCGGCTGATCGTCGAGCGCAACCTTCGCGCCGTGCCGGGCGGCTTCGCCTGGCGCAGCGACCCGCGCCTGACCCTGCCCGGCCACGTGCGCCTGGACGAAGCCTCGGTGCAGGCGGTGCTGGGTGCCATCGAGGCGCCGGTGCTGGTGGTGGCGGCCGACCCGGCGCCGCCCTATTTCCCGCCCGAAGTGCGCACGGCCCGGCTGGCCTGCCTGCGTGAGGCGCGCGTGGCGGTGCTGCCGGGCGGCCACCACCTGCACATGGAGCAGTCCGGCGAAGTGGCGCCGCGGCTGCTCGACTTCCTGCGCGCTTAGTCGCGCAACCGGCGCACCGACACCGACAGCGCGGTGCCGCCGCCCGGTTCGCCGGCGAAGGTGGCCTCCACCCCCCGCAGGCCCTTCTGCAGGCCAAGGGCCAGCACGGGCGCCTTCACCATGGCCTCGGCCTCGATCCAACCGGACGTGCGCTGGGCGGCGCGGAATTCCTCGAACACGAGGTCAGGGCTGCGCGGGCTGTGCAGGCTCACCGACACGGCGTCGCCGAAGGTGGAATAGGCCAGGACGCGGACGTCGGCCGGCAGCACGACATCCTCGGGGAAGTTCGGCGGCAGGGCCAGGTCGTCGCCACTGGTGGCGGTGTAGAGGCCGTCCTCGGTTTCGAGGGTGACGATGTGCTCGTCGTCGGGCGCCTCGCCGGCGGGCGCCACCGGCTCGCCGGTGGCCTCGATGGCGCGTTCCACCAGCGCGTTGCCGCGCGGCTCGTCGCGCCCGCAGGCCGTGGCCAGCAGGACGGGCAGCAGCAGGGTCGGCAGGAGGGGGACGCGGTGGGCCACGGCGGGCTCCCCGGGGAGGGCTCAACGGGTCAAACGCGCCAGTGTTGATTTCAAGGCCAGCCCTTCGCCCCGGAGGTACTCGCGTTCTTCACGCCAGCCGGGCCAGTGCGCCTCGACTTCGCGCCAGAAACGGCGCGAGTGGTCGGCGTGCACCAGGTGGCACAGCTCGTGCACCAGCACGTACTCGAAGGCGGCCGGGCGGCCGAGCACCAGCGCCAGGTCGAGCGAGACCGCGTCGGAGGGACTGAGCGAACCCCAGAGCGAGCTCAGCGGGCGGATGCGCAGGGCCATCGGTGTACGCGGCAGGCCGGGCAGGTAGCGCGGCAGCCAGGCGCCGAGGTCGGCGCGCGCCTGCTGCAGGTAGAACTCGCGCAGCGCGGCGCGGGCGCGGGCGTCGTCGGCCTGCGCCGGCAGCTGCACTTCGATGCCGTGTTCGCCGAGGCTGGCGCGGGCAAAGCGGCCTTCGCACCACTGCAGGGGCACGTCCTGGCCGCGCAGCGGCAGCGGTCCGGTCCAGTCGCGGCCGAAGCGCGGTGCGTCGTCGTGGCGCTGGCGCGCCAGCTGCGCCGCCAGCCAGTCGCGGTGTTCGTGCAGGAAGGCCTCGGCGCCGCGCACCGAGGCCACCAGCGGCAGCGTCAGCCGCGCGCCCTTGTCCGAGACGATCAGCCGCAGCCGGCGCGCGCGCCGGTCGCGCACCCAGCGCACCGGCACTTCGCGGCCGTCGGCCAGCGCCAGCGGGCGGATTTCAGGCGTCGGCAGCACTGAACTTCAGCGCGCCGTCGAGCACGGCGAACAGGCGCTTGAGCTCGCCGGCCATCAGGGCGTAACGGGCGTCGAGCTCGGCGTGCACGCCGTCGGTTTCGGTGCCCTCGAGCTGGTCGACGGCGCCGTCGAGGAACTTGAGCTTGCGCACCACCAGGTCTTCGCCGAGCACGAAGCCGACGTGGTCGTCGAGCACCAGGGCCAGGCGCGTGGCCTGCTTGCCGGCCTCGAGGTGGCGGCGGATTTCCTCGGCCTGCAGCTCGTGCCGGCTGCAGCGCACCACGCCGCCGCCGTCCACGGGATCCTTGAGTTCGCACTCGTCGCCGAGGGTCAGGCCGCCAGGCAGCGGCTCGCCGGCCAGCCAGCCGGTCATCAGCGCGCGCACCGAGGTCTCGGCGTTGAGCGGCAGCGCCGGGAAGCTGCCCAGGGCGTGGCGCAGCTCGGACACCAGGTTCTCGGCGGTCTTGCGCGAGCTGGTGTCGACCGCGATGAAGCCGTGTTCGAGGTCGAGCGTGGCGCTGCAGCGCACCGGGCGCACGAAGGCGCGCGGCAGCAGCTCCATCACCACGTCTTCCTTCAGGCGCTTGCGGGCGCGGCCGCCCAGGCGCCGGCCTTCCTTCTCCTCGATCTCGGCCAGCTTGCGGCCCAGCTGGTCGTTGACCACGGCCGAGGGCAGCAGGCGATCCTCGCCGCCCAGCGTCACCCAGATGGCGTCGCCGATGCGGTGGCTCATCAGTTCGGCGTCGCGGCCCATCGGCGGGATGAAGCCGCGCGACATCAGCTCGCTGGGGCCGACCGGCTTGAGCCGGCACTCCTCCAGGCGGGCGTCGAGGTCGTCGAGGGTCTTGGCGAGCGAGGTCGGGAAGCGGAAGAACGTGAGGTTGCGAAAGAACATCAAAACTCCAGGAAGGGGGACGGAGGTAATTAATCCGCCCCGGGGACTGTCAGTGAGGTTGAGGCACCACGATGCGGATTAATTACCTCCGTCCCCTGCCTCCCCATCGCCGGCCAGCCAGGCATGGGCGTCGGGCAGCGGCGCATCGCCGAGGCGGCCGAGCGAGAGGAAGTCGAACAGCTTGGTGTCGGCCAGCTGCGAGGGCCGCACGTCGGCCAGGGCGCGGGCGATGGTGTCGACGCGGCCGGGGAACTCGCGGTCCCAGGCGGCCAGCATGCGGCCCACCTGCTTGCGCTGCAGGTTCTCCTGCGAGCCGCAGAGCGTGCAGGGGATGATCGGGAACTGCTTCCAGTCGGCATAGGCGACCAGGTCCGCCTCGCGGCAGGTGGCCAGCGGGCGGATCACCACGTGCTCGCCGTCGTCGCTGCGCAGCTTGGGCGGCATGGACGCGAGCTTGGCGTGGAAGAACAGGTTCATGAAGAAGGTGGCCACCAGGTCGTCGCGGTGGTGGCCGAGCGCGATCTTGGTGAAGCCCTGTTCCTTGGCGTGCGTGTAGAGCGCGCCGCGGCGCATGCGCGAGCACAGCGAGCACATCGTCTTGCCCTCGGGCACCACGCGCTTGACCACCGAGTAGGTGTCCTGCTCGAGGATGGTGAAGGGCACGCCGATCGAGCGCAGGTACCCGGGCAGCACGTGCTCGGGGAAGCCGGGCTGCTTCTGGTCGAGGTTCACCGCCACCAGCTCGAAGTGCACCGGCGCCTTCTTCTGCAGCTGCAGCAGGATGTCGAGCATCGTGTAGCTGTCCTTGCCGCCGGACAGGCAGACCATCACCTTGTCGCCGTCCTCGATCATCCCGTAGTCGGCGATGGCCTGGCCCACCTGGCGGCGCAGGCGCTTGGCCAGCTTGGCGCGCTCGTGGGCCTGCCGGCGCGGGTCGGCGGGCGCGGCGGGCCGGATCGGCAGGGGGTCGTTGAGGACGAGGGTCATGGGCGTTGCCGGAAGCAGATGCGGCATTTTACGCCTTGGGAGTAAGCTGGTGGGGACACGGGAGCACGCATGGCCACCGAAGACCCTTCCCGCATCGCCGCGCAGCTGGTCGAGCTGCGGGTCGAGCATCGCGACCTCGACCAGGCCATCAGCCGCCTGGCCCAGGACCGCGAGGCCGACGAGCTGACGCTCAAGCGCCTGAAGAAGCGCAAGCTGCGAATCAAGGACATGATCACCGCGCTCGAGAGCCGGCTGATCCCCGACCTCGACGCCTGAACTGCCGGCTCAGGCCGGCAGTTCGCCCGCGCCGGCCTTGGCCACCTTGCTCACCGCCTCGGGCGAGAGCTTGGCGATGGTGTGGCGCAGGTCGCGGCCCAGCACCACCTTGGCGTCCTTTTCCCAGGCCATCAACGGCTCGTCGAAGTCGAGCTTGCCGTTCTCGGCGATCCATACCAGCTTCATTTCGCGCAGCTTCTGGATGAAGCCGCGGAAGAGCGTCTTGTCGAAGAACTCCGGCGCCGCCGGCGCGTAGAGCAGGCTCAGGCGCTGGGCGGTGAGCTGGCAGAGCGTCTCGAGCTCGCCCGAGCTGAGCGTGCGCGGGCCGTTCTTGACCAGGGTGGTGATGGCGATGAAGTAGCGTTCGAAGGCCTGCTGCAGGCTGTGCGAGATGGCGCGCAGGCGGAAGACCTCGTCGGTCTGGCCCGGGCCGCGCGAGATGTAGCCGCCGTCGTCCTCGCTGGCCACCGAGAGCAGGCCCTCGGCCACGAACAGGTCGATGGTGGCACCCAGGCGCTCGGCGAAGCCGTCGGCGTCCCAGGGCAGGAACAGCTCCTCCTGGACGAACGGGTAGATCGTGCGGCCCAGGCGCAGCAGGCCGGCGCGGCTCATGCGGCGGTTGTTCTGGAAGCACAGCGCCACCCAGGCCGCGGCCGCGAACAGGTGCAGCACGTTGTTGCGGAAATAGCTCTGCAGCACCGCCGTCTCGCCCTCGACGCTCAGCACGTCGCCCAGCGGGTGCACGGTGCGGGTGAGCACGCCGATCTTCTCGCCGTAGGCGATGATCTCCGCCGGCTCGAGCTCGGTGACGGTGACGCGGTCGGAGTAGGGCAGCGCCGCCAGCAGCTTCTTGTACAGCGCCAGCTGCGCCAGCAGGTCGGCCTCGGACATCGCGTGCTTGGGCGTGGCCAGCAGGGCCAGGGCCAGCAGGTTGACCGGGTTCACGTCGGCGGCGCGGTTGATGTTGACCTGGATGCGGTTGGCGATGTCCTCGACCGCGTCGTTGAGCCAGGCCGGTTTCTCGTCCGGCTCGGCGGCGTTGCGCTCGCGCCAGTCCGGCGCGTGGTGCTCGAGCACCTTGTCCAGGAAGATCGGCTCGCCGAAGTTCACCGCCACCTTGCCGTAGTGCTGGCGCAGGATGCCGGCCGCGGCCTTGAGCAGGGCCCAGATGGTTTCCTTTTCCTTGGGCTGGCCGGTGAGTTCGTCGAGGTAGCTCTTGCCCTCGATCAGCTTCTCGTAGCCGATGTACACCGGCTGGAACACCACCGGCCGGCGCGGCGCGCGCAGGAAGGCCTTGAGCGTCATCACGATCATGCCGCCCTTGGGCGGCAGCAGCCGGCCGGTGCGCGAGCGGCCGCCTTCGATGAAGTACTCGAGCGAGAAGCCCTCCGACACCAGCTGCGCCACGTACTCGCCCAGCACGGCGGCATAGAGCGCGTTGCCCTTGATCGAGCGGCGGATGAAGAAGGCGCCGCCGCGGCGCAGGATCGGGCCGATCACCGGCATGTTGAGGTTCACGCCGGCCACGATGTGCGGCGGCACGATGCCGCGGCTGTAGAGCAGGTAGCTCAGCAGCAGGTAGTCCATGTGGCTGCGGTGGCAGGGCACGTAGATGACCTCGTGCCCGGGCGCGACCTGCTTGAGCGTGTCGATGTGATGGACGTTGAGGCCGTCGTAGATGCGGTTCCAGAAGCCGGTGAGCGCGAACGAGGCCGAGCGCACCACCGGGTTGGAGTAGTCGGCGGCGATCTCCCAGGCGAAGCCGTGCGCCTTCTTCCAGGCATCGAGGTACTCGGTCCCGTCGCGGCGGGCCTGGTCGTTGATGGCCTTGCGCACGGGTTCGGCGTCGAGCACGCGATCGACCAGCAGGCGGCGCGTGGACAGGTCGGGACCGATCACCGCCGTCTTGATGCGCCGGAAGTGCGCGCGCAACACGCGGCTGACCTTGCGCACCTGGCGTTCGTGCGGCAGCTCCTCGCCGAGGATCTCCCACACGCGCACGCTGGGCGAGAACTGCACCACCGTGTCGCGGCCGTTGAGCAGGATGGCCAGCAGGCGGCGGAAGCGGCCGACCAGCGCCCAGTTCTCCGAGAACAGCACCGAGAACCAACCCGACTGCCGTGCCGGCGCACGGCCGACGAAAATCGACACCGGCACCAGCTGCACGTCCTGGTCCGGATACAGGCGGTGCGCCATCAGCAGGCGCGAGAGTGCATCGGAGTGGCTGCGGTTGCGCGGCCGGCCGAACAGGCCGGCGCGGCGGCGGCTGAGCGCCACGTAGGCGCGCTTGCGGCCCAGCGGGTCGCCCGGCAGCGCCGCCAGCGGCGAGGGCAGTCCGGCTTCGCGGCAGGCGCGGTCGAGGATGAGGGTGTTGGACAGCCCGTAGTTCTCGATCACGTAGCAGACCGGCCGGTCGAGCGCGAACGGCGGCACCACCGGTTCGCGCTTGATCTGGATCCAGGGCTTGAGCAGCGCCTCCATCATCCGCGCCCACAGCGGCGGGCGCGTGGTGGCGGGACGGAAGGCGGGCGCCGGCGGCGGCGTGGGCGTGGCGTCCATCAGGCTCGGCTCAGTGGGTCGCGGCGTCCGCGGCCTGCGCGGCCGGGGCCGGCGCGACGGCCGTGGCATTGGCGTCGGCGGCTTCGGCCAGCTCGGCCTCGGCCTGGGCGATGGCGTCGGCGTCGTACCAGCCCTCGCCGACGCGCTGCAGCCGGGCCTCGAAGGCCACGTCGCGGCCAAGCAGCGGGTAGGTCACGCGCACGGTGGCCCGGTCGTCGGTGGACGAGAGCAGCTCGGCGCGCACGCCCTCGAGCGAGGCGTCGAGGTCCAGGCCATAGGCCTTGGCGGCCTGCTTGAGGCCGGCCAGGGCGACGCCGCCCTTCTCGTGGGCCTCGGCGTAGTCCAGGGCGCGGACCTGCTCGAGCGTGGGCAGGTCGAGCTCGCGGGCGGTGGCGCTGAGCGCGGCGATGGCCTGGCGGGCCCGGGCGCGGTCGGTGATCAGGGCCGGCTGGGCCCAGTCGAGCAGGGCGTTGGCGACGGCCCGGCCGTGGGTCTTCTGGGCGGCGGCCAGTTCGGTGTTGGCCTCGATGGCGGCGCTGAGGAAGATCGAGGCGGTGGCCTGCATCAGCGGCCACTGGCCGGCGACCTCCGCCTCGAACTGGGCCAGCTTGGGCTCGAGGTCGCGAATCAGGGCGGCTTCGGCGTCCGGCGCGGTGAGGCGGGCCATGATCTCGGCGTACTCGCGGGCGTCCTCCGGGTCGGCCGGCTCGGCGGCGGCCACGCGCTGCTCCCACAGGGCCTCGCTGCGGGCCTGCAGTTCGGGCGGCAGGCTCAGCTTCGACCAGCGCAGCAGGTCGTTGTCGCGCAGGGCCTGGGCCTGGGCCTGCACCGCGGCGACCGGGTCGCCCGGCACGGTGGACAGGTCGGCAGCCGGCTCGCGGCGACAGCCGGCCAGGACGAGCGCGGTCAGCAGCAGGGCGGCCAGGGCCCGGAAGGCGGGGTTGCGGATCATGCGGTGTCGGGACCGGGGATACGGGCGATGAATCTAGCAGATCGGAGCTTTACGGCCCGTTTGCCGGGTCCGGCGGGCTCAGCCGGCCAGGGCCCGGGCGATCTGGGCCTGGATCTGCTCGGCCGCGGCCACCGGGTCGGCGGCCTGGCGGATCGGGCGGCCCACCACGATGTAGTCGGCGCCGTTGGCGAAGGCCCCGGGGACGTCCACGGTGCGCTTCTGGTCGTCGCCGGCGGGGCCGGCCGGGCGGATGCCGGGGCAGACCACCAGGAAGCCGGGGCCGGTGGCCTCGCGGATCAGGCCGGCTTCCTGGCCGGATGCAATGACGCCGTCGCAGCCGGCCGCGCGGGCGGCCAGGGCGCGCTCGACGACCACCTCGGAGGGCTCGCGATCGATGCCCAATTGGCGAAGATCGCTGCGGTCCATGGAGGTGAGCACCGTCACGGCCAGGAGGCGAATATCGCCTTTCTCCTGCGAAGCTGCGTGCATCATGCCGTGATGTTGGCCGTGGATGGTGCAGAACGACACCGGGTAGCGGCGCAGGCCGCGGATCGTGGCGGCCACCGTGGCCGGCACGTCGTGGAATTTAAGGTCCACGAACACCTGCTTGCCGCGCGCGGCCAGGTCCTCGAGCACGCGGAAATAGTCGCCGCTGGTGAGCAGCTCCATGCCGATCTTGTAGAACTGCACCGACTCGCCCAGGCGCCCGACCCAGTCGCGGGCCTCGGCGGCGGTGGGGACGTCGAGGGCGAAGATCAGGCGGTCGCGGGGCGCGCTCATGGGCTTACTCGGCGTAGTCGAGGGCTTCGTACTTCATGCGCCGGCGCTCGGCCTCGGGCAGGCTCCAGGCGTTGTTGAACAGCGCCGGCTCCCAGCTGCCGTAGGTCGGGTTGGGCAGCACCCACCAGCGCTCGCCGAACCAGCCCAGGTAGGGCTCGAGCGCGGCCTGGCGACCCGCCGGGTTGTTGGCCTCGATGGTGACCATGTCGCCGATCTGGTCGCCGAACTGCATCAGCACCCGGTGGGTGCGGCCGATCAGCTGGCGGCGGCAGCCCTTCTCGGCGCCGATCTGCTCGCAGCCCTCGACGAAGTGGCCCAGGCCCAGGAACCGGGTGTTGTCGTCGACCGGGAAGCCGACCGCGCGCAGGTTGGCCAGGGTGGGCTCGTCCAGGTGCACGGCGCGGTTGGAGACGTAGAAGATGGTGACGCCGCGGGCGGCGGCGGCGCGGGCGAACTCGAGCGCGCCGGGGATGGGCTGGGCCTTCTCCTCGCGCACCCAGGCGTCCCAGCTCGTTTCCTCGTAGACGCCGCCGTCGCGCAGCAGGCGGGCCTGGTAGGGCGAGTTGTCGAGCACGGTCTCGTCGATGTCGAAGATCACCGCCGGCGGCAGGCCGTCGGGCGGGTTGGCGCGCTCGGAGGGCACCAGCGCGTCCCAGTCCGGCGTCTTGATGGCGCGGTCGAGCTGGGCCAGCGCGGCGCGGTAGGTCTGGCCGACCGCGAGGCGGTATTCCTCGGCGGCCTGCATCCAGGCCAGGGCGTTGAGGTTGTCGTGCGCGGCCGGGCCCTCGGCGGCCGGGGCCGGCGCGGGCTGCGGCGCGGCCTCGGGCGCCACCCGCGGCGCGGGCGCGCTCTGGCAGGCGGCCAGGGCCAGCACCAGGGCGGAAACAAGCAGTGAACGACGCATCGGCAACCCTCCAACAAAGCTAGCCGCCCAGTTTAGGCCAAGAAGGGGCCCTAGTCGCCGAAGAGGGCGGCGATGGCGTCCATGTGGGCGCGGCCGCGCTGCTTCTTCTCGGCGGTTTCGCGCTCGGGGTCGGCGCCGTCGCGCAGCAGGTCGCCGGCCGGCAGTTCGTCCAGGAAGCGGCTGGGCAGCAGGTGCTCGACGGCGCCCCAGCGCTTCACCTCGGCGCTGTGGCTCAGGTAGAGCCGCTCCTTGGCGCGGGTGATGCCCACGTACATCAGCCGGCGCTCTTCCTCGAGCCCGCCTTCCTCCAGCGCGGCCTCGTGCGGCAGGTTGCCGTCCTCGCAGCCCACCACGAACACGGTGCGGAACTCCAGGCCCTTGGCCGCGTGCAGGCTCATCAGCCGCACCGCGTTGCCGGGCTCGCCGCGGTCGGCGTTCGAAAGCAGCGCCAGCTGCGCCGCCAGTTCGCCCGGGCCGCCGCCGCGCGCGCCCTCGAACCACGAGGCCAACTCCTCGAGGTTGGCCTTGCGGCGCAGGAAGCCGGCTTCGTCCTTGCACTGGCTGCGGATCATGCCCAGCAGGCCGCTGCGCTCGGCCAGCACCGGCACCAGCTCGGCCGGCGTGAGGCGGCGGGCCTCGTCGCGCAGCGAATCGACGATGCGCGAGAACTCGTCCAGGCCCGCCGCCGCGCGCGGCGTGAGCTGCTTGAGGAAGCCGACCTGGCCGGCCGCCCGCGACATCGGCATGCCGGCCGTTTGCGCCATCTGCGCCAGTTTCTCGAGCGTGGTGGCGCCGACCTCGCGCTTGGGCGCGGCGATCGCGCGCAGGAAGGCGGTGTCGTCGTCGGGGTTGGCCAGCACGCGCAGCCAGCTCAGCAGGTCCTTGACCTCGGCGCGGTCGAGGAAGGCCGTGCCGCCGGTGAGGTGGTAGGGGATGCGCAGCAGCTGCAGCGCCTTCTCCAGCGGCCGCGACTGGTGGTTGCCGCGGAAGAGGATGGCGAACTCGCCCCAGGGGATTTCCTTGGCCTGGTGCAGGTAGTGGATCTCGGCCGCGACGCGCTCGGCCTCGTGCTCGTTGTTGCGGCTCTGCCACACGCGCACCGGCTCGCCGTCGCCGTGCTGGCTCCAGAGCTGCTTGAGGTGCTTGTGCGGGTTCTTCTCGATCAGGGTGTTGGCGCAGCGCAGGATGCGGCCCGAGCAGCGGTAGTTCTGCTCGAGCTTGATCACCTTCAGGGCCGGGTAGTCCTGGGCCAGCAGCTCGAGGTTCTCGGGCTGGGCGCCGCGCCAGGCGTAGATGCTCTGGTCGTCGTCGCCCACGCAGGTCATCTGCCCCTTGGGGCCGGCGAGCTGCTTGAGCAGGCGGTACTGGGCGCCGTTGGTGTCCTGGCACTCGTCCACCAGCAGGTAGCGCAGGCGCTCGCGCCAGCCGGCGGCGAGCTCCGGGTCGGCCTCGAGCAGCTGCAGCGGCAGCCGGATCAGGTCGTCGAAATCGACCGCGTTGAAAGCCTGCAGGCGGGCCTGGTAGCGCGCGTAGAGGTTGGCGGCCTCGCTCTCGCGGGCGCTGCGGGCGGCGGCGCCGGCCTGCTCGGGCGTCAGGCCGTTGTTCTTGGCGGCGCTGACCAGGTTCTGCAGCGCGTACAGGGCGTCGTTCTTCAGGCCCGGCGTGGCCAGGTCCTTGATGATGGCCATCTGATCGTCGGCGTCGAAGATCGAAAAGCCCCGGCGCAGCCCGGCCCGGTCGTGCTCGATCTGCAGGAAGCGCAGGCCCAGCGAGTGGAAGGTGGTGACCGTCAGGCCCTCGGCGGCGTCGCCCTTGATGCGCCGGGCCACGCGCTCGCGCATCTCCTTCGCCGCCTTGTTGGTGAAGGTGATGGCGGCGATGTGCCGGGCCTCGCGGCGGCCGGTGGCCACCAGGTGGGCGATCTTCTCGGTGATCACCCGGGTCTTGCCGCTGCCCGCGCCGGCGAGCACGAGCAGGGGGCCGTCGAGGTATTCGACGGCGGCTTTTTGCTGGGGGTTGAGGCCGTGCATAGGGCCGGGATTGTACAATCGCGGCCATGCTGGAGATCACGCCCACCCTGTCCATTCCCGACGGCGAGCTCGTCGAGCGCTTCGTGCGCTCGGGCGGGCCGGGCGGGCAGAACGTGAACAAAGTCTCCACCGCAGTCGAGCTGCGTTTCGACATCGCCAACTCGCCCTCGCTGCCGGCCGAGGTGAAGGCGCGGTTGCTGGCGCGGCGCGACCGCCGCATCACCGCCGAGGGCCTGCTGGTGCTCAGCGCGCAGCGCTTCCGCACCCAGGACCGCAATCGCGAGGACGCGCGCGCGCGCCTGGCGGCGCTGGTGGCCGCGGCCACCGTTGCGCCGAAAAAGCGCGTGGCCACCCGGCCCACCCGCGGCTCCACCGAGCGCCGCCTCGGTGCCAAGCGCGAGCGCGCCTCGGTCAAGCGCCAGCGCAGCGCGGCGGCCTGGGACCGCGAATGACCGACGTCGTCCCCGAGCTGCCGCCCTCGGCGCCGCGCGTGGGCAGCCGCGCCGGCCGCTGGCTGGGCCGCACCCTGCTGCGGCTGGGCGGCTGGCGCGTGGTGGGGCGGTTCCCGGACCTGCGCAAGATGGTGATCATCGTCGCGCCGCATTCCTCGGGCTGGGACGCGTACTGGGGCCTGGCGGCGAAGCTGGCCATGGGCCTGGACATCGCCTTCATGGCCAAGGCCGAGCTCTTCCGCGGCCCGCTGGGCTGGCTGCTGCGCTGGTTCGGCGGCATTCCGGTGGACCGCCGCTCGCCCGCCGGCGTGGTCGAGCAGTCGGCGGCGCGGGTGCGCGAGAGCGACAACATCTGGTTCCTGCTGGCGCCCGAGGGCACGCGCCGGCGCGTCGAGCGCTGGAAGCCGGGCTTCTGGAAGATCGCGCGCCTGGCGGAGGTGCCGGTGTTCTGCGCTGCCTTCCATTACCCGGAAAAGAAGATCGTGCTCGACCAGTTGGTGCACACCACCGACGACTACGAGGCCGACATGGCGCGCATCCGCGCGCTCTACCGCCCGCACGTCGGCAAGAACCGCGACACGCTCTGACCCCGCTCCTGTAGGAGCGCCTTCAGGCGCGAATCTTTTGCTCTTGGGACCTTCGCCGGGAACGATCCCGGCGCGAACATAAAACGCCAGAAGCGAGAAGATTCGCGCCTGAAGGCGCTCCTACGAGGTTGCGGGGGAGTCAGCGCTCGGAGTGGCCGGCCTCGAAGTAGTCGCGGCGCTGGAACAGGCCGGGGCGCACTAGGTCGACGAAGGCGCGGGCCTGCGGGCTGAGGTATTTGCCCTTGCGCATCACCACGCCGTAGCTGCGCGGCGGGAAATACTCGCCCAGGCTGCGCGCCACCAGGCGCTGCTTGTCGGCGTCGGTCAGGCAGATCGCCGTGACGATGCTGATGCCCAGGCCCATCGCGACGTACTGCTTGATCACCTCCCAGCCGCCCACCTCCAGCGCCACGGTGTAGGGCACGCGGCGCTGCTGGAACACCAGGTCGACCAATCGGTAGGTGGTCAGGCGCCGGGGCGGCAGGATCAGGCCGTAGGGCGAGAGGTCCTCGAGCCGCAGGTTGGCCTTGTCGGCCAGCGGGTGTCCCGGCGGGCAGATCAGCATCGGGTCGAAGGAGTACACCGGCTCATAGGCCAGGTCGTTGGGCACGTCGAGCATCGAGCCCACGGCCAGGTCCACGCCGTCCGAGCGCAGCAGGCCCAGGCCGTCCTGGCCGGTGACGTTGTGCAGCACCAGCTGCACCTCGGGATGGGCGGCCCGGAACGCCTGCACCAGGGTCGGCAGAAGGTACAGGATGGTCGAGCTGCCGGCCGCCACGTGCAGCTCGCCAGCCTGCAGGCCCTTGATGCGGCTGCGGAATTCCCCCTCCAGCCCGTCCAGTCCCTCGACCAGGGGCCGGGCCAGGTCATAGAGCACCTGGCCCTCGCGGGTGAGGCTGAAGCGCCGGCCTATGCGCTCGAACAGGGCCACCCCGAGCTCCCGCTCCAGGGCCTGCAACTGCAGGGTCACGGCCGGCTGGCTGAGGTACAGGGCTTCGGCCGCCCGGGTCACCGAGCCCAGCCGGGCCACCTGGCAGAAGGCCCGGACGGGCTTGAGGCGGTCGCCCTTGTAATAAAAACGGGGGCTGGTCTCGGCCATAAGTGGCTGTTCCGGCATTGATATAAGCCCAGCTTATACCAAGTATCAAAACATTTGCTTTGGCAAAGACCTGCCCGCGGGCCTAGCGTCGAACCCGGTCCCGAACTCCGGAGCACGACGATGGCAGGCGACGCGGCACGACTCCTTCTCCCGGTGGAACTCACCGGCCCCCGGCTGCCCGGCCAGGAAGACCTGCTCGGCCCGGCCGCCCTGGACTTCCTGTGCGAACTGCACCGCCGGTTCGAGGGCGAGCGCCAGGCCCGCCTGGCCGCCCGCCGCGCCCGCCAGGCCCGCTTCGACGCCGGCGAACTGCCCGACTTCCGGGCCGACACCCGCGCCCTGCGCGAGGGCGACTGGACCGTGGCCCCGGCCCCGGCCGCGCTGCGCGACCGCCGGGTGGAGATCACCGGGCCGGTGGACCCGAAGATGGTGATCAACGCCCTGAACTCGGGCGCCAGCTGCTACATGGCCGACTTCGAGGACTCGACCAGCCCGACCTGGGAGAACCTGCTCACCGGCCAGCGCGCCCTGCGCAAGGCCGTGGCCGGCACCCTCGACTGGATGGCGCCCGACGGCAGCAAGCACTACGTGCTCGACCCGAAGGCCACCACCACCCTGATCGTCCGCCCGCGCGGCTGGCACCTGGACGAGAAGCACCTGCTCATCGACGGCCAGCGCATGTCGGCCAGCCTGTTCGACCTGGGCCTGTTCGCCTTCCACAACGCCGCCGCCCTGCAGGCGCGCGACCGCGGCCCCTACTTCTACCTGCCCAAGCTCGAGTGCATGGAAGAGGCTGCGCTCTGGGAGCAGGTGCTGGCCTTCGCCGAGCAGCGCCTGCGCCTGCCGGAAAACAGCATGAAGGTGACGGTGCTGATCGAGACCCTGCCGGCCGCCTTCGAGATGCACGAGATCCTGCACGCGCTGCGCGGCCGCATCGTCGGCCTGAACTGCGGCCGCTGGGACTACATCTTCAGCTACCTCAAGACCTTCCGCCGGCACCGCGACCGCGTGCTGCCCGAGCGCGGCCAGGTCGGCATGACCCAGCCCTTCCTCAAGGCCTATTCCGAGCTGCTGGTGCAGACCTGCCACCGCCGCGGCGCCCACGCCATGGGCGGCATGGCGGCGCAGATCCCGATCGCCGGCGACCCGGTGGCCAACGAGGAGGCGCTGGCCCGCGTGCGCGCCGACAAGGAGCGCGAGGCCCGCGCCGGCCACGACGGCACCTGGGTGGCGCACCCGGCCCTGATCCCGGTGGCGCGCGCCGTGTTCGACCAGCACATGCCCGGCCCCGACCAGCACGCCGTGCGCCGCGAGGATGTTTGCGTCGGCCGCGACCAGCTCATCCGCCCGTCCATCGGCACCATCACCCGCAAGGGCTTCGACAACAACGTCGAGGTCTGCGTGCGCTACCTCGCCGCCTGGCTCGACGGCCAGGGCTGCGTACCCATCCACTGGCTGATGGAGGACGCGGCCACGGCCGAGATCGCCCGCGCCCAGCTCTGGCAGTGGCTGCACCGCGGCGACCTGCACCTCGACGACGGCACGCCGGTGGATTTCTCGCTGTTCGACCGTGCCCTGCTCGCGCTGCCCTCGAAGCTGGCCGACCGCATGCGCCTGCCGGGCGGCTCGCGCATCAACGACGCGATCGCCCTGCTCGACAGGCTCACCCACGCCGACGAGCTGGCCGATTTCCTCACCCTGCCCGCCTACGAACGCCTGCCCTGAACCCCCACCTCACCCCACCCAAGGAACCGCGCCATGACCAGCAAGCTCCCCACCGTCGACGAACTCAAGCAGCAGTGGGCCACCGACCCCCGCTGGGCCGGCATCCAGCGCGGCTACGGCGCCGAGGAGGTGGTGCGCCTGCGCGGCACCGTCGCCATCGAGCACTCGCTGGCGCGGCTGGGCGCCGAGAAGCTGTGGAAGTCGCTCAACACCGAGCCCTTCGTCAACGCGCTCGGCGCGCTCACCGGCAACCAGGCCATGCAGCAGGTCAAGGCCGGCCTGAAAGCCATCTACCTCAGCGGCTGGCAGGTGGCGGCCGACGCCAACCTGGCCGGTGAGATGTATCCCGACCAGTCGCTGTACCCGGCCAATTCGGTGCCGCAGGTGGTCAAGCGCATCAACAACGCCCTGCTGCGCGCCGACCAGCTGCACCACGCCGAAGGCAACGACAGCATCGACTTCCTGCAGCCGATCGTGGCCGACGCCGAGGCGGGTTTCGGCGGCGTGCTCAACGCCTTCGAACTGATGAAGGCCATGATCGAGGCCGGCGCCGCCGGCGTGCACTTCGAGGACCAGCTGGCCAGCGTGAAGAAGTGTGGCCACATGGGCGGCAAGGTGCTCGTGCCCACCCAGGAAGCCGTGCAAAAGCTCGTCGCCGCCCGCCTGGCCGCCGACGTGATGAACGTGCCGACCCTGCTGGTGGCGCGTACCGACGCCGAGGCCGCCGACCTGCTGACGAGCGACATCGACCCCAACGACCAGCCCTTCTGCACCGGCGAGCGCACCGTCGAGGGTTTCTACAAGACCCGCCCGGGCGCCGAGCAGGCCATCAGCCGCGGCCTGGCCTACGCGCCCTACGCCGACCTGGTGTGGTGCGAGACCGGCAAGCCCGACCTGGCCTTCGCCAGGCGCTTCGCCGAGGCCATCCACGCGAAGTACCCGGGCAAGCTGCTGGCCTACAACTGCTCGCCGAGCTTCAACTGGAAGAAGAACCTCGACGACGCCACCATCGCCAAGTTCCAGCGCGAGCTCGGCGCGATGGGCTACAAGTTCCAGTTCATCACCCTGGCCGGCTTCCACAGCCTCAACTACGGCATGTTCGAGCTGGCCCACGGCTACGCCCGCCGCCAGATGAGCGCCTTCGTCGAGCTGCAGGAGAAGGAATTCGCCGCGGCCGAGAAGGGCTTCACGGCGGTCAAGCACCAGCGCGAGGTCGGCACCGGCTACTTCGACTCGGTCACCCAGGCCATCCAGGGCGGCCAGAGCTCGACCACGGCGCTCAAGGGTTCGACCGAGGAAGAACAGTTCCATGGGGAGCGCCCGGCGCACGCCGCCTGAGCGCGGTCCCGGCCCCGGGTCGCTCCCGGGGCCGGGACAATTTGACCCAATCCACTATTCACCGGCGCCGGCTTGGGTACACTCGGCCTTCTGTAAGGCTGGAATCCACCGTGGCGCCAACCAAGTTCCCGGGTCCCGTCGTGCCTCCGCCAGAGGGCGACGAGGGGCCCCAATTGCCCTCGCAGCTGTCCGCGGACGAATTCCGCGTGCTTGCGTCCGCCGGCGTGAGCCGCGCGGTGCTGCCGGGCGAGGAGCTGTTCCGGCGCGGCGACGCGGCCCAGAGCATGTACCTGATCGACACCGGCGAAGTGCGCCTGTGCTTCGACGAGGGCCTGGCCGACAAGCAGCTCAGCCCGGGCCAGTACTTCGGCGAACTGGCCGTGTTCATCGGCCGCCACCAGCGCTTCGCCCGCGCCGTGGCCGAAACGCCGGGCGTGCTCTACGAAGTCACCCAGGAAGCCTTCCAGGACCTGCTCGAGCGCGAGCCGGCGCGGGTGGCGCGATTCATGCAGCGCAGCTTCGCCTACCTCGTGGCGGGCGAGCACCAGCTGGTGCAGAGCCTGCGCCGCCGCAACGAAGACCTGCTGCAGACGCTCGACACCCTGCGCCAGACCCGCAGCGAGCTCACCGTCGCCCAGCAGCTGGTGCGCAGCGACGACCTGACCGGCCTGGCCAACCGCCGCGGCCTGTACCGCTACCTCGACGAACTCGGCCGCCAGCCGCTGGGCGGCCTGCGCCTGGCGCTGCTGCTGGTGGACGTGGACCACTTCAAGGCCATCAACGACCGCAGCGGCCACCTGGCCGGCGACGCCGCCCTGCGCGCCGTGGCCGAGGAAGTGCGCCGCCTGGCCGGCCCGCTCGAGCTGCCCTGCCGCCTGGGCGGCGACGAGTTCGCCCTGGTGCTGCGCGTGGCCGACGAGGGCGAACTGGCCAACCGCGCCCTGGGCCTGCTGGCCGCCGTGCGCAGCCTGCGCCTGCCCAGCCTGCGCGAGCACCGGCTGAGCGTGAGCATCGGTGGCGCCTTCTGTTCCGACCCGGGCGGCTGGGCCGCCTGGTACAGCGAGGCCGACCGCGCGCTCTACGCGGCCAAGCGCCAGGGCGGCGATGCCTGGCGCCTTGACGAATAATTCACTGTCCGGCCCCCGCGGACCCGTGCGTTCACCCGGATAGGAAGGTCCACCGGTCCGCTTGATGGAGAGTTTCGACACACGCACGCCCAGTCGCCCCGACGCGCCGGCCGTAAGGCCGATGCTGCGGGCCGTGCTCGTGTGCGACATCGTCGACTCCACCGCCCTGGTCGAGCAGCTGGGCGACGCGCGCGCGGCCATTTTCCTGCAGCGCCACGACCAGCTGCTGCTGCAGGCCATGAAGCTTTGCCACGGCCAGCTGGTGGACAAGGCCGACGGCGTGCTGGCGCTGTTCGAGCGGCCGATCCAGGCGCTCGACTTCGCGCTGCGCTACCAGCGCGGCCTGCACGAGCTGGGCAAGGCCGAGGGTTTCGCACTCAAGGCGCGCACGGGCATCCATGTCGGCGACGTGATGACCTGGGCCAACCACCCGCGCGACGTCGCCGCCGGTGCCAAGCCCTTCGAGGTCGAGGGTCTGGCCAAGCCGGTGGCCGCGCGGCTGATGACCCTGGCCCTGCCGGGCCAGATCCTGATGTCGGGCATGGCCCAGAACCTGGCCCAGCGCGCCGCCGGCGAGCTGGGCGAGCGCGCCGGGCGCATGCGCTGGCTGGTGCACGGCCGCTACCGCTTCAAGGGCGTGCCGGCGCCGATGCTGGTGCACGAAGTGGGCGAGCCGGGCATCGCGCCGCTGCGTGCGCCCGACTCCGGCGCCAAGGCCTGGCGCGAGGTGCCGCTGTGGCGGCGCCCGCCGATGCTGGCCGCCGAAGCCATGCTGCTGCTGGTGCTGGCCGGCGGCGTGCTCTTCACCACGTTCCGCAGCGAGCCGGCCATCGCCTTCGCCGAGCGCGACTGGGTGGTGGTGGCCGACCTGCAGAACCGCACCGGCGAGATCATGTTCGACGACTCGCTCGACCTCGCGCTGCGCGTGGGCCTTGAGCAGTCGCAGTACGTCAACCTCTACAGCGACCTGCAGGTGGACCGCGCCCTGCAGCGCATGCAGCGCGAAGGCCAGCCGCTTGACCGCCAGCTGGCCACCGAGCTGGCGCTGCGCGAGGGCGCGCGCGCCGTCATCCTGCCCACCATCGCCCAGGTCGGCGGCGTGATCCGGGTGAGCCTGGAGGTCATCGACCCCAAGAGCGGCGTCACCGTCTACAGCGAGAGCGCCGACGGCCGCGGCGTGGAGAGCGTGCTGCCCTCGCTCGACTCGGCCCTGGCCGACGTGCGCGGGCGCCTGGGCGAGACGATGGCGGCGGTGTCGTCCGACCGCGTGGCGCTGGAGAAGGCCACCACGCCGAACCTCGAGGCGCTGCGCGCGTTCTCCCTGGGCATACAGGCGCGCTACGAGGGGCGTGCGGGCGACGCCGAGGCGCTGTTCGAAGAGGCGGTGAAGCTCGATCCGGAATTCGCGATGGCCTGGCTGCGCCTGGCCTTCCTGCGCTACGTGGAGGGTGACGCGGACGCCACCAAGGCCTACCTGGCCCAGGCCCAGGCCCACCGCGACCGCCTCAGCCGGCGCGAGCTGCTCTTCATGGAGGCCTCGGAAGCCACGCTCGACGATGCACCGCGCGCGGTGGAGCGCTACCGTTTGCTTGCCTCGCTCTATCCGGACGATTACCGGGCCCGCTACAACGAGGCCTATTTCGCCCACTTCGACCTGCTGCGCAGCGATGAGTCGGTGCGTGCGCTCGCCGGCACCGACGTGCCCCAGAACCCGAGCCGCGTTCCGTCCATCTACTTGGAGGCCGCCGCCGAGCTGGCGCTGGGTGATGCCGACCGCGCCATCGAGCTGTTCGAGAAGGCGGTGCAGCTGGGCCATCGCGGCAGCCTGCGCGAGTACGTCGATGCCTACAGCGCCAGGCGCCAGCATGCGCGGGCGCGACAGATCGCGGCCCTGCAGGTGCCGGTCGGCCTGGTGGCACAGGACATCGAGAGCCGGACCTTCGAAGCCAGCTTCCCGCTCGACCAGGGCGACTGGCCGGCGGCCCGCGCGGCCTTGGCCAAGCTCAGGGCCGATGCCGAGGCGGGTGGCGCCAGCGCGCAAAAGCTTGCCGAGCTGGACATGATGCAGCTGTCGTTGCGGGTCTACGCCCCGGATGCGGCCTTCGCGGCGGACCTGCGGGCCTGGGCTGCGGCACAGGAGGCTGAGTTCCCGCGGTCCGACGCCATGATGCGGCGGGTGGTGATATTCCGGATCCTCGCCGGCGCCTGGATGGCGGCGCACGTCAAAGACCTTGAATTGGCCGGCCACCTGCTTGGCTTGGTCCAGGGCGATCCGCAGGCCAAGGTGTACCCCGCCAACGCGGCGATGACGCGCATCGTTCGCGCCGAGATCGCCCTTGCCCAGGGGCGCGCCCAGGACGCCATCGCGCTGCTCACCGATGACCATGAGAAGAGCCGGGGCATTTACTTCAGCCGGGCGGTCCTGCTGCGGGCGCTGGCGGCCGCCGGCGACGACGGGCAGGCGCTCCGGATCGCGACCTGGCTTTCCGGGCGGCGCGCCGTGGCCTTCGGCGAGCCCACCTATGCCCTGGGCTGGCAGCTGCCGAACATAGCCGAGAGCACGCTGGCGCTGCGTGCCGTGGCCCGCCTGGCCCCCCCGGGTTCAGCCCAGGCGAACGAGGCCGGAGAGTCCTTCGAAGCCGCGTGGCCCGGGGCCGGCTCGCTGCCGGAGGTCAGGCGCCGGGACGAGGCCTTGCCCTGAGCGAGGCGGCCGTCGCCGGCGCGATAGGGCTCAGTTCGGGATGTCGAGGGTGACCGGGACGAACGGTGCCCTGGACGCCAGCAGCTGCTTGCGGATGACGGCGCGCGACTGGCGAAAGGCCGATTTCGGCGCCAGGCGCGCTACCGGCGCATCGGGCAGTGAACCGGTTGCTGGGTCGTTGGTACCCAGGGACGCCGTGGCGCTGCGCGGGTTGGCCATGAAGGACGCGCGGAAATCATCGTCTTCGGCGAGTTTGTCCAGCAGCGCGTCAACAGTTTCTTCTGAGAGTTGGATGGCCACGTTCTCGATCCCCTGATCATCGGCACAGGTGGGTGCGTGCGAAGTCTAGCCCGCGTGGCGCGGGCTTGTCAGTGCGGTCGCAGGGGCGTCACGCTGGCGCACCGAAGCGGAGGATCAAGATGCAGGTCAGGCGATGCGCCCATTTGTCGGTCATCCTGGAGGACGAACCCCGGTTTGATATCCGGGCCCTGCTCGAGGGCGGGGATGGGTTGGTTCGATGCCAGCGTTGGCGCGCGTACGCGCCGCATCTGGACGCCCCGGTCGATGTGGCGCCGGAGCACCTGGCCGTGCTGGCGGCCATTGCCAGTGATGCCTGGACCGACCTGGCCGCGGTGCGCGAGCACCAGGGTGCCACTGCGGTCGATGCCCTGCTGGCGAGCGGGTTGCTGCTGGCGGATGACCAGGCTTCGGCGGGGCGCCGCGCACGCGATGACGCCGCGCGAAGCGACGACTGGTGGCCGCCCGCGCTCGTGGCGCAGGTGCATGGCGCATGGGAGGGCGTGGATGTCGGTGCACGGAGCGAGGCGGGGCAGATGCCGAGCGCACGTGAGCTGGTGGAGACCTTCGGCCCGGCGCCGGCGGCGTGCGTGCGCCGGGCACCTCAGGCACCCGCGCTGCAGCTTGCCCCGACGATGCGCACGGACTTCGACACGCTGCTCGCCGATCGTCGCACCTGCCGGAATTTCGACCCCGAGGCCCCACTCGATGCCGTGCGCTTCTCGACCATGCTCAGGCGCGTCTGGGGTGCGCTGGGAACGCGGGAGCTGGCGCCGGGTGCCGTCGCCGTGAAAAAAACCAGCCCTGCGGGTGGCGGGCTCCATGCCGTCGAGGCGTATGTGCTGGTGCAGCGGGTCGAGGGGCTGGCGCCGGGGCTGTACCACTATCTGGCACTGGAGCATTCCCTGGAGCCACTTCGCCAGCTTCCGCCTGCCGAGGCGGTTGGCCTGGCCCGCCGTTTCGTCGCTGGCCAGGACTGGTTCCGGGATGTGCCGGTGATGGTGGTCATGGTGGCGCGCTTCGACCGGCTGTTCTGGAAATACCGCCGGCATGCCAAGGCCTGGCGCGTGGCACACCTGGACGTGGGGCACCTGTCGCAGACGATGTACCTGTCGGCCACCGAGCTGTCGTTGGGGTGCTTCGTCACCGCGGCGATCAATGACCGTGAGATCGCCGGTGCGCTGGAGCTGCAGCTGCCACGGGAGGCCGCGATCGCCGTGGTGGGGTTCGGCGAGCGTTCGGGCCGGCTGGCGACGATGGAGCTCGACACTTTCGATCCGACGCCGGCCAGCCAGCGCTAGCCGGACCCGGCGCCGCGGTCGAGCAGGCGGTAACCGATGGCCTCGGCGACGTGCGGCGTGGCGATGGCCTGCGCGCCCTCGAGGTCGGCCAGGGTGCGGGCGACGCGCTGGATGCGGTGCAAGGAGCGGGCCGAGAGCTGCAGCTGGTCGATGGCGCGCTCGAGCAGGCGGCGGTCGCCGGGCGCGAGCACGCAGTCGCGCTCGGTGCCGGCCTGGTCGAGCTGGGCGTTGGGCACGCCGGCGCGGGCAAGCTGGCGTTCGCGCGCGGCCAGCACGCGGGCGCGCACCGTGGCGGTGGACTCGCCGCGTGGCGCGTCGGGCCGAAGCTCGGACGGCGGGAGGCGAGGCACCGCCAGCTGGAGGTCGATGCGGTCGAGCAGCGGGCCCGAGAGTTTGCCGCGGTAGCGCGCCACCGCCTCGGCGCTGCAGCTGCAGCGCCCGCTCGGGTCGCCGGCCCAGCCGCAGGGGCAGGGGTTCATGGCGGCCACCAGCTGGAAGCGGGCGGGGAATTCGCTCTGGCGCGCGGCGCGCGAGATCACCACGCGGCCCGACTCCAGCGGCTGGCGCAAGGTGTCGAGCGCGTGACGCGACCACTCGGCCAGCTCGTCGAGGAAAAGCACGCCGTGGTGCGCCAGCGAGATCTCGCCCGGGCGCGGGTTGCCGCCGCCGCCCACCAGCGCCACCGCGCTGGCCAGGTGATGCGGACTGCGGAAAGGGCGCTGGCGCCAACGAGTGAGGTCCAGCCCCTGGCCGCTGACGGAATGCAGGGCCGCTGTTTCCAGCGCCTCGGCCTCGCTGGGCTCGGGCAGCAGGCCGGGCAGGCGCGAGGCCAGCAGGGTCTTGCCGCAGCCGGGTGGGCCGATGAAGAGCAGGGCGTGCGCGCCCGCGGCGGCGACCTCCAGCGCGCGCCGGCCGGCGGCCTGGCCGCGCACGTCGGCCAGGTCGGGATAACGCGTGGCCGCGGCTTCGATGTCGGCGGTCGCGGCGGGCAGCTCGCACTCGCCGCGCAGGTGCGCGCACACCTCCAGCAGCGTGCGCGCCGCGAACGCGCGTCCGCCCGCGGCCAGCGCCGCCTCGGCGGCGTTCGCCGCCGGAACCACCAGCGCGCGGCCCTCGCGCGCCGCCGCCAGCGCCGCCGGCAGCACGCCGTCGACGGGCTTGAGCTCGCCGGTGAGCGCCAGCTCGCCCAGCACCTCCACTTCGCCCAGCGCGGCCACCGGCAGCTGGCCGCTGGCCGCCAGCAGGCCCAGCGCGATGGCCAGGTCGTAGCGGCCGCCCTCCTTGGGCAGGTCGGCCGGCGCCAGGTTGACGGTGATGCGCCGCTGCGGGAACTCGAATTGCGCGTTGCAGATGGCCGAGCGCACGCGCTCGCGGCTCTCGCGCACCGCCGTGGCCGGCAGGCCCACCAGGGTGAAGTTCGGCAGGCCGCCGCCCAGGTGCGCTTCCACGCGCACCGCCGGCGCGTGCACGCCCACCCGGGCGCGGCTGTGCGCCAGCGCCAGGTTCATCGGCTTGGAAAACGCGGCGCTTAGTGCGCGCTGGCGTCGGGCGAGCCGCCGCGGGCCTCGAGCTCGGCCAGGCGCTTCTCGAGCGCCTCGAGCTTCTCGCGCGTGCGCAGCAGCACCGCGCGCTGCACGTCGAACTCCTCGCGGGTGACCAGGTCGAGGCGGTTCAGGCCCGCCTGCAGCGTGGACTTGAAGTTCTGCTCGAGGTCGGCGCGCGCATCCTTCAGGCCCGGCGGCACCAGGTCGGAGAGCTTGCGGGCGAGGTCGTCGATGTTCTTGAGGTCGATCATGCGCGGGACTCCGGCGGGGGTGGGGCCACGATGCGCCGGCCGGGGCGCGGTGTCCGTAGGAAATTCCCTTCAGGGCCCACAAGAATTCCATGCGCGCGCCGAGCAATCAATCGCCGCGCGCCGGCCAGGGTTCAGGTGCTCTCCCCCGAGCGTCCCCTTCCCACGTCCCTGGAGGCCCTGCCCATGGTTCGCGCCTTGCCCTTGCTGTTTTCCGCCGCCGTCCTGCTGCCCGGCACCGTGCTGGCCAGCCCGGCGGCCCCGCCCGCGCCCGATTCGGGCGACACCGCCTGGATGCTCACCGCCACGGCCCTGGTGCTGTTCATGGTCATCCCCGGCCTGGCGCTGTTCTACGCCGGCATGGTGCGCTCGAAGAACATCCTCTCGGTGCTGATGCAGTGCTTCGCCATCACCGGGCTCATCTCCGTGGCCTGGGTGGCCTTCGGCTACAGCCTGGCCTTCGACACCAGCGGCATGGAGGCCGGCACGGTGAACCTGGGCTCGTTCATCGGCACGCTCGACAACGCCTTCCTGCGCAAGCTCGGCAAGGACAGCCTGGTGGGCGACTTCCCGGAAAGCGTGTTCATCACCTTCCAGATGACCTTCGCAATCATCACCCCGGCCCTGATCGTCGGCGCCTTCGCCGAGCGCATGCGCTTCTCGGCGATGCTGGTGTTCATGCTGCTGTGGTTCACCGCCGTGTACGCGCCGGTGGCGCACATGGTCTGGGCCGGCGACGGCGCGCTGATGTGGGACTGGGGCGTGCTCGACTTCGCCGGCGGCACGGTGGTGCACATCAACGCCGGCGTGGCCGGCCTGGTGGCGGCACTGGTGCTGGGCAAGCGCCGCGGCTACCCCGGCACGCCGATGCCGCCGCACAACCTGGGTTACACCCTGGTGGGCGCGGCGATGCTGTGGGTGGGCTGGTTCGGCTTCAACGCCGGCTCGGCGGTGGCCGCCGACGAGACCGCCGGCATGGCCATGCTGGTGACCCAGGTGGCCACGGCCGCGGCGGCGCTGGGCTGGATGGCCATCGAGTGGATCACCCACGGCAAGCCCAGCGCCCTGGGCATCGCCTCGGGCGTGGTGGCGGGCCTGGTGGCGATCACGCCGGCGGCGGGCACGGCCGGGCCCGTGGGCGCGCTGGTGATCGGCTTCTCGGCCGGCGTCGTCTGTTTCTTCTGCGCCACCACGCTCAAGCGCCGGCTGGGCTACGACGACTCGCTGGACGTGTTCGGCGTGCACGCGGTGGGCGGCATCGTCGGCGCCCTGCTCACCGGGGTGTTCGCGGCCCCGGCCCTGGGCGGTTTCGGCGAGGTGGCCGACATCCCGGCCCAGGTCTGGATCCAGGCCAAGGGCGTGGGCTTCACCATCGCCTACACTACGGTCGTCACCTACGTGCTCCTGAAGCTGGTCGGCCTGGTGCTGCCGCTGCGGGTGGACGAGGAGCAGGAGGCCGAGGGCCTGGACCTCGCCCTGCACAACGAACGCGGCTACAACCTGTGAACCTTCCGGAGACCCGACGATGAAAATGGTCATGGCCATCATCAAGCCCTTCAAGCTCGACGACGTGCGCGAGGCGCTCAGCGAGGCCGGCGTGTCCGGCGTGACGGTGACCGAGGTCAAGGGCTTCGGCCGGCAGAAGGGCCACACCGAGCTCTACCGCGGTGCGGAATACGTGGTCGACTTCCTGCCCAAGATCAAGCTCGAGGTCGCGGTCGGCGACGACCAGGCCGAGCGCGTGGTGGAGGCGATCCAGTCGGCCGCCAACACCGGCAAGGTGGGCGACGGCAAGATCTTCGTCTACGACCTCGACAAGGTCCTGCGCATCCGCACCGGCGAGCTCGACGGCGACGCGCTTTGAGAGCTTTTTGGCCACGGATGAGCACGGATAAACACGGATAGAGCAAGGGCGAAGAAACAAAAAATGGGCCCGCGATTCCCTGGGGATTCGCGGGCCCATTTTGTTTTCAGGCTGCTTTTGCTCTATCCGTGTTTATCCGTGCTCATCCGTGGCCAAAACCAAGCCACTCAATCCCCGAGCGCCTTGGCCATCAAGGGCGGGAGGGCGAGGGCGCCCTGGTGGATGTCGGCGGTGTAGTACTGGGTGTCGAAGGGCTTGGCGGCGGCGTCGGCCTTGCGGAAGGCGGTGAGGTCGCGGGCTTCCTTCGAGGCGATGGTGCAGCTCCACCAGCCGGTCGGGTAGCAGGGCTGCGGGAAGGGCAGGGTGCGGAAGCTCTTGAAGCCGGCGTCGGCCATGGCCTGGCGCATGTCCAGGATCAGGTTCATCAGCGCCAGCGGGCTTTCGCTCTGCTGCACCAGCAGGCCGCCCGGGCGCAGGGCCTTGAGGCAGTTCTCGTAGAAGGCGCGGTTGAACAGGCCCTCGGCCGGGCCGACCGGGTCGGTCGAATCGACGATGATCACGTCGATCGACTCCGGCGCGGCGTTGGCCATGTAGGCGATGCCGTCGTCGAACATCACCGTCGCGCGCGGGTCGTCGTTGGACTCGCACAGCTCCGGGAAGTACTTCTCGGCCATGCGCGTGACCTGCTCGTCGATGTCGCACTGCACGGCGCGGCGTACGCCCGGGTGGCGCAGCACCTCGCGCAGGGTGCCGCAGTCGCCGCCGCCGATGATCACCACGTCCTTGGGGTCGGCGTGGGTGAACAGCGGCGCGTGCGACATCATCTCGTGGTAGAAGAAATTGTCGCGCGTGGTCACCATCATCGCGCCGTCGATGAGCATGACGTTGCCCCAGTCGGTGCTCTCGTACATCTCGATCTTCTGGAACGGCGACTGCACCTCGTCGAGCTTGCGCGTGACGCGCAGGCCGAAGGCGGAGCCGGTGTGCTCGAAGTTCTCGTGCAGCCACGTCGATGAAGAAGAAGTCATCACTTTTCCAGGAAGGTCGGTAAACGAGCCCAAATTGTACCGGACGCCGCCTTTCACCGGATTTCTCCACCTCACGCCGCCCCCCGCCCCACCACCATGAACGCAACACCCCCCGGGGGTACAATGCGCGCCCACCCCGCTTCCGGAACGCCGCCCATGCCCGCCTGGTCCCTCGACCGCGCCCGCCACACCTACTCCATTCCCTACTGGAGCGAGGGCTATTACGACGTGGACGCCGCCGGCCGCATGGCCGTGCTGCCGCGCGGCGCCGGTGGCCCGGCGCTGGCCCTGCCCGAGGTGGTGGCGCAGGCCACCGACGCCGGCCTGAAGCTGCCGCTGCTGCTGCGTTTCTCCGACATCCTCGGCGACCGCCTGGGCAAGCTGCAGGCCGCCTTCGGCCGCGCCATGGCCGACCTGGGCTACGAGGGCGGCTACACCGCCGTCTACCCGATCAAGGTGAACCAGCACCGCGGCGTCGCCGGCGAGCTGGCCAACGCCGGCGGCGAGGGCTTCGGCCTCGAGGCCGGCTCCAAGCCCGAGCTGATGGCCGTGCTGGGCCTGGCCCGCCCGGGCAGCCTGGTGATCTGCAACGGCTACAAGGACCGCGAGTTCATCCGCCTGGCGCTGATCGGCCGCAAGCTGGGCCTGGAGACCTTCATCGTCATCGAGAAGCCCAGCGAACTGGCGATGGTGATCGAGGAGTCGCAGGCCCTGGGCGTCACGCCCGGCCTGGGCGTGCGCCTGCGCCTGGCCTCGCTGGGCGCCGGCAAGTGGCAGAACAGCGGCGGCGACAAGGCCAAGTTCGGCCTCTCGCCGCGCCAGGTGCTCGACCTGGTCGAGCGCCTCAAGGCCGCCGGCATGCTCGACGCGCTGCAGCTGCTGCACTTCCACATGGGCAGCCAGATCTCGAACGTGCGCGACATCGCCAACGGCATGCGCGAGGCGGTGCGCTACTTCGTCGAGCTCACCCGGCTGGGCTGCACGATCCGCTACATGGATTCGGGCGGTGGCCTGGGCGTGGACTACGAGGGCACGCGCTCGCGCGGCTTCTGCTCGATCAACTACGGGCTCGACCAGTACGCGCACACCCTGGTGCAGCCGCTGGCCGAGGCCTGCGCCGAGCACGGCATCACCCCGCCGCGCATGGTCACCGAGGCCGGCCGCGCCATGACCGCGCACCACGCGGTGATGGTGGTGAACGTCTCCGAGGTCGAGCGCGCGCCGGAAGGCGCGGTGCCGCGCGAGGACGCCGACGAGCCGGCCGTGCTGCGCCACCTGCGCGAAACCCACGCCGCGCTGGGCCAGCGCCCGGCGCTGGAGCTCTTCCACGAGGCCCAGCACCACCTGGCCGAGGGCCAGGCCCTGTTCGCGCTGGGCCAGGTGGGCCTGCGCCACCGCGCGCGCATGGACGACCTGTTCTACGCCATCGCCCAGGCCGTGCGCGGCCGCCTGACCCCGGCCGAGCGCAGCCACCGCGACGTGCTCGACGAGCTCGACGAGCGGCTGGTGGACAAGTACTTCGTCAACTTCTCGGTGTTCGAATCCATCCCCGACGTGTGGGCCATCGACCAGGTGTTCCCGATCGTGCCGATCGCGCGCCTGGACGAGCAGCCCGACCGCCGCGGCGTCATCGCCGACCTCACCTGCGACTCGGACGGCCGCATCGACACGTATGTCGAGTCCGAGGCCCTCGACAGCTCGCTGCCGCTGCACGCGCCGCGCGAGGGCGAGAGCTACCGGCTGGGCATCTTCATGGTGGGCGCCTACCAGGAGACCCTGGGCGACATCCACAACCTGTTCGGCGACACCGACACCGCCAACGTGGTGCTGTCCGCCGACGGTGGCTACACCGTCACCCGCCAGCGCAAGGGCGACACCACCGACGTGATGCTCGACTACGTTGGCTACGACCTCAATGAATTGCGCTCGGCCTACAAGGCCAAGGTGGACGCCGCCGGCCTCGAGCCGCTTGAGGCGGCCCGGCTGCTGGTGGACCTCGAGACCGGCCTCACCGGTTACACCTACCTGCACGAGGAAAACGCCGCGGGAGCCAGGGCATGAAGGCGGGCTTCATCGGCCTGGGCGCCATGGGCGCGCCGATGGCGGGCCACCTGGCCGCGCGCGGCCTGCTCACGGTGATCGACAACCGCACGCGCAACAAGGCCGATGCGCTGGCGGCGCAGCTGGGCGTGAAGGCGGCGGCGACGCACGCTGATTTCGCCGGCTGCGACGTGGTGGCGCTGTGCGTGTCGATGGATGCCGACGTGCTGCAGCAGGCGAAGGCCCTTGCCGCGGTGCTGGCGCCGGGCGCGGTGGTCGTGGACCACTCGACGGTGTCGGTGGACACGGCGCGCAAGGCGCAGGCCCTGCTGGCCGAGCGCGGCATCGGCTTCATCGACGCGCCGGTGTCCGGCGGCGTCGAGGGCGCGCGCAATGGCAAGCTTTCGGTGATGGCCGGTGGCGACGCCGCGACGCTGGAGAAGGTGCGGCCGGTGCTCGAGGCCTACGCCGCGCGCATCACCCACATGGGCGGCACCGGCGCCGGCCAGGCCACCAAGGCGGTGAACCAGGTGCTGGTGGCCGGCATCAACGAAGCCGTGTGCGAGGGCCTGGCGCTGGGCGAGAAGCTGGGCCTGGACCCGGAAAAGCTGCTGCCGACCCTGATGGCCGGCGCGGCCGGCAACTGGTTCCTGGAAAAGCGCGGCGCGACCATGCTGGCGCGCCAGTACACGCCGGGCTTCAAGTGCGGGCATTTGCTCAAGGACCTGCACATCGTGCGCGGCATGGCGCGCGAGGCCGGCATCCGCACCACCATCATCGACCAGGCCCTGGCCGACTACGACGAGCTGGTGCAGCGCGGCGAGTCCGACTCCGACACTTCCGCGCTGATCATCCTCAAGCGCGGCTGATAGTGGGAGGGCCTTCAGGCCCGACAAGGTCGGGCCTGAAGGCCCTCCTACAGGGCTATTCGGCGCGGATGGCCATGGCTTCGATGCCGTTGTTGCCCAGGGCCTGCTTGGCCGCGGCCAGCGCGGCGGCGTTGGGGTAGGGCCCCAGGCGCACGCGGTAGATCATGCCGCCGTTGGTTTCGGCGGCTTCGACGCGGGCGATCTCGCCGGTGAGGGCGATGCGCGCCTTGAGCGCCTCGGCGTCGGCGGCCGAGCGGAAGGCGCCGGCCTGGATCAGGAAGCGCACGTTGTCGGCGACCGGCGGCGCCGGGGCGTCGGCGGGCGCCTCGGCCTCGCGCTGGGCCTGGGCGATGAGCTCGGCGTCGGGTATCACCACTTCCTTGTCGCGCAGCACGTCGTAGAAGTCGTACTTGGGCCGGCGCGGCTCGGGCGCATCCTGGGCCACCGGCTCCTCGGCCACGACCGGCGCGCGCGCCTCCGGGTCGGGCTTGGGCAGCAGCTGCTTCACGTCGCCGCCGTTGCGCATCAGCATCACGACCGCGATCAGCACGCCGCCGGCGAGGCCGCCGAGCAGCCAGACCCAGCCGGGAATGCCGCCACCGCCGTTGCGCTTGGCCTGCTTCTTGGGACGACGCGCCATCACATCTTCTCCGGGGCAGAGACGCCCAGCAGCGCCAGGCCGTTGGCCAGCACCTGCTGCGTGGCCTTGGCCAGGCCCAGGCGGGCGTTGCGCAGTTCTTCGTCGGGCACGAGGATGGGCTGAGCGTTGTAGAAGCCGTGGAAGGCCGCGGCCAGCTCGCGCAGGTAGTTGGCCACCACCTGCGGCGCGCGCCCGGCGGCGGCGGCCTCGACCACCTCGGGGAAGCGCATGAGCTCGTCGATCAGCACGTCCTCGTGCGGCTCGACCAGGCGCTGGCGCGCGGCCTCGGCGGCGCTGCGGTTGTAGCTCAGCTGCTTCTCGGCGAGCTGGCGGAACAGCGAGCACACGCGGGCGTGGGCGTACTGGATGTAATAGACCGGGTTCTCGTTGCTGCGGCTCTTGGCCAGGTCGAGGTCGAAGTCCAGGTGCTGGTCGTTGCCGCGCATCACGTAGAAGAAGCGCGCCGCGTCGGTGCCCACTTCCTCGCGGAGCTCGCGCAGGGTGACGAAGCTGCCGGCGCGGGTGCTCATCTGCACGCGCTCGCCGCCGCGGAAGAGGATGGCGAACTGCACCAGCTGGATCTCGATCCTGGACGGGTCCAGGCCCAGGCCCTGCGCCGCGGCCTTCAGGCGCGCGATGTAACCGTGGTGGTCGGCGCCGAAGATGTAGATGGCGCGCTCGAAGCCGCGCTCGAACTTGCTCAGCAGGTAGCCCAGGTCCGAGGCGAAGTAGGTGGTGACGCCGTTCTCGCGGCGCACGACGCGGTCCTTGTCGTCGCCGAAGTCGGTGGCGCGGAACCACAGCGCGCCTTCCTGTTCATACAGGTGCCCCTTCTCGCCCAGCACCTTGATCGCGCGCTCGACGTAGCCGTCGGTCATCAGCGAGCGTTCGGAGAAGAAGTTGTCGTGCACCACGCCGAAGCCGGCGAGGTCGTCGCGGATGTCGCCCAGGCACCAGGCCAGGCCGGCCTCGAACACCTGGCGGTAGCCGGCCTCGCCCAGCAGCTGCTTGGCGCGGGCGATCAGCGCGTCGACGTGGGTTTCCTTGTCGCCGCCCTGGCCCTCGTCGGCCGGCAGGCCGTCGGTGATCTCGATGGCGCTGTGGCGCAGGGCGTCGCCGGCCTTGGCGCGCAGGCCGCGGGCGATGTCGACCACGTACTCGCCCTTGTAGCCGTTGTCGGGGAAGCGCACGTTCACGCCGCCCAGCTCGTGGTAGCGCAGCCACACCGACACCGCCAGGATGTCCATCTGCCGGCCGGCGTCGTTGACGTAGTACTCGCGCTGCACGCGGTGGCCGGCTGCATCGAGCAGGTTGGCCACCGAGGCGCCGTAGGCGGCGCCGCGGCCGTGGCCCACGTGCAGCGGACCGTTGGGGTTGGCCGAGACGAACTCCACCGTCACCGCCTCGCCGCTGCCGGCCGGGATGCGGCCGTAGTCCTTGCCCAGCTCGAACACGCGGCGGATGGTGCCCAGGCGGCAGCCGCGGGCGAGCGTGAAGTTGATGAAGCCGGGGCCGGCGATGGCCACCTTCTCGACGTGCTGCGAGGTCGGCAGGGTCTGAACCAGCAGCTCGGCCAGCTCGCGCGGCTTCATGCCGGCCGGCTTGGCCAGCAGCATCGCCACGTTGCTGGCGTAGTCGCCGTGCTCGCGGGACTTGGTGCGCTCGACCACGAAGCCGGGCACGACCAGGTCCTGGGGCAGGCGGCCGTGCCGCCTGAGGTCCAGCAGGGCCTGGGCCACGAGTTCGCGCAGGTGGTCTTTCACGGGGTTTCTTTCCACGGGGATGAACCGGGCATTGTATCGCGGCCCGGGCCGGGTGCTGTCACGGCGCTGTCACCCCTGCCGGGGAGAATGACGTGGCGCGCAGGACGGCGCGCACTCTCAGAGATTTCGGGCTGGCGGAGACGCCGGGTTCCGGGGCAAGGGCCGGTCCAACGCCGGCCCCTTTTTTTGCCTGCGCTCAGGCGCCTTCGGCCGCGCACAGGGCCTCGAAGGCCTCCAGCACCGCCTGGCCGCTGGCCGGCGGCTCGTGCTCGAAGCGCTGCAGCAGGGCGGCGCTGACCCGGCGCACGCCGGGGCCGTTGGCGGCCTTGCCCGGTCCGTACACGCGCTCACCCTCGCGCGAGCTGAAGCGGTGCAGGTCGAAGAAATAAAACAGCTGGCCACGGCTGAGGAAGCCCAGGCAGGTGGGGCCGCTGCCGGCCCGGTCGAGTGCGCGTCCGGCCCGGCGCTCGCGCTCGCGGCACAGGCGCAGGGCGCTGTCGGCCAGGTGCACGAAGGCCTCGCCGACGTTGGCGGTGTCGAGGTCGGCGGCCAGCCGGCCCAGGCGTTCGCCGCGGCGGGCGTCGGGGTCGGAGGCCCACTCCGGGCGATCGCCGTCGAGCCACAGGCCCAGGCCGCGCGCCAGCGAGCCGCCCGCGGCGGTGGCCAGGTCCTCGGCATCGGCGTGCGGCAGCGGCCGCGCGTCGAAGGTGCTGCCGGCGATCATCAGCTCCTGGGCGACGTACATCGCCCGGTCGGCCCCGCGGCCGAAGCCGCAGGCGTCGAGGATGCGGAAGGTTTCGGCGATGCTGGCGGCCTCGTTGCCGCCCACCGGCCCGGGGGCGTCGAAGCGCTCGCGCTGGCGCAGGTCGTGGCAGGCCGAGAACACCAGCAGGGCCAGCCAGTCGGCCGGCGGCAGCGCGCCGTCGCCCAGCGCGTCCATCACCCGGACCAGGCGGCGCTCGGCCAGCTCCATGACGTGCACTTCGCTGTGGTAGTCGTGCGGGTCGTCGCCGAAGCTGCCGTGGCGCAGTCCCAGGCGGGCCAGGCCGAGCACGGTGGCGTCCACGTGCCGGGCGATGTCGGCCTCCGCCAGGCCCTGGCCGGCCCGTTGCGCCACGGCCCCGATGCGGCCGGGCAGGCCGGCGGCGCGGCTGGCGAGCAGTTCCCGCGCGGCGCCGGCGTCGGGCAGCGCGGCCTCGACCACGTCGGCCGGATAGAGATTCGAATACCCCAGTATCACGCCCACCCCCGGCTGCGGTGCCTGCGCCCTGACCGAGTATACGTAGGGCGGCGCCGCGGCGAGCCACGCTCACAGCGCGCCCAGCCGGGCCATCGAGCAGGCCGGGCCCTCGCCGACGATGAAGTGGTCGAGCAGGCGCACCTCCACCAGGGCCAGGGCCTGGCGCAGCCGCGCCGTCACCGCCCGGTCGGCGGCGCTGGGCTCGGTGCAGCCGCTGGGGTGGTTGTGGCCGAGGATGACCGCCGCCGCGTGATGGGCCAGGCAGCGCTGCACCACCTCGCGCGGGTGCACCTCGGCGCCGTCGAGCGTGCCGCGGAAGAGCTCCTCGAAGGCGATCACCCGGTGCCGGGTGTCGAGGAAGAGGCAGGCGAAGACCTCGTAGGGCAAGGCGCGCAGGCGGCGGGTGAGGTAGTCGCCGGCCAGGCCGGGGTCGGTCAGGGCCTCGCCCCGGGCCAGGCCCTGCGCCAGGTGCCGGTGGCCGAGCTCGAGCGCGGCCACCAGCCGCCCGGCGCGCGCCGGACCCAGGCCCGGCAGGGCCGCCAGCGCCGCGGCGGGGCGGTCGAGCAGGCCGCGCACGCCGCCGGCCTCGGCGAGCAGACGCTGCGCCAGCGCCAGCGCGGGCATGCCGCGCTGCCCGGTGCCGAGCAGCAGGGCCAGCACCTCGGTGTCGCTGAGCGCGGCCGCACCGCGGGTGAGCAGTTTTTCCCGGGGCAGTTCGGGGTCGTGGCGGTCGCGCAGCTGCATGCCGACAGGCTGCGCCGGGCGGCGGTCCGGCGGCGTCGGGGCCCTTCGGGGCATCGGGTAAGCTAGGGGCGTTCCGTATCGTCAGGGAAACCCGGTGGCCAAGCTGCAAGGACAGCGCATCCTGCTCGGCGTCAGCGGCGGCATCGCCGCCTACAAGGCCGCCGACCTGGTGCGCCGGCTGCGCGACGCCGGTGCCGAGGTGCGGGTGGTGATGACCGACGCGGCCCTGCATTTCGTCGGGTCCACCACCTTCCAGGCGCTGTCGGGGAACCCGGTGCGCAGCTCGCTCTGGGACGAGGCCGCCGAGGCGGCGATGGGCCACATCGAGCTGGCCCGCTGGGCCACCCGCGTGGTGGTGGCGCCGGCCACGGCCAACACGATCCGGCGCCTGGCCCAGGGCCAGGCCAACGACCTGCTCAGCACGCTGTGCCTGGCCACCGAGGCCCCGCTACTGGTGGCGCCGGCGATGAACCGGGTGATGTGGGCGCACCCCGCCACCCAGGCCAACGTGGCCACGCTGCGCGCGCGCGGCGTCGCCTTCGTGGGCCCGGCCAGCGGCGACCAGGCCTGCGGCGAGGTCGGCGCCGGCCGCCTGGCCGAGACGGCCGACATCCTGGCCGCGCTGCAGGCGACGCTGGCGCCGCCGCGGCTGGCCGGACGGCGCGTGCTGGTCAGCGCCGGCCCCACGTTCGAGGACATCGACCCGGTGCGTTTCCTCGGCAACCGCAGCTCCGGGAAGATGGGCTTCGCCGTCGCCGCCGCCGCGCGCCTGCTCGGCGCCGAGGTCACCCTGGTGGCCGGGCCGGTGGCGCTGGACACGCCGGCCGGCGTGCGCCGCATCGACGTGCGCCGCGCCGCGCAGATGCGCGAGGCCGTGCTGGCCGCGTTGCCCGGCCACGACGTCTACGTCGGCGCCGCCGCGGTCGCCGACTACGCCCCGGCCGAGACCCTGCCGCAGAAGCTCAAGAAATCCGGCGACAGCCTGACGATCACCCTGGTGCGCACCGCCGACATCCTGGCCGACGTGGCCGGCCACGCGGCGCGCCCGCGCCTGGTGGTGGGCTTCGCCGCCGAAACCCAGGACCTCGAGGGCTACGCCCGCGACAAGCTGCACCGCAAGGGCCTGGACCTGATCGCCGCCAACGATGTCTCGCGCGCCGGCCAGGGCTTCGAATCGGACGACAACGCGTTGTCGGTGTTCTGGCGCGACGGCCGCCGCGACATCGCCCACGGCCCCAAGACCGCCGTGGCGCGCGAACTGATGGAACTGGTGGCAGACCGGCTGGAGGCCGAGCAATGAGCGTTGAAATCGAACTCAAGCGGCTCGACCCGCGCCTGGGCAGCGAATTCCCGCTGCCCGACTACGCCACCGCGCATTCGGCCGGCATGGACCTGCGCGCGATGGTGGACCAGCCGCTGGAGCTGGCCCCGGGCGAGGCGCAGCTGGTGCCCACGGGCATCGCCATCCACATCGGCGACCCGGGGCTGTGCGCGGTGATCCTTCCGCGCTCGGGCCTGGGCCACAAGCAGGGCCTGGTGCTGGGCAACCTCACCGGGCTGATCGACGCCGACTACCAGGGGCCGCTGATGGTCAGCCTCTGGAATCGCGGCCGCAACTCCATCACCATCACGCCAGGGGACCGTGTCGCCCAGCTGGTGTTCCTGCCCGTGGCAAGGGCGGTCTTGCGGCAGGTGGAACAGTTCGAATCGAGCGCACGCGGCGAAGGTGGCTTCGGCCACACGGGCGTGCGCTGAACGGGGCGGTCGCGCCGGGACAGGGGGAAGCATGAAATCGCTGGGCAAGATTCAGCTGCAATCGATCAAACCGGCCTGGCTGCTGGCCGGCCTGGCCGTGCTGGCCGCGCTGTGGTTCGCGTGGAGCGGCTGGCAGGAGCTGGCCTCGGCCCAGGCGCAGGCGCGCGTGGATGCCGCGCGCGCGGCCTCGGCCGCCGAAGTCGTCAACCGCATCCAGTCGGCCATGGCCGAACTCGAGGGCCGGCGCACGCGCCTGGCGCTGGCCACCGCGCTGCAGCGCGAGGACCTGGCCTCGGCCGAGAACATCATCAAGGGCGGCTGGGAGGGGGTCGAGGCCGTGCAGTGGCACGACCCGGGCCTGGCCGCGGCCTACGAAGACCCCAGGGCCTTCGGCTACGGCCGGCTCGGCGTGATCGAGCTGGCGCTGCAGGACAACGCCAGCCGCGCCGCCGTGGTGCTCGATGGCGGTGCGCCCAAGCTGGCCGTGGCCGCGCCGGTGCTGTCCGACGGCCGCGTGCTGTCGGTGGTCTACGTGCGCCTGCCGCTCGAACAGCTGACCGGGCCGCTGGCCGCGGCCGACCTGTCGAGCGATGGCTACCTGGCGCTGCGCCAGGGCCGCCACAGCGTGTTCGAGCGCGGCGACACGGCGCTGGCCGGCGGCGCCGAGTTCGGCGCGGTGCCGATCCCGGGCACCCGCATGCGCGTGGTCTCGGCCGCGCCGGCCGGCAGCGGCGGCAGCATGCTCACCAGCTTCCTGCTCGCAGGCCTGGGCCTGCTGGTGGCGGCCGGCCTGCTGCTGCAGCCGCACCTGAAGCTTTCTCGCCGCAAGGCGGGCGAGGAGGCCGAGGCCGGGCCGACGGGGGGCGGACCGACGCTGG
>Ga0208242_100170_pt1 | contig 81184 bp, 74 predicted proteins | sample SubbioAug_CSW13A_FD_184825 | JGI IMG/M metagenome (GOLD analysis project Ga0208242, IMG submission 184825) | Serpentinite rock and fluid subsurface biosphere microbial communities from McLaughlin Reserve, California, USA - CR12Aug_CSW13A (SPAdes) | ecosystem: Environmental > Terrestrial > Deep... | reverse complement strand
CCAGGCGCGCCAGCAGCGGCGCGGCGCCTTCGCGCTTCACCGCCACGGTTTCCACCACCGGGATGCCCAGGCGCTTCTCCAGCGCCGCCAGGTCGATGCGGATGCCGCGCCGGCGCGCCACGTCCATCAGGTTCAGGGCCAGCACCATCGGCCGGCCCAGGCGGCGCAACTCGAGCGCAAAGCGCAGGTGCAGGCGCAGGTTGGTGGCGTCGGCCACGCAAACGAGCAGGTCGGGCACCGGCTCGCCGGGCAGTTCGCCGCGGCACACCGCGCGGGTGATGGCCTCGTCGGGGCTGGTGGCGTCGAGGCTGTAGGCGCCCGGCAGGTCGAGCACGCGTACGCTGCGGCCGCCAGGCGTGCGGAATGCACCTTCCTTGCGCTCGACGGTGACGCCGGCGTAATTGGCCACCTTCTGGCGGCTGCCGGTGAGGCGGTTGAACAGCGCCGTCTTGCCGCAGTTCGGGTTGCCCACCAGGGCGATGTTGAGTGCGCCCATCAGGCGGACGGCACCTGCAGCTTCACGCGGGCGGCTTCCTGGCGGCGCATGGCGAAGCGGGTGAAGCCCACCTGCACCAGCAGCGGGTCGCCGCCCAACGGCGCGCGCGTCACCAGACGCACGGTTTCGCCGGGCACGAAGCCGAGGTCGCGCAGGCGGCGGGCGACGATGTCGTCGGGGCCGGCATCGTGCACGTCGTCGACGGTGCCGTGCGCGCCGGTTTCGAGATCGGAAAGGACCATGGTGGCCGTTCGCTTCCTGAGAATGATTCGCATTATAGGGCCGGGCCGGCGCCCGCAACAGGGGCAAACCCTGCCGGCCGTCGGACCGCAGCCGCTATCATGGCCGCTTCCCGCGGGAGTCCCCATGACCGACGTCATAAGAATCGACCGCCAGGGCGCCATCGCGCGCCTGGCCCTGGCCCGGCCCGGCGTGCACAACGCCTTCGACGACGCGCTGATCGCCGAGCTGACCGAGGCGCTGCTGGCGCTGGACGCCGACCCGTCGGTGCGCGCGGTGGTGCTGACCGGCGACGGCAGCACCTTCTCGGCCGGCGCCGACCTGGGCTGGATGCGGCGCATGGCCCAGGCCAGCGAGCAGGAGAACCTGCAGGACTCGCTGCGCCTGGCGAAGCTGATGCGCACGCTCAACTTCCTCTCCAAGCCCACCCTCGCCCGGGTCAACGGCTCGGCCTACGGCGGCGGCGTGGGCCTGGTGGCCTGCTGCGACTACGCCATTGCCACCGAAGCGGCGAAGTTCTCGCTGTCGGAAGTGAAGCTGGGCCTGGTGCCGGCGGTGATTTCGCCCTACGTGGTGCAGGCCATCGGACCGCGCCATGCGCGCCGCTACTTCACCGGCGCGGAGGTGTTCGAGGCGCGCGAGGCGCTGGCCATCGGCCTGCTGCACGAGGTGGCGCCGGAAGGCCAGCTCGACGAGCAGCTCGACCGCACCCTGCACTTCTGGCTCAAGGGCGGCCCCGTGGCACAACGCGAGGCCAAGCAGCTGGCCCTGCGCATGGCCGGCATGACCCCGGAAGCCGCCGAACGCACCGACGCCGAAAACGCCGCCCTCATCGCCCGCCTGCGAGTCTCCCCCGAAGGCCAGGAAGGCCTCACCGCCTTCCTCGAGAAACGCCGCCCTGCCTGGAGCTGAGGTTTTAGCCACGGATGAACACGGATGGACACGGATAAGAGCGTTTTGATCGAAGAATCCGTGACCGATGCCGTGATCGGGGCATTTTTCGTCGTCTACAAGGAGTTGGGCTTCGGATTTCTTGAAAGTGTGTACGAGAATGCCTTGGCAATCGCGCTGCGACAGAAGGGCTTCAGGGTCAGCCAACAGCCAGCCATTGACGTCCACTTCAGGGGCCAACGCGTGGGAGAGTTTCGCGCGGACCTAGTAGTTGCCGAAAGAGTCATCATCGAGGTCAATGCAAGTTCCATGCTAACCAACTCTCACGAAGCCCAACTCCTGAATTACCTCAAAGCCACCGGGATCAGGGTCGGCTTGTTGCTGAATTTCGGCCCAAAGCCGCAATTCAAGCGTCGAGTCTTGTAGTTTTGATCCTCATCGCTTTGATCCGTGTCCATCCGTGTTCATCCGTGGCCAAAACCAATGTTTGAAAAAGTACTGATCGCCAACCGCGGCGAGATTGCCTGCCGGGTCATTCGCACCTGCCGCAAGCTCGGCATCCGCACGGTGGCCGTGTATTCCGAGGCTGATGCCCGGGCGCAGCATGCGCGGCTGGCCGACGAGGCCTGGCCGATCGGCGGGCCGCGCCCGCAGGACAGCTACCTGCGTGGCGAGGCCATCCTCGAGGTGGCGCGCAAGTCCGGTGCCCAGGCCATCCACCCCGGCTACGGCTTCCTGAGCGAGAACGCCGACTTCGCCGAGGCCGTCGAGGCCGCCGGCCTGGTGTTCATCGGCCCCAAGGCCGCGTCCATGCGCAAGATGGGCAGCAAGGCCGGCGCCAAGCAGCTGATGCACGCGCGCGGCGTGCCCGTGGTGCCCGGCTACACGGGCGAGGACCAGGACCCCGCCAAACTGCAGGACGAGGCCAACCGCATCGGCTACCCGCTGATGATCAAGGCCGCGCACGGCGGCGGCGGCAAGGGCATGCGCATCGTCAACGCCGCGGCCGAGTTCGCCGCCGCGCTCGAGAGCTGCCAGCGCGAAGCCGCCGGCGCCTTCGGCCGCGACCGCGTGCTGCTCGAGCGCTACATCGGCCGCCCGCGCCACATCGAGATCCAGGTCTTCGGCGACCACCACGGCCAGGTCATCCACCTGGGCGAGCGCGAGTGCTCGGCCCAGCGCCGCTACCAGAAGGTGGTGGAGGAATCGCCCTCGCCCTTCCTCACCCCCGACCTGCGCGAACGCATGGGCCAGGCCGCGGTCGAGGCCGCGCGCGCCATCGACTACGTCAACGCCGGCACGGTGGAGTTCATCGTCGGGCCCGAGGGCGATTTCTATTTCATGGAAATCAACACCCGCCTGCAGGTCGAGCACCCCGTCACCGAGCTGGTGACCGGCCTCGACCTGGTCGAGTGGCAGCTGCGCGTGGCCGCCGGCGAGCGCCTGCCGCGCCACCAGGGCGAAATTGAAAGCAAGGGCCACGCCATCGAAGTGCGCCTGTACGCCGAAGACCCGGCCGCCGGCTTCCTGCCCGGTTCGGGCAAGCTCTCGGTGCTGCGCCTGCCCGAAGCGTCGGCGAACGTGCGCCTGGACGCCGGCGTGGTCGAGGGCGACACGGTCACCATCCACTACGACCCGATGATCGCCAAGCTCATCGTCCACGATGCCGACCGCCCGCGTGCCCTGGCCTGCCTGCGCGAGGCGCTGGCCGACTGCGAGGTGGTGGGCCCGAAGTCGAACATCGCCTTTCTCGAGAACCTGGTGCGCCACCCCGAGGTGGTCAACGGCACCATCCACACGGCCTACCTCGACCGCCACCTCGAGGACGTGCTGCCCAGGGAAGCGCCGCTGCCGCCGGCCGTGCTGGCCCTGGCCGCCGGCGCCTGCCTGCTGCACGACGAGGCCGCCACCGCGGCCGCCACCGCCGCCAGCACCGACCCGCACTCGCCCTGGGGCATCGCCGACGGCTGGCGCCTGGGCCACGCGGGCGATCGCCTGCTGTGCTTCGTGTATCGCGGCGAGCGCATTGAACTGCACGCCCGCGGCAGCGCCGGCGACTACCAGCTCAGCGGCGCCGGCTTCGACAGCCGTGTCGTCGGCGCCCGCCTCGAGGCCGGCCGCCTGGTGGCCGAGGTCGACGGCCGCCAGCAGCGCGTGCGCGCCCGCGCCGACGCCAACCACGTGCTGGTGCACGACGGCGACCAGCGCTTCTTGCTCGAGCGCGTGCCTGCCTTCCGCTTCGACAACGCCGGGGCCGGCCACGGCGCCGGCCGCCTGACCGCGCCCATGCCCGGCCGCGTGGTGCTGGTGAAGGCCGCACCCGGCCAGGCCGTCGCCGAGGGCGAGGAGCTGCTGGTGATGGAAGCGATGAAGATGGAGCTGAGCCTGCGCGCCCCGCGCGCCGGCACCGTGGCCAAGGTGCAGGCCACCGCCGGCGAGTTCGTCGAGGCCGACGCCGTGCTGCTGACGCTGGAGGACGCATGAGCGCCCTGCCCGCTGCGGTCCGCATCGTCGAGGTCGGCCCGCGCGACGGCCTGCAGAACGAGAAGACCCTGATCCCGGCCGCCGCCAAGATCGAACTGATCGACCGGCTCTCGGCCACCGGCCTGCGCAGCATCGAGGCCACCAGCTTCGTCAGCCCAAAGTGGGTGCCGCAGCTGGCCGATGCGGCCGAGGTGTTCGCCGGTATCCGCAAGGCGCCCGGCGTGAGCTACCCGGTGCTGGTGCCCAACCTGCAGGGCTACGAGCGGGCGCTGGCGGTGGGCGCCAAGGAGGTGGCGGTGTTCAGCGCCGCCTCCGAGGCCTTCAACCGCAAGAACATCAACGCGAGCATCGACGAGAGCATCGAGCGCTTCCTGCCCGTGCTCGAGCGCGCCGGCGCCGACGGGGTGAAGGTGCGCGGCTACGTTTCCACCGTGCTCGGCTGCCCCTACCAGGGCGAGGTGCCGCTGGCCGACGTGGTGCGGGTGGCGCGCCGCCTGCATGAAGCCGGCTGCTACGAGGTCTCGCTGGGCGACACCATCGGCATCGGCACGCCCGGCAAGGCCCGGGCCATGCTTCGCGCGGTGGCGGACGAGGTGCCGATGGCCGCGCTGGCCATCCACTTCCACGACACCCGCGGCCAGGCCCTGGCCAACATCCTGGCCTGCCTCGAGGAAGGCGTGGACGTGGTGGACGCGGCGGTCTCGGGCACCGGCGGCTGCCCCTATGCCCCGGGCGCCAGCGGCAACGTGGCCACCGAGGACGTGGTGTACATGCTCGAGGGCATGGGCATCGCCACCGGCGTGGACCTGCCCGCGCTGGTGGACACCGGCCGCTGGCTGGCCACCCTGCTCGGCCGCGCCTCCGGCAGCAAGGTCACCCTGGCCCAGCCCGCGGCGTGAAGCCAGCGTTCGCGGGGCCGGTGTATGCTCGGCCCAACGCACCCCGGGGCCGTCGGCCGACGCTGGCATGGATGAAGGCAAGCAACCGATTGCCCTGAACGGCGACGGCGACGAAGCGGCCTCCGCCGCCGCGCACGAGGCCCTGGTCAGGCGCCTGGAGGCGCTGCTGGCCGAGGGCCGCGGCCGCGACGACCCGGTGCTGCTCTCGCAATTGCTGGCCACGCTGCATGAAGCGCGCCGCGAGGCGCAAAGCGCCCGGTTGCGCTACCGCGAGCTGTTCAACGCCGTGCCCGACCCGGTCAGCCTGATCGACGCCGACGGCCGCATCGTCGACCTCAACATCGCCGGCGAGAAGGCGTATGGCCGCCCGCGCGATCAGATCGTGGGCAGGCTGCTGCACGTCATCAACCCGGACCTGCCGCCCGACCACATGGCCCCGGTGCTCGAGACCCTGGCGCGCGACCAGACCCACGTGGTCGAGGTCTACAACATGCGCCAGGACGGCACGCGCTTCCCGGTGGAGGTGCATTCGGCGCGCTTCGTCGACGGCGCGCAGCAGTTCGTCATCGCCGTGGCCCGCGACCTCACCCGGCGGCGCGAGGCGGAGCAGAACTACAACGCCCTGCTCGCGGCCATGGACAAGGGCGTGCTGGTGCAGGACCACGAGGGCCGCGTGCTGTCGGCCAACGCCGCCGGTATGCGCCTGCTGGGCATCGACGAGGACCGCGACGTCACCGCCGGCCTGCACTGGCAGGACTGGCTGGTGGTGGACCACCGCGGCTGGCCGATCCGCTTCGGCGAAATGCCGCCGCTGCGCGCGCTCAAGACCGGCAAGTTCGTGCAGTCCACCCTGCTCGGCCTCTACCACCTGCAGCGCAAGCAGCTGACCTGGGTCACGGCCACCTCGGTGCCGCAGTTCCGGCCCGGCGAGGACACGCCCTACCAGGTGATCTCGCTGTTCTCCGACGTCACCGAGCTCAAGCGCGACAGCGCGCTGTTCCTGCGCACCCAGGCGCTGGCGCGCATCGGCGGCTGGGAGTGGGACGGCGGCCGCGAGCGGCTCTACCTCACCGACGAGACCCTGCGCATCATCGGCCGCAGCGACGACCCGCCGGCCAACCTCGAAGACGCGCTGATGCACGTGGTGCCGGCCGACCGCGGCAAGGTCGAGGCGGCGCTGGAGAGCGTGCTGCGCGACGGCGGCGCCTTCGACATGGAGATCCAGATGCGCTCGCCCGACGGACGCTCGCACTGGGCGCGCCTGATCGGCCAGTCCGAGGGCCGCGCACCGATGACCGCGCGCATCACCGGCATCCTCCAGGACATCACCCAGCGCCGGCAGATCGAGGAGGCGCTGCGCAGCCAGGCCCGCACCGACGCGCTGACCGGCCTGTTCAACCGCGACGGCGTGCTCACCGAGCTCGAGCGCCGCGTGGCCGAGGGGCGGGAGGGCACCACCGTGGTCTATATCGACCTCGACCGCTTCAAGCTGGTGAACGACCTGCTGGGCCACGCCGCCGGCGACCAGCTGCTGGTCAACGCGGCGCGGCGGCTCGAGGCCTGCGTCGGCGAGCGCGACGTGCTGGCGCGCTTCGGCGGCGACGAATTCCTGGTGCTGGCCGACACCCGCGGCAACCCGGCCGCGGGCGAACGCCTGGCCGAACGCATCACCCGCGCCTTCGGCGAAGGTTTCCGCTACGCCGGCGAGGAGTTCACCATCACCACCAGCGTTGGCCTGGCGCGCTTCCCGGAGCACGGCAAGACCGTGCAGCAGCTGGTGAACAACGCCGACGCGGCCATGTACGCCGCAAAGCACCGCGGCCGCAACACCTGGCAGAACTTCACGCACGAACTGGCGCGCCAGCAGCACGACCGCGTGCAGGTGGAGGCGCAGCTTCGGCGGGCGCTCGACAACGGCGAGTTCCGCCTGGTCTACCAGCCGCTGGTGGACCTGGCCGATGGCCGCGTGCGCTCGGCCGAGGCACTGATCCGCTGGTACAACCCGATCCTGGGCGAGCAGCCGCCGGACCACTTCATCAACCACGCCGAAACGACCGGCGACATCGTGCGCATCGGCGCCTGGGTGATCCAGGCGGCCTGCCGGCAGATGGCGGCCTGGATCGCCGCCGGCGATGCGCCCGGGCGCATCGCGGTGAACGTCTCCTACCGCCAGTTCCTCAACGAGGAACTGTTGCAGGTGGTCAGCCAGGCCCTGGCCGAGAACCAGCTGCCCGGCGAGCGGCTGGAGCTGGAGTTCACCGAGCGCGTGCTGATCGAGGACGCGCCCGACACCGTGCGCACCTTCGAGGGCCTGCGCCAGCTGGGCGTGGTGCTGACCATCGACGACTTCGGCGAGGGCTACAGCGCGCTCAACTACCTGCGCCGGCTGCCCATCCACGGGCTCAAGCTCTCCCAGGGCTTCCTGCGCGGCGTGCCGGGCAACGATTCGGACGCGGCCATCTGCCAGGCCGTGGCCGGCATCGCCCAGGCCCTGGGCCTGGAAGTGGTGGCCGAGGGCGTGGAGTCCTCGGCCCAGCGCGAGTTCCTGCTGGGCCTGGGCATCCGCACCGGCCAGGGCTTCCTCTTCAGCCCGGCCCTGGACCCCGACGGGCTGGCCGCCTACCTGCGCCAGAACCGCTGAGCCGGGGACAGGTGCATTTTTCGCCGCCGGGGCGCCCCGCCTGCCGGGCGCTCCAGGGGCGAAAAATGCACCTGTCCCCAAACCGGTCACGGTAGAATCCGGGGTTTCCTGAAACCGGGGGATTCATGAAGATCCAAGACACCCGCGCCGTCATCACCGGCGGCGTCTCCGGCCTGGGCCTGGCCGTGGCCAGGCACCTGGTCGGCGCGGGCGCCAAGGTGGCGCTGTTCGACATCAACGACGACAAGGGCGCCGAGGCCGTGGCCGCGCTGGGCGCCGGCAACGCGCGCTACTGGCGCACCGACGTCACCGACGAGGCCCAGGTGGCCGCCAATGTCGCCGCCGCCAAGGAATTCATGGGCGGGCTCAATGCCGCCGTGAACTGCGCCGGCATCCTCGGCGCCGGCCGCGTGCTGGGCAAGGACGCGCCGATGCCGCTGAGGAACTTCACCGCCACGGTGATGGTGAACCTGGTCGGCAGTTTCAACGTGGCCAAGGCCGCCGCCGACCTGATGCAGCACAACGAGGCCGACGAGGGCGAGCGCGGCGTGATCGTCAACACCGCCTCGGTGGCCGCCTACGAGGGCCAGATCGGCCAGGCCGCCTACTCGGCGTCCAAGGGCGGCGTGGTCGGCATGACCCTGCCGATGGCGCGCGAGCTGGCGCGCTTCGGCATCCGCGTGAACACCGTGGCGCCGGGCATCTTCTGGACGCCGATGGTCGACGGCATGCCCGAGGCCGTGCAGCAGTCGCTGTCGGCCTCGATCCCGTTCCCGTCGCGCCTGGGCCGGCCGGAGGAGTTCGCCGACCTGGTGGCCTACATCCTCTCCAACCGCTACCTCAACGGCGAGACCATCCGCCTCGACGGCGCCGTCCGCCTCGCCCCCAAGTAAATACCTGTAGGAGGGCCTTCAGGCCCGACAGGCGATTCGGGCCTCAAGGCCCTCCAACAAGAGCAATAACATGAAAGCTTCGGACATCAAGAAGGGCAACGTCGTCGAGCACAACGGCACCGTGTACCAGGTGCGCGACATCGAACGCAGCTCGCCGCAGGGCCGCGGCGGCAACGTCAAGTTCCGCTTCACCATGTACAGCGTGCCCGGCGGCGTGAAGTACGACCTGAGCGTGGGCGCCGACGACGAGCTGCGCGAGGTCGAGCTCAGCCGCCGCGCCAGCACCTTCAGCTACATGGACGGCAGCGCCTTCGTCTTCCTCGACGCCGAGGACTACACGCCCTACCAGCTCGACGCCGACGTGGTGGGCGACGCGGCCGGCTACATCACCGAAGGCCTGGAAGGCTGCTACGTGCAGCTGATCGAGGACCAGCCGGTGGCCGTGCAGCTGCCGCCGAGCGTGGTGCTGGAAGTGGTGGACACGCCGCCGGAACTGAAGGGCGGCACGGCGACCAAGCGGCCCAAGCCGGCCAAGCTGAGCACGGGCATCGAGATCATGGTTCCCGAGTACATCACCAACGGCGAGAAGATCCTGGTGAGCACGGCCACGGGCGAGTTCGCCGGCCGCGCCTGAGGGCCCTCTCCCCCGGCCCCTCTCCCGCTTGCGGGAGAGGGGTTGGGGAGAGGGCTCAGCCACGAGCCAGCCACTTGGCGGCCATGCGCCGCAACGACTCGTCGGACGTCGCATCCGCCGCGATCTGCGCCACCGCCACCCACGCCAGGTCCAGCGACTCCTCGCCCACGGCGAAGGCCTCGCTGCCGGTGGCGCGCACCACGAAACGCACGTCGTAATGCCAGTGCTCAGGCTCCGCGCCGCGGGCCGGGATGGCGTGGCGGTCGAGGTCGAAGATGGCCGGCTCGACCACCAGGTCGCCCAAGCCTGATTCCTCCTGCGCCTCGCGAAGCGCCACCCGCGCCAGGTCCGGGTCGCCATCGGCGTGGCCGCCCAGCTGCAGCCAGCGGCCCAGCTTGCGGTGGTGCGTCAGCAGCACGCGCTGGCCGTCGGCGCTCACCACCCAGGCGGACCCGGTGAAATGCCCGGCCAGGCGGCGCCGTTCGTACACCGGCCCGGGGTCGGCCAGCAAGTCCTCGAACAGGTCCACCACCCCGGTTTCCGCGGGGTGGCGGCGGCGGTAATCGGCCAGGGCGGCGGCGAGCGGCGGGGCGTTGGACATGGGTGGGCGGATACGGCGGCGGATGGCCCGCCAGTCTAGCCGCAGCCGCACCGGGCTCGGTTACACTCGGCCGATTACCTCTGGGGAGAGTGCTTCACATGAGCCAGACCGCGCCGGCCGCGACGGCCCGCGAACCGAGCCTGCTGCAGGCCCTGCTGCCGCTGCTGGTGCTGTTCATCCTGCTGCCCCTGGCGGTCTACCTCTACGCCGACAACTCGTCCTACGGCGCCAACCAGATTTCGCTGCTGCTGGCAGCCGGCGTCGCCGCGCTGGTGGGCCTGCGCAACGGCATGCGCTGGGAGGCCGTGCAGGAGGCGATCATCAGCGGCATCGCCATTTCCGGCACCGCCATCCTGATCCTGCTGGCGGTCGGCGCGCTGATCGGCACCTGGATCCTCTCGGGCGCCGTGCCCACGATGATCCACTACGGCCTGGCCGTGCTGCACCCGTCCTTCTTCTACCCGGCGGTCTGCCTGGTGTGCGCCATCGTGGCGCTGACCATCGGCAGCAGCTGGACGGTGGCCGGCACGCTGGGCGTGGCGCTGATCGGCGTGGCCCAGGGCCTGGGCCTGGACGTGGCCATCACCGCCGGCGCGATCATTTCCGGCGCCTATTTCGGCGACAAGATGTCGCCGCTGTCCGACACCACCAACCTGGCCCCGGCCGCGGCCGGCGGCGAGCTGTTCGCGCATGTGCGGCACATGGTCTGGACCACCCTGCCCAGCCTCGGCCTGGCCCTGCTCGGCTTCGCCTTCCTGGGCTTCGGCGCGCAGGCGGGCACGGCCGCCGTAGGCTTCGGCGACCTCTCCAGCGAGCTGCAGAAGCAGTTCGCGCTCGGTCCGCACCTGCTCATCCCGCTGGTGGTGGTGTTCGTGCTCGCCATCCGCCGCTTCCCGGCCTTCCCCACCATCTTCATCGGTGCGCTGCTGGGCGCGGTGTTCGCGGTGGTGTTCCAGCCCGACCTGGTCGTGAAGCTGGCCGGCAACGAGGCGCTCTCGCGGCCAATGGCCCTGCTCTCGGGCGCCTGGACGGCGCTGTTCGACGGCTACAAGGGCGAAAGCGGCAACGCGGCGGTGGACGACCTGCTCAACCGCGGCGGCATGTCGAGCATGCTCAACACCATCTGGCTGATCGTCTGCGCCATGACCTTCGGCGCGGTGATGGAGAAGGTGGGCCTGCTCGAGCGCCTGATCCGCAGCGTGCTGAAGATGGCGCGCTCCACCGGCTCGCTGATCGTCGCCACCCTGGTCACCGCCTTCGGCACCAACGTGCTGGCGGCCGACCAGTACCTGGCCATCGTGCTGCCGGGCCGGATCTACAAGAGCGAGTACGAAAAGCGCGGCCTGGCGCCCGAGAACCTCTCGCGCGCGCTCGAGGACGCCGGCACCATCACCTCGCCGCTCATCCCCTGGAACACCTGCGGCGCCTACATGGCCGCCACGCTGGGGGTCGCCACGCTTGATTACCTGCCTTACGCGCTGTTCAACCTGGTCAACCCGATCATCGCCGGCGTGCTGGCGTACGTCGGTTTCAAGATCCTCATGGTCAAGCCCGAGGTGGTGCTGGAACACCGCCGGGTCCATACCCCCGACTAACCGCTGAAGAAGACTCACGATGGCAAACAATTCGATGCACGGCATGTGGTCCTCGCGCCTGGCCTTCATCCTCGCGGCCAGCGGTTCGGCCGTGGGCCTGGGCAACATCTGGCGCTTCCCCTACCTGGCCAGCGACAACGGCGGCGGCGCCTTCGTGCTGATCTACCTGGGCTGCATCGCCCTGGTGGGCCTGCCGATCATGGCCGCCGAGATCCTGATGGGCCGGCACGGCCGCATGAGCCCGGTGAACACGCTGCGCAAGCTGACCTCCGAGGGCGGCCATTCGCGCGGCTGGGTGGTGATCGGCTGGATCGGCATGGCCGCGGCCGTGATGATCCTGAGCTTCTACAGCGTGGTCGGCGGCTGGACCCTGCACTACTCCTGGCTCTACATCTCGCAGCTGTTCGGCGGCGCGCCGATCACCAACCCGGGCGAGACCTTCATGGCCATGCTCGGCAGCCCGGGCACGCTGGTGTTCTGGCACACGGCCTTCATGCTGCTCACCGTCGGCGTGGTGGCGATGGGCGTCGAGAAGGGCCTCGAGCGCGCGGTGAAGTTCCTGATGCCGCTGCTGTTCCTGATCCTGCTGGGCCTGTTCGCCTACGGCATCAGCACCGGCAAGGTCGGCCAGGCCTTCCAGTTCCTGTTCACACCGGACTTCAGCGAAGTCACCGGCAGCACCTGGCTGGCGGCGCTGGGCCAGGCCTTCTTCTCACTGAGCCTGGGCATGTGCGGCATCATGACCTACGGTGCCTACCTGCCCAAGGACATCTCCATCCCGCGCGTGGCCACCACGGTCGCGCTCACCGACACTTCGGTGGCGCTGCTGGCGGGCCTGGCGATCTTCCCGGTGGTGTTCGCCTTCGGCCTCGACCCGGCCGGTGGCGGCCCGGGCCTGATCTTCACCTCGCTGCCGCTGGCCTTCAACGACATGGCCTTCGGCATTCCCTACGCGATCGCCTTCTTCCTGCTGCTGGCCGTCGCGGCCTGGACGTCTTCCATCTCCCTGCTCGAGCCGCCCACGGCCTTCATCGTCGAGAAGGGCCGCTTCAGCCGCAAGGGAGCCGCACTGCTGGCGGCGGTGGGCATCTGGGCGCTGGGCCTGGTGACGGCGCTGGGCTTCAACGTCTGGGCCAGCGTGCGCATCTTCGGGCGCGACCTGCAGGGCGCGGTCGAGTTCATCGCCTCCGACCTGATGCTGCCGGTCGGCGGCCTGCTGATCGCCATCTACGCCGCCTGGTTCCTGAGCAAGCAGATCACCCGCAACGAGCTTTCGCACCTGGGCGACACCGGCTTCGCCCTCTGGAAGTTCCTCTGCGGCGTCCTCGCCCCCGCCCTGGTCCTGGTCATCCTCTACATGAAGCTCTTCGGCTGACCGGCCCCACCCCTGCCTTTGTAGGAGCGCCTTCAGGCGCGAATCTTCTGGAAACGGCGCGGCAACCCCGCGCCGTTTGCCTTTTCGCCCACAGGAATCACAGACCTTCCTTCTCGATCTGTTCGTACACGGTTTCCCACTCCGCGACAGATACAAGCTTCCCGTCCTCGTCCCAACGCATACCGAATCGACCAATCCAGAAGTGTCCGTCGTTTGAGAACCCGGGATAGTCGCCGGCGACTGCCTTCGCCCTGGCAATCAGCGCCTCCCTGCGTGCACCGGTCTTGAGGTGGTCATTCGTGACTGCGATGCACTGCAAGAGCGCGGTCCGATTCCTCTGAATCGAGTCCCCCATGTACGCCTGGGTGACGCCCGCATCAAGCAGATGGAAGGTGAGCCAAGCATTGGCCGAGAGTGACGCAACCAGCGCAATCGACAGGATCCATCTCATTAGTTCAACTCCCGGACTGGTCAAGACAGCTTTCGGTCAACCGCGGAAAGCACATCGACGAAGCGACTGGTGGACCATTGCTTGCGATCCGACACCTGGCCATCTCCCAGTTCAACAAGTCGAAGCAGCCCATCCTTCCTTCTAACGACATCCGCGCTGAAGAACGGGCTCGCAATCCTGGACGCAATCTCTTGCACGATGTCCGGGACCTTCCCTTCACGCGCAAACGCAGTACCGTCAACAATGAAGTAACGCTCCTCCGTGTCGGGCTCGAGCTCCTCGAAGCGCCTCACGCATACACCACCATCGATCCTTCCGCGGAACTTCTCAATCAGGTCCACGATCTCGGCAACCTGCGATGGCGTTTCGGCAACCGAGCCACGCGCCGTGGTCAAGGACTTCACGTAGTCCTTCACGAAGTACCTCGGCCAGTCCAGAGGCGCGAGCTCGCTGGCGAAATTTGCAGACCTCGCGAGAAAGACTGTCGGTGGCGTCAGGTCCTGGCAGGTTTCGTACCAGTTCGGAAGATAGTGGCAGCGAAGGTAATCATCCGGGGAGGTGACGGCTTCGGCGCCTCCCCTTGCGATCGACTCACAGAGCCTTTCGTACCCGACAGGATCGAGCATCCAACCTCGGTACAGAACGCGTTCACCCGGTTCCAGACCCGGAGCCGGGCGGAACCCTCCTCGCTCGAGGTCTTCAATCGAGAAAGCGGAGCACGATAGTCCTGCTGCCCTCGCCGCGAAGAACTCCTCCGCGTAATTCTCGTCCGGCTGTCTTACGTCCAGTGGATCGCACGGATAGATAAGGCGAATCACGGCATCTCCAGCAATGGGCGCGCCCGGCATGGGCGACGGCAGTGTTCATGCTGGGGTGAGCACGCGTCAATCGCGCCTGGGCAATTGGTTGCGAACGTGGCTGCGAGCGACCGATGGCGACCCAGGGAGCGGAAGCCAGAAAAGCAAACGGCGCGGGGGTGGCCGCGCCGTTTGGGTGGAGCGTCGCGCCTGAAGGCGCTCCTGCAGGAGCAGGAGCGCGGGGATCAGGCGTAGGGGCGGATCTCGCCGGACTTGAGGCGAGCCCAGTAGCGGTCGAGCTGCTTCTTGACCACCGGCATCAGCAGGTAGACGCCGATGAGGTTGGGGATGGCCATGATGAAGAGCAGCGCGTCGGCGATGTCGACGATGCTGCCCAGCGGCATCGTGCAGCCCACCACGGCCATGGCCAGGTAGAACACCTTGAAGCCGTACAGGGCCACCTTCGACTCGCGGAACAGGAAGCTGCAGGCCTTGGCGCCGTAGTAGGCCCAGGTGATGGTGGTCGAGAAGGCGAACAGCAGCACCACCACCGCCAGCGCGTACGGGAACCACGGGGCCACCGTCGCGAAGGCGTTCGAGGTCAGCTGCACGCCGTCGGCACCGCCGACGATGTGCTGGTTGGTGATGATGATCACCAGCGCCGTCATGGTGCAGATAACCACCGTGTCGATGAACGGCTCCCAGAGGGCGACGAATCCCTCGGTGATCGGCTCCTTGGTCTTGACCGCCGAGTGCGCGATCGCCGCCGAGCCCAGGCCGGCCTCGTTCGAGAACGAGGCGCGGCGGAAGCCCTGGATCAGCGCGCCGATGACGCCGCCGGTCACGCCCTCGGCGGTGAACGCGCCGTCGATGATGGCCATGAAGGCGCCCGGCACCGCCGGCAGGTTCACCAGGATCACGAACAGGGCGCCCAGCAGGTAGATGGCGGCCATGCCCGGCACCAGGCGCGCCGTGACGCTGCCGATGCGGCTGATGCCGCCGATGACCACCACGCCGCCGAGCACCGCGTACACCAGGCCGAACCACAGGCTGCCGTTGTCGAGCAGGCCGTGGGTGACGTTGGAGAGCTGGGCGAAGGCCTGGTTGGCCTGGAACATGGCGCCGGCGCCGATCGCGCCGAGCATGGTGCAGATGGCGAACACCACCGCCAGCACCATGCCGACGGCGCGCAGGCCCGGGTAGTGCTCGGCGATGCCGCGGCTGAGGTAGTACATCGGGCCGCCGGAGATCGTGCCGTCGGGCTTCTCCAGGCGATACATCACGCCCAGGGTGCATTCGACGAACTTCGAGCTCATGCCCAGCAGGCCGGCCAGGATCATCCAGAACGTGGCGCCGGGGCCACCGATGGTGATGGCCACCGCCACGCCGGCGATATTGCCCAGGCCCACCGTGCCCGACACCGCCGAGGTGAGCGCGCGGAAGTGGCTGACCTCGCCCGCGTGGTTGCCATTGGGATCGGTGTACTTGCCGCGGATGAGGTTGAAGCCGTGCACGAAGCCGCGCACGTTGATGAAGCGGAAATACAGGGTGAACACCAGGCCGGCCAGGATCAGCCAGCCGACGATCAGCGGGAACATCACCGGGGCCTCGTCCGTGCCGGCGACCCGGACCGAGTAGAAGATGCCGCCCGACACGGCGTCGGCGACCGGGCGCACCGCGCCGTCGATCTTCTGCGCCACGGTCTGCGGCGCCGCGGCGTCGCCGGCGGCGGCCTCCTGCGCGAAGGCCACGGTTCCCGTGGCCAGCCACAGCAGGGCGACCATCATCAAGTGCTTCAGCATGTTGCAGCTCCTCCCAAGCCAGCGCGCAGCCTAACCCGAGCGGCCCCGCCCTGCCCACCCACGCGGCGTGAAAACCTCAGGCGGCCGGCTCGTCGGGGCCGGCCTCGCCTTCTTCCTCGGCCGAGGCCGCGGCGGCGTCCTGCAGGGCGGCCGGCAGGCGCTTGGACGGCGCCACGCCCAGCTTGCGCAGCATTTCGGCCTGGCGCACCAGGTTGCCGCGGCCCGAGGAGAGCTTGCCCAGGGCGTCCTGGTGCGCCTTCTGGGCCCGGTCCAGGGCCTCGCCCACCTTGCCCAGGTCTTCGGCGAAGCCGACGAACTTGTCGTAAAGCACGGCACCGCGCTCGGCGATGGCCTTGGCGTTGCTGTTCTGGGCCTCGGTGCGCCAGATCTGGGCCACCAGCCGCAGCGAGGCCAGCAGGTTGCTGGGCCCGACCAGGATGATCTTGCGCTCGAAGGCATAGTCGTACAGCGCCGGGTCGCGGCGCAGGGCCTCGAGGAAGGCGGCCTCCACCGGCACGAACATCAGCACCAGGTCGGGGCTGGTCAGGCCGTGCAGGCGGCTGTAGTCCTTCTCGCCCAGCTCGCGCACGTGGGCCTTGAGCGCGGCGGTGTGCAGGCCGAGGAACTGCTCGCGCTCGGCCTCGTCCTCGGTGCCGCAGGCGCGCTGGTAGTTGAGCAGCGCCACCTTGGCGTCGATGACGATCTGGCGGTCCTCGGGCAGCAGCAGCAGCGCGTCGGGGCGGTAGCGGTCGCCGTGCTCGTCCTTGAAGCTCTCCTGGGTGAGGTACTGCTGGCCCTTTTCCAGTCCGGCGCTCTCGAGCAGGCGCTCGAGCTTGAGCTCGCCCCAGTAGCCCTGGGTGCGGTTGTCGGTGGTGAGCGCGCGGGTGAGATGGCTGGCATCGTCGCTGAGCTGGCGGTTGAGCTCGAGCAGCTGCTTGAGCTCGGCCTGCAGCGTGGTGCGCTCGCGGCCTTCCTTCTCGTAGGCCTCGGCCACGGCCTTGCGGAAGTCGCCCAGCTGCTCGCGCAGCGGGGTGATGAGCTGGCCGATCTGGTTGGCGTTGAGCTCGCCGAAGCGGCGCGACTTGTCCTCGAGGATCTCGGCGGCCAGGGCCTGGAACTCGGTCTTGAGGCGCTCGCGGCTGCCCTCGAGGTCGCGCAGGCGCTGTTCGGCGGCGGCCTGCTCGGCCTGAAGGCGGGCATCGAGCGCGGCGGCCCGGGCCTCGGCGGCGGCGGCGCGCCCCTCGGCGGCCTGGTGGGCGGCGCGGGCCTCGCGAAGCTCGGCCGCCAGCGCGTCTCGCGGGCCGCGGGCCAACCGGGCCACGGCGAAGGCGGCCAGGCCGGCGCCAAGCAGCAGGCCCAGCAGCAGGAAGGTGGTTTCAGTGGCGGACAAAGCAATCCCCGGCATCAGGCGATACCGGGGATTCTAGCCGGCAGGCTGTCTCAGGGGCCGAGACCGGCCCCGGGGGAGGGATCAGCCCGCCTTCTTGGCCCAGGCGCTGCACCAGGCTTCAGCCGGGACCGAGTAGCCCGGGAACAGCGTGCAGCCGCCGTTGGCGGTGAAGAACTGGCAGTTGCCGCAATTGCTGTCGGGCTTGAACGCCGGGTGCTGGACCTTCCTGTAGTCCAGGGCATAAGCCAAGGCCTTGGCCTGCGGGTTGTCCAGCGGCAGCGGCTTGAGCTCCTGGGCGGCGGCCTGGCCGATCAGGGCCGGGGCGACGAAGGGCACGGCGGCCAGCATGGCGGCCTTGAGGATGAAACCGCGGCGGGAGGTGTTGACGTTGCTCATGGTGGCTTCCTTGGCTACGGAGGGGATTCCGATGGCTGGAGCCAGTCTAGTCCCGCCGGGGTAAACATTGTGTTGATGCAGGTCAAGCCACCCGCGGGCCGGGACGGGCGTTAAACTGCCGGCATGGAAAACCTGCCCTACGACCCGGCCCGGCTGGCCCAGCGGGCCGCCGAAATCGTCGCCAATACCCGCGAGCTGTCCGCGCTGGGCTGGACCCCGGCCACGAGCAGCAATTTCTCGATGCGGCTCGACGAGCGCCACGCCGCCATCACCGTCTCCGGCCGCGACAAGGGCCGGCTGACCGAGGCCGACATCATGGTGGTCGATTTCGCCGGCAAGCCGGTGGCCACCTCCCATCGCCCCTCGGCCGAGACCCTGCTGCACACCCAGCTCTACGCGCGCTACCCGGACATCGGCTGCGTGCTGCACACCCACTCGCACGTGCAGACCGTGGCCTCGCGCCTGTATGCGCCCCAGGGCCACGTGCACCTGGAGGGCTACGAGCTGCTCAAGGCCTTCGCCGGCAACCAGACCCACGAGATGGCGGTGGACGTGCCGGTGCTGCCGAACACGCAGGACATGCCCGAACTGGCCGAATGGGTCGAGACCCTGCTCGACCAGCAGCCGATGTGGGGCTACCTGATCAACGGCCACGGGCTGTACGCCTGGGGCAAGGACATGGCCGAGGCCCGCCGCCACCTGGAAGCCTTCGAGTTCCTGCTCGCCTGCGAACTCGACCTGAGGAGACTGAACGCATGAGCCGCCTTCGCATCTTCGACGACACCGATCCGTCCGCGCCGCTCTCGGCCACCGAGGACCAGGCCCTGATCGCCGAGTGGCTCAAGCCCATCGGCGTGCGCTTCGAGCAGTGGCAGGCCGCCGCACCGGTGCAGCCGGGCGCCTCGCCCGACGAGGTGATGGCCGCCTACCGCGCCGACATCGACAAGCTGGTGGCCGAGAACGGCTTCAACAGCGTGGACGTGGTCTCGATCGCGCCCGACAACCCGAACAAGGACGCGGCCCGCGCCAAGTTCCTCGACGAGCACTACCACAAGGAAGACGAAGTGCGCTTCTTCGTGGCCGGCTCGGGCCTGTTTTCGCTGCACGTCGGCGGCAAGGTCTACGAGGTGCGCTGCGAGGCCGGCGACCTGATCGGCGTGCCCGACGGCACCACGCACTGGTTCGACATGGGCCCGGAGCCGAGCTTCATCGCCATCCGTTTCTTCACCCACCCCGACGGCTGGGTCGGCCACTTCACCGGCACCGACATCGCCCGGCGCTTCCCGCGCTACGAGGCGGGCCAGGCGGGATGAAGCACATCCTGACCGACATCGAGGGCACGACGAGCAGCATTTCCTTCGTCAAGGACGTGCTGTTCCCTTACGCCCGGCGCGCCCTGCCCGCCTTCGTGGCGGCGCATGGCCAGGAGCCCGCGGTGCGGCGCTGGCTGGACCAGGTGGCGGCCGAGAACGGCGGCCTGTGCCAGGACGAAATGATCGTCGAGACCCTGCAGGGCTGGATCGACGAGGACCGCAAGCACACCGCGCTCAAGGCGCTGCAGGGCATGGTGTGGAAGGACGGCTACGGGCGGGTGGATTTCACCGCGCATGTGTATCCGGATGCGGTGGAGGCGCTGCGGGCCTGGCACGCGCAGGGGCATCCGATCAGCGTCTATTCCTCCGGTTCCGTGCCGGCGCAGAAGCTTTTCTTCGGGCACAGCGATGCCGGTGACCTGACGGCCATCGTTTCGAATTGGTTTGATACCGAAGTCGGCGGCAAGCGCGAGGCGGCCAGCTACCGCCGCATCGTCGAGGCCCTGGGCGTGCCGGCCGGCGAGGTGCTGTTCCTGTCGGACGTCGTCGAGGAGCTCGATGCCGCCCGCGAGGCCGGCCTGGGCACGGTGCTGCTCGACCGCCGCCAGGACTACCCGCAGCCGCGCACCGGCGAGGCCACCCACGGCCATGCCCGCGTCGAATCCTTCGCTGAAATCACCCCCTGACGCGGCGCCTCAGGGCGCCACGCGCTCGAGGCGATAAACCACGGACGAACGCACCTCGCCGCGCCAGCGGTCGAAGGCGCGCACCTCCACCAGGTGCTCGCCCTCGGGCAGGTTCGTGGGCAGCCGGCCGCGCCACAGGTGCGTGGAGGCCTCGGCCTCGGGCAGGCGGTCGTAGCCACGCAGGGTGTCGCTGGCGTCGTCGAGCAGGTTCTCGCGGCGCAGCGCCGGGTCGGGCTCGTCCACGCGGATCATCGGCTGCCAGTCGCCGCCGGCCACGCGGTATTCGACGCGGGTGTCGGCCTCGCCCATGTAGATGTTCGCGTACACGCCCACGCCCGGCCAGGCGCCCTGGCGCAGCACCTTCGGCGCATGCAGGTGCAGGGCCTCGCCCTGCCCGCGCGCCACGTGCCAGCGCAGGGAATAGCCGCCGTCGGCGTCGAAGCGCGCGGTGGCGTAGCCATTGGGCGTGCCGTCGGACATGCGCGCATCGGGGATGCCCTGCGCGTCGGCCGGCCCGCTCCAGTAGCCGCCGCAGGCCGCGCCCACGTTGTACTCGTGCAGCGGCGTCGCGCCCTGCCAGCCCTCGGCCGGGCCGTGGCGATGGTGCCGCTGCACGTGGCCGTGGCCGCTGAGCAGCAGCACCTTTTCGAACGGCGCCAGCAGCGCGAACAGCCGCTCGCGGTCGGCGCGCCGGAAGGTCTCGCGGCCCGGTTCGTCGAAGAACGGGATGTGCGCGGCGATGACGATGCGGCGGTCGCGCTTCTGGGTCGCGAGATGGGCCTCGAGGAAGGCGAACTGCGACTCGCGCAGGCCGCCGACGTAGGCCGGCGACTGGCCCGGGCGGTAGATCACGTCGTCGAGGACGATGAAGCTGGCCTGCGGCTCTTCCCAGGCGAAGGTGTCGGGGCCGAAGGTGTTGCGGAAGCTGCGCAGCGACTCCTCGTCGGTGGCGGCGTCGAAATCGAGGTCGTGGTTGCCGGCGGCGTGCAGCCAGGGCGTGCGCAGCCGGGCGGTGAGGCGGTTCATGGCCGGGTACAGGGCCAGGTCGTTGTCGACGATGTCGCCCAGGGTCAGGCCAAGGTCAGCCGCCCGGCGGCCCTGGGCAGCCTCCACCAGCGGCGCGATGATGTCGCGGCCGTAGTAGTCGACGTCGCGCGCGGTCTTGGGCTGCGGGTCGGCGAACACCAGCACCTGCAGCGGGCCCTTGCCGCGCGCTTCGCGGCGCAGCGGGAAGTCGTGGCAGGCCACCGGCGCGGCCGGAATGCCGCCGTAGCGCAGCGCCGGCCCGGGCGCGGCCTGCACGTGGCGCCAGAACACCGGCAGGCCGTCGGTCCCGGTCGGGAAGGCGTAGCCGGCCGGCTTGATGACGAACACCGTGCGCCCGTCCTGCACCGGCAGCGACCAGCGCCCTTCATGGCCCGTGCGGACGATGCGCTCGCCGTCGGAGACCAGCACGCCGGCGATGGCCGGATCCCCGCGGTCGCGGCGACCGTCGCCGTCGCGGTCCTCGAACACCACGCCGGCATTGCAGGCCGGCGCGAGCGCATGGGCCTGCGACGCGGCCAGCAGTGCAGCCGTCAGGATCGGGGCAAGCAGGAAAAGGCGCATGGCGGTCTCCGCGGGGACCCCGCGATTATCGCCGGGCCCGGCTCAGCGCGCAGCGGCGGCGTGGCGGTCGCGCAGCACGGCCTCGACGTCGGCCAGGCCCAGGCCGCGGGCCCGCAGCAGCACGGTCAGGTGGAAGACCAGGTCGGCCGCCTCGCCCAGCAGGGCCACGTCGTCCTGGACCACCGCCGCCAGCGCGGTTTCCACGCCCTCCTCGCCCACTTTCTGGGCGATGCGGCGCGGCCCGGCCTCGAACAGCCGGGTGCTGTAGCTGCCCTCCGGGCGCTCGCGCTCGCGGCGGGCCACCAGCGCATCGAGCTCGGCCAGGAAATCGCCCGGCGCCGACGGGAAGCAGCTGGCGCGGCCGAGGTGGCAGGTCGGGCCGCGCGGACGCGCCTGCACCAGCAGCGTGTCGGCATCGCAGTCGGCCTCCAGCGAGACCAACTCGAGGATGTCGCCGCTGCTCTCGCCCTTCATCCACAGGCGCTGCTTGCTGCGGCTGTAGAAGGTGACCCGGCCCGTGGCCAGGGTGGCCTCGAGCGCGGCGCGGTCCATGTAGCCCAGCATCAGCACGCGGTGGCTGCGGGCGTCCTGGACGATGGCCGGCAGCAGGCCCTGCTGCTTGTCCCAGGCCAGGGCCTGGATCTGGTCAGGCGACATCGCGCACCTCGATGCCCTGCGCGCGCAGGGCGGTCTTGAGTTCGGGGATCCGGATCGCGCCGGAGTGGAAGACGCTGGCGGCCAGGGCCGCGTCCACGTCGGCATCGAGGAAGGCGGCGGCGAAGTGCTCCGGCGCGCCGGCACCGCCCGAGGCCACCAGCGGCACCTGGCAGACCGCGCGCACGGCGCGCAGCTGCCCGAGGTCGTAGCCGCTGCGCACGCCGTCGGCGCCCATGCAGTTGAGCACGATTTCGCCCGCGCCCAGGGCCTGCGCCTCGACCACCCAGTCCAGGGTGCGGCGCGCCAGCGCCTGGGTGCGGTCCGGGTCGCCGGTGTAGGCGCGCACGCGCCACTCGCCGTCGGCTTCGCGCTGGCTGTCGATGCCGACCACGACGCATTGCACGCCGAAGGCTTCGGCCAGCTCGGTCACCAGCGCGGGGCGTTCGAGCGCCGGGGTGTTCACGGACACCTTGTCGGCACCCGCGTGCAGCACCGCGCGCGCCTGTTCCACGCTGCGGATGCCGCCGGCCACGCAGAACGGGATGTCCACCAGCCGCGCCACGCGCTCGACCCAGGCCACGTCCACGCCGCGCCCCTGCGGGCTGGCGGTGATGTCGTAGAACACCAGTTCGTCGGCGCCCTCGTCGCGGTAGCGCAGCGCCAGGTCCTCGATGGCGCCCATCACCACATGGTCGCGGAAGCGCACGCCCTTGACCACCTGGCCATCGCGCACGTCCAGGCAGGGAATGAGGCGGCGGCTCAACATGCGGCGGCGCCTTCGGCCAGCGCGTCGGCCAGGTCGAGCTGGCCGTCGAGCAGGGCCTTGCCCAGCACGATGCCGCCGCAGCCGGCCTCGCGCGCCGCGGCCACGTCGGCGGCGTTGCGGGCGCCGCCCGAGGCCTGCACCGCCAGGTGCGGGAAGCGCCCGCACAGGTAGCGGTAGAGCTCGATGTTCGGGCCCGAAAGCATGCCGTCGCGGGCGATGTCGGTGCACAGCAGGTGGCGCAGGCCGAGGTCGGCGTAGGCCGCCGCGAGCGTGTCGAGCTCGCGGCCGCCGGCTTCGGTCCAGCCGTGCACGGGCAGGCGCCAGCGGCCTTCCTCGTCGCGGCGGGTGTCGAGCGCCAGGGTGATGCGTTCCGCGCCCAGGCGCCCCACCCACCCGGCCACGCGCGCAGGCTCGCGCACGGCCAGCGAACCGATGACCACGCGGTCGGCGCCGGCCTCGAGCAGGGCCTGCACGTCGGCCTCCGAGCGCACGCCGCCGCCGGTCTGCACCTTCAGGTGGGTTTCGCGCTTGATGCGTCCCAGCAGCGGCGCCAGGGTGTAGCCGCCGGCGCGGGCGGCGTCGAGGTCGACCAGGTGCAGCCACGTCGCACCCGCCGCCGCGTACTGCCTGGCCAGCGCCAGCGGGTCGGCCGGGTAGCGCGTCTCGGCGGCGTAGTCGCCCTGGCGCAGTCGCACCACGGCGCCCTCGCGCACGTCGATGGCCGGATAGACGATGAACTCGCTCATGCGACGCCGGTCTCCAGGAAATTGGCCAGCAGGCGTGCGCCCACGGCGCCCGACCGCTCGGGATGGAACTGTGCGCCGGCGACGTTGCCACGCTGCACCAGCGCCGCCAGCGGCTGGCCGTGCACGCTCTGCGCGAGGCAGTTGTCGTCCACCGCGGCGGCGTAGCCGTGCACGAAATAAGCCTGGGCGCCGGCCGGGATGCCGCGCAGCAGCGGCGACTCGCGCCGTGGCTCCAGGCGGTTCCAGCCCATGTGCGGCACGCGCAGGCCGGGGCCGCCGACCATGCGGCGCACGCGCCCGGGCAGCAGGCCCAGGCAGGTTTCGTCGCCCTCGTCGGAGCCTTCGAACAGCAGCTGCATGCCCAGGCAGATGCCCAGCAGCGGCTGGCGAAGCTCGCGCAGCACCTCCACCAGGCCCAGCTCGCGCAGGCGCGCCATGCCGGGACCGGCGGCGCCGACGCCGGGCAGGATCACCCGGTCGGCCGCCTGGATCACGGCCGCGTCGCCGCTGACCTCCGGGCTCACGCCCAGGCGCTCGAGCGCGTAGCGCACGGAGCCGAGGTTGGCCCCGCCCGAATCGACCAGCACCGTCCTCACAGCACGCCCTTGGTGCTCGGCAGCTCGCGGCCCTCGCGGCGGATGGCCTTGCGCAGCGCGCGCGCCACCGCCTTGAAGCAGGCTTCGACCTGGTGGTGGGTGTTCTCGCCCTGCACGCGCAAGTGCAGGCTCATGCGGCCCTCGTCGGCCAGCGAGCGGAAGAAGTGCGGCACGAGCTCGGTGGCCAGGCCGCCGACTTCGTCGCGGCCGAACTTGCCCTCGAACACGAAATACGGGCGGCCGGAGAGATCCACCGCCGCGCCGGCCAGGGTCTCGTCCATCGGCAGCGTGATCGCGCCGCGACCGACCGAATCGCCGTAACGGGCCACGCCGCGCTTGCTGCCCAGCGCCTCGCGCAGGGCCTGGCCGATGGCCAGGGCGCAGTCCTCGACGGTGTGGTGTTCGTCCACGCCCAGGTCGCCCTCGCACTGCAGCGAGAGCGCGAAGCCGCCGTGCTTGCCCAGCTGCTCGAGCATGTGGTCGAAGAAGCCGTGGCCGGTGCGCACGCGAGGCTCGGCCGGGCTGTCGAGGTCGACCTCGACGCGGATCTTCGTCTCTTTCGTCTTGCGTTCGACCAGCGCGCGGCGCGGCGCGTTCGCCACTTCGTGGGCGATCTGCGCCCAGGTGGTGAAGCCCGGGCCGAGCCGGAAGCCACGGCAGCCGAGGTTGCGCGCCAGCTGCAGGTCGGTCTCGCGGTCGCCGACGACGATGGAGTTGGCCAGGTCGATCGAGCGGTCGCGCAGGTAGTGCATCATCATGCCCAGGCCCGGCTTGCGGGTGGGCTTGTTCTCGTGCTCGAAGCTCTCGTCCACCAGCACTTCGCGGAAAACAATGCCCTGCGATTCGAGCAGCTGCAGCACCATGGCCTGCGGGCCCTCGAACTGCTCGCGCGGGAAGCTGGCCGTGCCCAGGCCGTCCTGGTTGGTGACCATGACGAACTCGAAGCCGGCGTCGCGCAGCTGCAGCAGGGCCGGGATCATGCCCTCCACGAAGCGGACCTTGGCGTAGCTGTCGACCTGGAAGTCGGACGGCTCCTCGATCAGGGTGCCGTCGCGGTCGAGGAAGGCGATGCGCGTGCCGCTCATGCCGCCGCCCTCCCCGCCTGCAGCGCCGCCAGCACGGCGTCGTTCTCCTCGGGGCGGCCGATGCTGATGCGCAGCGCGTCGCCCAGCTGCGGCGAGGCGCGCATGTCGCGCACCACCACGCCGGCCTCGAGCAGGCGGGCGAAGGCCGCGCCGGCGTCGTCGAAGCGCGCCAGCAGGTAGTTGCCCTGCGAGGGATACACGCGGCGCACGCCCGGCGCCTCGGCCAGGGCCGCGCGCAGCCGTTCGCGCTCGGCGCGCACGGCCTGCACGCGCTCGCGCGTGGCCGCCAGCGCCGGCTCGGACAGGCCGGCCAGGGCCAGCTGCACGCAGGGCGACGGCAGCGGGTACGGCGCCTGGCAGTTGCGCAGCACCGCCACCAGCGCCGGGTCGGCCAGCAGGCAGCCGATGCGCGCCGCGGCCAGCGCGTGCGCCTTCGACAGCGTGCGCAGCACGGCCAGGTTGGGCTGGCTTGCGATCTCACCCGCAATCGACGGCTGGTCGCTGTACTCGCCGTAGGCCTCGTCCACCACCACCAGCGCGCGGCCGGCGAGGCGGCGCGCCAGGGCCAGCAGCTCGGCCGACGGCACGGCCTGGCCCGTGGGATTGGCCGGCGAGCAGACGAAGACCAGCTTGGCGCCGCTGTTCACGGCGGCGCTGGCCATCGCCTCGAGGTCGCATTCGAAGCCGCCGGCACCGTCGCGCAGCGGCACTTCCACCAGCGGCGCACCCTGCAGGCGGGCGCTGACGGCGTACATGCCGAACACCGGCGGCGCCACGACCACGGCGTCCTGGCCCGGGCGGCACAGCGCGCGCACCAGCAGGTCGATGGCCTCGTCGCTGCCGCGGCCCACCAGCACTTCCTCGGGACGCACGCCGTAGAGCGTGGCCAGGCGCTGGCGCAGCGCAGCCGGCTGCGGATCCGGGTAGCGGTTCGCCCCGAGGCCGGCGTCGGCCGGGTTGCGCCAGGCGCTTTCGTTGGCGTTGAGCCAGATCGAACCCGTGACACCCGCACGCCGTGCCGAGCTGTAACCCGCGAATCCGCGCAGGTCCGGCCGCACCAACTCCATCAGCGGACTTTCGCTCGAGACATTCATGCCGCGTCCTCCAAACGCCGCAGCACCGACTGCGCGTGCGCCTCCAGCCCTTCCGCGCGGGCCAATTCGACGGCGCACGGACCAATCGCGGCCAGGCCTTCGCGGCTCACCTGCTGGAAGCTGATGGCCTTCTGGAAGCTGGCCACGCTCACCCCGCTCCAGGCGCGGGCGGCGCCATTGGTGGGCAGCACGTGGTTGGTGCCCGAGCAGTAGTCGCCCAGGCCCTCGGGCGCGAAATCGCCGAGGAACACCGAGCCGGCGCTGGTGACGGCATCGAGCCAGGCGCGCGGCTCGCGCAGGGCCAGGATCAGGTGCTCGGGCGCGTACGCGTTGCTCAGCGCGAAGGCCTCGGCCAGCGTGTCCACCTTCACCAGGCGGGCGTGCGCCAGCGCCTGGCGGGCGATGTCGGCGCGCGGCAGCCCGGCGAGCTGGCGCTCGACCTCGACGCGCACGGCCTCTATGAGTTCGGCCGAATCGGTGGCCAGCACCACCTGCGAATCCGGGCCGTGCTCGGCCTGCGACAGCAGGTCGGCGGCCACGTGCACCGGCGGCGCGCCGGCATCGGCGATCACCAGCACTTCCGAGGGGCCGGCCGGCATGTCGATGGCCGGGCCGCCGGCCATCATCGCGGCCAGCTGCTTGGCGGCCGTGACGTAGCGATTGCCCGGGCCGAAGAGCTTGTCGCAGCGCGGCACGCTGTCGGTGCCCAGCGCCATCGCGGCGATGGCCTGGGCGCCGCCAAGCTTGAACACGCGGCGGATGCCGCACAGCGCCGCGGCCACCAGCACCGCCGGGTCGGCGCGGCCATCGGCGCGCGGCGGCGTGCACAGCACCACGTCGGCGCAGCCGGCCACTTCGGCCGGCACGCCCAGCATCAGCGCGGTGGACGGCAGCGGCGCGCTGCCGGCCGGCACGTACAGGCCCACGCGCGCGATCGGCCGCAGGATGCGACCGCAGCTCACGCCCGGGGCGGTCTCCAGCTCGAAGCCCTGGCCGGCGCCGGCGCGGTGCCAGGCCAGCAGTCGCCCGCGGGCTTCCACCATCGCCGCGCGCAGGGCGGGCGTGACGGCCGCCTCGGCCTCGGCGAACTCTTCCGCGGTGACTTCGAAACGGCCCAGCTCGACGCCGTCGAAGCGGCGCGTGAGCGCACGCAGGGCGACGTCGCCGTCGGCCCGCACCTGCTCGAACACCCGCTTCACCGCCGCCTCGATGGCGGCCTGGTCGCCGCCCCCGGGGCGGGCCAGGGCGGCGGCGCGGGCGCCGGCGTCCAGTGACTTCCAGTCGATGGTCTTCATGCCAGCATCTGCTCCACCGGCAGCACCAGCAGGCCCGTGGCCCCGGCGCGCTTCATGTCCTCCAGCCGCTGCCAGGTCATCGCGCTGCGGCACAGGGCCTGCAGGGCGACCTGGTCGCGCTGGCCCTCGATGGCCATCACGGTCGGCGGTTCGGCGTCGGGCAGCAGCTTGAGCAGGCCCGGCACCGCGTCGCGCGGGGCCTGGAACAACACCAGTTTGCTCGCACGCACGCTCAGCACCGCGTCAAGGCGACGCAGCAGCATGGCGGCCAGCTCCGCGCGGGCGTCGCCGAAGGGCGCGGCGGGCGCCACCAGCACGGCCTGGCTTTCGAACACGACGGCGGTTTCCTTGAGCTGGTTGGCCATCAGCGTGGCGCCGGTGGAGACCAGGTCGCAGATGGCCTCGGCCTTGCCCAGGCGCGGCGCGATTTCCACCGAACCCGACAGCACCACCGGCTCGGCCGCCACGCCCTGATTGCGGAGCCAGCGCGCCAGCAGCTGCGGATAGCTGGTGGCGATGCGCAGGCCGGCCAGGCGCGACGGACCGGGCCACTCCCACTCGTTGGGCACGGCCACCGACAGCCGGCAGCGGCCGAAGCCGAGGTCGCGGATGGCGCGGTAGGCCTCGGGCTTGCCCTCGGCGGCGCGCTCGAGCGCCTGCTCCTCCAGCACGTTCTGGCCGACGACGCCCAGGTCGCAGGTGCCCTCGGCGATCAGGCCGGGGATGTCGTCGTCGCGCACCAGCAGCAGGTCGATGGGCAGCGACTCGCCGTAGCAGAACAGGCGGTCGCGGCTCTCGCGGAAGGCCAGCCCGGCGCGCGCGAGCAGGTCGCGGGCGGGATCGGACAGGCGTCCGGACTTCTGGATGGCAATGCGCAGGCGGTCGTGCGTCCTCATGACGCCCTCCGGTAAAGGAAAAGGTGGATTCAGTGCGCCGCTTCGGGCGACGCGGTATGGCCGGCGCGTTCGGCGGCAAGCCGATAGCCGCCGGCACCGCGCTCGAGGCAACGGGCGACGCGGCCGATGGTGGTGACGCTGACGCCGGTGCGGTCATGGATCTCGCGGTAGGGCACGCCCGCCTGCAACAGCGGGATCACCCGCCAGCGGTCGCACAGGGCCTCGAGTTCGGCCGGGGTGCACAGGTCGTCCAGGAAGGCCCGCAGCTCGGCCGGCGCGCGCAGGCCCAGCATGGCCTCGACGAGGGCGTCGAGATCGGACTGGTCGGGGCGGGTGGCAGGGTCGCGGCGCTTCATGGCGTAAGAATGTAATAACGCGCTATTACATTGTCAAGCAAACCCAGCATCCCATCCGGCTGGTCAATGCCCCGGACGCGGTCTAGAGTGGCGACGGACGAGGGGAAACCGGCCACTGATGCGCATTTTCGCGACACTTCTGGCACTGCTGCTGGCCCTGTGCGCCCCGGGGACCCGGGCCCAGCCGGCTCTGCTCGACGAAGGGACGGAGGCGCTCCGGCTGGCGCCCCACCTGCGCTTCGCCGTGGACCCCGAGGGCCGGGCCGACGCCACCACCATGCTGGCCCGGGCCGGCCGCGGTGAGTTCGCCCCCCTGCCCGACGGCAACACCACCCTGGGCTTCACCGAGGGCGCCTACTGGTTCCACGCCGAGCTGTTCAACGTCCGCGCCGGCCTGCAGCGCTGGCTGCTGGTGCTGCACTACCCCCTGCTCGACAACGTGGACATCTACCTGCGCTACCCCGACGGCCGGGTCGAGCACTTCGCCTCGGGCGACAGCCTGCCCTTCTCGGCGCGCTCGATCCGCTACCGCCACCCGAACTTCTGGGTCGACCTGCCCACCCGCACGCGCGTGGAGCTGCTGGTGCGCGTGTCGAGCCGCAGTTCGCTGCAGGTGCCGCTGGCGCTGTACACGCCCACCGCCTTCGCCGAACTCGAGCGCGATTCGCAGCTAGGCATCGGCCTGTTCTACGGCATCCTGCTGGCGCTGTTTTGCTACAACCTGGTGCTGTGGCTGAGCCTGCGCGACGCCAGCCACTTCTGGTACATGCTGCACGTGAGTGCCTTCGGCCTGGTGATGCTCTGCCTCAACGGCCTGGCCTTCGAATACTTCTGGCCCAATTCACCCTGGCTGGCCAACCACGCCATCCCCATTTCGATGGCGCTCTCGCAGGTGGCCATGCACCAGTTCTGCCGCGTGTTCCTGGAGCTGCCCGAGCGCCAGCCGCGGGCCAACCTGGTCTCGCTGCTGATCATCGGCTTCTACGTGCTGATGGGCCTGGCCTCGCTGTTCCTGGAATACCGCACCGTGGTCAAGCCGCTGACGCTGGCGGTGTTCCCGGGCGCGTTGTTCATCGTGGTCATCACCATCAACGCCATCCGCGGCGGCTACGCGCCGGCAAAGGTGTTCCTGGCGGCCTGGGGCTTCCTGCTGCTGGGCACGGCGCTGTACGCCTCGGTGAGCTTCGGCCTGCTGCAAAAGGGCTTCCTGACCGAGTACGGCATCCAGATCGGTTCGGCGCTGGAGATGATCCTGCTCTCCTTCGCCCTCGCCTACCGCTACGCCCGCCTGCGCGGCGAGAACGAGCGGCTGGTGCGCGAGCACAACGAGCAGCTCGAGCGGCACGTGGCCCGGCGCACCTCCGAGCTGAGCACGGCGCTCGAACAACTGGCCGAAGCCAACCAGCGCCTGCGCGAGTCCAATCGCCGCGACGCGCTGACCGGCCTGTTCAACCGCCGCCACTTCCGCGACGTGTTCGAGCACCAGATGCACCATGCCGCCGAGCACCGGCAGCCGCTGGGGGTGCTGCTGATCGACCTCGACCACTTCAAGAACGTCAACGACACCCACGGCCACCTGGCCGGCGACGAGTGCCTGCGCTGGCTGGGCCGCTGCCTCACCGACAGCCTGTCGGCGCACGGCGCGCTGCTGGCGCGCTTCGGCGGCGAGGAGTTCGTGGCCGTGGTGCCCGACGTCGAGGGCGAGCGCCTGCTGCACCTGGCCGAGCTGGTGCGCGTACGCATCTGCAGCGAGCCGGTGCGCTACGCCGGCAACAAGATCGGCATCAGCGCCAGCATCGGCGCCTTCGTGCTGCGCCCGGGCAGCGGCGTCGGCGTGGACGAGGCCCTGCACCGCGCCGACGACGCGCTCTACGCGGCCAAGGACGGCGGCCGCAACCGCGTGCACGCCGACGCCGACCTCACCGGCTGAGCGCCCGCTACAAGACCTGGCGGGCGGCCGAAAGCAGGCGACCGGAGTGAACGAGGGCCACCGCGGTGGCGATGTCGCCGTCCATCGCGCGGTCGCGGGCCATGAACGGGATCGCCTCGCGCAGCGCCGACCAGGCCGCGCGCACGGCCACGCCCGGCTCGAACTCGGGCGCGGCGGCCAGCTCCTGGCGCAGGCCTTCGACTTCGGCGAGGAAGTGCTGGCGGTCGGGATGGCCCGGCAGCGGCCCGCCCTGCACCTTCGCGGCCAGGGCTTCGGCATCGGCGGTGCGGGCCAGTTCGCGCGCGGCGTTGATCATGTCGCGGCGATAGTCCAGGGCCTGCGCGGCGGTGTAGAGCTCCAGCGCCAGCACATGGCCCAGGTCCTCCACCATTTCCAGCACGTGCCGGCCTTCGTTGGCGCCCATCGACACATGGTCCTCGGCGTTGGCCGAGGTGGGGATGGAATACACGCTGGCCGGATGGGCGCGGCTGGCCAGGTCGTTCACCAGCGCGGCGGCGGTGTACTGCACGATCATGAAGCCGCTTTCGGTGCCGTCCTCGTTGCCGATCAGGAAGGCCGGCAGGCCGTCGTTGGTGGCCGGGTCGACGAGCTTGTTGAGGCGGCGCTCCGAAATCGAAGCCAGCACCGGGATGGCGGCCTTGAGGTAGCTCATCGCCAGCGCCAGCGGCATGCCGTGGAAGTGGCCGGCCGAGACGACCTGGTCTTCGATTTCAACCTTTCCGGCGCGCCGCTCCCGGCCATCCATGGCCTCCGCGGCATTCGGACTCCTGTCCATCAAGTCGGGGAACAAGAGCGGGTTGTCGGTGACCGCGTTGAGTTCGATGTCCACCACCCGCTTGGCCTGCTCGAGCGCGTCGCGCACGGCGCCGTGCACCTGCGGGATGCAGCGCAGCGAGTAGCTGTCCTGCGGCTGGTGCTTCTTGCCGCCGCGGAAGGGCCGGAAGCGCTGGTAGAAGCGCTCGCGGCCGTGGCGCTGCGAGAGCGGCACCCAGTCCCAGCCGATGTCGAAGGCCAGGGCCTGCTGCGCCGGCGTGGCCCAGCTTTCCGGCAGCCACTGACGGAAGCGCGGCACCAGGTGGTAGGCAATGTCCGAGAGCGTGGAGCCCGTGAGCAGCTTGCGCAGGCGCGCCGCCACGTGCACCTGGCCCGGGTGCGGGCGCAGCGCGTGCACGTGCGGGTCGAAGGCGCGCAGGCGGCCGGCGAAGGCGTCGAGCGTCATCGCGGCGGCGAGGTCGGCGGTGTCGAGCAGGTCTTCGAGCTTCTCGATCGCCAGCACGGCCGTGGCCAGCATCTGCGCCGTGCCGTTGTTGAGCGCCAGGCCTTCCTTGTGCGACAGCGACACTGGCTGCAGGCCGGCGCGGGCCAGGGCCTCGGCGCCGGGCAGGCGCTGGCCGTCGTAGAACGCTTCGCCGCCGCCCAGCAGCACGATGGCCAGGTGCGAGAGCGGCGCGAGGTCGCCGCTGGCGCCCACGCTGCCCTTGCGCGGCACCACCGGCACGATGCCGGCGTTGAGCATCGCCGCCAGCGCCTGCAGCACCTGCGGGCGGATGCCCGAGTGGCCCATCATCAGCGTATTGATGCGGATGGCCAGCATGGCGCGCACCACGTCGGCCGGGAACGGCTCGCCCACGCACACCGCGTGGGTGACGATGAGGTTGCGCTGCAGCTCCTCGAGCACGCTCTCGCCCGTGTCGGCGGCGCCGGGCAGGCCCTCGCGCACGCGGCGCGAGCCGAGCAGCTTGTCGGCGTTCGAGCCAAAGCCGGTGGAGACGCCGTAGATCGGCTCCTGCTTCCTGACCTGCTCGGCCAGGAAATCGGCGGCGCGCTGCACGGCCTGCAGGCGCGCCTCGTCGAGCCGGACCGGCGCGCCGTGGGCGATCTCGGCCACCTGGGCGCGGTTGAGGCTGCGGCCATCGAGGGTGATGGGCTTCATGTCAGTGATTTCCCATCGCGCGTTGCTGTTCGAGTTCGACCCGCAGGGTGGCGGCCAGGTCGGCGCGCGGCACCTCGAACTGCTCCTTGGCGCGCAGGTCCTTGACCGTGACCAAGCCGCGCGCGGCTTCGTCCTCGCCATAGAGTGCGACGAAGCGGATGCCGGCCTTGTCGGCGTACTGGAACTGCTTGGCCAGCTTCCTGGCTTCCATCTGCACTTCCGTATTGATGCCGGCGGCGCGCAGCTGGCGGGCGATGTCGAGCGAGTCGCCCAGCCGGGCCTCGTCCATCAGGCCCACCATCACTTCGACCGAACTCTCGGCGGTGTCGATGATGCCGGCCTCGCGCAGCTGCCAGAACAGGCGCGTGGCGCCGATGGAGATGCCCACGCCCGGCAGGCGCGACTTGGTGTAGTGGCTGGCGAGGTCTTCGTAACGGCCGCCCGAACAAACCGAGCCGATCTGCGGGTGGTCGTCGAGCGTGGTCTCGTAGACGGTGCCGGTGTAGTAATCCAGGCCACGGGCGATGGAGAAGTTCACCGCGTAGTCGGATTCGGGCAGGCCCTGGGCCTTGAGCAGCCCGATCACCTCGCGCAGCTCGGCCACGCCCTGCTCCAGGGTCGGGTTGCTGCCGCCGAGCGCGTCCAGGCGTGCCAACGCGTCGGCATGCGAGGTCGACCGCACCTGCACGAAAGCCATGATCTGGTCGGCCACGTCGTCGATCAGGCCGAAGTCGGGCCCGGTGAGCGTGGCCCGCACGGCCTCGGCGCCGCGCTTGTCGAGTTTGTCGATCTCGCGCAGCACCAGCGCCTGGCGCTCGCCGTCGGCGATGCCCAGGCCCTCGAAGAAGCCGCGCAGCAGCTTGCGGTTGTTGAGCTGGATGGTGAACGCGCCCACGCCCAGTTCGGAGAACACGGCGTGGATGACCGCCGGCATCTCGGCGTCGTGGCGCACGCCCAGGGCGTCCTTGCCGATGACGTCGATGTCGCACTGGTAGAACTCGCGGAAGCGGCCGCGCTGGGCGCGCTCGCCGCGGTAGACGCGCTGGATCTGGTAGCGGCGGAACGGGAACGCCAGGTCGTGCTCGTGCTGGGCGACGTAGCGCGCCAGCGGCACGGTCAGGTCGAAGCGCAGCGCCAGTTCGGGCTGGCCACCGCCGGCTTCGGCGGCGTTGCTCAGCGCGCCGGTGGACTGCACGAAATAGACCTGGCGCTCGGTCTCGCCGCCGGTCTTGGTCAGCAGCACGTCGGACAGCTCGAACACCGGCGTTTCCACCGGCAGGAAGCCGAACCGCTCGTAGTTGCGGCGGATGGTGTCCAGCATGCGCTGGAAGGCGATCTGGTCACGGGGCAGCAGCTCCATGACCCCGGGCGTGGTGCGGGGCTTGATCAAGGCGGGCACTCCAGTGCGAACCCCCGCATTCTAGCGGCAGCGGCCACCCGGGCGCGCCGCCGCCGCGCGGGCGAAGCCACCCGGGCTTGCCGAAACCCGGCCGAGCCCCTAGAATTGCCGGCTCGATCCCTCGGGGTGTAGCTCAGCCTGGTAGAGCGCTACGTTCGGGACGTAGAAGTCGCAGGTTCAAATCCTGTCTCCCCGACCAGATCCAAACAAACGCCGCCCTCCCGGGCGGCGTTCTGTTTAGGGCCCTTGCCACGCCCGCGGTTGGTTACACTCGGCCCAACGTGGCGCTTGGGGAAGCGGATGGGCTGGATCCTGGGGATCGTGGGTGCCCTGCTGGGCGCATTGTTCGGCCTGGCCGTGATGGACGTGGATCGGGAGCTGTTCGGCTTCGTCGCCGGCGGTGGCATCGGCCTGCTGCTGGGCTGGCTGCTGGCGCTGCAGGTGCAGGTGACCCGGCTGGGCGGCGAGCTCGCCGACCTGAGGCGTACCGGCGCGCGACCTGCCCCCGTCCCGGTCGCTCCGGCCCCGGCGCAAACGCAGCCGGCCCCGCGTGCCGAAGCGGCACCGCCGGCGTCCGTGTCCGCCACGCCCGCGCCCGATCAGCCCGGCGTGCCGTCCGCCGCCGCACCCAGGGCCCCGGAACCGCCCCCGATCCCGGCAGCGGCCCCCATGCCCCGCCCGGCGCCCGCCGCGCCGCACGCTCCGGCCGGGCCCGACCCGCTGGCCAAACTCGCCCGCGTCCTGCGCAGCTGGTTCTTCGAAGGCAACGTGCCGGTGAAGCTGGGCGTGCTGGTGCTGCTGTTCGGCGTGGCCGCGGCCATCAAGTACGCCGCCGACGCCGGCTGGCTGACGATGCCGATCGAGCTGCGCCTGGCCGGCATCGCCGCCGGCGCCATCGCCGGCCTGGTCTGGGGCCTGCGCAGCGCCACCGAGCGGCCGGCCTTCGGCCTGAGCATCCAGGGCGGCGCCATCGGCATCCTGCTGCTGGTGGTGTTCGCCGCCTTCCGCAACTACCAGGTGCTGGCCGCCCTGCCCGCCTTCGTCCTCGTGCTGGTGCTGGTGGCCGGCGCCAGCGTGCTGGCGGTGAAGCAGAACGCGCCGGCGCTGGCGGTGCTGGGCTTCATCGGCGGCTACCTCGCGCCGGTGCTGCTCTCGACCGGCAGCGGCAACCACGTGGCGCTGTTCTCGTATTACGCCGTGCTCAACGCCGCGGTGTTCGCCATCGCCTGGCAGCGGCCGTGGCGGGCGCTGAACCTGGTGGGTTTCGTCTTCACCTTCGCCATCGGCGGGTTCTGGGGCGCGAAGTACTACCAGCCGGAAAAGTTCGCCACGGTCGAGCCCTTCCTGGTGCTCTTCTTCCTGTTCTACGTGGCCATCCCGGTGCTCTATGCGCTGGCCGGCCGGCAGAGGAACGGCAAGGTGGACGGCACCCTGCTGTTCGGCACCCCGCTGCTGGCCTTCCCGATGCAGGTGGGCCTGCTGGGCGACGACCGCATGGGCCTGGCCTACAGCGCACTGTTCGTGGCGGCCATCTACACCGGGCTGGGGCTGTGGGCGCGGCGCAACGAGCGCCTGCGCGACCTGGCGCAGAGCGCCGCCGGCATGGGCCTGGTGTTCGCCACGCTGGCCATCCCGCTGGCGCTGACCGCACGCTGGACCTCGGCCGCCTGGGCGCTGCAGGGCGCCGGCATGGTCTGGCTGGGCCTGCGCCAGGAACGCCGCCTGGTGCGCTGGAGCGGCCTGGTGCTGCTGGTGCTGGCGGGCCTGGCCTGGATGGTGAGCCTCTTCGACCACGACCCCGGTTATGCCGACCGCTTCGTGCTCAATGCCCACGTGCTCAACCTCGGCCTGCTCGCCCTGGCCTGGCTGGCGGCAAGCTGGCTTTACCAGCGCGCCGGCAAGGCCCTGGCCCTGCAGGTCATCCTGCTGCTCGTGGGCCTGGCCTGGTGGAGCGTGCTGGGCATGCGCGAGATCGAGGTCAACCTCGACCCGCGTTTCGACGCGCTGTACTACGGCGGCTTCGCGCTGCTGACCGCGGCGCTGGCGGCGCTGCTGCGCCGGCCGCTGGCCTGGCCGCGGCTGTCTTGGCCGCTGGTGGCCTCGGTGGTGCTGATGCTGCCGCTGTCGCTCGAATCGCAGGACCATTACCAGCGGACGCTGTTCGACTGGCCGCTGCTGCTGTGGTGGCCGTTGCTGGCCGCCGCGCTGGTGACGCTGCGGGCGCTGCGCGAGCCGCGCTCGACCGGCCTGCCCTTCGCCCACATCGCCTGGTTGATGTCGGTGGCGGCGGCGCTGGGCATCACCCTGCTGCGCGTGGCCAACGACCGGATGCAGCTGGAGGACGGCTGGCTGTTGCCGGCGCTGTTGCTGCCCCTGGCCGCGCTGTTGTGGCTGGCCGCCACGAAGCCGGCGCTGGCCGGCTGGCCGGTGGCCGACCAGTTCCCGCGCTGGCGCAAGGTCTGGCTGGCCATCGCCGGTGCCGGCCTGGGCCTGGGCTGGCTGGTCGGGCACTTCCTGCCCGGCGACAGCGCGCCGCTGCCCTGGCTGCCGCTGCTCAACCCGCTCGAGCTGTCGCTGCTGCTGGGCCTGCTGGCCGGCGCGGCCTGGCTGCGCGGCCACGAGGATCCGCATCGCCTCGGTGGCCTGGCCTGGGCCGGCGCCGCGCTGTTCATGCTGACCATGAGCGTGCTGCGCGCCTGCCACCAGCTGGCCGACCTGCCCTGGAACGCGCGCCTGCTGATGGAAACCACGCCCCAGGCCAGCCTCACCGTGGCCTGGTGCCTGGCCGGCGTCACCGCCTGGGTGCTGGGCTCGCGGCGCAGGGACCGGCCGCTGTGGTGGCTGGGCGCGGCGCTGCTGGGCGTGGTGATGCTCAAGCTGATCGCCGTGGACCGGCAGTTCGTCGGCGACATCGCCGGCATCGTGTCCTTCCTGGTGGTGGGCGGCCTGCTGGTGCTGGTCGGCCGCATCGCCCCCACCCCGCCCCGTTCGGAGTAAGCGCATGCGAACTGTCTTGATGCTGGGACTGCTGGCCACCGGGCTCGCGCACGCGAGCGCGACGCCGCAGGACTACGCCGTGCAGTGGCCGGTGCAGGCCGAAGGCGACGCCGCGGCGTACGTGCTCGAGCTCGATGCCTCCGTGCTGCAGCACGTCACACGCGCCGACCTGCGCGACCTGGCCGTCTTCAACGCCGACGGCGAGCCCGTGCCCTTCGCACCCTGGCCGCCGGAAGGCACCGACGACGAGCTGCTCGAGCCGGTGCCGTGGCTGCGCGTGCCACTGCCCCAGGCGGGCCAGCCGGAAAGCCTGGCGCTGCGTCTTGAGCGCGATGCCGATGGCCGCCTGCGCGGCCTGGACCTGCGCACGAACGACACGGCGCCGCCGCCGGCCGAACGCCATGACCTGCTCGTCGATCGCGGCGAAGAGCCGCCGACCATCTCGGCGCTGCACGTGACCCTGGCCGACGATGCCGCGCTGCCGGTGAACCTGCGCGTGCGCGTGTCCTCGTCCGGGGACCTGGTGGACTGGCGCCCCCTGGTGTCCGGCCAGCCGCTGGTGGCCCTGGACGACAACGGCCTGCGCATCGAGCGCCTGAAGCTCGAGCTGGGGCGCACCGATGCCCGTTACCTGCGCCTTTCGATCGAGAACGAGGGCAACTGGCCGGCGCTGGCCGGCCTGCAGACCGGCCGCCATCTGCGCAGCGGCGATGAGCGCCCCTGGCAGCTGGTGTCCCTGGCCGGCGTGGCCGTGGCCGGGCAGCCGGGCATGTTCGACTACACCAGCCCCGGGCCGATGGCCATCGAGCGCGTGGATGTCGAACTGCCGACCAACAATGCCGTGGCCGCCGTGCAGGTGACGGCCCGCGACCATGCCGAGGACTGGTGGCGCCCCGTCACCGGCTTCATCGCCTTCCGCCTGGGGAGCAACGGCGACGAAGTGCGCCACGTCGAGCCGGCCGTAAACCTGCATCGCGAGCGCCAGTGGCGCGTCAGCACCCAGCCTGCGCTCACGCGCCCGCCGGAACTGCGCCTGCGCTACCGCCCGGAGCGCTTCGTGCTGCTCGCCCAGGGCCCGCGCCCCTACGTGCTGGTGGCCGGCAGCGTGCGCGCCCAGCGCGAGGACTATCCGGTGAAGGCCGCGCTCGCGGCATCGAGTTCGGAGCCTGCGGTGGCGACGCTGGGCGCGATGAGCGACGCGGGCGGCGCGGCGGCACTGGCGCCGAAGCGCGGCGAGGACTGGCAGCGATGGTTGCTGTGGGCGATCCTGGCAGTCGGAGCCGCCCTCGTCCTGGTCGTTGCGCTGAAGGTCCTGCGGCAGCCGAATCAATCGTCCCCATGAAGCGGGACTACAAGGCAATCGGAGACTGGTGCGTGGACGCGCACTACGTGACAGCCACGGAGCTGCCCGAAAGCGTCGCCTGCCTCCAGCTCGAGACCATCCGAAAGCACTCTGGACGGCCGACGATAGTGGAAGTCGCCAGGGATCTGGCCGAAGGCCTGGACTGGCTTCCCGCCGAGAGACGGCTTGCCGCACAGCAGATGTTGCAGGAGCGGCATGGCTTTGGGTTCGATATGTTCCGTGACCGTGAGCGGCTTCGAATCACCAAACTCCTCGGCCGCGGAAGAATCAGAACCGAAGCCGAATATCGGACCGTGCTGGATGCACTCTCGGACACCACGATTGATCCCTCTACGGCCCGGGCGCTGCGCGACTTGCTTGCCTTACATGAAGCCGGGCGATAGTCACACCCAGCAGCAGGCAAACTGCCGACTTGACCCTGACCAAGTGATACTTTAGTGTCACTCCATGCGAACCGAACTCGTCACCACCCTCAAGCGCCAGGCGACCGACCTGCTGGCTGACGTCGAGCGGGACAAGCAGCCCATCCTGATCACCCAACACGGCCTGCCGAGCGCCTACCTGGTCGATGTCGAGACCTACCAGCTGCAGCAGGAACGCATGGCCATCCTCGAAGGCATCGCCCGGGGCGAGATGGCAATCGCGGAGGGCCGTACCCTGACCCAGGCCCAGGCCGAGAAGCGCCTGGCCAAGTGGCTCAAGTAATCTGGACCGAGCCGGCCATCGCCGACCTCGAGGCCATCGCCGAATACATCGCCATCCAGGATCCGGAAGCGGCCAAAGCCGTGGTGCGGCGAATAGTTGCCCATGTGAAGCAACTGGCCGACCATCCGAAATCCGGGCCCCGCCCCAAGGAACTAGGGACCAAGTCGCGCTACCGACAGATCGTCGAACCGCCATGCAGGGTCTTCTATCGGCACGACGGCGATCAGGTCCACGTCGTGCACGTGATGCGCACTGAGCGATTGTTGCGACGCAGCCAGCTTAGGCGTTCTGTACCGAAAGCTTGAGCTCGGACAGCCGGCCAGCGAGCACATCCAGGCCCAAGGCCGCGGCCCCGCCCGGCGACACGCGCGCATCGAGGCTCGCCTGCGGATCCGCGCCGTGCGAGGGCAACGGCTCGGCGGCAGCGAGCTTGTAGGCCTCGCGGAACGGCAGGCCGGCGACCGCGAGTTCGACCGCCTTGTCGGTGGCGTACATGCCCTCGTCGAAGGCCTGGGCCAGGCGTTCGGGCTTCCACTGCAGGCCACGCAGGAGGTTGGGCAGCAGGGCCAGCGCGCCCAGGCCGCGGCCGAAGGCGTGCACCAGCGCGCCCTTGGTGAACTGCAGGTCGCGGTGGTAGCCGCTGGGCAGCGACAGCAGTTGCTCGAGTTCGGTGCGGGCGGCGGCAATGCTTGCGTAGGTGGCGCGCATCAGCTCGACGAGGTCGGGATTGCGCTTGTTGGGCATGATCGAGCTGCCCGTCGTGTACTGCGCCGGCAGGCTGACGAAGCCGAACTCGGCCGTGGTGAACAGGCTCAGGTCCCAGGCCAGGCGACGCAGGTCGAGCGCGGCGGCGGCCAGCGCATCGACCGCGGCGAGCTCGTACTTGCCGCGGCTGAGCTGGGCGTAGATCGGACTGACCTGCATGCGCGCGAAACCCAGCTGCTGCGCGCTGAACTCGCGGTCGAGCGGCAGGTTCACGCCGTAGCCGGCGGCGGTGCCGAGCGGATTGGCGTCGATCCACTCGCCCGCCTGGCGCGCGCGCACGGCGTTGTCGATGAAGGCCTCGGCGAAGCCCGCCCACCACATCGCGGTGGAGGAGACCACGGCGCGCTGCAGGTGCGTGTAGCCCGGCATCGGAATCGCTTCAGCCTGGGCGCGTTGCAGGCACACCTCGGCCACCTCCCGGCACAGCGCGTGCACCTCGCCGAGCTTTCGCTTTAGCCACAGCCGCGTGGCCACCAGGATCTGGTCGTTGCGGCTGCGGCCGGTGTGGATCTTGCGGCCCACGTCGCCCAGGCGTTCGACCAGGCGCGATTCGATGGCCGAGTGGCAGTCTTCGTAGCGCTCGTCGAGCACGAAGGCGCCGCTCCTGAGGTCCTCGGACAGCGCCACCAGCTCGCGGCACATGGCCTCGGCCTCGTCGCCGCTGAGGATGCCGATGCGCGCCAGCCCGCGGGCATGCGCGGCCGAGGCGGTGATGTCGTCCTGGATGAACTCGCGGTCGAGCAGCACGTCGTCGCCGGCCAGGAAGGCCTGGATGCGCGGGTCCACTTCCACGCCGGGTTTCTGCCAAAGCAGCTCGCTCATGTCGGGATTCCCATCGTCTCGGGCAGGCCGAAGGCCAGGTTGAGGTTCTGCAGCGCCTGGGTCGCGGCGCCCTTGAGCAGGTTGTCGAGCGTGGACACCACCACCAGGCGGCAACCGTCCTCCGACAGGGTGAAGCCACCGACCTCGGCGCCGTGGCGGCCGGCGATGTGGCTGACCCAGGGCGCTTCGTCGCGCACCGACACCAGCGCCTCGCCGGCGTAGGCGGCGCGATAGCGCGCCAGCACCTCGTCGCGCGTAGCCGGCGCGGCCAGGTGCAGGTTCGCCGTCAGCGTGATGCCGCGGAAATGCGGCGCCACGTGCGGCATGAACTCCACGGGATGGCCCAGCTGGCGGCTGACCTCGCGCTCGTGGATGTGGCCCACCAGCGAGTACGGCATCAGGTTGTCGCGCAGCTTGTCGGGGTCGTTCTTGTCCGAGGGGCTGGTGCCGGCGCCGCTGTAGCCCGACACGCCGAAGCACTGCGCCGGCCCGGCCAGCAGCCCACCCATCGGCGCCACCGCCAGCTGCATGGCCGTGGCGTAGCAGCCGGGGTTGCTGATGCGGCGGGCGCCGGCCGCGCGGGCCCGGGTGAGCTCGGGCAGGCCGTAGTGCCAGGCGTCGTCGAAGCGGTAGTCGGCCGAGAGGTCGACCACCACCGGGTCGGCCGCGGCCCAGTCGAGCGCGGCGCAGAAGCCCGCGGCCATGCCGTTGGGCAGGGCCAGCACCAGCGCATCCACGCCCTGCGCCGCGACGGCCTCGGGGCCGAGGTTGGTGTAGCGCAGGTCGCCCGCGTAGGCGGGTTCGTGGTCGGCCAGGCGCTGGCCATCGCGCTCGCGCGAGGACACGAAGGCCAGCTCGAAGCGCGGATGCGCCGCCACCAGCCTGATCAGCTCGGCGCCCACGTAGCCGCGCGCACCGACCAGGCCCAGGGAGATGCGCTCAGCCATGCCGGCCTCCGTGCTCGAGCAGGAAATCGAGGTTGCGGCGCACCACCGGCCATTCGGTGTCGAGGATCGAGTACACCGCGGTGTCGCGCAGGTGGCCGTCGGGCATGCGCATCTGCCGGCGCAGGATGCCGTCGAAGTGCGCGCCCAGGCGCTCGATGGCGGCACGCGAGCGGTGGTTCATGGCGTGCGTACGCAGCTCGACCACGCTGCAGCCCATGGCGTCGAAGGCGTGGCCCAGCAGCAGGCGCTTGGCCTCGGTGTTGAGCGCGGTGCGCTGCACGCGGGCCGAATACCAGGTGAAGCCGATCTCGAGGCTGGGCACCACCGGGTCCATGCGGAAGAAGCGCGTGCTGCCCACCGGCTCGCCGTTGGCATCGCGCACCAGGAAGGGCATGGCCGTACCGGCCTCGCGGTCGGCCATGGCGCGGGCCAGGTAGGCACGGACCGTCTCGGGGCCGGGCACCTGCGTGTACCACAGGTTCCACAGTTCGCCGTCCGCGGCCGCGGCCAGCAGGTCCTCGCCGTGGTGCGGCTGCAGCGGTTCGAGGCTGACGTGCGCGCCCTCGAGGATCGGCGGGATGGTCCAGTGCAGGCTCTGCATGTTCAGCCCTTGAGCGTGGCGGGTCGGGCCAGGCAGTGGTCGACGGCGAAGCGGATCTGCTCCCAGCCCTCGAGACCGTACCAGAACACGTTCCACTTCTCGCCCTTGAGGCAGCCATCGGCTTCGTCGAAGTAGAAGTCATTCACCGGGTTGCCGCTGCGGGCGCGCCAGAACAGCTGCGGCGTGTCGGCGCGCATCACCTGCCAGGCGGCGCGGCCCAGGCCTTCGCCCTGCGCGTCGTCGCTGACCGCGAACTTGTCCAGGTGGGCGATGCCGTTTTCCTCGGTGATCAGCAGCGCGGCGCGGTAGTGCTCGCTGACATAGGCCTTGAGCAGCTTGGTGCGCTCGAAGTAGTCCGGCGCCAGCTTGCGCCCGAAGCCGCTTTCGACCAGCGTCTTGAGGCGCTTGAGGTCGAGCTTCTTCCAGCTGGTGACCTTGCGCACCTGCTCGCCGCGGCGCACCAGCGTGCCCGAGCCGCGGTGGGTGAACAGCTCCTTGGCCAGCTGGTCTGGGCGGGTGATGGACACCGAACTCGAGGGCGGCAGCTGCATCAGCAGGTCGTGGATCTGCTGGATCTTCACCTTCATGCCCGAGTGCAGCCAGGGCTGGGCCATCAGCTCGGCGTACTCGGTGCTCAGGTTGATCGAATCGATCACCTGCCCGTCCCCGTCGAGCAGGCCGCCGGTGCCGGTGAGGAAGATGATCTTGTAGGGCTGCAGCGTCTTGACCAGCTCGTTGGCGGCCCAGTCGGCGTTGACGTTGAGGATCTGGCCGCTGGTGGTCTCGCCCAGCGAGGCGATCACCGGGATCGAGCCGACCTTGATGGCCGCGCCGATGCCGGCCACGTCCACGCGCTGCACCTGGCCGACCAGGCCGTACTTGCGCTTGCCGAGGTAGTCGCACTCGAACACGCCGGCGGTGATGGAGGTGGCGCGCACGCCCTGGGCCTGCAGGGCCTCGACCAGGCGCAGGTTCTCGCGCTGGGCGACCCGGCGCACGATGGCCAGGCTTTCGGCGTCGGTGTAGCGCAGGCCGTCGACGGTCTTCTTGGTGATGCCGGCGGCAGCCATCTCCTCGTCCAGCTGGGGGCCGGCGCCGTGGATGACGATCGGCGTCAGGCCCACCTGCTGCAGGAAGGACAGCGAGCTGACCAGCGCGTCGAGTTCGTCGCGCAGGATCGCGCCGCCGACCTTGACCACGGCGAAGCGCGCCGCGTCCACCTGCGAGAAGCGCTTGAGGTACTGCTGGATTTCCTTGGCGCTGGCCATGTTCGACAGCAGCCGGACGATCGTGGTGCGCATTTCGGTCACGCGTGTTGCTCCAGCAGGCGGGTGTAGTGGGCGGCGGCGGCGGCGAGCTGGTCGAGCGCGACCCACTCGTCGGCGGTGTGGGCCTGGGCGATGTGGCCCGGGCCGAAAACGAAGGCGGTCAGGCCGGCCTCGGAGAAGAGCGAGGCTTCGGTCCAGAAATCCACGGCGTTGCCGATCGGCAGGCCGAGTTCGTCGGCCAGGTCGCGCGCAGCCAGGCGCTTCTCTTCGGCGCGGGCGATGTCGCCGGCGGGCAGCGAGGGGCCGCGGAAGGTTTCTTCGTAGTGCGCCAGCGCGGCCGGGTCGGCCAGGCCGCGGAAGGTCGCGTGCATCTGGTCGATGTCCATCGACGGCAGCGGCCGGAAGCCGAAACGCAGCTCGGCGGCCGGGGCGATCATGTTGGCCTTGATGCCGCCCTCGACGCGGCCGATGTTGAAGCGCAGGCCGGTCAGCCCGCCGAAGCGCGCGTGCGACTGCGCCTTGGCGTGGTCGAGCGCCTTCGTGCCCCAGCGCATGGCCTGGTGCACGGCGCTGAGCTCGAAGGCGTCGGCGCCCGAGGCGTGGCCGGCCTGGCCCTTGAAGCGCATCAGCACCGAGCTGATGCCGCGGTGCGCGAGCACCGCCTCGCACATCGTCGGCTCGGCGATGATCGCCTGCTCGAAGCCGTGGTTGGAGGCCAGGAAGGCGGCGATGCAGCGCGCGTCATTGGCTTCCTCGTCGCTGCTGAACAGGAAGGCGGCGTCGCCCGTGGTGGCGTTGGCGGCGGCCACCAGGCCGGCGGCGGCGCCCTTGATGTCGCAGGCGCCCAGGCCGATGGCCTTGTCCGCCGTCACGCGCAGCACGTGCGGGTCGGCGCTCCAGTCCGGCGAGGCCGGCACCGTGTCCAGGTGCACGTTGAACACGCGCCGCGGATTGCCGCGCACGGCCAGCATCGACACGGCACCGGCGCCGTGGTCGGTCACCCGCACCTCGAATCCCGGCAGCTGCGCGCGCAGGTAATCGAAGATGCCGCCGGTGCCGATGGCCCGCGGCGGGTTGCGCGTGTCGAAGCCGACGAGCGCTTCAAGGTGTTGGAGGACGGTCGGGAGCATGGCCATCTCAGCGCTTGTTGATCTCGGCCCAGAGCGTGCTCGACATGCCGAACAGGCGGATGAAGCCCTCGGCCTCCTCCACGCCCCAGTCGGCCGACTGCGCATACGTCGCGCCCTTGGCGTTGAGCAGGTGCGGCGAGCGGATGGCCACGGCGTCCACCTTGCCGCCCTGGGTCTCGAGCACCACCTCGCCGTTCACGCAGCGCTGGCTGGAGGCCAGGAAGGCCTCGAGGTCGGCCTTGAGCGGATCGTTGTAGAAACCCTCGTACACCAGCTCCACCCACTTGCGCGCCACCTCGGGCTTGAAGCGGTTCTGGTGCTTGGTGAGCACCGATTCCTCGAGCGCGCGGTGGGCCGCGAGCAGCGCGGCCAGGCCCGGCGCTTCGTAGATGATGCGGCCCTTGAGGCCAATGGTGGTGTCGCCGGTGTACATGCCGCGGCCCACGCCGTACGCGGCGAACAGGCCGTTGAGCCTGGCCAGCAGCGCCGCGCCGGACATCGGCTGGCCATCCAGCGCCACCGCCTCGCCTTCCTTGAAGGTGAGCGTCACGCGCAGCGGCGCCGCCGGCCACTCGGCGCGCGGCTTGCACCAGCCGCGCGCACCCTCGCCCGGGGCCTCCCAGCGGTCGATCTCGCCGCCCGAGAGCGTCACGCCCAGCAGGTTCTCGTTGATGGTGTAGCTCTTTTGCTTGGCGCGCACCTCGAAGCCGCGTTCCTCGAGGTAGGCCTGCTCGTAGGCGCGGGTCTGGGTGTGCTGCTTCTGGATCTCGCGGATCGGCGCGACGATCTGGTAGTCGCCGGCGGCCTTCACCGCCAGGTCGAAGCGCACCTGGTCGTTGCCCATGCCGGTGCAGCCGTGGGCGATGGCCTTGGTGCCGAGCTCGGCGGCGCGCCGGAGCGCGGCGTCGACGATCAGGTAGCGGTCGGATACCAGCAGCGGGTATTGGCCCTGGTAGCCCTCGCCGGCCATAACGAAGGGCTTCACGAAGCCGTTCCAGATGGCCGGGCCACCATCGACGGTGACGTGGCTGGCGGCACCCAGCTCGGCCGCGCGGGCCTCGATGTAGGCGCGCTCCTCGGCGTCCACGCCGCCGGTGTCGGCGAACACGGTATGCACCGCCCAGCCGCGCTCGCGCAGGTAGGGAATGCAGAAACTGGTGTCGAGGCCGCCGGAGAAGGCGAGGACGATGTGCTTGTCGGTCATTGCGAAAGGTCCTGGAAAGCCCCTCTCCCCTTGCGGGAGAGGGGTTGGGGAGAGGGGTTTACTGGGTGGCAAGCGCAGCCATCACGGCCTTCTGCACATGCAGCCGGTTCTCGGCTTCATCGATGGCGATGCAGTTGGGCGAATCCATCACGCCGTCGGTGGCCTTCACGTTGCGGCGCAGCGGCAGGCAGTGGCTGAACACGCCGTTGTTGGTCATCGCCATCTTGGCTTCGTCGACGATGAAATGCCTGTGCGCGTCGCGGATCGGCTTTTCCTGGTCCCAGCGGCCGAAGTAAGGGATCGCGCCCCAGCTCTTGGCGTACACCACGTCGGCGCCCGTGTAGGCCTCGGCGATGTCGTGGCTCATGCGGAAGCTGCCGCCCGACTCGGCCACGTTGTCGCGCGCCCAGCCCAGGTAGCGCTCGTCGAGCGCGTATTCGGGCGTCGGGCACAGCAGGGTCACGTCCATGCCCAGGCGCGTGGCGATGGTCAGGGCCGAGTTGGCCACGGCGGTGTTGAGCGGCTTGGGGTGGTAGGTCCAGGTCAGCACGTACTTCTTGCCGCGCAGGTCGGTCGTGCCGAAGTGCTCCTGCAGCGCCAGCGCGTGCGCCAGCTCCTGGCAGGGGTGGGTGATGGTCTCGAGGTTGATCACCGGCACCGTCGAGTACTTCGCGAAGGCCTTGAGCACCTTGTCCTGGCGATCCACGGCCCAGTCGATGAACTTCGGGAAGGCGCGCACCGCCACCAGGTCCACGTAGCGCGAGAGCACGCGCGCCACCTCGGCGATGTGCTCCTCGGCCTCGCCGTCCATTACCGTGCCCAGCTCGAACTCGATCGGCCAGGCGTCCTTGCCCGGCTGCAGCACGACGGCGTGGCCGCCAAGCTGGAAGGCGCCGAGCTCGAAGCTGGTGCGGGTGCGCAGCGAGGGGTTGAAGAACACCAGGGCGATGGACTTGCCCTTGAGCTGGGCCCCGGCCTGCCCGGCCTTGAAGGCGGCGGCCTGGGCCAGGGTCGCGTCGAGCTCGGCGCGGGTCCAGTCCTGGGTGTTGAGGAAATGCTTCATTGGCGTGTCCTGGAGGGGATTTCGGGGGCCGGAAAACAAAAAAGCCCAGCGCGGGGCTGGGCTTTCAGGCGAACGAGCAGGCGCGTCCGGTTACCCAGCGAAACTGTGGGCTTCCGGTCGGCGCGCGCGCGAGGTCATGCCCGCCGCCATGCGGGCGGAGGTCAGGACGTCGGCGTCGGCCTTGGTCTGCATCATGGGCGCAAGTATGGGGCCGCGCGGGCGGCGCCGCAACTCAGCGGACGTAGCCGGCCTCGTCGGGGGTGACGGAAACGCGCACCCGCAGGCGGTTGCCCGGGTCGTAGGGAAGCCGGGAAACGTACTTCTCGCCCTTGTACATGTACTCGACGTCGTAGCCGACCACCTGGGTCTCCTCGCGCTCGACCTCGACGATGCGGCAGCCGCGGGCCTCGGCCTCCTCGCGCTGGCGGGCGATGTTGTTGCCGATGGCGCCGCCGGCGACCGCGCCGGCCACGGTGGCGGCCTTGCGCCCGTCGCCCTTGCCGACCTGGTTGCCCAGCGCCGCACCGACCAGGGCGCCGACCACGGTGCCGGTGGTGGTCGAGCCGGACTGGCGGTACTCGACGTCACTGCAGCGCTCTTCCGGGGTGCGGGTGCGCACCACCTCGACCACCTCGTCGGCGCGCAGCACCTGGGCGTAGCCGTAGCTGATGTTCTCCGGCACGGCGCGGTTGTAGCCCTCGTAGCTCTGGTCGCCGTAGCGGCCGTCGGGGCCGTACTGGGCGGCGGCGGGAAGGCTGGCCAGGGCCAGGACCAGCAGGGGCATCGAGCGGGTGGCGGGACGCATGGTTCGTACTCCTAAGGGACGGCCGGATTTCAGCACCGGACGGCTGAACCCCGGCCTAAGATTTTAGTTAATGCCGGCCCCCGGCTTGCTAGACTGCGGCTTTGGCCCTTCGTACCGCCATGGAACTGCGACTTCACAACAACCTGACCCGCGCGCTCGAGGTTTTCGAGCCCCAGGACCCCCACCGGGTCACGATGTACGTCTGCGGTCCCACCGTCTACAACTACGTGCACATCGGCAACGCCCGCCCGCCGGTGGTGTTCGGGGTGCTGGCCAACCTGCTGCGCCGCCGCTACGGCCGGGTGGTCTACGCCCGCAACATCACCGACGTGGACGACAAGATCAACCAGGCGGCCCGGGAACAGGGCGTGCCGATCGGCGAGATCACCGGCAAGTTCGCCCGCGCCTACGCCGAGGACATGGCCCGGCTGGGCGTCGAGCCGCCGGACCTGACCCCGCACGCCACGGCGCACATCCCGCACATCATCGCCATGATCGAGCGGCTGATCGACTCGGGCCACGCCTACGCCGCCGAGGGCCACGTGCTGTTCTCGGTGGCCAGCTTCCCGGAGTATGGCCGGCTCTCGCGCCGCGACCCGGAGGAAATGCTGGCCGGCGCCCGCGTCGAGGTGGCGCCCTACAAGCGCGACGCCGGCGATTTCGTGCTCTGGAAGCCCTCCACGCCCGACCTGCCGGGCTGGGACTCGCCCTGGGGCGTGGGCCGGCCGGGCTGGCACATTGAATGCTCGGCCATGGCCGAGGCGCACCTGGGCGAAACCATCGACATCCACGGCGGCGGCGTGGACCTGCAGTTCCCGCACCACGAGAACGAGATCGCCCAGTCCACCTGCGCCCACGGCGGCGCGGTGTTCGCGCGCTTCTGGCTGCACAACGGCCTGCTCAACTTCTCGGGCGCCAAGATGTCCAAGTCGCTGGGCAACGTCGCGATCCTGCACGAGCTGCTCGACCAGCACCCGCCGGAAGCCCTGCGCTACGCCCTGCTTTCGGCGCATTACCGGCAGCCGCTGGAGTGGTCGGATGCGCTGATCGAGCAGAGCGTGCGCACGCTCGACCGCCTCTACGGCACCCTGCGCGACCTCTCGGGCGTGCCGGCCACCGAGCCGATCGTGCCGGTGGCGGTGGAGGCGGCGCTGTGCGACGACCTCAACACGCCGGCCGCGCTGGCCGAGCTCTCGCGCATCGCCGGCGAGGCCCGCAAGGCCGAATCGCCCATCGCCCGCGCCAGCCTCAAGGCCGAACTGCTCGGCGGCGGCCTGCTGCTGGGCCTGCTGCAGCAGGCGCCGGAAGCCTGGTTCAGCCGCGGCGGCGACGCCGGCGACGATGCCCGCATCCAGGCCCTGGTCGAGGAGCGCAACGCCGCCAAGGCCTCGCGCGACTTCGTTCGCGCCGATGCCATCCGCCGGCAGCTGGCCGAGGAAGGCGTGCTGCTGGAGGACACGGCCCAGGGCGTGCGCTGGAGGCGCGCCTGATGAAGCCCACCGAAGCCACCGCGGCCGAGGCCCAGGCCACCATCGCCGAGGAGTTTTCCTACTTCGGCGACTGGTCCGAGCGCTACCAGTACCTGATCGACCTGGGCCGCAAGCTGCCGCCCTTCCCCGAGGCCTGGAAGACCGAGGAGCACCGCCTGCACGGCTGCCAGTCGATGGTCTGGATCGTGGCCGAGGGCGACGCCGACGGGCTCGAGTTCCATGCGGTGAGCGACTCGAGCATCGTCTCGGGCCTGATCTACCTCGCGTTGCGGGTGTACTCGGGCCGAAGCGCGAAGGAGATCCTGACCACCACGCCGGACTACATCGCCGAGATCGGCCTGGCCAAGCACCTCTCGCCCACCCGCAGCAACGGCCTGGCCTCGCTGCTGGCTTTCATCCAGGACACCGCCCGCCGGCACGCGCCGGCCTGACAGGAGCCGCCATGCCCCGCCTTCGCCTGCTTGCCAGTTGCCTGGCCGTCGCCCTCGCCTTCCCGACCTTGGCGGTAGCGGCCCCGGACCTGGCCCCGCCGCTGGCGCAGATGCCGGCGCAGTCGCAGGCGATGGCCCCGGTGGTGGCGCGCTTCCGCGCCGACCTGGCCAGCCTCGAGCGCGTGCATGACGCCACGGCGGGCCCGCGCCGCGAGCAGGCGCTGCGCCAGCTCTACACCGGCTGGCAGGCGCGCCTGGGCGAGATCGACCCGTCCACGCTGGGCGACGAAGACCGGCTCGACCACGCCCTGTTCCGCCGCGACCTGGCCTACCGGCTGGGCCAGCTCGATTTCCAGCGCCAGCGCCTGGCCGAGGCCGCGCCGCTGCTGCCGGGCGTCGAGCGCCTGGTGACCCTGATCGAAGCGCGCCGCGCCCACGAGTACCCCGATGGCCGCGCCAGCGCCGACACGCTCGAGGCCGTGCGGCGCGAGCTGGCCGGGCTGAACTCGCGCCTGGCCAAGGATCCGAAGTCCGCCGGCACCTCGCCCATCGTCGCCTTCCGCGCGGCGCGCCTGCTCGACGGCGTGCGCGCCGACCTCAAGCAGTGGCACGGCTTTTATTCGGGCTACGACCCGGACTTCAGCTGGTGGACGAAGCAGCCCTACGAGGCCCTGGACAAGCAACTCGAGTCGCACGCCAAGCTGCTGCGCGACACCCTGGCCGGCGCCAGCGACCCGGAAACCATCATCGGCGACCCGATCGGCCGCCAAGCCCTGCTCGACGGCCTGCGCCACGAGCTGATCCCCTACACGCCCGAGCAGCTGATGGACCTCGCGGAGCGCGAGCTGGCCTGGTGCGAGCGCGAGCTGGCCAGGGCCGCGGCCGAAATGGGCGCGAAGGACTGGCGCGAGGCGCTCGAGACCGTCAAGTCGCGCCACCCGGCGCCCGGCGGGCAGCCCAGGCTGGTGCTGGAACTGGCCGACGAGGCCATCGCCTGGCTCGAGGCACGCGAGATGCTCACCATCCCCGAGCTGGCCAAGCGCGACTGGCGCATGACCATGCTCACGCCCGAGTACCAGCTGCAGGCGCCCTTCTTCCTCGGTGGCCAGGACGTGTGGGTGGCCTACCCCACCGACACCATGCCGCACGACAAGAAGCTGATGGCCCTGCGCGGCAACAACCGGCATTTCTCGCGGGCGGTGGTGCACCACGAGCTCATCCCGGGCCACCACCTGCAGTACTTCTACAACAACCGCTACCAGACCCACCGCGAGCTGTTCGACTCGCCGTTCTGGACCGAGGGCTGGGCGCTGTACTGGGAATTCCGCCTCTGGGACGAGGGCTTCGCCACCACGCCCGAGGACAAGGTCGGCATGCTGTTCTGGCGCAGCCACCGCGCGGCGCGCATCCTGTTCTCGCTGGGATTCCACCTGGGCAAGATGACGCCCGACGAGGCGGTGGAGCTGCTGGTCACCCGCGTCGGCCACGAGCACGAGAATGCCCGCGCCGAGGTGCGCCGCAGCTTCGCCGGCGACTACGGCCCGCTCTACCAGATCGCCTACATGGTCGGCGGGCTGCAGTTCCGCGAATTGCACCGCGAGTTCGTGCAGTCGGGCCACATGAGCGAGCGCCAGTTCCACGACGCCATCCTGATGGGCGGCCCCATGCCCGTCGCCGCCGTCCGCACCCGCCTGCAGGGCGCCGTGCCCGCCGAAGACCTGCGCGCCGACTGGCGCTTCTACCGCTTCGACTAAAGAAGAAGCCCCGGTTTCCCGGGGCTCTTTCGTTCGCCTGATACGCGGGGTTACTCGCCCATCTGCTTCTGGCGGTGTTCCCAGCGCTCCTGGGCGTCGATGGTGCGTTCGGCGGTGAGGCGGGCTTCGAGGCGCTCGAGGCCGATTTCCTCGCCGGTGTCCACGCAATAGCCGTAGCTGCCGTCCTCGATGCGCTTGAGCGTGCTGTCGATCTTGCTGATCAGCTTGCGGTAGCGGTCGCGGGTGCGCAGCTCGAGGCTGTTCTCCGACTCGCGGCTGGCGCGCTCGGCCTCGTCGCCGACGTCGCGCACCTCTTCCTTGAGGTTCTCGATGGTCTGCTTGGACTCCTCGACCAGCTCCTCCTTCCACTGCAGCAGGCGCTGGCGGAAGTACTCGAGCTGCATCGGGCCCATGTACTCCTCCCTGGCCGACGGCTTGTAGCCCGGCGGCAGCTCGACGCGGCCGACGCGGACCGGCAGCGGCTTGATGCGCTCCGGGCGCGGCGCCGACGGCTTCACGTAGCCGGCCACGACGCCGCTGGTGCGCTTGGCCACCGGCTTGGCGGCAGGCGCCACCTTGGCCGGGGCCGCGACCTTGGCGGGCTGCGCCGCCGGCTTGCTGGCCGGCGTGGGCTTGGCGGCCGGCTTCGGCGCCGGCTTGGCGGCGGCCTTGGCCACCGGCTTCGCGGCCGGCTTGGCGGCCTTGGCGGGCGCCGCGGCCTTTTTCACCGGCTTGGCGGCCGGCTTGGCGATCTTCTTGGCAGGCGCGGCCTTGGCGGCCGGCTTTTTCGCCGGGGCGGCCTTCTTCACCGGCTTGGCGGCCGGCTTGGCCGGCTTCTTCGCAGGCGCGGCCTTGGCGGCCGGCTTCCTGGCCGGCGCGGCCTTCTTGGCGGGCTTGGCGGCCGGCTTGGCCTTCGCCACCGGCTTCTTCACCGGCTTGGCGGCCTTGGCGGGCTTCTTGGCGGCCGGTTTGGCGGCCTTCTTGGGGGTTTTCTTAGCGGCCACTATCGGATTTCCTCTCCATTCCTTGAGGCTCGAAGGCGGCGTGTTATAGCCTGATCCTCCACCAGCGGCAACCTTATGCCCACGGCCCGGCCAGCGCAATCAGTGAAAAAACCCGTCATCCTGCTGCTGCGTGGCTACAAGCTGGCCATCAGCCCCCTGCTGGGCCAGCGCTGCCGCTTCTATCCCAGTTGCTCGAGCTACACGATGGAGGCGGTCGATCGCTTTGGCGTGCTGCGCGGCGGCTGGCTGGGCGTCTGTCGCATCGCCCGCTGCCATCCGCTGCACCCGGGCGGGCCCGATCCGGTGCCGGAAACCTGGGAAGGCCGCAACGAAAGGAAAGAGGAATCGGAATGAGGGTCTGGCCTGCCGTCTTCGCCGCGATCGCCACCTTGATGGCCACCGCCGCCTCCGCCAACGACCCCGGTCGCGTGGTGTTCCCGGAGTCCGTGCAGCAGGGCGCGATGGTGATCGGCAAGGTGCCGCCCGGCAGCGAGGTGGAGTACGCCGGCCGCCGGCTGCGGGTGACGCCTTACGGCAGCGTGGTGCTGGGCATCGGCCGCGACGCCACCGAACCCGTCGTGGTGAGCGTACGCCGGCCCGACGGCAGCACGCAGCAGGCGCGCATCGCCGTCACCCCGCGCGACTGGCCGGTGGAGCGCGTCAGCGGCGTGCCGCCGCGCACCGTCGAGCCGCCGCCGGAAGTGGCCGCGCGCATCGCCCGCGAGGCCGCGCGCGTGCGCGAGGCGCGCCTGCTCGACGACGCCCGCGCCGATTTCGCCCGGGCCTTCATCTGGCCCGTGCAGGGCCGGATCAGCGGCCGCTTCGGCAACCAGCGCATCTACAACGGCAAGCCGGGCAGCCCGCACTCGGGCATGGACATCGCCGCGCCCACCGGCACGCCGGTGAAGGCGCCGGCGGCGGGCGTGGTGACTCTGGCCGACCCGGACCTCTACCTCACCGGCGGCACGCTGCTGATCGACCACGGCCACGGCATCAGCTCGAATTTCCTGCACCTCTCGCGCCTCGACGTGAAGCCGGGCGACCGGGTGGAGCAAGGCCAGGTGGTCGGCGCCGTCGGCGCGACGGGACGCGCGAGCGGCCCGCACCTGCACTGGGGCATGAACTGGTTCGAGGTGCGGATCGACCCGCTGCTCGTGCTCGAGCGCTAGCGGGCGCCGAGGCCTTCGGGGAGCGCGGTGTAGCCGCCGGCGACGCCCTTGGTGGCCACGGCCACGGCGTCGTGCGGGTGCAGGCTCTCGAGGTGCGAGACGCGCAGCCAGAAGTCGGCGATGCGCTCGTCCTTGCGCAGGGCCGACTGGATGCGGCGCGCCGCGTCCTCGCAGAACATCAGGTTCTGGCCGTTGAGCAGGGCGAAGGCCTGCTCGTCCACGCGCTTGACCGCGGTCTGCACCGGGGTCTTGAGCGCGTCCTCGATGCGGTCGATGGCCTCGACGATCGGGAAATCCTGGAAGCTCGGCACCAGGCGCAGCTTCACGTCGGCATGGCTGCGCTGGCTGTGCGGCGTGGCGCGGATGCCCTGCTCGCTGCCCAGCCAGGCCAGCACGGCCTCGCGCTCGAGCGCCTTGCCGGCGGCGAAATCGGCCTCGAACTGCTCCTGGATCAGCTGGCGCGCCAGCGCCGCCGAGCACGGGCAGGTGCTCGAATACGCCACCGACAGGCCCAGCTCAAGCGCGAAGTGGCCGCGGTCCATCACCGCGGTGATGGTCACCGGGTAGGCCTTCCAGCCGCTGTTGTCGCTGGCCAGGGCCTTGCGGCGCACCAGGTGCTCGAAGCGCAGGCTCACCATCGCCCGGTCGGACAGGCCGGCGTGCGAGTCGAGGAAGTCCTTGAGCAGCCGCCGCAGCGAGGCCGGGCTGGCCGGCTCGTTCGACAGCATCTTGTCCACGTGCAGGTACAGGCGCGACATGTGGATGCCGCGCACGTCCGGCTGCGTGAGGTTCACGAAGGCATTGACCTTGGCCACGCTGCGGCCGCCGTCGCCGGCCAGCACGACGGGCATCTCGATCTCGCCCATGCCGACCCAGTCCAGGGCGCCGGCCAGCGCGGCGCGGGCCTCGTTGGCGATGTCGGGAAGGACGCGGGCGGTGTTCTCGTGGTTGCTGGGGGCCAAGGTGGCTCTCCTCGAAGATGTCGCGGTCAAGGCTAGGTGGGGCGCGATGCAGGGTACGTCAAGGCGCCGGGCTTTCCCGGCGCGCGGGATGCAACGTTGCGTGTCAGGCGGCCGCGCGGGCCAGGCGCCAGGCGCGCAGCAGCGTGGCGAAGGGCCCGGGCGGGTCGAAGCCGCGGCCGGCGGCCAGGCGCGCCAGGCGGGCACGATCGAAGCCCGTGCGCAGCCGACGATACAGCACCGGGTGGCGCGGCGCCGGCAGTGCGGCCAGCAGCTCGCCGGCCCAGTCGCGCAGCAGGGGCTCGCCCTGCCCGGCCGCGACCTGCGCGGCGGTCAGGCCGTGGCGGGCCAGCAGGTTCATCGGCAGCAGGGCCTGGTCCTCGGCCACCAGGCCGTCGGGCAGGCGCTGCAGCAGCAGGTGCACGGCCACCGCGCGGGCATCCTCGGGCAGCTGTTTTGCGTCGAACACCGCCGACTCCACCCGCGCCAGCGCCGCCGAGAGCGGCAGCAGCCGGGCGATGGCCTGGCCGGCGTCGCCGGGCCGACCGTCGTCGAGCGCGGCATCCAGCAGGGCCTGGGCCAGGCCCGTCCAGTCGGCGGCGATGCCGGCCAGCGGGCTGGTGACCGGATGGCGGCCGCGTCCGGCGGACAGGCCGGCCAGCTCCTCGGCCCACCACTGGCCCTTCACCTGGGCCACGCGCGGATCGCTGAGCTCGAAGCTGGCCTCGCGCAGCTCGTGCACCAGCGCGCCCCAGGCCCGGAAGCGCGGACGCAGCGCGGGCGCGCAGAAGACCTCGGCCTGGGCCATCTCCGGCTCGCGCCGGTGCCACTTGGCCACGAACTGGGCGATGGGCTCGTGCGAGGCGGCGCTCACGGCAGCCACTCCAGTACGTTCGACGCGTGGGCGGCCACGTGGTCGGCGCCCCAGCGGTGCGGGTCGTCGCCGTCCTCGCGGTAGCCCCACAGCGCCGCGACGCAGGGCATGCCGGCGGCGCGGGCCGCTTCGACGTCGCGAAGGTCGTCGCCGACGTAGAGCGCCTCGCCCGGCGCGATGCCCAGCTGGCCGCAGGCGTGCAGCAACGTGCCCGGGTCCGGCTTGCGCGTGGGCAGCGTGTCGCCGCCGACCAGCACCGCGCAGCGGCCGCGCCAGCCAAAGCCGTCGACCACGCCGCGGGCCAGCCCCTCGGGCTTGTTGGTGACGATGCCCCAGCGGATGCCGCGCGCATCGAGCGCCGCCAGCAGCGCATCGACGCCGTCGAAAAGCACGCTCTCGTCGGCCAGGCCCTCGCCGTAGTAGCGCAGGAACACCGGCAGCAGCGCCTCGCGCGCGGCCTCGTCAAAATCAGGGAAGGACACGGCCAGCATCGCGCGGCCGCCCTTGGACACCACCGCGCGCAGCCGCGCGTAGTCCACCGGCGGGCGACCGTGGTCGGCCAGCACGCGGTTGGCGGCGCGGGCCAGGTCGGGCGCGCTGTCGACCAGGGTGCCGTCGAGGTCGAACAGCACCGCCACCGGCGGCTGGCCCATCAGGGTTTCACCGCGTGGACGAGGTAGTTCACCGCGGTCGGGCCGCCCACCCAGGCCTTGCGGCGGATCGGGTCGTAGGCCAGGCCGCTGACGTCGTCCAGGCGCAGGCCGGCGCCGCGCAGCCAGGCGCCAAGCTCGGAGGGACGGATGAAGTGCTTGTAGTCGTGGGTGCCGCGCGGCAGCAGGCGCGCCACGTACTCGGCGCCGACGATGGCCAGCGCGAACGCGGCCGGCGTGCGGTTGAGCGTGGACAGGAACAGCTGGCCGCCGGGCCTGAGCAGGCGCGCGCAGGCGGCGAGCACCGCGGCCGGATCCGGCACGTGCTCGAGCATTTCCATGCAGGTGATGACGTCGAACTGGCCCGGCAGCTCTTCGGCCAGCGACTCGACCGGCTGCAGGCGGTAGTCGACCTGCAGGCCCGATTCGAGCAGGTGCAGCTTCGCCACGTCGATGAGCTCCGGCGCCAGGTCGAGCGCGGTGACCTGGGCACCGGCCGCGGCCATGGCCTCGCTGAGCAGGCCGCCGCCGCAGCCGACGTCGAGCGCGCGCAGGCCGGCCAGCGGGGCGCGCGCCTGCACGTAGCCCAGCCGCGCCGGGTTGAGTTCATGCAGCGGCCGCTGCGGGCCCTGCGGGTCCCACCAGCGGCTGGCGAGGGCGCCGAACTTGTCGAGCTCGGCCTGGCTGGCGTTGGCGTGGTTCATGCTCCACCCCGGATCGTGGCGATGCGTTCGCGCCAGTGCCGCGCCTTGGCGGCGATGGCGGCGGTGTCGATGTCGAGCAGGTGGCCGCCGGCGACGCGCGCCTTGCCGGCCACCCACACGTCGCTGACCTGGTGCCGGCCGACGGCGTAGACGAGCTGCGATAGCACGTGGTGCAGCGGCTGGGTCTCGAGCGGCGAGAGGTCGATGCAGGCCAAGTCGGCCTGCTTGCCCGGCTCGATCGAGCCCACCTGCTCGCCCAGGCCCATCGCGCGGGCGCCGCCCAGCGTGGCGGCGCGCAGCGCGCTGGCGGCGTCGAGCGCCGAGGCGTCGCCCGACACGCCCTTGGCCAGCAGCGCGGCCGTGCGCATCTCGCCGAACATGTCCAGGTCGTTGTTGCTGGCGCAGCCGTCGGTACCGATGGCCAGGTTCACGCCGGCCCTCTGCAGCTTCGCCGCGGGGCAAAAGCCCGAGGCCAGCTTGAGGTTCGACTCCGGGCAGTGCACCACCGACACGCCGCGCTCGGCGCACAGCGCGATCTCGGCATCGGTCAGGTCGGTCATGTGCACGGCCATCAGGCGGTCGTTGACCAGGCCCAGGCGGTCGAGCCGCGCCAGCTGGCGCATGCCGTGGGCCTTCATGGCCTCGGCGTTCTCGTGCGCGGTTTCGTGGATGTGGCAGTGCACGACCAGGTCGAGCTGGTCGGCCAGCATGCGCAGGCGCTCGAAGGCGGCGTCGTTGACCGTGTAGGGCGCGTGCGGCACGAAGCACACCGAGACGAGCTCGTGGCGGCGCCAGTTGTCCAGCACCTCCAGGCCCTTGTCGAAATACTCGTCCTGGGTGCGCGCCCAGGCGGTCGGGAAATCGATGACCGGCAGCCCCACCAGGGCGCGGAAGCCCAGGCGCGCGTAGGTGCTGGCCTGCACGTCGGGGAAGAAGTAGTTCTCGGCGCAGGCGGTGGTGCCGCCGCGCAGCATCTCGGCCACGGCCAGCTCGATGCCGTCGGCCACGAACCCGGGGCCGATCACCTGCCCTTCCACCGGCCAGATGTGCTCCTGCAGCCAGGTCATCAGCGGCAGGTCGTCGGCGACCCCACGCAGCAGGGTCATCGGATTGTGGCAGTGGGCGTTGACCAGGCCCGGGATGAGCACCGAGCCGGGACGCGAGACCACCTCGGCGGCGCTGAAGCGGGCCCGCGCCTCTTCCCGCGGCAGCACCGCCAGGATGCGGCCGCCCGAGACGGCGACCGCATGGTCGGCCAGCACCACGCCGTGGGGTTCGACCGGGACGACCCAGCCGGCCTCGATCAGCAGGTCGCAGGCCTGCGGCGCGGTGGTGGCCATCGGGTTACTTCACCCGCGAGACGTACTCGCCCGAGCGGGTGTCGACCTTGATAATCTCGTCCTGGTTGACGAACAGCGGCACGCGCACGACGGCGCCGGTCTCGAGCGTGGCCGGCTTGCCGCCACCGCCCGAGGTGTCGCCGCGCAGGCCCGGGTCGGTCTCGACGATCTTGAGTTCGACGAAGTTCGGCGGCGTCACCTGGATCGGCGTGCCGTTCCAGAGCGTCACCACGCAGGGCTCCTCGCCCTTGAGCCACTTGGCGGCATCGCCGACGCCGGCCTTGTCGGCCTGCACCTGCTCGAAGGTCTCCTGCTGCATGAAGTGCCAGTACTCGCCGTCCGAGTACAGGTACTGCATGTCGGTGTCGATGACGTCGGCCGCCTCGAGCGAGTCGGTGGACTTCATGGTCACTTCCTGCACGCGGCCGCTCTTGATGTTGCGGTACCTCACGCGCGTGAAGGCCTGGCCCTTGCCCGGCTTGACGTACTCGGTGTCGGTGATGACGCAGGGATCATTGTTGACGATGATCTTCATCCCGTTCTTGACGTCGTTCATGCCATAGCTGGCCATGCGGAGCTCCTGGGTGCTTGGCCGCCCCGCGCGGGGCCTGGCCGGATACAATGGATAAGCCGCTTATGATAACCGCGCCCGCCCCCACTTCGCAGCCTGCCCCCGGCGCCGCGCCCGTGCGCTGGCAGCAGCTTTGGCGCGAGGCGGTGCGCGACCCGGCCGAGCTGCTGGCGCTGCTCGGCCTGCCCGGGCTCGCCCGCCGGGTGTCGGCCAGCGCCGCGGCCCAGTTCCCGCTGCGGGTGCCACGCGGCTTCGTGGCGCGGATGCGCCCGGGCGACCCGCACGACCCGCTGCTTCGCCAGGTGCTGCCGCTCGACGACGAGGACCGCCCGGTGCCCGGCTTCGGCCTCGACGCCGTCGGCGACCTGGCCGCCGGCGCCGGCACCGGCGTGATCCACAAGTACCAAGGCCGGGTGCTGCTGGTGGCCACCGGCAGCTGCGCCATCCACTGCCGCTACTGCTTCCGCCGCCACTACCCCTATGCCGAGCAGACCGCCGCCGCCGGCGGCTGGCGCGAGGCGCTGGACTACCTCGCCGGCGCGACCGACGTGCAGGAGGTGCTGCTCTCGGGCGGGGACCCGCTCTCGCTTTCGACCGCCAAGCTGGCCGAGTTCACCCGCGAGCTGGCCGCCATCCCGCACATCCGCCGCCTGCGCCTGCACACCCGCCTGCCGGTGGTGCTGCCCGAGCGCGTCGATGCCGAGCTGATGGCCTGGCTGGGCAGCCTGCCCTGGCCGGTGGTGATGGTGGTGCACGCCAACCACGGCAACGAGATCGACGCCGGCGTGGCCGCGGCCCTGGCCCGACTGCGCGGGGCGGGGGTGCACCTGCTCAACCAGGCCGTGCTGCTGCGCGGGGTCAACGACAGCGTCGAGGCCCTGGCCGGGCTGTCCGGGCGGCTGTTCGAGGCCGGGGTGCTGCCCTACTACCTGCACCAGCTCGACCGGGTGGCCGGCACGGCCCACTTCGAGGTGCCCGACGAGCAGGCCCGCGCCCTCGTGGCCGGCCTGGCCGCCCGCCTGCCGGGCTACCTGGTGCCACGGCTGGTGCGCGAAGAGGCCGGGGCGCCGTCCAAGACGCCGCTCTGAGACCAAGGCCGGATGTTGCCTCCGCCGGCATTCTGGTATTGTCTCAATCCCCCCGTGCAAGCCATTGATGCGTAAAGGAGTGCCCCTGGATGGCACAGCAGGACGCCGTGATCCGTCTGCTCCTGGTCGAGGACCGCCTGGAGGACGCCGAGCAACTCATCAGCCACCTCCGTAACGGCGGCATGGCGGTACGTCCGCAGCGCCCGGAATCCGAGGACGAACTGGTGCAGCTGCTGTCGGGGCAGAACATCGACATCGTGCTGGCTGCGTTCGAGGCCAAGTACCTGCCGCTGGCCACGGTGGTCGAGCGCGTCACGGCCACCGGCAAGGACATCCCGGTGATCAGCTCGGTCACCACGCTCGACGAAAAGACCGCGCTGGCGGCGCTCGCCGCCGGCACCCGCGACGTCGTCATCCGCCACCGCGCCGAGCACGTGCAGGCGGTGGTGCGCGCCGAGTTCGCCGCGCTGGGCGCCCGCCGCGGCCTGCGCCATCTCGAAGCCTCGCTGCGCGAGACCGAGCGCCGCTGCGACGCCCTGATCGCCTCCTCGCGCGACCCGATCGCCTACGTGCACGAAGGCATGCACATCCGGGCCAACGACGCCTACCTCGAGATGTTCGGCTTCGAGGACTTCGAGGAGATCGAGGGCCTGACCGTGCTCGACCTGATCGCGCCCCAGCATGCCGACGACTTCCGCCAGCTGCTCAAGAAGATGGGCAAGGGTGAGGCGCCGCCGCGCCAGCTGGAGCTGCAGGCCCAGCGCACCGACGGCAGCGTGTTCGACGCGGTGATGGAATTCACCCCGGCCACCTACGAGGGCGAGAACTGCCTGCAGATCGTCTTCCGCCAGCAGGTGGTGGACGCCGAGATGGTCAAGGAGCTCGACACGCTGCGCCAGCGCGACCCGCTCACCGGCCTGTACAACCGCCAGTTCTTCATGACCGAGCTCGAGGCGGCCGTGGCCGCCGCCGCCGACGGCAAGGCCGGCCAGGCACTGCTGCTGGTCGAGCCCGACCACTACGACAACCTCATGGCCGAGATCGGCCTGGCCGCCGCCGACGACCTGATCAAGGGCGTGGCCGAACGCCTGGCCGGGGCGCTCGACGCGGACACCATCGCCGCGCGCATGAGCGACCACGGCTTCGCCGTGCTGTGCCGCGCCCACGACCACAAGCAAAGCGAAGCCCAGGCCAACCGCATCCGCGAGGCGTTCAAGGGCCACATCCTTGAGCTCGGCGAGCGCTCGCTGAGCCTGAGCGTGAGCATCGGTGGCGTGCAGATCGGCGAGCGCATCGCCTCGGTCACCCAGGTGATGGCCAAGTCGGGCCAGTGCCTGGCCTCGTGCGAGAGCATGGGTGGCAACCGCGTCGAGATCTTCGACCCGGCCGCGCGCGACCGCGCCGAGGAAGAACGCATCCAGGCCTGGGTGCAGCGCATCCGCGAGGCCCTGGTGGGCGACCAGTTCGTGCTGCACTACCAGCCGATCATCAGCCTCACGGGCGCCGAGGAAGAGAACTACGACGTCTACCTGCGCATGAAGGGCCCGGGCGGCGAAGTGATCCCGCCGATGACCTACCTGGCCATCGCCGAGGAGCACGGCCTGCTCGACGACATCGACCGCTGGGTGATCAGCCATGCCATCGCGGTGATCGCCGAGCGCGGCAAGGCCGGCAAGACCACCAACCTGTTCGTCAAGATCACCCCGGCCTCGCTGGTCGAGGGCGGCCTGGAGAACCACATCGCCGAGCAGCTCAAGGCCCAGGGCGTGGCCGGCGAGCGGCTGGTGCTGCAGATCCCGGAGTCGAAGGTCTTCACCCACCTCAAGTCGCTGCAGTCGTTCCAGAAGGCCGTTTCGGCCCTGGGCTGCCGCGTGGCGCTGGAGCAGTTCGGCACCGGCCTGAACTCGTTCCAGATGCTCACGCATTTCGACCCGGCGATCCTGAAGATCGACCGCAGCTTCATCGCCGACCTGGGCAAGAACGCCGAGGCCCAGAAGCAGGTGCGGGCCATCGTCGAGAAGGCCCACGCCGCGGGCAAGCTCGCCCTGGCCGAATTCGTCGCCGATGCCAGCACCATGAGCGTTCTGTTCGGCATGGGCGTCGACTTCGTCGAAGGCAACTTCCTCGCCGCCCCCGGCCCGCAGATGAACTACGACTTCGGCTGAACCCCCCGCGTCAAATCGTGCTGGGCATGTTGCGCAGGGCCTGGATGCGCTCCTCGAGCGGCGGGTGGGTCATGAACAGCTTGCGCAGGCCGTGGCCGACGCCGCCGGAGATGCCGAAGGCGGCCACTTCGTTGGGCAGCGTGCTCTGGCCGTAGGTTCGCGAGAGCTTCTCGAGCGCGGCGATCATCTTCTCGCGGCCGGCCAGGCGGGCGCCGCCGGCATCGGCGCGGAACTCGCGCCAGCGGCTGAACCACATTGCGATCACCGAGGCGATCATGCCGAAGATGATGTCGAGCACGATCACCGTGATGAAGTAGAACGGGCCCGTGCCGCCGTCGCGGTTGCCGCTCAGCGCCGCGTCGATGATTCGGCCGACCACGCGCGAGAGGAAGATCACGAAGGTGTTGAGCACGCCCTGGATCAGGGCCATGGTCACCATGTCGCCATTGGCCACGTGGCTGACTTCGTGCGCCAGCACCGCCTCGGCCTCGTCGCGGTCCATCGCCCGCAGCAGCCCCGTGGACACCGCCACCAGCGAGTTGTTGCGGCTCGGGCCGGTGGCGAAGGCGTTGATCTCCGGGGCGTCGTAGATGCCCACCTCGGGCATGGCGATGCCGGCGGCCTGGGCCTGGCGCTGCACAGTGGCGTAGAGCCAGGCCTCGCCCTCGTTGCGCGGCTGGGTAATCAGGTGCATGCCCGTCGTGCGCTTGGCCATCCACTTGGAGATGGCCAGCGAGATGAACGAGCCGCCGAAGCCGAACAGCGCCGCCATCAGCAGCAGGGCGCCGTTGTTGCCCAGGCGCACGCCGAAGACGTTCTGCAGGACGCTCATCACGATGCCAAGCAGCACCAGGACGGCGAGGTTGGTGGCAAGGAACAGGGCGACGCGCTTGAACATGGGGACTCTCTTCTTCGGGCGGCCGCGCCGCCCCTCAGGCTCTAAATGTAAGCAAGGCAGGTTAAATTCAAGTCGTGACCAGCCAACGACCCCGCGGACGCTTCGCGCCCTCGCCCACCGGACCCCTGCATTTCGGCTCGCTGGTGGCGGCCGTGGGCAGCTGGCTGTTCGCCCGGGCGGCGGGCGGCGACTGGCTGGTGCGCATCGAAGACATCGACCCGCCCCGGGAAGTTCCCGGCGCCGCCGCCGGCCAGCTGGCCACCCTGGCCGCGTTCGGACTGGTGCCCGACGAGCCACCGCTGTGGCAGTCCAGCCGCGGCGCCCTTTATGCGGAAGCCCTGGCGGCACTGCTCGCCCGCGGCGAAGCCTTCGAATGCCACTGCAGCCGCACCGACCTCGCCGCCGCCGGTGGAATCCACCGGGCGTGCGTCGCCGGGCGCAAGCGCCGCACGCCGGCCATCCGCCTGCGCGTGCCCGACCTCCGCCTGGGCTTCGACGACCGCATCCAGGGCCACTTCGAGCAGGACCTGGGCCGCGAGGTCGGCGACGTCGTGCTGCGCCGCGCCGACGGTTGCTGGGCCTACCAGCTGGCGGTGGTGGTGGACGACGCGGCGCAGGGCATCACCGAGGTGGTGCGCGGCGCCGACCTGCTCGACTCGACGCCGCGGCAAGTCCTGCTGCAGCAGCGCCTGGGCCTGCCGACGCCTGCTTACGCGCACCTGCCGCTGGTGCGCGACGCCAGCGGCCGCAAGCTGGGCAAGTCGCTGGCCGCGCTGCCGGTGGACGCGGCCGACCCGCTGCCGGCGCTGCGCGCCGCCTGGGCCTTCCTCGGCCAGCCGCCCTCGGCCTGGCCCGATGGCGCGCCAGGACCGGCGCTGGCCCGCGCCGTGGCGGCCTTCGACGCCGCCCGGGTGCCGCGCGAGGCGACCGCGCCCGTGCAGCCCGGGTGAAGACCGCCGGCGCGCTTGCATCGCACCCCCGCGTGCGGGATGCTCGCCAGCCTGCCCGCCTTCGCGAACTTCCGGTGCCCTGCATGTCGCATGTCCGCATCATCAAGAAGTACCCGAACCGCCGCCTCTACGACACCGACATCTCCAGCTACATCACGCTCGAGGACGTGCGCCAGCTGATCGTCGACGGCGAGTCGTTCGTGGTGCGCGACGCGCGCAGCGGCAACGACATCACGCGCGGGGTGCTGATGCAGATCATCGCCGAGCACGAGGAGCACGGGCAGCCGATCTTCACCACCGAGCTGCTCACCCAGGTCATCCGCTTCCGCGGCGATTCGATGCAGGGCTTCCTCGGCAGCTTCCTCGAGCGCAGCCTGCAGTTCTTCCTCGAGCAACAGCAGCAGGTGCGCGGCCAGATCGGCCAGATCGTCGGCCAGTCGGCGCCGTGGGCGCTGCTCAACCAGCTCACCGAACGCAACCTCGAGCTCTGGCGTTCGTTCCAGCAGGGCCTGACCGGCAGCACCGGCGCGCCGCCGCCGCGCAAGCCCGGCCGCCCGCCGCGCACGCGCGCGCGCTGAGCGCGGCTCAGAGTTCGCGCACCACCCGGAAGCCCAGGCGCGCGTTGGTCGTGTCGGCCGGCGTCGACTGCCGGTAGGCCGAACGCGCGCGGTCGATAGAGCTGGCCCAGGAGGCGCCGCGCACCACGCGCTCGGTGCAGCCCGGGTTGACCCAGGCGCTTCCGTCGCGCGGCGCGCGCCGGTAGCTGTCGTGCCAGCAGTCGAGCACCCACTCCGAGACGTTGCCCACCAGGTCGAAGGTGCCGAAACCCTCGGCCGGGAAGCTGCGCACCGGCGCCGGCCCCCAATGGCCGTCGCTGTAGTTCGGGATGGCGTTGGACCAGCGCCGCTTGATGCGCGACTGGTCGCCGTCGCCGGTGAGGTTGCCGACCACGCGGGTGGGCAGGCCATCGCCCCAGGGCCAGGCTTCCTGGCGACCGGCGCGGATGGCGTACTCGAACTCGGCCTCGCTGGGCAGGCGGTAGCGTTGCCCGGTCTGGGCCGAGAGCCAGGCGGCATAGGCCTGCGCATCCTCGAAGGCGACGTGCACCACCGGCAGGTCGGGCGCGGCCGGGCTGCCGGCGTAGTCGCGGCGCCAGTCCACGCGCGAGTGTTCGCCCATCACGCCGCCGCGCTCGTCGTAGACGGTCGAGCGGCCGCGGCGCGTGGCCAGGCTGCGGTGGCCGGTGGCCTCGACGAAGGCGCGGAAGTCGGCCACCGTCGCCTCGTTGCGGGCCATCGCGAAACCGCGGGCGAAGCTGACCTCGTGCCGCGGACCTTCGTTCTCGGCCCGGCTGCGCTCGCCTTCGGGTGAGCCCATCAGGAAACTGCCGTGCGGCAGGACCACCATCTCGGGCCCGTCGCCGCCGCCGGCCAGCGGCTCGCGGAAGACCTGGCCCGGCCGGAAGTGGCCGTAGTGGCGCGCGAGTTCGATGCGCTCGCGCAATGCGTCCAGGCCCTGGGCCTGCAGCGACACCTGTTCGGCCTCGGCGAGCCGGCGCCCGGCCAGCTCCAGGTCGAGCGCGTCCACCGCCGCGTGGCCCTGGGCCAGCAGCGTCTCGGTGCGCGCCTGGCGCAGCTCGACGATGCGCGCGAGCATGTCCTGCAGCGCCGCCGAGCCGGGCAGGATGCGCCCGGCCTCGGCCTGCAGGCGTTCGGAGTCCGGGTAGCGACCTTCCTGCGCCGCGGCCAGCGCACGGTCGAGATGGCGCGCCTGCAGGCGGGCCAGGCCGTCCTGCGCGGGCAGGTAACCGGCGAATTCGGACAGGGCCTCTCGATACGCGGCCACGGCGCCCTGGCCCTCGGGCCGGAAGATGCGGTTGGCGGCCTCGCGCGCTTCCGCGAGCCGCACCTTGTCCTGGGCCCGGCGCGCCGCGCGCAGTGCTTCGCGGTAGGCCGCCAGGCCCTCGTACCCGGGCTGGGCGCGCACGATCACCCGTTCCACCTGCTCGGCGTCGGCGAAGCGGCCCTCGGCCAGCGCGGCGCGGCCCTGCGCCTCGAGCGCGGCCAGCACCCGGGCCACGCCCTCGAGCGCATCGGCCTGGCCGGCATCGGTGGCCAGGACGCCGAGATAAATTTCCAATGCGCCGGGCTCGGGCGGGGCTGGCTCGCCCGGCCCGTCGCCGGCGGAGTCGTCCGGTTCGACAGCCAGCCAGCGCGCCTCCTTTTCCAACGCGCCGGCACGCGAGAGCGCCTTGCGCAGGGCGCTGGCGGGAATGGGCTCGATGCTCGGCGTCCACGGCGGCACCTCGGCCTCGTCGGCGCGCGGGGCCAGCACCACCTCGGTCTGGACCAGTTCCTCGGGATCGACGGCGGCCGCGGCCGGGCCGGCCCCGGGCTGGCCGGCTTCGTCGCCGCTGCCGCAGCCCGCCACCAGCAGGGCGGCCAGCAGCCCGACCGGGAGGATTCGCGCAATCGTGGTCATGGGCTCGGGACGGGCGCCTGCCTGGCGTCGGATCGGTCTGGCGACCCGAACTTAGGCTAAGGTGCCGGTCCCTGGCAACCGACGAACCGCACGTGACGCACTGGATCGACCACCCCGACACCCTCGCCGCCCGCCTCGCCGGCTGGGCCGGCCAGCCCCTCGTGGCGCTGGACACCGAGTTCATCCGCGAGCGCACCTACTACCCGCAGCTGGCCCTGGTGCAGCTGGCGGTGCCGGGCGAGGTGCTGCTGGTCGATCCGCTGGTGGAAGGCATGGACGCGGCGTTGCGGCCCCTGCTCACCGATCCGGCCATGACCAAGCTGATGCACAGCGCCAGCGAAGACCTGCAGGCCCTGCTGCGCGGCTGCCGCGCCCTGCCCGCGCCGCTGTTCGACACCCAGGTGGCCGCGGCGCTGTGCGGCCTCGGCGCCGGCCTGGGCTACCAGAAGCTGGTCGAACAGGTCACCGGCGTGCAGCTGGCCAAGGGCGAGACCCGCTCGGACTGGCTGCGCCGGCCGCTGAGCGACGCGCAGTGCGAGTACGCCGCCGACGACGTGCGCCACCTGCACGCGCTGCACGCCTTCCTCGACCGCGAGCTCACCGCCCGCGGCCGCCACGACTGGCTGCGCCAGGACGCCGAGCGCGCCCTGCGCAACGCCGCCGATGAAGGCGACGAGCCCTGGCCGCACCTGTCGCTGCGCAGCGCGCAGGCGCTCGACCGCGAGGGCCAGGCGCGCCTGCTGCGCCTGCTGCGCTGGCGCGACGTGCAGGCCCGGCGCAGCGACCGCCCCAAGAGCTGGGTGCTCGACAACGAGCTGGCCGTGTCGCTGGCGCGCCGCCCGCCGCGCAGCCTGTCGGAATTCCACGCCACCCTCGACCGCCACCCCAAGGCTCCGCGCAAGGCCCGCGGCGAACTGTGGGACAGGCTTTCCGCGCCGCTGTCGCCGGAGGATCTGGCGCTGCCCCTGCTGGGGGCCGACGAGCCCGACAAGGCGCGCATCAAGGCGCTTCAGCAGGCCGTGGCCACGCTGGCCGCCGAGCTCGACCTGCCCGAGGGCCTGCTCGGCTCGCGAAAGCACCTCGAAGCCCTGCTCACCGGCCGCGGCTGGCCGCCGGCCCTCGAGGGCTGGCGGCGCGAACTGCTTGAACCCAGGCTGGCGCCGCTGCTGGCCGGTGGCTAGCCATCGCCCGGACATGGCCCTATAATTTGCAAACCTTCCGTGGGGGGGTAGCTCAGCTGGGAGAGCGCGTCGTTCGCAATGACGAGGTCGTGGGTTCGATCCCCATCCTCTCCACCACGAATCAAGGAAAAGCCGGCCCCTGGGCCGGCTTTTTTTTGGCCGCGGACGGCGGCCCTTTCATCCCGTTTACACAAGGCTCCCGGTAAGCGATAACTGCGACGCCGCTCACGAAATCCCGTACCGCGGCGCAGCGCGCCAGCCCCCACCCCAGCCCGGGCGGGGCCGGCCCACACTGGACCAGAGGGGGAGACACCGATGAAGTCGTTGCACCTGTTCGTGCTGCCACTGGCGCTGTGCGCCAGCGCGGCCTGCCTTGCCGGCGAAGCGCCCGCCGCCGACGCCGCCCCGGCCATGAAGGCCGCCATCGACCGCGACACCGGCAAGCTGCGTGCGCCCACCGCCCAGGAGCAGGCCGCCATGGCCGCCGCCGAGGGCGGCTCGCGCGCCGCCGGCTCCGAGCTGCGCCGCGCCGGCATCCGCGTGCCGCAGACCGAGGCCGAGGCGCTGCAGACCCAGCGCGTGCATCGCAGCGGCGCCGTCACGATGGACGTGCCGATGTCGCTGATGAGCTCGCTGGTCGCCGAACGCGACGCCAACGGCAACCTGGTCATCCGCCACGCCAACGAGGCGCACGCGCACGACCACGCCGGCAACCGCGTGGAGGTGGCCGATGAATAAGCCCCTTCTCGCCACCGCGCTGGCCGGCCTGCTGGCCGCCGCCCCGGCCGCCGATGCGGTCGACATCCGCCTGATCAACCTCGACACCGGCACCGGCATCGGCCTGGACGACCCGCGCCCGCGCACGCCCATCGGCGGCAACAACGGCCTGACCCTGGGCCAGCAGCGCCTGGTGGCCTACCAGTACGCCGCCGACCTGTGGAGCGCGGTGCTCGCCGGCAACACCCCGGTGCGCATCACCGCCAGCTTCCAGCCGCTGTCCTGCACGCCCACCGGCGGCACCCTGGCCTCGGCCGGCGCGCTGAGCGTATTCCGCGACTACGCGGGCGCCATCCCGGGCACGTGGTACCACGTCGCCCTGGCCAAGGGCATGCTCGGCCAGGACCTCAACGCCCCGGCCGGCAACGACATCCAGACCCGCTTCAACGGCGACATCGGCGTCAATCCGAACTGCCTCACGGGCTCGGACTGGTACTACGGCCTGGACGGCAACACCCCGGCCGGCCAGATCAACTTCCTCAACGTGGTGATGCACGAGATCGGCCACGGCCTGGGCTTCTCGGGCTTCGAGAACGTAACCAGCGGCGCCCTGCTTGCGGGCTTCCCGAGCATCTACGCCAACTACGCCCGCGACAACACGCTGGGCCTGGGCGTGCGCCAGATGACCGACGCCCAGCGCGCCGCCGCCTTCATCAACGACGGCAACCTGGTCTGGACCGGCCCGCGCGTCACCTCCGAGGCGGCGCTGGTGCTCGACCGCGCGCTGGTGCTGCGGGCCTCGGCCCCGGCCGGCATCGCCGGCAACGAGTACGAGGTGGCTCCGGGTGCCTTTGGCGGCCCGGTCGCGGTCGGCACGCTGGCGGGCACCGTGGTGCTGGCCGACTCGGGCGGCGCCACCGGCAGCCAGGGCTGCACGGCCTTCCTCAACGCCGCGCAGGTGGCCGGCAACGTCGCGCTGGTCGACCGCGGCACCTGCCCCTTCGTGGACAAGGCCCGCAACGCCCAGGCTGCCGGCGCCACCGGCGTGCTGATGGCCAACAACGTCGCCGGCCTGCTGGCCCCGGGCGGCGCGGCGCCGGACGTCACCATCCCGGTGGTGGGCATCACGCTCGCGGCCGGCACCGAGCTGCGCAACGCGGCGTCGCCGGTGGTCGCGCTGGCCACCAGCAACAGCCGCCTGCAGGGTGCCGACACGGCGGGCCGGGTGCAGCTGTATGCGCCGCTGGCGCGCGCCCCGGGCTCGACCTACTCGCACTTCGACGTGCGGCTGTCGCCCAACGCGCTGATGGAGCCGTTCAACACGGCCTCGCTGCGGGCCAACCTCACGCTCGACCTGACGCCGGCGCTGTTCGCCGACGAGGGCTGGCCGCTCGACACCGCCAATGCCCGCCTGGGCACCTGCGACACCCTGGTGCCGATGCAGGGCGAGGGTGGCCTGGTGGTGGGCGCCGCCGTGGTGGCGCAGTCGCGCGCCTGCAGCCTGGGCGCGGCCAATCGCGAGGCCTACGTCGCCTGCATGGGCGCCTACGCCAACGAGCTGCTGGCCGACGGGCTGATCGACACCCGCCAGGCCGGCCAGATCGCGCGCTGCGCGGTTCGCCAGCGCTGAGGCCATCGGCAACGCAGGGCCCGGGGCGGCAGCGCCCCGGGCCTTTTTTCTGCCCGGCAGGCGGGCTGGCGCGCCCCGGTTCTGCGATAATCCCCGGATTGGGTCCCGCCGCGGGGCCCGCCTGCATGGCCCCGTAGCTCAGCTGGATAGAGCATCCCCCTCCTAAGGGGAAGGTCACACGTTCGAATCGTGTCGGGGTCGCCATATCCCGCATCAAGGAGTCGTCATGTCCCATCCCGTCCTCACCGCGCTTGGCCTCAAGGCCGAGGAATCCGGCACCTACCTCGGCAAGGGCGAGTGGTCGGCGACCCGCGACGCCGGCGTGCTCGAGCCGGTGAACCCGGGCAATGGCGAGGTGCTGGGCAAGGTCTACGCCTCCTCGCAGGCCGACTATGACCTGATCGTCGAGCGCGCCCAGGCCGCCTTCAAGGTCTGGCGCACCACCCCGGCGCCGCGCCGCGGCGAGGCCATCCGCCTGTGCGCCGAGGCCCTGCGCAAGCACAAGGACGCGCTCGGCTCGCTGGTCGCGCTGGAGATGGGCAAGTCCAAGCCGGAAGGCGACGGCGAAGTGCAGGAGATGATCGACATCGGCGAGTTCGCCGTCGGCCTCTCGCGCCAGCTCTACGGCCTGACCATGCACTCCGAGCGCCCGGGCCACCGCATGTACGAGCAGTACCACCCGCTGGGCATCGTCGGCATCATCAGCGCCTTCAACTTCCCGGTGGCGGTGTGGGCCTGGAACAGCTTCGTGGCCGGCGTCTGCGGCGACGTGTGCATCTGGAAGCCCTCGCCCAAGACCCCGCTGTCGGCCATCGCCTCGATGAAGATCTGCAACGAGGCCCTGCGCGCCGGCGGCTTCCCGGACATCTTCTTCCTGTTCAACGACGCCGGCACCGACATCGCCGCCGGCTTCGTGGACGACAAGCGCATCCCGCTGATCAGCTTCACCGGCTCGACCAGGGTCGGCCGCCACGTCGGCGAGCGCGTCGCCCGCCGCATGGGCCGCAGCCTGCTCGAGCTGGGCGGCAACAACGCGATCATCGTCGATCCGTCGGCGGACCTGAAGCTGGCCATCCCGGCCATCGTCTTCGGCGCCGTCGGCACCGCCGGCCAGCGCTGCACCACCACCCGCCGCCTGTTCGTGCACGAATCGATCTTCGACGACGTGCTGGCCAAGCTGGTCACGGCCTACAAGCAGGTCGAGAAGAAGATCGGGGACCCGACCGACCCGGCCAACCTGATGGGCCCGCTCAACAGCCGCGACGGCGTGCAGGCCTACCTTGATGCCATCGCGAAGGCGAAGGCCGCCGGCGGCAAGGTCGAGACCGGCGGCGCCGCGATCGATCGCCCGGGCAACTACGTGCTGCCGGCCATCGTGACCGGCCTGAAGAACAGCGACGAGATCGTCCAGCACGAAACCTTCGCGCCGATCCTGTACGTCATGCCCTACTCCGAGCTCGAGGACGCCATCGCCATGCAGAACGACGTGCCGCAGGGCCTGTCGTCGGCGATCTTCACCCAGAACCTCAAGGCCGCCGAGGCCTTCCTGGCCGCTTCGGGCTCCGACTGCGGCATCGCCAACGTCAACATCGGCACCTCGGGTGCCGAGATCGGCGGCGCCTTCGGCGGCGAGAAGGAAACCGGCGGTGGCCGCGAATCCGGTTCCGACGCGTGGAAGGTCTACATGCGCCGCCAGACCAACACCATCAACTACTCCGACGCGCTGCCGCTGGCCCAGGGCATCAAGTTCGACCTCTGAGAACCGACATGAGCACCTACCCCCGGCAAACCAGCGGCCTCGCCATCACCAGCCTGGTCTGCGGCATCCTGGGCTGGACCCTGCTGCCCTTCATCGGCAGCGTGGTGGCCATCCTCACCGGCCACATGGCGCGCGGGGAGATCCGGCGCTCGAACGGCCAGCTCGATGGCGACGGCCTGGCCGTCGCCGGACTGCTGCTGGGCTGGATCTCGATCGGCCTGATGGTGCTGGCCGTGCTGGCGGTGGTGTTCTTCTTCGGCGGCCTGGCGGTCCTGCTCGGACTGGCCGGCGCGAGCGGCCAGCTCTGAGGCCTGTCCGATGTATTCAATCGCCCGGCCCTTCCTCTTCCATCTAGATGCAGAGCGCGCCCACGGGCTGGGCCTGAAGGCCATCGAGGCCGCCTACCGCAGCGGCCTCAACCCGCTGCTGGCGGCCCGTCCCAAGCCGCTGCCGACCAAGGCCTTCGGCCTGGACTTCCCCAACCCGGTGGGCTGCGCGGCCGGCCTGGACAAGGACGGCGCCCACGTGGACGCGCTGCTGGGCCTGGGTTTCGGTTTCGTCGAAGTGGGCACCACCACGCCGCGGCCGCAGGAAGGCAACCCCAGGCCGCGCATGTTCCGCCTGCCCGAGCACAATGCCGTCATCAACCGCCTGGGCTTCAACAACCTCGGCGTGGACGCGCTGGTGCGCAACGTCTCGCGCGCGCGCCGCAAGCACGGCCTGCTGGGCATCAACATCGGCAAGAACAAGGACACCCACAACGAGGACGCGGCCGAGGACTACCTCTACTGCCTCGAGCGCGTGTACCCGCTGGCCGACTACGTCACCATCAACATTTCCTCGCCCAATACCGCCGGGCTGCGCGAGCTGCAGGAAGAGCAGCAACTGCGCCGCCTGGTGGGCGAGCTGCGCGAGGCGCAGGAGCGGCTGGGTGCGCAGCACGGCAAGCGCGTGCCGATGCTGGTCAAGATCGCCCCCGACCTCAGCGACGACGACATCGATGCCTGCGCCCGCGTTCTCAGCGACCTGCAGGTGGATGGCGTGATCGCCACCAACACCACCGTCGACCGCCTGCCGGTGGAAGGCCACCCGCAGGCGCACGAGGCCGGCGGCCTGTCGGGCGCGCCGCTGTACGGCAAGTCCACGGCGGTGCTGCGGCGCATGCGTGGCCGCCTGGACGAATCAATCCCGATGATCGGCGTGGGCGGCATCACCCGCGGCGCCGACGCCGCCGGCAAGATCACCGCCGGCGCGCTGATGGTGCAGTTCTACACCGGCCTGGTCTACCGCGGCCCGCAGCTGATCGGCGAATGCGTGGACGCCATCCGCCGGCGCCGCGAGGGCGTTGCGTGAGCGGATACCAGCTGGCCGAGGACGTCTCCCTCGCCGGACGCAACACCTTCCGCGTCCCCGCCCGCGCCGCGGTGATGGCCGACGTCAGCCGCGCCGACGCGCTCGAGGAACTGTTCGGCTTCGCCATGCTGCGCGACGGCCCGGTGCTGGTGGTCGGCGAAGGCAGCAACCTGCTGTTCGTCGACGATTTCCCCGGCGTGGCGATCTGCCTGACCATGGCCCGCGCCAGCGTGCTGCGCGACGACGGCGACAGCGCGCTGGTGCGCGCCGAGGCCGGCATGAACTGGAACGACCTGGTGGCCTGGACCCTGGCCCGCGGCCTGTGCGGCCTGGAGAACCTGGCCATGATCCCGGGCACGGTTGGCGCCGCGCCGATCCAGAACATCGGCGCCTACGGCGTCGAGGTGGGCGAATTCATCGAGGCCGTGGAGGCATTCCAGCGCGACACCGGCCAGGTCAAGCGGCTGCCGGCTTCCGAATGCGGCTTCGGCTACCGCGACAGCCTGTTCAAGCGCGAGGCCGACCGCTGGGTGGTGACCGCGCTCGAGCTGCGCCTGCCGCGCCAGCGCGAGCTGCGGCTCGACTACGCCGGCGTGCGCGAGGAGCTGGCCGCCATGGGCGTGGACGCGCCGCGCGCCGTGCACGTGGCCGAGGCCATCAGCCGCCTGCGCACCCGCAAGCTGCCCAATCCGGCGCTGCTGGGCAATGCCGGCAGCTTCTTCAAGAACCCGGTGGTCGACGCCGCCACCGCCGAGGCCCTGCAGGCCGCGAACCCGGGCCTGCCGGCGTTCCCCGCCGGCGAGGGCCAGCGCAAGCTCTCGGCCGCCTGGCTGATCGAGGCCTGCGGCTGGAAGGGGTTCCGCGAGGGCGACGCCGGCGTGGCGGCGCAGCACGCGCTGGTGCTGGTCAACCACGGCCACGCCACCGGCCGGCAGCTGCTCGACCTGGCCCGTCGCATCGCCGCCTCGGTGCGCGAGCGCTTCGGCGTGGCGCTCGAGCCCGAACCGCGCATCATCGGCGCGACCTTCGAGCCCGCGTGAGCGCCGACGCCGCCTCGCAGGTGCGCCGCGCCGTCGGCCTGATGGCGCTGGCGATGACGCTGTTCGGCATCATGGCCGTGTGCATCCGCCTGGCCTCGCAGCAGCTGCACGCCTTCGAGATCGCCTTCTTCCGCAACTTCTTCGGCTTCGTGGTGCTGTTGCCCATCCTCTACCGGCACGGCCCCTCGCTGCTGCGCACCAACAAGCTCGGCTTTTACATCGTGCGTTGCCTGATCGGCATGGTGTCGATGCTGGCCGGCTTCTGGGCCATCGTGAACCTGCCGCTGGCGCAGGCCATCGCACTGTCCTACTCGACGCCGCTGTTCGTCACCATCGGCGCGGTGATCGTCCTGGGCGAGATCGTCCGCGCGCGGCGCTGGACGGCGGTGATCGTCGGCTTCCTCGGCGTGATGGTGATCGTACGGCCAGGCAGCGACGCCTTCACCGCCGCCAGCCTGGTGGCGCTGCTGGCGGCCGTCGCCAGCGCCAGCGTGGCGATCAGCATCAAGTTCCTCTCGCGCTCCGAGCACCCCGACGCCATCGTGATCTGGACCACCCTGCTGTGGATCCCGATGTCGCTGGTGCCGGCGCTGACGGTGTGGGAAATGCCGGTGGGCATCACCTGGCTGTGGATCGTGCTGGCCGGCCTGCTGGGCAGCACCGCGCACATGTGCTGGACGCGGGCGCTGCGCCTGGGCGATGCCTCGATGCTCACGCCGATCAGCTTCCTGCAGATCATCGTGGTGGCGGCCGCGGGCTGGCTGCTGTTCGACGAGGCGCTCGACCGCTGGACGGTGCTGGGCGCCGCGATCATCTTCGGCTCGAACGTCTACATCGCGCGCCGCGAGGCCCGCATCGCGCGCCAGGCCGTGACCGACCCGGAAATCAACCCGGAAACGCCGACGCCGCGCTGAGCGCGGCGCCGGCCACTGGCTCAGAGGTTGTCGGCGTCGCCGCTGATCTCGATCTCCATGTCGTCGGCCGTCTCGGCGGCGATGTCCATGGCCTTTTCCAGGTCCTCGGCGCTCAGGTCCTCGGGCAGCTTGATCACGAGGTAGAGCACGTCGCCCAGGATCTCCCAGGCGCCGAGCTTGAGCTGGCGGCTGTGCGCGAGCAGCTTGAGCGCGCGCTCGCCGTCGATGCCGTCGGACTCGATGCGCGCGGCCGGCGCGAACACTTCGCGCACCCTGAAATCTCCAATCTCCTCGGTGCGGCCCGAAACGAACACCAGCTGCGTGCGGCCTTCCTTCTCGTAGTTGTAGGTGACCTTGTAGTCACCGTCGGCATCGACTTCGTACTTGATGCCGCGCGCGTCGAGGCGGCGCGCCACGGATTCGTCGGCGGCGGCCTGGGTGGCGGTGAACGCCATCGCCACGGCCATCAGGCAGGCCGCGGTCTTGCGGATCGTGTTCATGGTCTTCCCCCTGGGTTGGAAGCCATAGTGTCGCGCCAGCCCCGGCGCGCCGTAAACAGGGCTCAGCCGTCCGCGCCGGCCATCGCCCGGCGGATGCGCTCGGCCGCCTGGCGCTGGGGCGGCGGCAACGACCCGGGCTCGGCTTCGAGCACCGGGGCCAGCACCCCGGCCTGCAGGGCATCGGCGGCGGCGGTGTTGCCGGCCGCGCGCTCGGCCCGGACCAGTTCCCAGGCCGCGAACAGGGTGTCGGGGTGGGTCGGCCCCAGCGCCTCGACGCGCAGTCGGTAGCATTCCGCGAAGGCGTCCCGGGCCTCGGCCAGCCGGCCCTGCCCGGCCAGCAGGTCGCCCTCGATGTTGAGCAGGGCGTGGGTCTGCGGCTGGCGCGGCCCCAGCCCGGCCAGTACCCGCGGTTTGACCGCCTGCAGGCGCGACCAGGCCTCGTCAGCGCGACCGGCCCGGTTGAGGGTGCCGACGTGGTTGACCTCGACGAACAGCGTGTCCGGGTGGTCCGGGCCAAGCAGGGCCGCGCGCCCGGCGATGACCTCCTGCTCGAGCACCAGCGCCTCGTCGTAGCGCTCCTCGCGTGCGAGCAGGGCCGCCAGGTTCAGGCGCGATCGCAGCGCGTCGCGCGAACGCGGGCCGAGCACGCGCTCGCGCGCCTCGAGTACTTCACGGGTGACGGCCAGGGCCTCGGTGCGCAGCGCCGGCTGGTCGAGCCGGCCGGCCTGGTCGCTGAGCATGTTGGCGAGGTTGCTGCGCTGGTTGAGCGTGCTCGGGTGTTCGTTGCCGAGCCGCCGCGAGTAAATGGCCACCAGTTCGCGCTGCAGCCCCAGCGCGGCCTCCACGTCGCCCGACATCACCCGCAGGATGGCCAGGTTGGCCATCGAGGCCAGGGTGTCCTCGTGGTCGGCGCCCAGCAGCCGGGCCCGGCGCGGGTAGAGGTCCTCGAGGATCTCGCGGGCGCGCGGCTGGCCGCCGCCGCGGGCATGGGCAATGGCGAGGTTGTTGAGCAGTTCCATGACCTTGGGATCGTCCTCGCCGCGGGCGGCGGCGGCGCGCTCGTAAAGGGCCTGCAGCTGGTCGCGCGCGGCCTCGCGCTGGCCCAGGGCCGAGACCAGGTCGGCCTGGGTGCGCTCGAGGTCCAGGCGCAGGTCGCCGGCCGGGTCGAGCGGCGCGGCCAGCGCCAGCAGCCCGTCGACCAGGGCCTTGGCGCCCCCGGGGTCGCCGCCGGCGGCCATCATGCCGGCCTGCTTGCGGCGCGCCTGCAGCGTGCGCGGATGCGCCGCGCCGAGCAGGGCCTCTCGCTGGTCGGCGACGGCGCGGAAGGCCTCGCCGGCCTGGGCATCGAGTGCGATCGCGGCATACACGTCGCCCACCGATTCGCGCAGGTCGGCGGCCAGCAGTGGCTGGTCGGCGAAGTCGCGCGCCAGCGCCGCCTCCGCACCGGCCAGCACCTGGCTGCCGAGCAGGCGGCGCGCGAGATCGGGCGGACTGGCCCGGGCCAGCAGCGCGTCGACTTCGGCGGCGCCGGCCGGATCGCTGCGCAGCAGCTGCTCGCGCAGGCCGCCCGAAAGCGCCACGCCCATCGCCTCGACGTCCACGCCCTCGAGCATGGATTGCTGGAAGGCCGCCACGCGCTCGAGCTCGGCGCTGCGCTGCTCGGCGAGCGCACGCTGCTCGCGCGCCTGCTGCAGGCCGTAGAGCGAGGCCGCAAGGCCGGCGAGCACGGCCACCGACACCGCCGCCGTCGCCGCCAGGCCCAGGCGGTGCCGGCGCAGGAACTTGCCCAGCGCGTAGCGGCGGCTGGGCGGCACGGCCAGCAACGGCTGGTCGTCGAGGAAGCGGCGCAGGTCGCGCGCCAGGTCGGCGGCCGAGTCGTAACGTTCGGCGCGGTCCCGCCGCATGGCCTTGAGCACCACCCAGTCGAGGTCCGTGCGCAGCACCCGGCGCAGCACCGGCGCGCTCAGGCCCAGCTCGCCGGCGCGGGTGGCGACGGCCCCGGGCGCCAGCGTTTCGATCTGGGCCGAGGGCGGCCGCGCGGTGGTGCCGGCAGTGCGCGGCGCCGGCGCGGTGCCGGCCTCCTCGCCGGCGCCGGGACGACGCCCGGCCAGCAGCTCGTGCAGCAGCACGCCCAGCGAATACACGTCCGAGCGGGTGTCGACCTCGACGCCCGCCAGCCCGGCCTGCTCGGGGCTCATGTAGTCGGGCGTGCCGGCGCGCTCGAGCTCGCCGGCGCGCTGGCCGGCCGCCAGCGAGCGGCTGGCCGCCGTGGCGATGCCGAAGTCGATGATCTTCGGCAGCGGCCGGCCGTCGACCTCCGAGACCAGGATGTTGCCGGGCTTGAGGTCGCGGTGGACCACGCCGCGCTGGTGGGCGTGCTGCACGCCCTCGCAGACGCGGATGAACAGCTCGAGCCGCGCGCGCAGCGGCAGCCGCGCCTGTTCGCAGAAGGTGGTGAGCGGGCTGCCCTCGATGTACTCCATCACGAAGTACGGGAAACCGTCGGGCGTGGCGCCGGCGTCGTAGACCTGGGCGATGGCCGGGTGCGTCATCTGCGCCAGCAGCTGGCGCTCGACCTCGAAATAGGCCAGGTGCCGCGCATCGAGTCGGCGCGCGTGCAGGAGCTTCAGGGCCACGGTGCGGTGCACCGGCTCGAGCTGCTCGGCGCGGTAGACCTCGCCCATGCCGCCGCGGCCCAGCAGGGTCTCGATGCGGTAATGGCCCAGGCGCATGCCCGGCGCCAGCGCCGCGTCGGCGGGCACGCCGGCCGCGCCGGCGCGGGTGGGCAGGCCCTCGGTGGGCGCCAGGTCGTCGTCGCGGATGTCGCTCATCCTCCACCCCTGTTTCCGGACCGGCCGAGTTTAGCCCAGCCCGGCACGCGGGCCGGCCATCGGGCTACACTCGGGCCAGAGCCTCCCGCCCCCCAGCCCGATGCGCGAGACCGAGAAGATCCCCACCACCCAACGCACCCTGCTCAGCGACGGCCCGCGCCGCGCGACGCCGCGCTCGGCCTGCGTTGTCGTCATCCACGGCGAAGGCCTGGGCAAGCGCGCCGACCTGGGCGAGGTGCCGGTGGTGATCGGCCGCTCGCAGGAAGCCGACCTGCACATCCCGCACAACTCGGTCTCGCGCCGGCACTGCCAGATCTGGCGCGATGGCGACGCCTACCGCCTGCGCGACCTCGGGGCCACCAACACCACCCGCGTCAACGACGCGCCGGTGGCCGAAGCCGAGCTCGCCGATGGCGACCACATCACGCTCGGCGAGTGCATCCTCAAGTTCATCAGCCACTCCAGCGTCGAGGCGCGCTACCACCAGGAGGTCTACCACCTGGCCACGCGCGATGCGCTGACCGAACTTTACAACCGCCGCCACTTCGTCGACGCGGTCGACCGGGAGATCGCCCGCGCCATCCGGCACGAACGGCCGCTGGTGATGTGCATCATCGACGTGGACCTGTTCAAGCCGGTCAACGACCAGCACGGCCACATCGCCGGCGACGGCGTGCTGCGCCAGCTGGCCGGCATCGTGCGCCGCTTCGTGCGCGGCGAGGACGTGGCCGCGCGCATCGGCGGCGAGGAATTCGCGGTGCTGCTGCCTGAGACCGACCTCGAGGCGGCCCACGCCTTCGCCGAACGCCTGCGCGAGGCCGTGGCCGGCGACACCTTCGTGCTCGGCGGCCAGCCGCACCGGCTGACCATCAGCATCGGCATCGCCGGGCTCGCGCCCGGCCGGCTCGACCGCAGCGCCCTGATGCAGGCCGCCGACGCGGCGCTCTACCGCGCCAAGGACGAGGGCCGCAACCGGGTTTGCGTCGAGCCCGGCGCGCTTCAGTCCGCGCGCGGCGACGCGTAGCGGCGCGCCACGTAGTCGTCGATCACCTGCACGAACTCGTCGGCGATGTGCTCGCCGCGCAGGGTCATGGCCTTCTCGCCGTCGATGAACACCGGCGCCGCCGGCGCCTCGCCCGTGCCCGGCAGCGAGATGCCGATGTCGGCGTGGCGCGACTCGCCCGGACCGTTGACGACGCAGCCCATCACCGCCAGCGAGAGGTTCTCCACGCCCGGGTACTTGAGCTTCCACACCGGCATCTGCCCGCGCACGTGCTCCTGCACCTTCTGCGCCAGCACCTGGAAGAACTCGCTGGTGGTGCGGCCGCAGCCCGGGCAGGCGGTGACCAGGGGCGTGAACGCGCGCAGGCCCATGGTCTGCAGCAGCTCCTGCGCCACCACCACTTCCTGGGTGCGCGAGGCGCCCGGTTCGGGCGTGAGCGAGATCCGGATGGTGTCGCCGATGCCTTCCTGCATCAGCACCGCCAGCGCCGCCGCCGAGGCGACGATGCCCTTGCTGCCCATGCCGGCCTCGGTCAGGCCCAGGTGCAGGGCGAAGTCCGAGCGCGCGGCGAGGTCACGGTACACCGCGATCAGCTCCTGCACGCCGCTGACCTTGGCCGAGAGCACGATGCGTTCGCGCGGCAGGCCGATCTCCACGGCCTTCTCCGCCGACTCGATGGCCGACAGCACCAGCGCCTCGCGCAGCACCCGCGCCGCATCCCAGGGCTCGGCGCGGGCGGCGTTCTCGTCCATCAGCCGCGCGGCCAGCGACTGGTCCAGCGAGCCCCAATTGACCCCGATGCGCACCGGCTTGCCGTACTCGATGGCCTTCTCGACGATGGCGGCGAACTGCAGGTCCTTCTTCTTGCCGAAGCCCACGTTGCCCGGGTTGATGCGGTACTTGGCCAGCGCCCGCGCGCAGGCCGGCTCGGCCGCCAGCAGGCGGTCGCCGTTGTAATGGAAGTCGCCGATCAGCGGCACCGGCACGTTCATCATGTCGAGCTTCTCGCGGATGCGCGGCACCGCAGCGGCCGACTCGGGGTTGTTGACCGTCACCCGGACCAGCTCGGAACCGGCGCGCCAGAGCTCGGCCACCTGCTTCACGGTGGCATTGACGTCGGCGGTGTCGGTATTGGTCATCGACTGCACGACGACGGGGGCGCCGCCGCCCATCTTCACTCCACCGACCTGGACCGCGCGGGTGGCGCGGCGCGGCTGCGAACGGGCCTCGCTCATGCCGTCGCCTCCGCTGCGTCGGGCGCGGCCGCGGCCGCCGGCAAACGCTCGCCGAGCAGCACGTAATCGCCGGCGTTGAGCAGCACCTCCACGTCCTCGAGCAGGTCGGGCCCGCGGGCGCCGACCTCGGGGATGTGGCTGGAGGCGTCGTGGATGACCTCCACCCGGCTGCCCGACTCCACCGACGCGCTGCAGACGAAACAGCGACCCGGGGTGCCGTCGATCGGGAAGACCTCGACGGCGCGCTGCACCTGGCGCGCGCCGCCGTCGGCGCTGACCACGCGCAGGGCCACCGCGCTCGACCGGCGCGACAGCAGTTCGACGCCGGCCGAGAGGCTGCCGTCGGTTTCATAGCGCAGCCAGCGCATCACGCCCACCATCCAGTCCAGTTCCTCGCCGTCGTCGCCAAACCCCAGCCCCACCAGCTCGCCGACCTTGGCGCGCGCCTGCTCGGCGCTGTCCCAGGCCATGCGGTAACCGCCGAGGCTCTGGTCGAGCACCCTGGCGGTGAAGCGCGGCACGCGCGTCATCGCGGCGGTGCCCTGGGTCCAGGCGGCGCCGGCGATCACGTGCACCGTGCCGGCCGCCGACTGGCGCATGAAGGTGTCGAAGTCACGCTGGCCGGCCAGCAGGTAGTGCAAGCCGCTCAGCCCCAGCACGGTGTCGAGGCTGTGCCCGGCCGGCAGCCGCACCAGGCCGCGCGCCGCCATCTGGCCGAAGGCGCGGCGCAGGCGGATGAGCAGGTCGTTGCCGACCGTGACCGCCAGGCCGGCCGTCGGCGCCAGCTGGCCCTGGCCGTCGCGCACGCGCGACAGCGCGCGTTCGACATCGTCGGCGAAGGGCGCCAGCTCGAGCCA
>Ga0208242_100169_pt1 | contig 82170 bp, 83 predicted proteins | sample SubbioAug_CSW13A_FD_184825 | JGI IMG/M metagenome (GOLD analysis project Ga0208242, IMG submission 184825) | Serpentinite rock and fluid subsurface biosphere microbial communities from McLaughlin Reserve, California, USA - CR12Aug_CSW13A (SPAdes) | ecosystem: Environmental > Terrestrial > Deep... | reverse complement strand
CCGTGCGGATCTGGGCCACCACCGCCCCCTCGATCTCCGGCGCGGGCAGGCGCTCATAGCCCTTGCCCGGCGCGCCGAACCGCGCTTCCGACTTGGACACGTAGTAGTGGTACTTGCGCCCGTTCTTGCGCGAGTAGGTCGGGTACATCCGCTCGCCTGAGGGTGCGTACAGCAGGCCGCGCAGCAAGGCGTCGGTGCGCGACCTGATCTTGGTTTCCACCGACCGGGTGTGACCGTCCTTGGCCAGCACCTCGTGAACCCGGCCCCACAGCCCGGGATCGATGATGGCTTGATGCACGCCCGGGTACCAACTGCCCTTGTGCGACAACTCCCCGAGGTAGATGCGGTTGCGCAGCAGCTTGTGCAGATACTTCTTGTCGATGCGCGTGCCCGCCCGCGTCTGGCCGTCCTGTGTCGTCCACGCCTTGGTCGTGATGCCATCCAGCGTCAGGTTGGCGGCAATCTGGGTGGGCGAGCCGATGGTCAGCATCTCCTCAAAGATTCGCCGCACCACCGCCGCCTCCGCGTCGTTGATGACCAGCAGACGGTTCTCGACGTCGAAGCCGAGCGGCGGCACGCCACCCATCCACATCCCTTTGCGCTTGCTGGCGGCGATCTTGTCGCGGATGCGCTCGCCGGTGACCTCGCGCTCGAACTGGGCGAAGGACAGCAGCACGTTGAGCATCAGCCGCCCCATCGAGGTGGTGGTGTTGAACTGCTGCGTGACCGACACGAACGACACGCCTTGGCGCTCAAACACTTCGACCATCTTGGAGAAGTCGGCGAGGCTGCGCGTCAGGCGGTCGATCTTGTAGACCACCACGATGTCGATCTGGCCGCGCTCAATGTCGGCCATCAGGCGTTTTAGCCCGGGACGATCCGTGTTGCCGCCGGAGAAGCCGGGGTCGTCGTAGTCGTCGGCCACCGGAATCCATCCTTCTGCGCGTTGGCTGGCGACGTAGGCGTGGCCAGCCTCCTTCTGCGCGTCGATGGAGTTGAACTCCTGGTCAAGGCGCTCGTCCGACGACACCCGGCAGTAGACGGCGCAGCGTTTGCGCGCCTTGGGAGAGGCGATTTGGGTGGCGTCGCTCATTGCGCACCTGCCTTGCCGGTCAGGCCGAAGAACAGTGGCCCCGACCAGTGCGTGCCGGTGATCTGCCGGGCCACGGCTGTCAGGCTCTTGAAGGTGCTGCCCTCGTACTCGAACAGACCTTCGGCGGTGACCGCCACCTTGTGCTCGCGGTCGCCCCATTCGCGCAGCAGCACGGTGCCGGGCGCGAAGTTGGTGTCGCGCGGGCGAGCCCGTAGCTTGATCTTGGAATGCTTGGCACCGATGGCCTCCAAGCGCTGGCGCGTGTTGTGCGCCAGACCGCCGAAGGCTTCCTCCTGCATCTTGTAGGCGATGCGCGACTCAATGAATACGCGGTTCGGGTTGATGGGGCGGCTGCTGAAGTACCGATCCCACACTGGCCACAACTCGGCGATGGGCAGGCTCGACAGCTCCGCGATCCGCGCGGCGACGGATGCTTGTTTCTCGTTCATCACAACTTCTCCTGTTGATAGGGGGTTGTATGAACGCGCTGGTCGGGCAGGAAGCCAAGGCCAACTTCTCTCTGTTTTGGCGCTTCTGCGACGACGGTGCGGACGATGGCGGCCGCAAGGATGGCGGTGATTTCGCCAGCGCGGGCGCTGGCGGACATCTCCGAGGGAGATGCGAGTTCGAGGTTCTTCATGACGGCTCCGAGGAATTGCAACCGTCTCAGATGATGTGCGCGATGTTCCGAAGCGGATGGCAATTCCGGGTAATCGCGCTCATCCGGTGGCGCGGCCACGAAGCCCCGGCAGGCCAGCGGCGCTTGTCTGGCAGGTAAACCTGATTGCGCGTTAACGAAACGGTTGACAGGTCCCGATCTGCTCGATACGATGGCGTCAATTAACTAATCACGCAATTGGGTCACGACATGGCATTTGGTGCCTACATCAGACAGAAGAGGGAGGCGAAGGGCATTCAGATGAATGACTTCGCCCGGCAGCTGGACATCTCGCCTGCCTACTGGTCGCGCATAGAGCGCGACATCGAGAAGCCACCTAAGGACGAGCTGATCCGCAAGGCGGCAGAAATCCTTGGCGAGAATGTCGACGACGCCTTTGTTGAGGCCAGCCGCCTTCCGCCAGACATGCGCGATGACGTGGGGGGCCTGGTACGGATGTATCGCAAGCAAGCGACGGGGGACAAGTGAATGCCGGTGTTGACTCTTGGCTACCGGCATTGCGACCGAAAACGCCCCAGCTACATCAAGAATTCCGAGATTGAGGGCATCGCCGTTTTGGCCCGCCAGCAACTGGTGGAGGCGGCTGCCGATGCCATCCCGCTCGCAACCCTGAGCGCCATCTCCGGCCTGAAGATCAACGGCGTGGTCTTCGACCTGTTCGTCGGCACCGGGAATGTTGTGCATGACGAATGCGGCAACCCTGTTCTGGGCATCTGTGAGTACGACCCCGGCGTGCCGGACACGGCGATGGTGTCGGTGTCGCCGGTTGGCGTGAACGCCAGCGAGGAACTGGTACTGAGCACCCTCGGCCACGAACTCGGCCACGCCATTTTCGATGCGCCAGGATGGATCGTCGATGCCAGCAAGGGGCCGGGTCTGTTCGATGAACCCAGCGACGCGGCGCGGCGCGCCTACCGCACGACCACACGCGACGTCGAGCACTTGGCGAAAGTCACGCCCGTCGCCGAGGCGGCTGCGACGCCCTCCCTGGCGATTCCGGGCCACACCACCAAGGAAGAATACTTCGCCGAGCTGCGTGCCAACGAGTTCATGGGGTCGCTGCTGGTGCCGCGCCAGCGGTTGAATCTGGCTGTCGAAGAGATGGCTGCGCAACACGGCGTGACGATCCATCGCAGCCCGTCGCTCGACCCCGAGTTGCCCGGCACCAGTCTTTACCTGACGGCTGATGGCGACATCGAATGTTTGCAGAAGGCCGTGGCCAAGCGCTTCGGCGTCAACCGGCGGTTCATCCAGGTGCGGATGGAGCGCTATGGCCTTCTCAAGCCGGGGGCCAAGATCTTCTGATCAAAGCCTTCGTCCCGCCGCCGACTGCGTGTCGGCTTTTTTTGAACCGCCCAGTTAACCACTCGCGCAATCGCGCACTTCGTTTAGAAAAGGAAATTGCCTATGCCAGCGGACGAACAAATCATCGCTCAAGAACACAACCAGCCGACCGCCGCGCCGCAGCAGTCCGCGAAGCAGGCGCGATCCCGCCAATCGGACGATGGCCCGGAAATTCTGCCGTGTATGGAGCACTTCGTGACCCTGGTTCGCAAGGCCAAGCGACCCGGCCTCGCCTTGCTCCTGGTCGAGCGCGCCAGCGCCACGTCGCTGCCGGAAGTGGCGGCGCTGACAGACGTGGCCAAAGGCATCCTCGCGGTGCAGTCGCGCAAGGCGATGTTCCACGCCGTCGCCAAGCTCGGCTCGGACGCGCAGCAGCACATCGAGCGGGCGGCCGAGCGCGTGGTGCTGCTCGATGACGAGTACGGTGCGCAGGCCGTCCAGTCTCTCCTTGACGACGAGGACATCAATGACGCAGCGATCATGGCCGCGCCGAGTGATCGCTACAGCCGGGCCCTGTTTCTCTGCCTGCTGCAGGACTTTCCGGAGACCGGTGCCACTCGCGATCAGCGCTTCGACAATGCCGAGCGCGTGCAAGTGATGCATCGGCAATGGAAGAGCGAGAACTACTCCAGCCACTACCTCGGCCCGAAGGGCGTGGTGCCGAGCATTGATGCCGACGTTGAGGGTGTATTGCGCGGGCGCATTTCGGCACTGTTCCCGCAAGTGGCTCCCGACCAAATCATCATCGAGCAGTTCACGCGCCGTGATCTCGCGCATGCCGACCGCTGCGGCGGCAAGGACTCTGACGAGGTCACGCCCGTGCTCCTGCACACCCTGACTGCAACCTTCAACGGGTCGACGGCGCACTTCCGGCAGGTTGCCAACGGCGAGGTGGTCGAGCACGAAGAACCTGCAGCGATGTCGGCCAGCTTTTCGTGGGAGCCCGGCACCGGTGCGCTCGGCGTGTTCTGCGAAGACCGTGAGGTGCGCCGTGAACTGGCGACCATCTTCCGCGATATCGTCTTGGCGTGCGACGGGGAGATCAACGACATGCCGATGCGCGAATTCGACCTGTTCGGATTCTCGACACCGGCGATGCTCAAGCGCATCGAGCAGGAGCGAGTGGCGGGCATCGAAAAGATTTCGATCTTGCAGATCAAGGTGGCGCGGCCGTTCGAGCAGCAAACCACCGACGCGGCCAACGGACGTGAGCTGATCCAGCATCTGTCGAGCACGATGCTGATCGGCAAGGATCGGCGCGACACCCGGCAGATTTATCAGGTCGCCTATGACGACTATGGCATCGACGACTTGACGGAATACACGCTGGCGCAGGTGAAGTTGGTATTCAGGATGGCCAAACAGCCGCACCGCAAGGCCCACAACGTCGCCGTCCAAATCACGTCGCCGAACGGTCTGAACGACAAGAGCAAGACCGAAGATGACCGCAAGCGCGTTCTGGAACAGCTCACGCGAATTGGGGTGCTCCGTGAGTTCTGAAGGCGCTACCGCAATGTCGGCGCATCTGAGCTTTCTGGCAGTGCTGGAGCGGCTGCCCCGGGTTGAGTACCGCGTCATGGCGGCGGCGCTCGGACGATGCAGACCAACGTTCCTGCAACGACGATGGGTCACGGAAGAGGACTACCTCAGCCATGTGATGGTCCCCGTCCGGGATTCGGAGCAGGAAGTCGAGGTTGAGATCGATCAGGATGCGGCGGTTTACCGGTACCGCAGCCCGCAGCAGCGATCACGAACAGTTGAGCGACCCCTTCCCGACATCGCGTTGTACGCCCTCCAGGTGGATGCGTGGCTCGCCGACTTGGCGTCCTTGATCGGCATCGAAGATCGACAGCGTTCCGACCGCCGACATCGCGTGCCGGGCCACCTGTGGCACCTCGGGGAAGTGCGAATCGCGGGCACCCACGACTTCGCCCCGGTGTTCGTTGCCCGAGCGTGGGAGCGTGCTCCTGTTGCCGCGATGACCTCGGGTTTGAGTGATCCGATCTGGCCGCGTGGCGGCATCGTGTTGCGGCATCAGCGAGATCCAGTTGAGCTGCCCCGCGACCATGTCATGCGCGGTCTGGACGAGTTCGTTCGCGTGGACGACGGTCAGGACGTTTTCGACGCGAGCGCATTCGACAGGGTGCTGCGTGGCTTCATCACCCCCACCGGTGCGCCGGAGCCAGAGCAGTTCTTCCAAGGCAATCGTTTGAAGTTGCCGCACTTCTCCGAATCACGCGAGCTGTCTGCGGAGCGGGCCAAGATCGTCAAGCAGATGTGGAGTGCCGACGGAAAGAACGCGCCCGAAGTTTCCTGGGCCGAGGTCAACAGGATCGCCAATACCGGCTACCAGTCGTTCGATGACGCCTTCGGCGGAAAGGCTGAGCGCGAGGACGTGATCGCATTGGTCAAGCGCGGCAAATACCGCCTGCGACGCAACCCATAAACGCGCCCATAAATCAAACCAGACACGGGCCATAAACCCGTGCGGAGACTTCGATGTGCCCATTTCATCTAGGAGGCACATCGAAATGCAAACCCAAGTTCCATCAATCGAATCCGGTCGGAATCCCCGCCGGATGAATCCCGGCGGTGCAACCTGCATCGCACTCGACGAAAACGAGCTCGCCATCCGCTGGGGGCTCTCCGTCAAGACGCTGCGCCGCTGGCGTCAAGAGCAGCTCGGCCCCATCTACTGCAAGCTCGGTCGCCGGGTCACCTACCTCCTGCACGAAATCGAAGCCTTCGAGCGCCGCGTCTCGCGCTACTCGAGCTTCACTCGTGCGTACCAGTGAGGAGGACGGCCATGAGCGATCTGACCATCTTCCCCGTCGACATCGCTGAGATGTCTGTGAGCCAACTGGCCGCGCTGCCGCCCGAGCAGAAGTGCGAGGTCGACAAGAACCTTGATGCTGCCATCGACTGGCTAAAGAAGGCTCGCACCAAGTTCGATGCGGCGCTGGAACAGTGCTACGGCGAGCAGGCCCGTGTCGCACTGCGTGAATCAGGCCGTGACTTTGGTACCGCCCACATCAGCGACGGCCCGCTGCACATCAAGTTCGAGCTGCCCAAAAAGGTCAGCTGGAACCAGAAACAGTTGGGCGAAATCGCCGAGCGCATCGTGGCCTCAGGCGAGAAGGTCGAGGGCTACCTCGACGTCAAGCTCTCAGTGTCCGAGTCCCGGTACATCAACTGGCCGCCTGCATTGCAGCAGCAATTCGCGGCCGCCCGCACGGTCGATTCCGGCAAGCCGTCCTTCACCCTGAGCACCGATGGGGGTGAGGCATGAAGCGGCTACCCATCGTGTCCGCCGTCGAGCGGATGGCCGAGCGCAAGGGCGTGAAGCTGCTGATGCTGGGCAAGTCCGGCATCGGCAAGACGTCTCGGCTCAAAGACCTCGACCCCGCCACCACACTGTTCCTTGACATCGAGGCAGGCGACTTGGCGGTCGCCGACTGGCCGGGCGACACCATCCGCCCGGCGTCCTGGCCCGAGAGCCGCGACTTCTTCGTGTTCCTTGCGGGCCCGGACAAGTCGCTGCCGCCGGAGAGCGCGTTCTCGCAGGCGCACTACGACCACGTCATCGAGAAGTTTGGCGATGCGACGCAGCTCGGTCGCTACCAGACCTTATTCCTTGACTCGATCACGCAACTGTCTCGCCAGTGCTTTGCGTGGTGCAAGACGCAGCCCGGGGCGGTCAGTGATCGTTCCGGCAAGCCCGATCTGCGCGCGGCCTACGGGCTGCTCGGCCAGGAAATGATCGGCGCGTTGACCCACCTGCAGCACGCCCGTGGCAAGAACGTTGTGTTCGTGGCGATCCTCGATGAGCGACTGGATGACTTCAATCGCAAGGTGTTCGTCCCGCAGATCGAAGGCAGCAAGACCAGCCTGGAGCTGCCCGGCATCGTCGATGAGGTCGTGACGCTGGCCGAGATCAAGGCCGAGGACGGCAGTTCCTACCGCGCCTTCATCACGCACACCGTCAATCCCTACGGCTTCCCGGCCAAAGACCGCAGCGGTCGTCTCGACCTGCTGGAGCCGCCGCATCTCGGCGCGCTGATCGCCAAGTGCGCGGGCGCTGTCCCCGCGCTAGCCAGCGCCGCCAACCCCGCACACATCGAATCTCAGGAGTAATCGCAATGACCGCATGGAATGACTTCAACGACGCCGACTCTCAGCAATCCGGCTTCGATCTGATCCCCAAGGGCACCGTCGTGCCGGTGCGAATGACCATCAAGCCGGGTGGCTATGACGACCCCGAGCAAGGCTGGGGTGGCGGCTACGCCACCGAATCGTTCGAGACCGGTTCCATCTATCTGGCCGCCGAGTTTGTGGTCACCGCTGGCGATCATGCCAAGCGCAAGATGTGGAGCAACGTCGGCCTGCTCTCCAAGAAAGGCCCGACCTGGGGCCAGATGGGGCGCAGCTTCATCCGGGCCGCGCTCAACAGCGCCCGCAACGTCCACCCGCAAGACAACAGCCCACAGGCCGCCGCCGCGCGCCGCATCAATGGCTTCGCCGAACTGGACGGTCTGGAGTTCTTGGCGCGCGTCGACATCGAGAAGGACGCCAAGGGTCAAGACCGCAACGTGGTGAAGCTGGCAGTCGAGCCCGACCACCCCGACTACGCCAAGTTGAAAGGTGTGCCGACGAAGGGCAGTCCGGGCGGTGGCAACTCCGGCGCTCCCGCGCAGGCGGCCCCGGCCTATTCCGCGCCCACCCCGCAACGCGCACCAGTGACGGGCAAACCGTCCTGGGCTCAGTGAGGAGACGGCTATGAATGCATCCGTCCTCACTGCCAGTCACTACGGCGTCGTGCGCTTCGGCGATCTGCAATGCGAGGCCGTCGTCCTCAAGGGCGGCGAGCGTGGCTACGTTCGTCGCCAACTGGCCAAGCTGCTGGGTTTCCACGAGACGCACAAGGGTGGCCGATTTGCCCGGTTTCTTGCCGACTTCGCTCCTAAGTCCTTGTCGGCATTGGAGAAAACTCGTGAGCCGATTCTGTTGCCGTCAGGTCGGCAGGCGCAGTTCTTCCCGGCCGGGATCATTGCCGACGTCGCGTCGGCGGTGGTCAGCGCGGCCATCAACGGCACGCTGCACAAGGCCCGCCAGGGCATCGTGCCCAATTGCATGAAGATCATGCGCGCGCTGGCCACCACCGGCGAGGTCGCGCTGATCGACGAGGCGACGGGCTACCAGTACCACCGCGCGCCTGACGCGCTGCAGGAACTGATCTCCAAGCTGCTGCGCCAGTCGTGCTCTTCGTGGGAGCGCCGCTTCCACCCGGACTACTACCGCGCCCTCTACCGGCTGTTCGGCTGGAAGTACCAGGGCCACGACCAGAACCCGCCCCACGTTGTCGGTCAGATCACGCAGCGCTGGGTCTACGGCCCGGTGCTGCCCGCCACGCTGATCGACGAGATTCGCGCCCGCAAGGGCATCTCGCAGAAGCACCACCAGTGGCTGTCCGATCAGGGCCTCGCCCGTCTGGAAACGCAGATTCACGCGGTCACCGCCATTGCGCGCAGCTCGACCTGCTACCGCGACTTCGACCGCCGCTGTGAAGCGGCCTTCGCTGGCGGCGCGCTGCAGCTGGCGCTGCTGGCCGAAGACTTTGAGGAGGGGGCGTGAAATGCTGGGTCTGCAAACGACAGGCCCGGGGATTCGGTCACACCGACAACCGACACGGTATCGGCGATCCCCGGCGCTACCCCATCGACTGGGTGTTCTGCTCGCAGCGCTGCCAATCCGCGTTCCACGCGATGTACGGCAACTGGCTGCGCGCCAAGGATGGTCGGACCGACATCAAGGGGGTCGCCATGATCGATCCCTCTGATATCGAGCTGGCCGCGATACGCAAGTGCCTCAAGTCCTTCGGCGAGGCGGCAGGCGAGATCGGCTTCACCAAACCGCTGGGCAACTACTCCGAAGCCGAGGCGCTGCAGGTGATCGACGCCATCGTCACTTGCTATACCGAGGCGATGGTTGAGCACCACGAGGCGAGCAAGTACCCGCCCGTGCGCGGCATGACGCCAACGCCCGACCCCATGACACCGAGTGCGGCCAATCCGTTCGCGGATCTGGACGACGACCTGCCTTGGGAAGAACCGAAGGGGAAGAAGCCATGATGGACTTCAACTCCACTTCGAGCATCTCGGGCCAGATCACTGCGCTGGTCGACGCCGGGATGCAGCGGGCGCGAGCCCAGCAGTCCGAGCGCCAGTACCTTGGTGCCTCGCGGTTGGGCGCTGCCTGCGAGCGTGCGCTGCAGTTTGAGTACGCCAAGGCTCCCGTCGATCACGGCCGGGACACCCCGGGCCGGATGCTGCGCATCTTCGAGCGCGGCCACGTCATGGAGGACTGCATGGTCGCGTGGCTGCGCGACGCCGGTTTCGAATTGCGTACCCGCAGGGCCGATGGCGAGCAGTTTGGCTTCTCCGTGGCTGATGGCCGTCTGCAGGGCCACATCGACGGCGTCATCGTCGATGGCCCGGAGGGCTTTGCCTACCCGGCGCTCTGGGAAAACAAGTGCCTCGGCATGAAGTCCTGGCGCGAGCTGGAGAAGAACCGGCTCGCCGTGGCCAAGCCCGTATACGCCGCGCAAGTGGCGATCTACCAAGCCTATCTCGAACTGCACGAGCACCCGGCGATCTTCACGGCGCTCAACGCCGACACGATGGAGATCTACACCGAGGCCGTGCCCTTTGACGCAGCCCTGGCCCAGCGAATGTCTGATCGGGCGGTGAAGGTCATCACGGCGAACGAAGCGGGAGATCTCCTGCCGCGCGCCTTCAATGACCCGACCCACTTCGAGTGCCGGATGTGCGCGTGGCAAGACCGCTGCTGGAGAACACAAGCATGACCGACAACAACACCCCGGCCACCGGCATCGAGCCGATGATCGATGCCAAGCAGGCGGCCGCCGCGTTGCGCCTGCCGTACTACTGGTTCGCCGACCACGCGATGCGCACCAAGTACCGGATTCCGCACTACCTGATGGGTGGTCTGGTGCGCTACCGGCTGTCCGAACTCTCTGCGTGGGCCACGCGTACCACCGCCGTTCAGGGCCGTGATTCCCATGATGCGGACGCACCTGTCGAGGGAGCCGAATGATCGACTTCAACGACACCACCCAACCTGCGGAGCACAACAGGGAATCTGAACGAGACGAGATTCGCGCCGACTTGCTTGCGCGTCTGGAGTCGGTGCTGACCACGATGTTTCCGGCTGGCAAGAAGCGCCGTGGCAAGTTCCTGATCGGCGACATCCTCGGCAGTCCAGGTGACAGCCTCGAGGTGGTGCTGGAAGGTGAGAAGGCCGGTCTGTGGACGGATCGTGCCACCGGCGATGGCGGCGACATCTTCGCCCTGATCGCGGCCTATCTCGGTGCGAACGTCCACACCGATTTCCCTCGCGTGCTGGATGAAGCTGCCGATCTGCGCGGGCGGTCGCGGTCGGTGCCAGTGCGCAAGGCGAAGAAGGAAGCGCCTGTAGACGACCTCGGCCCGGCCACGGCGAAGTGGGACTACTTCGATGCCGGTGGCAAGCTGATCGCCGTCGTCTACCGCTATGACCCACCGGGAGGCAAGAAGGAATTCCGACCGTGGGACGCGAAGCGCCGCAAGATGGCCCCGCCTGAGCCGCGCCCGCTGTTCAACCAGCCGGGCATCGGTGCGGCCAGTCACGTCGTCCTGGTCGAGGGCGAGAAGTGCGCGCAGGCCTTGATCGCCAGCGGCGTGGTGGCCACCACCGCCATGCACGGTGCCAATGCCCCGGTCGACAAGACCGACTGGTCGCCACTGGCTGGCAAGACGGTGCTGATCTGGCCCGACCGCGATGCGCCAGGGTGGGACTACGCCGACCGCGCGTCGCAGGCGATCTTGCAGGCAGGCGCGACCTCGGTCGCCATCCTCATGCCACCCGACGACAAGCCGGAGGGGTGGGACGCTGCAGATGCCATTCCCGAAGGTTTCGATGTCGGTGGCTTTCTGGCCGTCGGCGAGCGGATGCCGGTGATGCGCTCGGTGGAGGAAGCGCCTTCGCCAGACTTGCTGACGGGCATTGATTGGACGACCGAGGATGGCCTGTCCAGCGCTTTCACCCGCCGCTATGGCGAAGACTGGCGCTACTGTGCCCTGTGGGGCAAGTGGCTGGTCTGGACGGGTGTGCGCTGGAATCCCGATCAGGTGCTCTACGTGTCGCATCTTTCCAGGGGCATCTGCCGCAACGCCTCGCTGAAAGCGGACACGCCGAGGCTCAAGGGCAAGCTGGCCAGTTCCGCCACGATTTCGTCGGTTGAAAAGATCGCGCGCTCTGACCCGAAGCACGCTTCCACCGCAGAGGAATGGGACGCCGATGTGTGGGCGCTGAATACCCCCGGTGGCGTGGTCGATCTACGCACCGGCCGGATGCGCCCGCACCGGCGGGACGACCGAATGACCAAGGTGACCACGGCTACTCCGCAGGGCAATCCGGACAGTGCCTGCCCAACGTGGCGAGGGTTCCTGACAGACGTCACCGGCGGCGATGTCGATCTGATGGCCTACCTGCAACTGATGGTTGGCTACTGCCTGACGGGCGTCACCAGCGAGCACGCGCTGTTCTTCCTGTACGGCACGGGCGCGAACGGCAAGTCGGTGTTCGTCAACGTGCTAACCACCATCCTGGGCGACTACGCGGCCAACGCCCCGATGGACACTTTCATGGAGGCGCGCAATGACCGACACCCCACCGATCTCGCCGGGCTGCGCGGTGCACGATTCGTGTCATCCATCGAAACGGAGCAAGGGCGGCGCTGGAACGAGTCCAAGGTCAAGGCCATCACCGGTGGCGACAAGGTGTCCGCGCGCTTCATGCGCCAGGACTTCTTCGAGTACCTGCCGCAGTTCAAGTTGGTGATCGCGGGCAATCACAAGCCGTCGATCCGCAACGTCGACGAGGCGATGAAGCGTCGACTGCACCTGATCCCATTCACGGTGACGATCCCGCCCGAGCGCCGCGACGGCAGGCTGACCGAGAAGCTGCTCAAGGAACGCGATGGGATTTTGGCGTGGGCCGTCGAGGGCTGCAGCCGCTGGCAAAGCCAGGGCTTGAAGCCGCCCGCCAGCGTGGTGTCGGCGACCGAGGAGTATTTCGAGGCAGAAGATGCGCTCGGGCAGTGGATCGAAGAACGCTGTCTGCTGGCCAAGTCGCACCGCGAAGGTGTCTCCGAACTGTTCGCCGATTGGCGTGAATGGGCCGAGCGCGCTGGCGAGTACGTGGGCTCGGTCAAACGCTTCTCGGAGCTGATGGCGACTCGCAAGTTCGACAAGTGTCGGCTGACCGGAGGGGCTCGCGCCATCGCGGGCATCGCCCTCAGGCCCAAGCCGTACAGCCACGCCTACCCCTACCGCGATGACTGATCAATCCGGTCGAGTGACGGATTTGACGGGTTTCCTGATTGACGCGCTACACGTGCGCGCACGTAAGGGGCGTTGTCCTGACAAACCGTCGCATCCGTCACTCGCCCACCCAACACGGAGTACATACGATGAACACGACAATCCTGGCCCTTGATCTGGGCACACACACCGGGTGGGCCCTGCAGCACCTGGACGGCACCATCACCAGCGGCACGGAGTACTTCAAGCCGCAGCGATTCGAAGGCGGCGGAATGCGCTTCCTTCGATTCAAGCGCTGGCTCAACGAACTGCTCTCGACCAGCAATCACATCAACGCGGTGTTCTTCGAGGAAGTTCGGCGACACGCGGGAGTGGACGCAGCGCACGCCTACGGCGGCTTCATGGGACACCTGACCGCGTGGTGTGAGCATCACAACATTCCGTACCAGGGCGTTCCGGTCGGCACGATCAAGAAGCACGCGACCGGCAAAGGCAATGCGGGCAAGGACGAAATGATCACGTCCGTCCGCGAACGTGGTCACACCCCAGTCGATGACAACGAGGCCGACGCACTGGCCCTGCTGCACTGGGCCATCGATACGCAGGAGGTGTGAAGTGAAGGTTCCGACACCCCAATACCGCTGCTCCCTTGGTCGGCTGCAGCCGCAAGCCACGGATCTGGATGCCATCAAGGAACGTGGATGGCGTGACCAACACATCCTGGTGGTCAACGCGTCCGACAACCGTCTGGACTTCATCGAGCGCGAGATCGTGCGACGCATCGGTGAACGCCTGTACGGGCCGGGAGGGACACGTCATGGCTGAGTGGACAACTGACGACGTGGCAGCACGCTTCGTGGAGGCTGCCGCCACCGGACGACGCTTGCCCCCTGTACGTGTGCAGGGCTACTTCAACTGCTGGCCTGCCTTCGTCCGCAAGGAGTGGGAAGCCTTTGCTGCTGACGAGAAGGTGTATCGCCCCTTCCCACCAAGCCCCGAGGCCATAGACCGGATGCTGGAGACGATGCGCTGGGTGCAGTGGCTGGAGGTCGAGCAGCGCCACCTTGTGTGGATGCGGGCCAAGCGCTACGGCTGGAGGGACATCACCATCCGCTTTGCCTGCGACCGTACCACTGCGTGGCGGCGCTGGCAGCGGGCAATGGAGGTCGTGACCGCGAACCTCAACAACGAAGGCGTGCGGATGCTTCCAAAAACGTGGGCAATTTAGGGTAACGCTTGCCGCGTTTGTCCTTTCTTTGCCTTGCTTGTCCGTTTCGAGGCCCGGCAGCCCTGCAACAAAACAGCCCGGTCGGGGGTAGTATTTCGGCTATCTTCTGGACAGCGGTGACGGTTGAGGCGATGGGCCCAGGCAAAAGGGGTCCTTCCTTCCCAAATCGCAATGCGGGGGGCGCGAGCGCGGCATTCGCCTAGCGTCCGACTGCAAACCAAGGTTTGCAGGGTTTGCAGTTTGCACCCGCACCAGTCCGCACCCATCACGAGCCCGCCCACGGTTTTCCGTCGGCGGGCTTTCTTTTTGAGGAACCGATTCTGAACACGCTCAACGTCGAGTACCGCAACGTCGAGGCGCTGATCCCCTATGCCCGTAATCCACGCACGCACACGGATGAGCAGGTGGCCAAGATCGCCGCCAGCATCGTCGAGTACGGCTGGACGAATCCGGTTCTGGTGGACGGCGACAACGGGATCATTGCGGGCCACGGTCGTCTGGCCGCCGCGCGCAAGCTCGGGTTGGATCAGGTGCCGGTCATAGAACTGGCGCACCTCTCGCCCACGCAGAAGCGTGCCTACGTCATCTCTGACAACCGGCTGGCGCTTGACGCCGGTTGGAACGAGGAGATGCTGGCGCTGGAAATGGCCGAGCTGTCCGAGGCCGGGTACGACCTTGCGTTGACCGGTTTCGAGGATGCCGAGATCGAGGCCTTGCTCGCTGACGAGGTGGAAACCGATGACGCCGACCAGCAGGCAGATGCCGACGAGCCAGACGCTGGTGACGATGTGCCGGATGCCCCTGTGGTGCCGGTGTCCCGCACCGGCGATGTCTGGGCCATCGGCTCCCACCGTCTGATCTGTGGCGATGCCACCGACCCGACAGCAGTCGCCAAGCTGATGCAGGGCGATGCGGCCCGGCTGTGCTTCACCTCACCGCCTTACGGCAACCAGCGCGACTACACCTCCGGCGGCATCACCGATTGGGATGGCCTGATGCGCGGTGTGTTCGCCAAGGTGCCAATGGCCGACGACGGGCAGGTGCTGGTCAACCTCGGGCTGATCCATCGAGACAACGAAGTCATCCCGTATTGGGATGCGTGGCTGGGCTGGATGCGCACGCAGGGCTGGCGGCGTTTCGCTTGGTACGTCTGGGATCAAGGGCCAGGGATGCCCGGGGACTGGGCCGGTCGCTTCGCCCCGAGTTTCGAGTTCGTCTTTCACTTCAACCGCGCCAGTCGCAAACCCAACAAGATCGTGCCCTGCAAGCACGCGGGCCAGGAGTCGCACCTGCGCGCAGACGGGTCGTCCACGGCCATGCGTGGTAAGGACGGCGAGGTCGGCGGCTGGACGCACAAGGGCCAGCCGACACAGGACACCCGGATTCCCGACTCGGTGATTCGCGTGATGCGGCACAAGGGCAAGATTGGTCAGGACATCGACCACCCGGCTGTGTTCCCGGTGGCGTTGCCCGAGTTCGTGATCGAGGCCTATACGGACGCAGGCGACATCGTGTTCGAACCTTTTGGCGGCAGCGGTACCACGATGCTGGCCGCGCAGCGCACGGGTCGTGTGTGCCGCTGCGTGGAGATCGCGCCGGAGTACGTGGACGTCGCCATCATGCGCTTCCAGCAGAACCACCCCGGCGTGCCCGTCACGCTGCTGGCCACAGGCCAGTCCTTCGACGAGGTGGTCAATGAACGTCAGGCCACCACGGAGGTAGAGCAATGACCGCCTCCTGGTTTGCCGACAAGATCGAACAGTGGCCGACTGCCAAGCTGCTGCCCTATGCCCGCAACGCGCGTACTCACTCGGACGATCAGGTGGCGCAGATCGCCGCGTCAATTGCCGAGTTCGGATTCACCAATCCGATCCTGGCGGGCAGCGATGGCGTGATCGTCGCCGGTCACGGACGGCTTGCTGCTGCGCAGAAGCTTGGGCTGGCGGTGGTGCCGGTGGTGGTGCTCGATCATCTGAGTGCGACCCAGCGCCGAGCACTGGTGATCGCGGACAACCGCATCGCCGAGAACGCGGGCTGGGACGACGCGATGCTGCGCATCGAGATCGCATCACTGCAGGACGACAACTTCGACGTGTCGCTGACCGGCTTTGATGCAGATGCGCTGGCCGAATTGATGGCGGGCGACGAGCCGGATGGCGAAGGCGAAACCGATGACGATGCGGTACCCGAGGTCAGCGAGACTCCGGTTTCGCGTCCAGGCGATGTCTGGCTGCTCGGCGGCCACCGTCTGCTGTGTGGCGACTCCACCGTGGCTGAGAGCTACGACCGAGTTCTTGATGGCGAGCCGGTGGATATGGTCTTCACCGACCCGCCGTACAACGTGAATTACGCCAACAGCGCCAAGGACAAGATGCGTGGCAAGGACCGCGCGATCCTGAACGACAACCTCGGCGACGGCTTCTACGACTTCCTTTTGGCGGCGCTGACGCCGACCATCGCGCATTGCCGGGGCGGGATCTACGTGGCGATGTCGTCCAGCGAACTGGATGTACTGCAGGCCGCATTCCGCGCCGCCGGTGGCAAGTGGTCGACGTTCATCATCTGGGCCAAGAACACCTTTACGCTGGGTCGGGCCGACTACCAGCGCCAGTACGAGCCGATCCTGTACGGATGGCCCGAGGGCGCGCAGCGTCACTGGTGCGGCGACCGCGACCAGGGCGACGTCTGGAACATCAAGAAGCCGCAGAAGAACGACCTGCATCCGACGATGAAGCCGGTGGAGTTGGTCGAGCGCGCGATCCGCAATTCGAGCCGACCGGGCAACGCGGTGCTCGACCCGTTCGGCGGCTCCGGCACGACGCTGATTGCCGCCGAAAAGTCAGGGCGGCTGGCACGGCTGATCGAACTCGACCCTAAGTATGTGGACGTGATCGTGCGCCGCTGGCAGGAATGGACTGGCAAGCAAGCCACCCGCGATTCGGATGGCGCGCTGTTCGATGATTAGGCGGCGAGCGACTCCTCGGCGATCTCGCAGTGAATCACAAAGCCCGTCAGGTAGGGCAAACCGCGCGGGATGCCATATTCCTTGCTGGTCTGGCGGCCAATCGTCCAGCCCATCCACTGCCGGGTGGCGGCGTTGATGGCATCTGCAAGGGGCTGACCCCGGTACAGCCCGTTTTGTACCTCGTCGGCAAAGTGGCGTCCGTGGCGGCTGTCGAGGAAGAACCGGACTGATTCGAGGGGCTGACCGGTAGCGTCGGAGATGGCGGTCATCGCCAGGGGCCACGCGGTGCTGGCGTGTTCGTTCATCGTGCCCCAAAAGCCCCAGGCATCGTTCTGGGTGGCGGGCATTTGCTGGTTGATGTTCATCTCTGGCTCCTTGGGGTTGATCGTTGCGACACCCGTAGTAACGCGCTGTTCGATTGAGAAGCCAAGCTGTTCTTGGCCTCTTTCTCAATCAATTTCGATTACCCGAGACGGGCCACGTACCGGGCGTAGTCGCCGCCCTCTGGATTCACGTAAAGGTAGGGGCGACCCGGTGCGGTGACCTCGACGCAAAGATAGCCGTCGCCGGTGCCGCCACCTTTGCCGCGCAGCCAGTCGCGCGATACCAACAGGCTGCGGGCAAAGGCATCGAACTCGTCGACGGTCAGTTCCTTGGTCTCGGTGACATAGACCTTGGTCTGACCCTGGCCGCCAACTTCGTCCAAGTCGGCAGGCTTGCGGGCAAACGGCAATCGGACGCTCAACTCCTCGACCTGGAAGGTGGTGTCGCCAAACTGCAGGGTGCGCGGGGTGCGTTCGATGGTGATGGTCATGGTGCTCATGAATGTTCTCCTGGGTGTTGGCGTTGCGATCAGGCTTCTGCGGCGATCCGGTAGACCCTCTCGCTGCCCTGGGCCTTGTCCGAGACGATGGTCAGCCCGAGCTTCTTCTTGAAGGCACCGGCAAAGGTGCCGCGCACCGTGTGCGCCTGCCAGCCGGTGGTCTCGCAGATCTGCTGCACCGTTGCCCCTTCGGGGCGCTGCAGCATCTGGATCACACTGGCCTGCTTGCTGTTCTCGCGGGTGCGAGGTTTGGCGGCCGCCTTTTCTTGCGCCCACGCGGCCTCGGCTGCCGTCACGGCTGCGTCGAGTTCAGGGTCTGCGGCCACTGGCGCAGGCGTTGGCCGGGCGCGCCCCATCGCGTCGTAGCCCTCGGCGGCGACGAACCAGTGGGTGCCGTCGGAGGTGATCAGCGCGCGGTTGAACAGGCCGTCGAGCACCTTCTTGCGTGCGCCGCCTTTGATGTTGTCGGGGAACCAGTCGATCTTGCCGTCGGTGTGTTCGAGGGCGTAAGCCAGGATCGCGTGCTGGGCCGGGGTCAGTTGGGTGGTGGTCATTTGCTTCTCCTTGTGCAAGGGGTTGATGGGGTGACGTGATGAACGCGCTGTTCGGGAGTGAAGCCAAGCGTTTTCTGCTTGGCTTCGAAGGTTCTTGATCAGCTTTTGGCCTTGTCCGACTTCGCCGCCTTGCGGCCTTGTTCGACGCCTGCGTTGAACGCGGCCTCCAGGGCGTCGCGCAGGCACCAGACCGCCACGTCGTGGAAGTCGAGGCTGTCTGACTTGCGGGTTTCCAGGGTTTCGATCCCCAGCTTGTTTTGTGCGATCTGGGTCAGGAGTTGTTCGAACTTGCTCATTGCTGCTTCCTTTGATGGTGTTGATGACGTCCGTATGAACGCGCTGTTCCAGAGAGAAGCCAAGCTGATTTCGAGTGGATGTCGAAAAAATGATTGAAGGGGTAACCGGTTCTCAAAATGGGCATTTCGATTCGCGCTTACGCCCGTCACCGTGGTGTGACTGACACCGCTGTTCACAAGGCAATTCGCGCAGGTCGGATCACGCCGGAGGCTGACGGCACCATTGATGCCGACCGTGCTGATCGCGAGTGGGCTCGCAACTCCGATGTGCCGAAGTCCGGTACGCGGGCCAAGGTCGCAAAGGTCGTCGTGCCAGAGGGTGGCGGCGACGGGCCTGCAGCTCTACCTGCTGGTGGTGCGTCGCTGCTTCAGGCGCGGACGGTCAACGAGGTGGTCAAGGCGCAGACCAACAAGGTGCGTCTGGCCCGACTGAAGGGCGAGTTGGTGGATCGGCCGCAGGCCATCGCCCATGTTTTCAAGCTGGCGCGCTCCGAGCGCGATGCGTGGCTGAACTGGCCCGCGCGCATCTCGGCGCAGATGGCGGCCAAGCTCAATATTGATCCGCACACGATGCACGTCGCCCTGGAGGCGGCGGTACGTGAGCACCTGCAGGAACTGGGCGAACTGCGGCCCCGGGTGGACTGATGCTGGATGTTGAATACGAAGGCGCTGCCGAAATCGAGCGCGCGTGGCGTGAAGGGCTCACACCTGATCCTCTGCTCTCGGTGTCCGAATGGTCGGATCGGCACAGGATGCTGTCCAGCAAGGCCTCGGCCGAGCCCGGTCGCTGGCGCACCAGCCGCACGCCGTACCTGAAGGCCATCATGGACTGCCTGTCGCCTACCTCGCCGGTCGAGCGCGTGGTGTTCATGAAGGCCGCACAGCTCGGTGCGACTGAAATGGGCTCGAACTGGATTGGCTATGTGATCCACCACGCGCCGGGGCCGATGATGGCGGTATGGCCGACGGTGGATATGGCCAAGCGCAATTCCAAGCAGCGGATCGATCCGTTGATCGAGGAGTCGGCGGCACTGAGCGAGTTGATCTCGCCAGCACGGTCACGCGACTCGGGCAACACCATTCTGGCCAAGGAGTTCCGGGGTGGCGTCCTGGTGATGACCGGTGCAAACAGCGCGGTCGGACTGCGCTCGATGCCGGTTCGGTATTTGTTCCTCGACGAGGTAGACGGCTATCCATTGGACGTCGAGGGTGAAGGTGATGCGATCTCGCTGGCCGAGGCGCGCACGCGAACTTTCGCCCGGCGCAAGATCTTCATCGTGTCGACGCCGACGATCTCGGGGGCGAGCGCCATCGAACGCGAGTACGAAGCCAGTGATCAGCGCCGCTACTTCGTGCCGTGCCCGCATTGCTCGCATCGCCAGTGGCTGCGCTTCGAACAGTTGCGCTGGGAGAAGGGACAACCGGACACGGCGTCCTACATCTGCGAGTCCTGCGATGAGCCAATTGCCGAGCACCACAAGACCTGGATGCTGGAGCACGGTGAGTGGCGCGCGATGATCAGCGACGGCACGGGCAAGACAGCGGGGTTTCACCTGTCGTCGCTTTACAGCCCGGTTGGCTGGCGCGGTTGGCGCGACATTGCCGCAGCGTGGGAAAGCTCTGTCAACAAGGAATCGGGTTCGGCGGCTGCCATCAAGACCTTCAAGAACACCGAACTGGGTGAAACCTGGGTCGAGGAAGGCGAAGCACCCGACTGGCAAAGGCTGGTCGAACGCCGCGAGGACTACCGGATCGGTACGGTGCCACCGGGCGGATTGCTCCTGGTGGGCGCTGCCGACGTGCAGAAGGATCGCATCGAGGCGTCCATCTGGGCCTTCGGGCGCGGCAAGGAGTCCTGGCTGGTCGAACACCGCGTGCTGATGGGCGACACCGCCCGAGACGCCGTGTGGAAGCGACTCGCCGAGTTGCTTGCCGAAAACTGGACGCACGCCTCGGGCGTGGCGATGCCGCTGGCCCGCTTCGCCCTGGACACCGGCTTTGCGACGCAGGAGGCCTACGCCTTCGTGCGTGCCTGCCGCGACCCGCGCGTGATGCCGGTCAAGGGGGTGCCGCGCGGCGCGGCCCTGATCGGCACGCCGACGGCCATCGATGTTTCGCAGGGCGGCAAGAAGCTGCGCCGGGGCATCAAGGTGTTCACGGTGGCGGTTGGCATCGCCAAGCTGGAGTTCTACAACAACCTGCGCAAGGGCGCGGACGTCAGCGAGGACGGCGTGACCATCCTCTACCCGACGGGGTTCGTCCATCTGCCCAAGATCGACGCAGAGTTCATCCAGCAGCTCTGCGCCGAGCAGTTGATTACCCGCCGCGACCGCAACGGCTTCCCAGTGCGCGAGTGGCAAAAGATGCGCGAGCGCAATGAAGCGCTCGATTGCTACGTGTACGCCCGGGCTGCCGCATCGGCGGCGGGCCTTGATCGTTTCGAGGAACGCCACTGGCGCGAACTGGAGCGCCAACTCGGGATGGAGCGGCCACCGGATGAGCCACCCCCGATTCAAGCATTCGACCCAGACGAGGCCACCCAACGAGGTGGCCTCTCTGTTTCTGCAACCCCACCACGGCGGCGCGTCATCAAAAGCCGCTGGTTGTCCTGATTTTCAGAGGAGTTTTCATGAGTCTTGCCACCCGTATCGAGAGCCTGGTCATCCGGGTTGCTCAGGAATTCAACGACGACCGCGCGACGGCGGGCAGTCTGGCCAGCCTGTCCACCAACGACAAGTCGAGCCTGGTCGCCGCCATCAACGAGCTCAAGGCAGCGGTTCTGTCCGCGATGGCTATCGATGACAACCAGATCGCCACCACCAGCACCTACTCGTCGAACAAGATCGTGTCGCTGCTGGACGCGCTCAAGACCGACATCCTGGGCGGAGCCGATGCTGCCTACGACACCCTGGTGGAAATCCAGCAGGCGCTGCAGAGCGGTACCAGCGGCCTGGACGCGATTCTGGCTGCGGTCAATCTCCGAGTCCGCTTCGATGCGTCGCAGACCCTGACCGTGGCCGAGCAACTGCAAGCACGTACCAACATTGGTGCGGTCGCGGTCAGTGATGTCGGCAACACCGACACTGACTTCGTCGTGATCTTTGACGGCGCGCTGGCCTGATGAGTCTTGCGTCCAGCATCGCCGCTTTGGCGGCGCGCATCGGCTTTGAGGTCAAGACCAAGATCGACGCCACCCATCCCGGCATTGCCCGGGTGTGGGTCAGCTTCGGCTACGTGGGCGGTCAGGTCGTGATCGCCAGCGCCCACAACGTCGCCAGCGTGGTGCGCACGGCGACGGGCCGGTACCGCGTGCATTTCGCTGTGGCCATGCCGGATACGAATTACTGCTGGACGGCGCTCGCCCGCAGCAGCACCAACACCGGCCAGCAGCGCGTGGCCCTGGTGCGTGCCAGCTCCGACCTCAAGACCGCGCAGTACGTCGACGTCTCGTGTGCGACGGCCGCGTCGTCCTTTGACGACTCCTCTGAAATCAACCTCGTGGTGTACCGCTGATGGCCTACACAGAAGCCCAACTCCAGGCATTGGAGACCGCGCTCGCCAAGGGCGAACACCGCGTCAGTTTCGGCGACAAGACGGTCGAGTACCGCTCGGTCGATGAACTGAAAGCTGCGATCCGCGAAGTCAAGCGCGGCATCCTGGAGCAGGCAGCCGCCACTGGGCTGTGGCCGGGTGCGCCGCGCCAGATCCGGGTCACGACCTCGAAGGGGTTTTGATGGCCTGGTATTCGAAGATCCGAAGCCTGTTCGGCCAGCAATCCGTCCACGAAGCGGCTGGCCGTGGTCGCCGCTCGTTGGCTTGGATGCCCGGCAATCCGGGCGCGGTCGCCGCGATGCTGGCGACCAACACCGAACTGCGAATCAAGAGCCGCGACCTCGTGCGCCGCAACGCCTGGGCGCAAGCCGGTATCGAGGCCTTCGTGTCCAACGCGGTCGGCACCGGCATCAAGCCGCAGAGTCTGGCAGCAGACGAGCGCTTCAAGACCGACGTGCAGGCGCTGTGGCGTGACTGGACGGAGGAAGCCGACGCCGCAGGTCAGACCGATTTCTACGGCCTGCAGGCACTGGCCTGTCGCGCGATGCTCGAAGGCGGTGAATGCCTGATCCGGCTGCGCCCGCGCCGCCCGGAGGACGGACTGGTCGTTCCTCTGCAGCTTCAGTTGCTGGAGCCCGAGCATCTGCCGATCAGCCTCAACCTCGATCTGCCTTCGGGCAACGTGGTGCGCTCTGGCATCGAATTCGACAGCCTCGGGCGGCGCGTCGCTTACCACCTGTACCGCTCGCACCCCGAAAACGGTCGGCTGGCTCCGATGTCGGGCCAGGGCGGGATGGACACGGTGCGCATCGATGCGAAGGAAATCATCCACCTGTTCCGCGTCCTGCGTCCCGGCCAGATCCGGGGTGAGCCGTGGTTGTCGCGAGCCCTGGTCAAGCTCAACGAACTCGACCAGTACGACGACGCCGAACTGGTGCGCAAGAAGACCGCCGCGATGTTCGCCGGGTTCGTCACCCGGCAGAACCCGGAGGACAACCTGATGGGCGAAGGCGCTGCTGATGGCGATGGCATCGCGCTGGCCGGTCTGGAGCCGGGCACCTTGCAGATATTGGAGCCCGGCGAGGACATCAAGTTTTCCGACCCAGCCGACGTCGGGGGCTCGTATGGCGAGTTCCTGCGCACGCAGTTCCGCGCGGTCGCCGCTGCCATCGGCGTCACCTACGAGCAGTTGACCGGTGACCTTACAGGCGTGAACTACTCGTCCATTCGCGCCGGGATGCTGGAGTTCCGGCGTCGCTGCGAGATGGTGCAGCACGGGGTGCTTGTGCATCAGATGTGCCGTCCGGTTTGGGCCGCGTGGATGAAGCAGGCCGTACTCGCCGGTGCCATCGAAGCTCCCGGCTTCGCGCGTGGCGGCCCAGCCCGTCGCCGCCAGTACCTTCAGGTGAAGTGGATTCCCCAGGGCTGGCAGTGGGTCGACCCCGAGAAGGAGTTCAAGGCAATGCTGCTGGCCATCCGGGCGGGCCTGATGAGCCGCTCGGAAGCCATTTCCGCCTTTGGCTACGACGCCGAGGACGTTGACCGCGAGATCGCCGCCGACAACCAGCGGGCCGACGACCTCGGATTGATTTTCGACTCCGACCCGCGTCGCACCTCCAAGGACGGCGGGAGCGCCGAGCCGAACAAGAACGCTGCAGACACCACGCAAACCGGCGACACATCGCCTGCCTGAAGGATTCCCATGACCCTGTTGCCCCATTTGGCGGCACGCCTTTACGGTGTGCCGCTGGCGATCCATCGCCCAAAACTTGACGTGATCCTGTCCGTGCTCGGCCCCCGGATCGGCTTGGCTGACTTGGCTGCACCCTCGGGCTTCACGCCGCCCGTGCGTCCCGCAGCCACCCAGACGACGAAGGTCGCAGTCATCCCCATCCACGGCACGCTGGTGCGACGCACGGTGGGCCTGGAAGCTGAATCCGGCTTGACCAGCTACGCAGGGCTGACCGCGCAGTTGGACACCGCGCTGGCCAGCCCCGATGTCGCCGCCATCCTGCTCGACGTTGACTCACCGGGTGGCGAGTCGGGCGGCGTGTTCGATCTGGCCGACCGCATCCGTGCGGCTGCCCAGACGAAGCCGGTCTGGGCCGTGGCCAACGACATGGCCTTTTCAGCGGCCTACGCACTGGCGTCTGCTGCCAGCAAGGTGTTCGTCTCACGCACCGGTGGTGTCGGCTCGATTGGCGTCATTGCGATGCACGTCGACCAGTCCAAGAGGGATGCCCAGGACGGCGTTCGCTACACGGCGGTCTTTGCGGGCGACCGCAAGAACGATCTCAACCCGCACGAGCCGATTTCCAGCGAAGCCCACGCCTTTCTCAAGGGTGAGGTGAATCGCGTCTACGGCCTGTTCGTCGAGACGGTGGCCCGCAACCGGGGCATTGAGACATCTGCCGTGCGTGACACCGAGGCGGGACTGTTCTTTGGGCAAGCCGCCGTTGCCATCGGGCTGGCCGACGCCATCGGCACCTTCGACGACGCACTTGCGCAGCTCTGCGAATCCGTTTCCCCACCCCCGAAGTTGGCGGCAAGCCACGCGGGACTTTTTAGCAACCTCCAGATGGAGTCTTCCATGAATGATCGAACCGACCCCGCTGCTCCTGATCGGCTTGCTGCTGATCCTGCTGGCAGTCTTTCTCAACCGGCCGCCGCCACCGCCATGACCATGGCCGACGCGATTGAAGTCGCCCAGACCTGCACCCTGGCCGGGCGCACCGACCTGATCGCGGGCTTCCTCGAAGCGAAGGCATCACCCGCCAAGGTGCGCAGCCAGTTGCTGGCCACCCAGGCCGAAGCCAGTCCCGAAATCGTCAGCCGCATCGACCCGCAGTCGGCCATGTCGGCAAGTAGCACTGGCCATCCTGCCTCTCCCCACAACCCTCTGATCCAGGCCATCAAAAGTCGCCTGGGCACCAAGTAACCCCAAAAGGAGCATCCCGTGCCCGCAATGCAAGAACCAATCAATCTCGGCGACCTCCTGAAATACGAGGCGCCCAATCTCTATTCGCGCGACCGCGTGACCGTGGCAGCTGGCCAGACCTTACCGCTGGGTACGGTGCTCGGGCAGATCACGGCGACGGGCAAGGTCAAGCAGATTGATCCGTCGGCCACCGATGGCAGCCAGTACTCCAATGGCGTGCTGATGCAGGACGCCGATGCTGCCATCGCCGACCGCAACGACGGGCTGATGGTGGCGCGTCACGCCATCGTGTCAGACCACGCACTGCATTGGCCCACCGGCATCACGACTGCGGAGCAGCAAGCAGCGATCCAACAACTCAAAGCACTGGGCGTCCTGGTGCGTATCGGCGCCTAACGCCAAGGAGACTCAATATGCAAAACCCATTCATCAGTCCGGCTTTTTCGATGGCATCAATGACTGCAGCCATCAACTTGATCCCCAACCGTTACGGACGCCTGGAGGAGTTGAATCTGTTTCCGCCCAAGCCGGTTCGAACGCGCCAGGTGATTGTCGAAGAACGCGCCGGTGTCCTGAACCTCCTTCCGACCCAGCCGCCAGGCTCTCCGGGAACAGTGAATGTGCGTGGCAAGCGAACCGTCCGTTCCTTCGTCGTTCCGCACATCCCGCACGACGACGTTGTGTTGCCCGAGGAGGTTCAAGGTCTACGTGCTTTTGGTAGCGAAACCGAAATGGAGTCGATTGCCGGAGTGCTGGCCCAACACTTAGAGACGATGCGCAACAAGCACGCCATCACCCTAGAGCACTTGCGCATGGGGGCGTTGAAAGGCGAGATCCTCGACGCCGACGGCAGCCGTATCTACAACCTGTTTGATGAGTTTGGCATCGATCAACAGAGCGTGGACTTCGAAATCAGCAGCCCGACTACTGGCACTGACGTCAAGGGCAAATGCACTGATGTGTTGGGCATCATCGAAGAAGCCCTTCTCGGCGAGTTCATGACGGGAGTCCACTGCTTGTGCTCTCCAGAGTTCTTCAAGGCATTGACCGGCCACAAGGATGTCAAGACTGCCTTCACGAACTGGCAGCAAGGCGCTGTCCTTATCAATGATGTTCGCCGTGGCTTCACCTTTGGCGGCATCACTTTTGAGGAGTACCGAGGCAAGGCGACAGATGTCAACAAGACGGTGCGGCGCTTCATCGCAGCTGGGGAAGCACATGCGTTCCCTCTGGGCACCATCGACACCTTCGGAACTTACTTTGCGCCGGCCGACTTCAACGAGACTGTCAACACGATGGGCCAGCCGCTTTATGCGAAGCAGGAGCCGCGCAAATTCGACAGGGGCACTGATCTGCATACGCAGGCTAACCCGCTACCGATGTGCCATCGCCCCGGGGTTCTGGTCAGGCTCGTCATGGGTGGCGGCGTATGAGTCTGGTCACTCAGATCTATGAGTCGGCCGCGAACGCTGGGCTGCTGAAGGAGTGCCTTTGGTATCCGTCTAACGGTGCGCCATCGCAACGGCATCAGGTCGGCTTTGCCTCGCCGGATGAATCCCTCCTCGATGGTCTGACTTTGAGCACCGATTACGAGATGACCTACCCGGTCACGGCATTCGGGGGTCTTGCAGTCCGCGAAGTTGTCGAAATCGGTGGCACTTCCTTCCAGGTGCGAGACATCCGTGCCGTGGGCGACGGCTCTGAGATCCGCGCCAAGCTCACCCGGCTGTAAACCCATGGCAGATAACTCGATCCGCGAGCAGATTCTGCTGGCGGTGATGGCGGCTGTCCGTCCGGCAGTCGAAGGTCTCGGGGCCACTTTGCACCGGTCGCCCACGGTGGCCATCAGCCGCGATCTTTGTCCGGCGCTGGCGGTGTTTCCCGAGTCGGAGTCCATCACCGAGCGCGCCAACGACCGCGTCACACGCGAACTGACCATCCGCGTCGTCGCGCTGGCACGGTCAGCGCCACCTGCGTCCCCCGAAACCGAGGCCGACCGTCTGCTCACCGCTGTCCACACCGCCTTGTTCGGGGACGGCACGTTCGGTGGGTCGGCGCTGGGCATCCGTGAGCAAGAGAGCGAATGGGAGGTCGAGGACGCCGACGCGGTGGCCGTGGCCCTCCCGGCGCGTTACCGCATCACGTACCGGACGCTGGCCAATGACCTTTCAACCCTTGGATGACCCCTATGACCCAGCTTGTTTTGACACGCCCGCACACCCACGCGGGCAAGACCTATGGCGTCGGTGACCGGATCGAGAGCGACGCCACCTCAGCCGACTGGCTGATCGCGCAAGGCATCGCCACTCCGGAGCCGACCGCCCCAACTTCTGAACCCGTCCCCGAACCCAAACCCCTACAACGCAAGGAACCCAAGCAATGAGCACCTATGCCAGTTTTCAAGGCCGCGTCTTTCTCGGCAAGCGCGACATCGACGGCCTTCCCATCGAAGTGCGCTCGCCCGGCAACGTCGCAGAGCTGAAGCTCTCCCTCAAGACCGACGTCCTGGAGCATTACGAGAGCCAGACCGGCCAGCGCTCGCTGGATCACCGGATGGTCAAGCAGAAGTCCGCCACCGTGAACCTCACCATCGAGGAATTCACCAAGGAGAATCTCGCGCTGGCCCTGTACGGCAACCACGTCGTCGGCACGCCGGGCACGGTCACCGCCGAGCCAGTGGGCGGTGCCACGCCGATTGCGGGCGACCGCTACTTCCTTGCCCACCCGAAGGTATCGTCCTTGGTCGTGACGGATTCGGCTGGCACGCCCGCGACCCTGGCCTTGGGCACGAACTACACGGCTGATCCCGACTTCGGTGCCCTCCAGTTTCTGGATACCACCGGCTTCACTGCGCCGTTCAAGGCCAGTTACGCCTACGGTGTGGCCACCGAGATCGGCATCTTCACGCAGGCGCTGCCGGAACGCTTCCTGCGGCTCGAAGGCATCAACACGGCCCAGGGCAATGCCAAGGTGCTGGTCGAGCTCTACCGCGTGGCATTCGATCCGCTGAAGGAAATCTCTTTCATCTCGGACGAGTACAACAAGTTCGAGCTGGAAGGCTCGTTGCTGGCCGACACCACCAAGCCATTCGACGCGGTGTTGGGCCAGTTCGGCCGCATCGTGCAACTGTGATGGATGCCGCCATGAGTGATCTGGACACCCTGATTCCGCAGGCGGTCGAACTGGTGATCGACGGTGAGCCGCTGGCCATCAAACCGCTGAAGGTCGGGCAGATGCCCGGTTTTCTGCGAGCGATCTCGCCGGTGATGCAGCAGCTCACTGCCTCCAACATCGACTGGCTGGCGTTGTTCGGCGAGCGCGGCGACGACCTGCTGTCGGCCATCGCCATTGCCGTCGGCAAGCCTCGGGCGTGGGTCGATGAGCTGGCTGCCGACGAGGCAATCCTGCTAGCGGCCAAGGTGATCGAGGTGAACGCTGATTTTTTTACCCGGACGGTGATCCCGAAGCTCGACGGGCTGTTCGGCCAAGTGAAGCTGCCGCCCATCGTGAAAGCGGCGGCTGGTTCGATGCCGTCCAGCACCTGATCGAGCGCGGGCACCGCTTGCCCGACATCCTCGACTACACGTTGGCGCAGGTGCGCGGTTTCGTCGCAGCGACGGCGCGCACCGATGCGGCCCGCGATGCACGGCTGCTGTCCGTGATTGCCATCGGCACGCGCAGCGATGCCCGCCAGCTCGACCAAACCCTCGACCGACTTACTGACAAGGCCACCGACCGTGCCTGATGACCATGCGCATTTCCGTCCAGATCGATAGCGCCGCAGCCCAGGCGCAATTGCGCCGCTGGGGCGGCGAATTCCGCGACAAGGTCAAGAAGGCGGTGTCGCGGGCGATTGCCAGCGAGGCGGTCGAACTCAAGCAGGACGTGCGCAGCCACGTCGCCAGCCAGATGGCCGTGGTCAAGAAGTCCTTCCTCAAGGGCTTCAGCGCCAAGGTGCTGGACAAAGACCCGAACCGACTGCCCGCGCTGTACGTGGGTTCGCGCATTCCGTGGTCGGGGATGCACGAGACCGGCGGCCAGATTGCCGGGCGGATGCTGATTCCACTGAACGGTCGGGTGGGCCGCAAGCGCTTCAAGGCGCAGGTGGCCGAGCTGATGCGCGGCGGCAATGCCTATTTCATCAAGAACGCGAAGGGAAACATCGTCCTGATGGCCGAAAACATCAAAGAGCACGACCGGCCACTGGCGGGCTTCAAGCGCCGCTACCGCAAGGCAGAAGGCATAAAGCGCCTCAAGCGCGGCGCGGACATCCCGATTGCCGTCCTGGTGCCCAAGGTCGTACTCAAGAAGCGCCTCGATGTCGAGCGGCTGGTCGCGGGTCGCATCCCGCGTCTGGCGGCGGCCGTCGAGAAACAGATCAGCACGGTGGATTGATTCATGGCCAAGCGAATTTCCATCCTCGTCGCGCTCGAAGGGGCCGACGAGGGGCTCAAACGCGCCATCACGTCCGCTGAGCGCAGTCTCGGTGAGCTGTCGACCACCGCCAAGACCGCCGGGGCGAAAGCTGCAGCCGGAATGGCTGAGGTCAAGGCCGGGATGTCGGCCTTCGGCGATCAAGTGGCGACGGCCAAGACGCAGTTGCTGGCCTTCCTGTCGATCAACTGGGCCGCTGGCAAGGTGCAAGAGATCGTCCAGATCGCCGACGCATGGAACATGATGTCGGCACGCCTCAAGCTGGCGACGGCTGGCCAGCGTGAGTTCACCACCGCGCAAGCGGCCCTTTTCGACATCGCCCAGCGCATCGGCGTGCCGATTCAGGAAACGGCCACCCTGTACGGCAAGCTCCAGCAGGCCGTGCGGATGCTGGGTGGCGAGCAGAAGGACGCACTCACGATCACCGAGAGCATCTCGCAGGCACTGCGCCTGTCGGGCGCATCGGCTACCGAAGCGCAGTCCTCTCTGCTGCAATTCGGGCAGGCGCTGGCGTCTGGTGTGCTGCGAGGCGAGGAATTCAACTCCGTCGTCGAAAACAGCCCCCGTCTGGCGCAGGCCCTGGCCGATGGCCTGAATGTGCCCATCGGGCGACTGCGCAAGCTGGCCGAAGAAGGCCGCCTGACTGCTGATGTGGTCGTCAACGCGCTGATGAGCCAGAAGGACAAGCTGGCCAGCGAGTACGCCCAACTGCCGCAGACCGTGAGCCAGGCCTTCGAGCGCCTGCGCAATGCCTTCGGGCAGTGGATCAACCGGGTCGATGAATCGACGGGTTTGACCAAGAAGCTGGCCGAGGCTCTGACCATTCTCGCCAACAACCTCGACACGGTCATGCAGTGGTTGAAGCGCATCGCCGAAGTCGGTCTGGCGGTGCTGATCTACCGCCTGATCCCGGCGCTCATCACCGCGTGGCAGACCGCCGGTGCGGCGGCCGTCACGGCCGCCAGTGCCACTGCGGCGGCGTGGACGACGGCCAACCTGTCGGTGTCGGCCGCCGTGGCCAGCGTCGGCTTGCTCAAGACGGCATTCGCTGTGCTGGGTGCCTTCCTGGTCGGCTGGGAGATCGGCACGTGGCTGTCGGAGAAGTTCGAGATCGTTCGCAAGGCGGGCATCTTCATGGTCGAGATGCTGGTCAAGGCGGTCGAGCAGTTGCGCTACCGCTGGGAGGCATTCGCCGCCATCTTCACCTCGGACACGATTGCCGAGGCGACCAAGCGCCACGAGGCCCGTCTCGCGGAGATGAACCAGATCTTCGCGCAGATGTACGCCGACGCGACCAAGGGGGCGGATGCTGCCAAGGGCGCGATGAATACCGCCGCGACGGCTGCGGAGGAAATCGCCAAGCGGCTCGAAGCCGTGCGTCAGGGCACGCAGGAGGCAGTCGGGCGCGGTATCGAGGCTGTCCACAGCGCCCTGGAGAAGCTGAAATCCCGCCTCGGTGAGGTTGAGCAGGCCGTCGGCAAGGCCAATCAGACAGTCAACGACGCCACCGCCAAAATGGCCGAGGCCTATAAGGGCCTGACGTCCATCGTTGAGGCCAACCTGCTGCGCCAGATCGAAGCGGTCAAGGCGCGCTATCAGCAGGAACAGTCGGCGCTGGAGACATCCAAGCAGTCCGAAGCGGCGCTGATCACCAAGTCGACACAGTTGCTGACGGAAGCCCTCACGCAGCAGACCACGTTGCGGCGGCAGTCCACGACAGACACGCTGAAGCTCATTGACGATGAGTCCAAGGCGCGGATCGAGTCGGCCCGCCGCCAGGGTCAGACGGAAGAAGAGCGCCGCGCCAACGTCCAGCGGGTCGAAAACGACATCCTGGCCACCAAGCGCCAGACGATGACGCAGGCGCTGGCCGAGTACCGGCAGCACATCGATGCGCTCAACGCAGAGGCCAACCGGCATCTGACTGAGATCAAGCGCATCGAGGAGGAGAAGCGCCAGCTCTCGATGACGACCGAGGAACGTGTCCGCGACATCCGTCGGCAGGGCATGACCGATTTCGAGGCGACGGAAGATCGCAAGCGCCAGATCGCCGAGTACCAGGGGAAGGCACGTGAGGCGCTGGCCAACGGCGAGTTCGAGCAGGCTCGGCAACTCGCCCAGAAGGCGATGGACTTGGCCGCACAGGTGGCCAGCTCGCAAACCAGTGAAGCCAAGCGCGGCGAAGATGCCCGCAAGCAGTCCGAACAGGCGGTTTCGCAGGTCACCCAGCTCGAATCGCAGTCACGCGATGCCTATCGCAAGCAGGAATACGCGCAAGCCGAAGCCCTGATGCGCCAAGCAGACGCGTTGCGCGCCGAACTGGCCCAGAAGACCAAGGATGCGGACACCCAGATTGCGCAAGGCAAGGATGGTGTCAATCAGGCCATCCAGCGCATCCGCGAGTCAGAGGAAATCCTCAACAAGACCCTGGATGCCGAAGCCAAGGCGCACCAGACGGCCGCACAGTCAGCATTGACAGCGCGCGACCAAATCCAGCAGACCCTCACGCAGACCGAAAACCAGATCGACCAGATCACGGCCAAGTTGAAAGACGGTCTGAAGGTCACGCTGGACGCCGATACGACCCGCTTCGACAAAGCCATCGCCGATCTGGACAAGGCCCTGGCAGAAAAAGAGTACCTGCTCAAAATTCAGGCCGACTTGCAGGAGGCCGAGAAAAAGCTGCAGCAGTACGAGCAACTGCTGAAAGAGGGCAAGACACTCCCGGTCGATGCCGACGTGTCCAAGGCCAAGGAGGCGCTGGACAAGCTCAAGACCTACGCCGACCAGAACTCGCAATTCGAACTGAAGGTGGCGACCGAGAAGGCGCAGGCCGCGATCACCAACGTCGAAGGAATGATCAAGGCGCTGGACCGCATCCAGACCGAGTCCCGCCATCAGGTCAGTACCAATGCCGACGCAGCCCGCTCGGAGATCATGAGCCTGAACGGTGCCAACACCTCGAGCACCCACACGATCTACGTGCGCAAGGTGGAAGCAAATGCCACTGGCGGTTTGGTGGGCGGTGGCGTGCGCCGCTTCGCTGATGGCGGCTCTGTTGCACCGGCCTTTCCTCGAATGAGCGGCGGCTCGGTTCCCGGCTCAGGCCACCACGACACCGTGCCGCGAACCTTGGAGGCCGGTGCCTTCGTGATTCGCAAGGCTGCTGTGCAGAAGTATGGCGGCGGGGCGCTCTCGCGTCTGGCCAATGGCGTGGCACGGTTTGCCACTGGCGGCGCGGTGATGCTGGGTGGCGGCAAGCGCCCATCCGGCAACGATGCTGACGGCACGCCCAGCACACCAAAGAAGAACCGGGAGGCAGTCGAGGCGATGAAGATGATCGACCTCGGCCTGCAGGGGATGAACGAGTACACCAATTGGCTCCAGTGGAACTACGGTGCCTCGGTCAGTCTGGATATGCGCAGCAAGACGATGGATAGCTACGGCAAGCAGGCCCAGCAGGATCGGCGCGCGCTGGAAGACTTCATCAGTCGTAAGACGCTCACCGGCAACGAGCGCCAGAACCTGGAGCGCATCAAGCAGACGTGGCGGCAGGCGATGGCCCAACCGCTGCTCTGGGGCAAAGACCTGGAGCGTGAGCTGATCGACTATATGGAGCAGAACCAGGGCGAGTTCTACCGACGCGGCGGGATGGCCAAGTCCGACACCGTCCCGGCGATGCTCACGCCGGGTGAGTTTGTCGTGAACAAGGATGCCGTGTCCCGCTACGGGGCTGGCTTCTTCGAAGCAATCAACAACCTGACTGCCCCGGCGCAAGCCCTGGCCGGGCGTGCGCTTGCGGGCGTTCAGGGCTTTGCCACGGGCGGGCTGGTGCAACCCAGCGGGTCGCGGCTGGCCCGTCCAGTGTTGGCCACCGATGCCGGGCCCAGCCGCACGGTACGCGTGGAACTGTCCTCGGGACAGCAGAAGGTCAACGCCACCGTCGACGCACGAGACGAGTCTCGTCTGCTGCAACTGCTGGACGCTGCTCGCGCCCGCACTGCCTGAAGGTTTCCCGATGCAACTGACGAACCTCGAAACCGGGGTGGCTTTGCCATTGCCCGATGACTTGCTGTGGAGCGACGAGCACGCGTGGTCGCCAGCTGTGGCGACCACGTCTTACCTCATCACCGGAGCCTTGCTGATCCAGTCTGCCACCCGGCAAGCCGGTCGCCCCATCACGCTGGTGGGCGCACCCGACATGGCTTGGGTCACGCGGGCCACGGTCGAGCAACTACGGGCCTGGGCCGCGCTTCCAGTCGGCAGTGCTACCGGCCGATTCGGCTTGAACTTCGCCGATGGCCGCTCGTTCACCGTGGCATTCCGCCACGCAGAAACGGCCATCGAAGCTGAGCCCGTGCTGGGCATCCCGGCCCGTGCCGCTACCGACTTCTATCGCCTGACCCTTCGATTCCTGGAGATTTGAAATGCCGATCCAATCCGGCGACGTGAAACTGCTGAAGTCCGCCGTGATGGCGGATGTGCCCGAGGGCGGTGGCGCGCCCACGGGCAACACCATTGCCGATGGCGTCTCGAACGCCATCTTTCCTGACATCTCCGAGCTGGATCGCGCCGGTGGCCGGGTCAACCTGCGCAAGTCCTTCGTGTCAGTGCAGACCGACGACACCGACACCTACTTCGGTGCCAACGTGATCGTGGCCGAGCCGCCGCAGGATGCGCGCGTCAGCGTCACGCTGTTCAGCACCGAGAAGACATTCGACACGCGCGAGCAGGCCCAAGTCCGTATCGAGGCCTACCTCAACAAGGGCCCGGAGTGGGCTGGCTACCTGTTCGAGAACCACATCGCGGGCCAGCGCGTTATTCAGCTTTTCCAGCGCACCACCGACACCGTTCCCAATGTCGGCCAGACCTTGGTCTTGATCGAGAACGAGGGCCTGGGCACCCAGAAGGAGCAGTACATCCGGGCCACCTCGGTGTCCGTCGTCGAGCGCACGTTCACCTACGACGGCGACAAAGACTACAAGGCCAGCATCGTCACGGTCGACATCAGCGACGCCCTGCGCTACGACTTCACCGGCTCGCCCGCAAGTCGCACGTTCACTCGTGCCGCGAACAGCACCAAGACGCGCGACACGGTCGTGGCGGACGCCGGAACCTATGTCGGGGTGGTACCGCTGACGCAGGCCGCCGCCGTCGGCGATTTCACGATCAAGGGCGCCTCGATCTACACGCAGTTGGTGCCGAGCGCGCAGACCGAGACGCCCATTTCCTTCGTTCCTCCCTACGCGGCCGCAGGACTGCCGGTGCCGGGGGCCGTCGCGGTGAGCTACACGGCCAGCCACGCCTGGACGACCAGCATCAAATTCAACCTGCCGGGTGGTTGCTTGCCGGGGTCACTGACCATCGCCACCGACGGCATCACGATCTTTGACGACGCAGGCCTGCTCAAGACCGCCAGCGGGACGGTCGGAACCATCGACTACGCCAACGGCATCTTGACCCTGAACTCGGGGACGATGTCGAACGCGAAGGCCATCACCTACACGCCCGCCGCGCAGATTCTGCGTGCTCCCCAAAGCTCGGAGATCCCGATCACGCCCGAGTCGCGCAGCCAGTCCTACGTGGGCACGGTCAACCCGGTGCCGCAGCCCGGCACGCTGTCGATCAGCTACATGGCCCAGGGCCGCTGGTACGTGTTGTCTGACAGTGGCAACGGTTCGCTCAAGGGCCTGGATGCCAGCTACGGCGCGGGCACCTTTAACAGGAATACCGGAGCCTTCGTGGTCACGCTGGGCGCATTGCCCGACGTGGGCAGTTCGCTCGTGCTGACCTGGAACGTGCCGACGCAGGAGACGCAGCAGCCGTCGACCACCCTCAAGGCGGCGCAGAGTCTTGCATTGAATCCGCCCGCAGGGACGGCGGTACAACCCGGCTCGCTCACGGTGTCCTGGGAGTATGGCGGCACCAAGACGGCAACGGCGGCCACCTCCGGCGTGCTGTCTGGTGCGGCCACCGGCAGTCTGAGCGTGGCGCAGAACCGCGTGGACTTCGCGCCCAATGTGCTGCCAGCGGTGGGCACGCAACTCACCGTGAGTTACGTCGCGGGCCCGAAGCAGGAAGATTCGTTTGCGCATCCGTCCCGCAACGGATCGGGGCTGTTGCCGGTCACCGCGACCCTTGGGGCCATCGAGCCGGGTTCGCTCGAAGTCGAGTGGAACACTTTCACTGACGAGGCGGTTCTCGGCGCGTACACCTTCGCTCAATTGCAGGAAATGGGCATCGCCGTGTCGATCTGGCGCGATCCCACACAGATCGCCCGAGATGACGGTGTTGGTGGCGTTGTGCTCAACGGAGCAGTCGTCGGCTCCGTGAACTACGCGACGGGTCAGGTGACCTTCAATCCGGATGTATCGATCCGCATTCCACGCCCGGTCTACACGGCTGTCGCCATCAATGGCACCGGTCGGTGGCGGTTGAACTACGGTGGCATCGCCTACGTCGATGCGCCATCGCTGTACCCCAACGACGAGTCCGGCTACGTCAAGCTGCGCTACAACAGCGCGGGCTCGACCGGCAACCAGTCCGAGACCTTCCAGTTCCTCCCGGCCTTTAAGTTGGTGCCGGGTGTGAATGCCCAGGTGGTGACGGGCACGGTGCTTCTCTCCATCAGTGGGGCGCAGCCGTGGGGCGACAACGGCCAGGGCACGTTGCGCGAATTCACCACCAGCGGCTGGGTCACGCGCGGCACGATCAACTACCTGTCTGGGGACGTGGCGCTGACGTCCTGGACGGCAGGAACGAACAACGCCATCACGCGAGCCAGTTGCGTGACCACTGTCGGCGAGAACATTTCCAGCGAGTTCGTATTCCGCACCGGCGCGGCCCCGCTGCGCCCGGGCTCGCTGTCGATCCAGTACGCCCGTGCGGTCGGCGGCACGCAAAGCGTGACGGCCGGAATCGACGGCAAGATCGATGCGACCGGCGTTAGCGGCAGTGTCGACTACGAAACCGGGCTGGTACGGGTTCGCTTCGGCACGATGGTCACTGCGGCCGGGAACGAGAGCCAACCTTGGTACGCCGCCGACCGGGTGGGCACGGACGGCAAGATCTTCCGGCCTGAGCCGGTGGCTGCCTCCAGCGTGCGCTACAGCGCGGTGGCCTACAGCTACCTGCCGCTGGATGCTGATCTGCTTGGCATCGACCCGGTGCGCCTGCCCAGCGATGGGCGCGTGCCGATCTTCCGTCCTGGTGGCTTCGCCGTGGTGGGCCACACCGGCAAGATCACCACCTCGGTCAGCAACGGCCAGACCATCAACTGCGCACGGGTGCGCCTGTCGCGTGTACGCGTCGTTGGCCACGACGGGGCGGTGATCAACACCGGGTACTCCGCCGATCTGGAAGCGGGCACCGTCACCTTCATCAACGTGGCGGGCTACAGCCAGCCCGTGACCATCGAGCACCGCATCGAGGACATGGCCGTGGTGCGGGATGTGCAGATCAGTGGCGAGATCAGTTTCACGCGCGCCCTGACACACGAATATCCGCTGGGGAGTCACGTCTCCAGCGCCCTGGTGGCCGGTGACCTGTTTGCCCGCGTGAATCTGGTGTTCGACCAGTCAACGTGGAACGGCGCGTGGTCAGATGCCTTGTCGGGCAGTTCCGCAACAGCAACCTTCAACAACACGCAGTACCCGATCCGCGTGACGAACCGGGGGGCACTGACCGAGCGTTGGATCGTGCGCCTGACCAACAGCACCTCGTTCGAAGTCATCGGCGAGAACGTCGGCGTGATCGCCACAGGCAACACCAGTGCGGATTGCGCGCCCAACAACCCGGCGACCGGCGTGCCGTACTTCCATCTGCCCGCGCTCGGCTGGGGCAATGGCTGGGCCACCGGCAACGTGCTGCGCTTCAACACCATCGGCGCGCAGTTCCCGGTCTGGGTGGTGCGAACCGTCCAGCAGGGGCCGGAGTCCGTGCCCGACGACAACTTCACGTTGCTGATTCGCGGCGACGTGGACACCCCCTGATTTCGTAGACAGGAACCAATGAAATGACCGACCTGACCGTCAAATACTTCAACAGCGGCATGACCGGCGCGCCACAGATCTCCAACAACTGGGGCGATCTGGTGACGATGCTCGATGCCTGCCTCGTCAATGGCTTCGCGCTGAAAGCCATCGACACCTTGACCTTCGCCGATGGCGTGGCCACCGCCACCATTACGGCGGGCCACGCATACCAGCCACATCAGGTGGTGTTGGTCGCCGGAGCCGAGCAGCCCGAGTACAACGGATCGTTCCGAGTGCTGACGACGACCATGACCACATTCACCTACGCGGTGACGGGCACTCCGGTGTCGCCTGCGACGACCACCACGAACCTGAGCGCCAAGGTGGCTCCGCTTGGGTGGGAGAAGCCATTCGCGGGGACGGGCAAGGCTGCCTACCGCAGCAAGAACCCGCAGTCACCGCAGAACATCCTGCTGATCGACGACAGTCTCAAGACGCCGGGTTACACGACCACCTGGGCCAAGTGGGCGAATGTCGGCATCGTGGAAGACCTGTCGGACATCGACACTATCGTCGGCGCGCAGGCCCCCTATGACCCGAACAACCCGACGCAGAATTGGAAGCAAGTTCAAGCTGGCCAGTGGGGTTGGTACAAGTGGTATCACGGTCGTACCAGCGGCTACGACAACTCTGGTGACAGCGGCGGGGGCAACCGCAACTGGGTACTCGTCGGCGATGACCGACTGTTTTTCTTGTTCTGCACCAATGCTGCCGGATACGGCTGGTACGGGCGCAGTTCGTATTGCTTCGGCGACATCAGCAGCTTCAAGCCCGGCGACAACTACGGCACTGTGCTCTGCGCTGACGACCTCTACTGGAGCAACAGCAGCAGCGGCTATTCGAGTTACCCGGGGCAGTACAACGGCTACGGGCTGGTTTCGTCCCTGGACTTCACCGGCAAGGTGCTGCTGCGCAATCACACCCAACTCGGCAATCCCGTCCGGTTCGGACTCACGTCGCTGAACACCAACAACGGCCAGCAGATCTGCGGTCGGGGCCCGATGCCGTTCCCGAATGGAGCCGACTACAGTTTGTGGCTGTTGCCCACCTACGTGCGGCAGGAGGACGGCCATATGCGCGGCATCCTGCCCGGGATGCTGTGGATGCCCCAGGACCGGCCCTATAGCGATCAGACCATCGTGGACAACGTGGTGGGTCAGGCGGGTAAGCGCTTCTTGCTGGTCAGGACGCAGTACAGCTCGGAAACCGAAGGCGCACAGATCGCGTTCGACATCACTGGCCCGTGGAGGTAAGCCATGAGCTACCCGCTGAGCGAGTCTTTCGCCACGGCTCCTGCGACCGGCTACACCGCAGTCCTCGGCGGAATGGCCGCGACACACAACAACGTGCAGCAGTCCATCGATATCTCGGCCCCCAATAGCCAGTCCATCCTGCGCTTCAACGAAACCGCCCACGGTGACTTCTGGTTCGAGGCGGATGTTGAGTTTCTGACCGACCCGAGCGCCCGCAAGCACATCGGCCTGTGGATGACCACCGGCAACGGTTCCGAGGGCTACCGGTTCGCACATATTGACGGTGCCTGGAGCGTGACACGCTGGAACAGCGGCTTTGGCGACGGCGCGCCAGTGACGGGCGGTGTCAACGATGGAGCGAAGCCGGTCGCGGGCGTTATAGACGTGGCCCCGACCTTCAACGTCGGCCAGCGGATGCCCCTGCGCTGTGAGGTCATCGTCGGAGCCTTCGACGCCAACGGCGTTCCGTGGGCGCGCCTGATCCAGTTCAAGGCCGGTGGGGTGCTGATGTTCCAGGTCGGGGATGCTGCCTACCGGGGCAAGCTGATCCCGGGCGTGTTCCTGTATGGGGCCACGGCGCGCGTCCACGCGATTGCGGGTGACACGCCGTCAGGTCTGCCCGCGTTTCCGGCAACCGTGGGCGTGAACGCCGCCGATGACCTGCTGCCGCTCGCGGGTGGGTCGACTTCGGTGCCCCCTGATCCGGCCGCCAACATCGCCGTCAACGCCGACTGCGACCTGATGCGCTTGAACAGCCCCAACTCTGAGCTGTGGAACCGGGGTGGTGGCTACGACTGGCACTTTCACGCGATTCCGAATGGCCGCAAGAACATCCACTTCAGCGGCCACGGCTTCATCGCCGGAACCGTCAAGGAGAAGGGCCAGCCCGACCAGCCCCTGGTGCGGCGGGTGCAACTGGTCAGCGAGAACACCCGTGTCCTGGTGGCCGAGACCTGGAGCGACACCACGGGCGCGTACCGGTTCGAGCTTATCGACCCGGCCCAGAGATACACCGTGGTCAGCTACGACCACAAGCAGATGTACCGCGCCGTGATCGCGGACAACCTTCATCCGGAGATGATGCCGTGACCGTTGCCATCACTGTCGAACACAACGAGGCGCGACTGGCGGGCACCCTGGCATTCCTGGATGCCGGTAGCAATCCGGCGCGTCTGCGCATCTACGGCGGGACACGACCCGCCAACCCGGCCACGACGCCGACCAGCGCGATGCTGGTCGAGATCAGGCTGACCAAACCCGCAGGCACGATTGCAGGTGGACTCTTGACGCTGACGCAGCAAGAAGACGGGCTGATCACGGCGACCGGCATCGCCACCTGGGCGCGGCTGGTCAGCGGCAACGAAGTCACGGCCCTGGATCTGGACTGCAGCGGTACCGACGGCAGCGGTGACGTGAAGCTGGCCAGCACCAACCTCTATCTGGGCGGCGATGCCCGGATGGTGTCTGCGATCCTGGGGTAGTCCGTGCCTGCCGTTCTCAACGAGGTGACCCTGGTCGCCGCGTTGCCTGCGCCCACCGCCAGCGTGGCGGTCGGGCCTCCGCTGGTCGATCTGCTGTTTGACCAACCGGCTGCCACCGACGCCAACTTGGTGTTCGGGGCCAACTACATCGCGCCGCGCGACGACGTCGTGGTGCTGGCCAGCCTGCCGTTGCCGGTCGTGGCGATCAAGTTCATCCCGCCAGCGCGGGCCGCACTGCTGGCCGAGCTACCTGCATTGACGGTGACCACGCTGTTGCTGCGCCCGAGCGTCCCCTTGGACGTGACCGGTGCAAGTCTTCCTGGTGTCGTGTTCTCCGGCGAGGTCAGGTACTACTCGCGCACGCAGCGACCGACAGTCGGCCAGACCGCACACGCTTGGCAGGTGGCAGCGCAGACGGAAGATGGTTCGACACAGGGCCAGCAGGACGCTGCCGCTACACCCGCAGGCTGGGACACGTTTTGGCGACGCACCTTGGGTGTTCCTCAAGGCATCGAGCACAGGTTGCCGCCGGTGCTGGCGGCAGCGCCCGAGCAACGAGGCGCTCGCCACCAGGATGCGACCCGGCTGCAGGATTCGACGTGGTTTGCGCACCAGGACGCCACGCGTTTTGCGGCGACCCGACAAGGTCTGTTCCAGAACGCAGGCCCGTTGCGGGACACCACGCGATTTCGGCATCAGGACGGCGACCGCACCAAACGCGCGTGGCGGGTGAGCTTTTGGCAAATCGCGCGTCTGCTCACCGAGCGCCAGGGGAGTGATTTTCAGATTGCCAGCCCGTCACTCAAGGGCTGGAGTGTCCGGTATCAGGACGCCGTGCCGCCACCGCTGGGGATCAGCGTCTGGGTGGTTCCACAACCGCCAGCGCCGATACCTTGCTACACGCCGAGCGCGCATCTGCTGTTCGCCGCTTTGGCCCCAGCGGACAGCCACTTGCTGTTCGTCTGTGAAAACCACATCACCCCGCCGCCACCCGATGGGGAGCCGGTGGTCGTTCCCGTTCGGAGGGTCTATTTCGTGATCAACAACGTGACCCTGTACCGGGCGTCCGATGGCGCGCCGGTGCCGGTGTTTAACCTCTCGCTGTCGCTCGATGCATCGTCCTGGGCGTGGGGCTTCGATGCTGTGCTGCCTGGGAAAGCCGAGGCTCTGGTCGCGGGCAACGCGTCCGGGCACGTCGAGCTTGTGGCCAGCGTCAACGGCACCCTGTTTCGGGTGCTGGCCGAGAGCATCAGCCGCGAGCGCATCTTCGGTGACGCCAGCATCCGCATTTCCGGCCGGGGGCGCAACGCCGTTCTGGCCGCGCCTTACGCACCGGTGATGACATTCACGAACACCGAGGGCCGCACCGCTCGGCAGTTGATGGACGACGTGCTCACGGTCAACGGCATCCCGCTGGGCTGGGCGGTCGATTGGGGTCTGACGGACTGGAACGTCCCCGCCAATGCGTTCGCGCAGCAGGGATCGTGGATCGACGCACTGACCGCCATTGCCGGTGCTGCAGGTGGCTACTTGATTCCGCATCCCTCGGCCCAGAGCATCCGTGTGCGTCATCGCTACCCGGTCGCCCCTTGGGAGTGGGGCACCGTCACACCCGACTTCGTATTGCCAGTCGATGCTGTCGCCCGCGAGTCGCTGCGCTGGTTGGAAAAGCCTGCGTACAACCGCGTGTTCGTTTCCGGGCAGGACGTCGGCGTGCTCGGGCAGGTGACCCGAGCGGGGACTGCCGGAGATGTGCTGGCACCGATGGTCGTCGATCCCCTGATCACCGAGGCCGCCGCCGCAAGACAGCGTGGCATCGCCGTATTGGCCGACATCGGTCACCAAATCGAGGTCAGCCTGCGCCTGCCGGTGCTCGCCGAGACCGGGATCATCGAGCCCGGCGCATTCGTGGAGTACCAGGACGGCAGCGTCACGCGGCTGGGCCTCGTGCGCTCGACCCAAGTGGAAGCCGGGTTGCCCGAGGTCTGGCAGACGCTGGGAGTGCAGGCCTATGCATAACCTCTACGAGCAGTTTCGCCAGCTGATCCCCGACCCGCCGCTGCAGGCGGGCACCGTGATCGAAGTCGGCTCCGGCGTGGTCACTGTTGCATTGCCCGGTGGTGGCCGAATCAAGGCGAGGGGCTCTGCGGCCCTTGGCCAGAAGGTGTTCGTCCGCGACGACGCCATTGAAGGTATCGCCCCCAGCCTGACGCTGGAAATCATCGAGATCTGAAACCCAACTGATTCAACCCTGAGACCCGCCCTGATGCTCACGCATCGGGCGGGTTTCGCATTTCTGGAGAAAGCAAATGACCGAACCCGAACAACAACCCGCGCTTGTCGAGAACATGCTCCTGCTGCGCAAGGAGGACTTCGACGACCTGCTCGACCGTGCCGCCGAACGTGGTGCTGAACGCTGTCTCGCCCATCTTGGCTTGGAGAACGGCCACGCTGCCCGCGACATCCGGGAGCTGCGCGATCTGCTGGAGGCTTGGCGCGATGCCCGCCGCACGGCTTGGCAGACGACCATCAAGGTGGCCACCACAGGCATCCTGGCCGCATTGCTGGTCGGTGCCGCCATCAAGCTCAAGCTGATGGGAGGCCCCCAATGATCGAGACCTTGCTCGGTGGCCTACTCGGCGGAGCCTTCCGTCTCGCGCCCGAAATCCTCAAGTGGCTTGACCGCAAGGGCGAACGCGGCCATGAGCTTGCGATGCAGGACAAGGCGCTGGAGTTCGAGAAAATTCGCGGCGCACAGCGGATGGCCGAGATCGGTGCGAGCGCCGAAGCCGCCTGGAACGTCGGTGCCGTCGATGCGCTGCGTGAGGCCGTCCGCACCCAGGGTGAGAAGACCGGTGTGCGCTGGGCTGACGCGTTGTCGATCAGCGTGCGACCGGTAATCACCTACTGGTTCATGGCGCTGTACTGTGCGGCCAAGACGGCTGCTTTCGCGGCCGCCGTCACCGCTGGCGCTGGCTGGGGCACGGCCATCCTGCACGCATGGACGGAAGCCGATCAGGCGCTGTGGGCCGGGGTTCTGAATTTCTGGTTCCTCGGGCGCGTGTTCGACCGGGTGCGCTCGTGACCGGGGTGCCGAAAACGGCCATCGAGCTGGCCAAGCGCTTTGAGGGGTTCCACCGGGTGCCGAGGATCGATCCGGGCCGCGCGCATCCGTACATCTGCCCAGCGGGCTACTGGACGATTGGCTACGGCCATCTGTGCGAGTCGACGCACCCGCCGATCACCGAGTCCGAAGCAGAAGTCTATTTGGCGCGTGACCTGCAGACGGCGCTCGCAGCAACGTTGCGTTACTGCCCTGTGCTGGCCACCGAGCACGAAGGGCGGCTGGCAGCCATCGTCGACTTCACATTCAACCTCGGGGCTGGGCGGCTGCAGACGTCGACGCTGCGGCGACGGATTAATCAAAGGGACTGGGCCGCTTCCGCCACGGAGGTTCAGCGATGGGTCTATGGTGGAGGTAAAGTGCTGCCGGGGCTGGTTACACGGCGAGCGGCTGAGGCTGCTTGGCTACTTCGCAACACCTGATCTCTGATCAGCGTCCTTCAAGCACTCGATCCGCAGACTCGCCAGCGGCAACGAAACTTCGCAGAATGTTTCCACCGGATTCGCCGACCAATAGATAAGCCAGCCTGTAACGATCTTCCGCTGTGGCCAGCGCCTCCAACCTGCGGACTTGCTCTTGGAGCTTGACCATATCCTCGCCGAGCCAGCTCATGATGCGGCGAATCCGATCTTCGATGTTTGAGCTCTCCTGCAATTCGTCGAGTTCGTGGATGACATCGTGTTTAGTTCCGATCCAGTCCGCACAGAGAGACTCGATCGAAGCGCGAATATCTGTGGGCAACTCGACGGTCGGAAGCTCCTTCTGGACGTAGTCGGCGTTGCTCATCAGACTCATCGCACAAGCGTATGCCGCTGAGCAGAATTCTTCGAGCGTGCTGCTTGCGGGTGCTGCAGACGGTGGGTTGTCGGACGCCTTGGCGCGGCAATATTCCTGACTGAAGGGTTTCCACTCATCCTCGGTGAATAGGCGGGAGACGTACTCACGGGCCGAGCCCGGCTCCCATTGATACTTTTCGGAGAACTGATCAAGAAAGCCGAGCAGGTGAAAAAACGCTCGATTGCCGATATCCCAATGGAGTTGCTCGCCGACGTAGTCGCCGTTGATTCCTTTGTACTCCTCGAGCTCCCGTCGCAGAGCAAGGCAGAACTCTTCGATGACCCGACTGACCACGGCCGGTTCTTGCGCGGTGTTGGCAGCAACCTGATCAATAAATGAGCGATCCTTGGTCACAGTGGCTCACCTTTCGCATCAAACATCGATAGGCGTCGTCTTCCAGACGTCCTGCGCCAAAGCGATGAGCATTGCGTGCCGCTTTTCGATGGTTGCGGCATTCCATCCGGGGAATGCCTCCAGCTTGGCGTTGATCCGCGAAATGGACGTGTTCTGCCCAACGTCGGTCAGCGCGACAAGACTGCGTGTCAGGTAGTTGCCGCTCTTGCTGTACTCTGACTGTTTGGCGGTGTAGAAATCATTACCCGCGACGATATTGATGGGCTTCTCCAGCAACGTCAGGTTGCCCAGCCTGTTTTTGTAGTCATCGTAGACCATCCCCGGGTTTTCGGTCGCCCACTTGCCGCGCAGATCGTCCTCTGGCTTGTTGGGCAGAATATGCTCGATTTCCAGATTGGTGAATGGCTCCAGGCTGCCCGGCACCTTCAGCCCGCTGAAAGCCATCTCGACGTGCTGCGTCAGCCGAGCCAGCAGGTAACGCGTCCTGTATTGCTGCATCGAGTACAGGGTGAAGCGTTTTAGGGCATCGGCCAGTTCCTGTGACTTGCCCGCCATATTCTTCTCGAAACGATCGGCGACGAATATGTTGAGCTGAACCTTCTGCTTGACCGGATCAGTCGTCTCCGCAATCGTGCGCAGCTCGTCCGCCCATTGTGAGAAGCTGCGCTCCAGATCCTTGGTCGGCGTTTTGGTGAAGATGTAGTAGAAGAGGAAGCTCTCCAACTGCGCCACGAAATGGTCGAACAGCTGCTTCGGGAAATTCGCTGCCGCCAGCAGCAGGACATAGTGCAAGCTGAAGGCACCGCCTGCCAGCCGCTTGAGGCTGTCCATAGCCAGGCTGGGTTTGCCATCGTTGCCCAGTCCGTTGGCGAAGGCCAAATAGTGCTCGACGTTGCGGATCACCTTGCGTACGAACTCGAAGGGCTTGCCTGCGTAGTCGCATAGCGCCGCGTTGTCCTTGGCGATGAACCAGTCGTAGATTTCATCCTCGCGCACCACCGCATCGCCACGCTCGTTCTTGATGGTGTAGTTGGCCATCAGGAAGTAGCGCAGAAAGCGCAGCGGTTTTTCCTTTTGCTTCTCCAGCGGCTTGGTGATCTTTTTCCACTCGTCTTTGAGCTGGGTGAACTGCGCTTGCTTGACCTGCGTGAACAACAGGTTCTTGAGCAAGTCCATAGGGTTCAGGCCGACGCCGCGCTCGTTGATGGTCTCAAAGATCTTCAGCGCGCTGCTCACGTCGGTGGATATCTGGATGAATACCACGTTGTTGGCCAGATAGCCCCAATACTTCTTCAGTTTGGGGGCATCGTCGTAGTTATCTTTCAGGTAGCGGTACAGCGTGCTGTAGGCGTTGACCAGATTTTCCAGGGAGCCGAAGCTGGCGATGCCTGAAGCCTGAATGCCTGCGCGCACCGTCTGTGGATCGGCATCCAATTCCACCAGCTTGGCCATCACTTCACCCGCGCTCTCGTAACGGGGCTCCAGCTTCAGGTTGGTGCGTACCTCACCGTCACTGTCCACATAGCTGGTCGAGATCAGCCCCGAAATCATCTGCCGTTGGGGCTCACCCTGGAACAGATGTTTGAGCGCGCACAGCAGAAGGAAGAACGTGGTCAGCCGTTGTTGGCCGTCGATGACCTCATAGTGGTTTTTCTGGTCGGTCGGCGATACCAATACGGTACCGATGAAATATTCCCGCGTCGTGCCCGCATCGATTTGCTCACCGATGTCCTCCAGCAGCTGATGCACTTCCTTGTCCGTCCAGACGTACTCGCGCTGGTAGTCGGGGACAATGTAGAAGCACTCCCTGAAGGCTTCCTCGATGCTGTATTTGTGGTTTTCGATACGTGCCATAGTCCTATCCTTGTCATTCTTTTCCGTCGCGCCAACGTTTTAATCAGGCTTTTGCTTTGATGCCGCAGCTTTAGCGGTGGTGCGCTGATTCGCTTCCAGACCCTCGATGCGGGTACCCTGCGACTTCACCTGCTCCAGAAGCGCCTGATTTTCTCGTTCAAGTGCGGAACGCTGCTGATTTCCCTGCTCGATGGCGGTCAACACTTTCGCCTGCCACTGATCACCGGCGGTATTGTTGTCACGGTCTTGGAAGTATGAGAAGCCCGCAAGTATTGCTGCGACTAGCGCCAAGACTGCCGAAGACGCGACAGACCACAGCGCAATTTTGATTTGCGTGCGCGTAGACCGATCAGTTTTTTGGTCGCGCGCCTCCATCTGCTCCATCATGGTCGTCGCTGCGTCTACCAAGTCTTTGAGGGCTTTGGCGGATTCGGCGGTCATTTGACCAGTGAGCCGCGTCAATTCCATTTCTTCAGCACGCTCTTTCGCTCGTTCGCGTGCTTGCTCAGCCATCAAATTGTTCACCCTACTGAGGTGATCAGTCTGGATGGGATGGATTTCCAGCCTCGATTCGCGCGACGGCTTGGTGAGCTTTTCGAAGGCGCTCAAAGTTGAGCCCAATGCAGATGTGCTTTTACGCACCTGATCGAATAGGCCACTACTGGAGCCAAGCATCTTCTCGCGAAGTTGCCTCGATGCCTGTATTTGCTGTTCGACTTCATGCTGCATCAGCCGAATCAGGTAAGCCGAAGCCGCTTTACCTTCTTCCCTCGACGGAGGCTTGTGATCCTGGCCGTCTTCCCTGACCGTCTGCCACCCCGAAGATTGCACGTAGGCTTCGGCTAGCTGCTCGACTTCATCTACGGAAAGCGTCTTCGCAATCTCAGGATCGAGAGGAATCCGTTCCGGAGCCTCATCGGATTCCACGGTCAGGCTGGCAATACTGGTGAGGAAGTTCCTGACCTGATTGACAGCCTCCCCAGGCTCCAGCTTTTCGAAATCGGTCATATCCCTTACCCGCAGCGGGTAGAGGTAGATGCGGCCAGCCGCCGTGTCAACCTCGGCAGCAGGCTTCGAGCGAAGCAACAGCTTCAGCGATTTCTTCTTCGGCTCCTCGCCAGAGGTTGGATTCGACCCTGTCATCGCCCAAGCCTCTTTCTCATATCGTGCTGCGCAAAGCGACGAACTGGTTATTCGGCCCCTCTGACCGGATGTCAAGCTGTGGGCAATTCGACACCAAGTAGGCCAGTGGTCTCGTCAAGCTGAACGGGAAGAGGACCGGCAACGATTGCAGGCTGTTGACCGACACGGGCTTGCCGACGTAGCGCATGGCCGCCTCGATCAGCCAAACGGTGAGTTCGTCACTCAGGATGGGAGTCGGCGCAAGACGGATGACGCGCTTGCCTTTCTCGACACGCTCAACCGCGCCCCAGCTTGCTTGTGTCTGGATGACCATATTGGTCATGCGTCGCGTGCCTTCGCGTTCGCCGTAGATCTCGCTCATACGGCGATGCACTTCGGCAGCCGCGCAGTCGTCTTGGATGGCCGACAAGCGACCCACCAACTCAGCCACTTTCCCGAAAAACGGATAGCAGGCTATGGCCACGCCCCAGCACAGTACCGGAATTGGTGTGTCGGGCTGGCTTTTGTAAAGAGCCGCCGCCCGGTCGGCGAAGTCCACCAGCTCGGCGCGTGGCTCCAACCACAGCCGGTTCAAGACGGTTCGTGTTTTTTTCTTGGCTTCCACGCCAAGTTCGGCTGCGTCGAGCAGTGCATTCAGATCATCTAGCCCAGCTGTACCCGCACGAACCCGCAGTGCCGCAGCCGCCCAATCAAGCTGAATGAACCGATCGAACCCAATCTGAGGGGCTGATGTATTCATTCGTTTCCAATCACATATTTAACTTTCACAAACGGCACGATCAGCTCTTCTACCGAGATGCCGCCGTGGACAACCACTTGCTCGCCATCGGGAACAAAAGCCGTTCGGCCACCTGCGAATAAGGGCATATAGCCCGCCGGTAGTCCAGCGATGTCCAAGTGCACTGAGTTGGTATTTGCCGCTGCGGATTTCGCCAACAACGATTCACTGCGATACACGCGCACCCGTTCGCCACGGGCTTCTGGAACATCCCCTTCAGATGGACGTCCCACGCCAACAGCTTCAACGTTGCCGTGATCCGCTGTCAGGTAAATATGAAAGCCTCTGTCGAGCAGCATCGCAAACAAGCGATCGACGAAGCCTGTTTTCAACCAGTTCGCTATCCACAAGGCCACATCTTGTTTGGAGCGTTCCTTGTGCAGTCGGTCATCCACCTCGTCGACCACCAACCCGACCACCTTGGGCCGACGATCGTCCAGCGCTGCTTGCAAGGCATCCAGCTGCTCAATCTGCCGCAACGAGCGCTGGTAGTAGATCTCACCCGGCTTGACGCCTTGCTCCTGCCAGTAGGCCTTCCACAGGTACTCTTCTTTGTTGGTATGGCCGATCGACTCTTCGAATTCCCGCGGTTTACGGCCAGAGAACAGGGCCTGCCGCGACACCGAGGTCACGGTGGGGAGCCAAGCGAAGGAAGTACCTTCATCAAACGCAAAGCGCTTCGTCGCCTCGACTAACCGCTCCCGAATCTGTACCCACTGGTCCAAGGCTAAGCCATCAAAAACCAGGAGTGCGATCTTGTCGGCCCCGAGCGCTTTCCGGCGAGAGCTCAGATAGTCGGGAATCCGATGCACCATCACCGGCCCGTTGTGGAACGAGAGCGTGCTCAGATCCGCATAGTGCTTGGCAGCCACCCACGCCTGTAGCTGCGTATCCGACTGTTCTTGCAGCGATTTCACGAGAGCCTGCACCTCTGCCAAACCGTCTGTGCCATAGGCATTGCCCAGATCGTGCACGCGGGCGAGCGTTTCGCCGTACTGCTTGGCAAACTCGCTCCATGCCTTGTGCGTAGCCGTCGCGCTTGGAATCGCCTCAATCAGCTTGGCAATTCCCTTTTTCACAAAAGCGTTGCGCGCTTGCGGGTCTTGCACAATCCCGGCCTTGATCCAGCCTGGCGCGTCAGCTGGCACAACCTCAACGACCAGCGGGTGCAAGGAGCCATTCAAGAACATCGAATCAACGATGGATTGCACATCCGAGTGCGCAAATGGAATATCGACTTTGGCCACGTAATCGGGGGGTGGTGGCTCGCCAATGCGTGAGCCTTCCATGCCCAAGTTCGCCAAGTAGCGGTGCCAAGCCTCCTGCACTACGCGCAGCAACGCACTCTTCGACGACAGCCACGCGGCCACCGGAAGGCCTGTAAGCAGTCCCTTGCTCTGGATGATGCTGGCTGCGTGCTCGGCAAAGACCAGGGGCAGCGCACGATTGGCAAAGTGCATCCGCAGCACATCACGCCAGAAATCACTTTCCGTGCGAATGCTGGAGCGCGGTGCCAGCTGATAAACCCGCTCAAGGATGAAATCTTTGGACTCGTTTTCGCCGCGAATACCCTGCAACTCGGTGTCGTGCGCCTCCAGCAAGACAGCAAAGTGCTCGGGTTCAAGCTGCTTGACCACGTTGTAAGCCAAACGCGGAAACAACTGTGCCAAGCCCAGACTTACGACACGACCATAGTGCCCAAGGTCCCAAGGCAGCTCATTGGGATCTGCACCGCGCCAATGCACAACCACAGCGGGCGTGGGGCCGGGCTCGCCTCGGTCCCAGGCGGCGCGATAGCGCTCCTCAAACTCTGTACGGAACACAAAGGGGTCTTCGTACAACAGCACCTCGAAGCCACGGCTGCGCAGTTCGGCCAGCAAACGCTCGTCCAGCAAGACGTCGTCCGGATCACAGGCCACCCACAGCCGGTCGAGATCAGCTGTGAAGCGGCTGAGAATTCGTTCAATCCACTGGCTCATGTGCTTTGTGTCTCCCTCACGTTCTCGCCGGGCTGAACCTCGGCGGAGACGCGTACCATCATTACCGCGTTCAGATCCGGCACACTGGCCGCAGCCTCGGCCAAGGCGGCCAGTCTGGCGTCGTGTTCTTGTTGCAGACGCTTGCGACGATGCTCGCGGACAGCAGGCAGCCCGATGCGGCCGATAGCCTGTTGCCTTGCTTCAAAGGCGTAGTCAGCACGCTCCCGCTCCTCTTGCAGTCGGGTCCGATGCGCCTCCAGCATCTCGGTAAAGATCCGCTCGCCTTGGGCTTTTGCCGCCGTGAGTGCTGCGTCAAACCATTTCACAGCCTCTTCGGTGCCGCTGACCCCGTGTACGACCACTGTTTCGGTCAGCAGCAAATCCCACACGCGTTTGGCCGTCGGCACAAAAGCGCGGCCCTCTTCATTGGTAAAAACGGGCAGGTAACGCTTGCGATTCAAGCCTTCCGCCGCAAGGCTGATCTCCCAGAGGGACCACACTCCGCTCACAGAATCAGGCAGGCCCGTCACCCGTATCACTGGCAAGGGTTGGCCTGCCACAAAGCGGGGCAACTCGCTGATCACTGCGCGTGCGCGCGGGTCTTCCAGCGTCACCCACTCAATCTCAGGGTTCTCGTCAGCGGTACGCGCGTCAAAGCACACCTGCGCTGCTTCGCTGCCATCCGCCCAAGTCACACGCCACGCCTTGCCCACCTTGGTTGCTGCACCGCCGCGTGCGGCCAAGCCAGAGGTGATGGCGCGCTCCAGCCAGAACTGTGCGGGGTGGTCGCGCCATTTGCGGGCGTCGTCCGCTTCCAGCGCGTGCGCGTCCGAGAGCAATTCGCTGCTCTTTTTTGACTCGGCCAAGGTCTCGCGCAACTGCGAGACCACCACATCGCACTCTTGCTCGATTGAAGCTGGGTTCTGCAGACCGTGCACGAACAGTTCTTCAAACAAAGGCTCAGCTTCCGCAGAGTCCATCACGTCAGAGGCCTTGTCCACGCCGAACTGTTGGGCGATCACTTCCAACTTTTCTTCCAACACCTGGCGAACCCGATGCTCCACGGTGTCTTCCAGCACAAAGTTGATGGCGCGCACCACGTGCCGCTGGCCAATACGGTCGACGCGGCCAATGCGCTGTTCAATGCGCATAGGGTTCCAAGGCATGTCGAAATTGACGATGACGTGACAGAACTGCAGGTTCAAACCTTCGCCGCCAGCGTCTGTCGAGATCAGTACGCGCACGTCTTGTGAGAACGCCTTTTGCGCCTTGCTGCGTGCATCCAGATCCATGCCGCCGTTAAGGGTGGCCACCGAAAAGCCACGGCTTTCCAGGTAATTGGCCAGCATGGCTTGGGTCGGCACAAACTCGGTGAAGAGCAGCACCTTCAGGGCAGGGTCGTTTTCTTCCTGCTGCAGTTTGTAGATCAGCTCCAGCAAGGCTTCTGCCTTGGCATCGGTGCCCGAGGCTTCGGTCTCGCGGGCCAGAGCGAGCAGCGTTTCCACCTCGGACTTTTCCAGCTCCCAGCCGGTGGCCTGCATGGCCAAATCGACCTGCGACTGGCCGTCCAGGTCAGCCCAGTCTTCCTCGCTGGTGTTCTCAAACAACGAGGGTTGTGGCTGCGGCTCCTCCAGCAGTGCCAGTCGCTTCTCCAGCGTGGTGCGAATTGCAGCCGTGCTGGACGTTACCAAGCGCTGCATCAGAATCATCAAGAAGCCGATGTGGCGCTGCTTGGCGGCCATTGCCTGGTTGTAGCCGTGGCGCACATAGTCGGTTACGGCCTCATACAAGCGTTGCTGCGCGTTGTGGCGTGCCTGCCAAGCCACCGCTTGCAGCCGGGTGACTCGCGGCTTGAACAGTGGCTGACCATCGGCGTTGATCGACAAGCGCTTTTCGGTACGAATCACAAATGGCCGCACGCGATCGCGATTCACGCTGCTCTCGTCGGGGAAGGCTTCGCGGTCCAGCAGTTGCATCAAACGCAGGAACTGGTCGGTCTTGCCCTGGTGCGGTGTGGCCGAAAGCAGCAGGAGGTAGGGTGACGCTTCGGCCAGCGCTGCCCCCAGCTTGTAGCGCGCCACCTGTTCGGTGCTGCCGCCCATGCGGTGGGCTTCATCGATGATGACCAGATCCCAAGAGGCAGAGATCAGGTCTTCAAAGCGCTCGCGGTTGTAGTTGTTGAGCTGCTCCAGACTCCAGCCACGCCGACTCTCCATCGGCTTGACCGAATCCAAGGAGCAGATCACCTGGTCGTGCATACGCCACAGGTTGTCTTCGTCCCCTTTGTTGCCACTGCGCCATTGGCGAAACGCCGCCAACTCAGAGGGTTCGATGAACTGCAGTTGCTCACCGAAATGCAAACGCATTTCAGCCTGCCACTGGCGCACCAGCCCCTTGGGCGCGACCACCAGCACGCGTTTCACCCGGCCGCGTAGCTTCAATTCCCGCAGCACCAGCCCGGCTTCGATGGTCTTGCCCAAGCCGACCTCATCGGCCAGAAGGTAGCGGATACGGTCGCGGCTGATGGCGCGATTCAGTGCGTACAACTGGTGCGGCAGCGGCACCACGCTCGACTGGATGGGCGCGAGCAACAAGTTGTCTTCCAGCGCATCCAGCAGCTTGGCCGCCGCCGTGGTGTGCAGGATTTCCTCCACCGTCGGGCGAACACTATCGAGCGGCGCAAGGTCTGAGGCACGCGCCCGCACCACCGCGTCTTTGGCTGGAAGCCAGACCCGGTAGGCACTCTCACCCCATACCTCTTGCCGATCGATGACGCGGCACGACGCAGCCTGCCGCGTCAGCCAGCACCAATCGCCGACGTTGAAGCCGCAGCCCGCCACGCTCAGAGCCCGTCCTCTGTGCGGGTCAACGCCATGTCATAGAGGGTGAGTAGCTTTTCGTCCTCCTGCAGCGTCTCGTCAGGCAGCTTGTTTGCGACGTTGATGATGGTCTGGTATTCCTTGGTTGCCCAAGCTGCCCGGAAACCAGCACGGAGCACCTCCAGCCGTGACTCTTTGATCTTGCGTCCAGTGAAGGCCTTGTAGGTCTCGAACTCTTTCAGCAGTGCTTTTTCGCGCTTCATTTCCAAGTCTTGCGCCTTGTTCGGGTCAGGCACGTACCAGCGATCTTTGGCCTTTGTCATTAGGGCCGGGTCATTCTTTTCGAGGCCACGCTGGTCTTTGTGGTTCGAGGAGAGGTAGCTGTGAATCTGGCTGGGTACTTCACCCTTGCCATCGTATTGAATGAAGTTTTCATCCAGCAGTCGGGCGAGCTCAGGTATTACCTCACCTTTCTTCTTCGCCGCGCCAATAATTGGCATGTATTCCGATGTAATTTCAGAATATGTTGACGGACGTTTCTTCAAGAAATCAGATAGCCAGTCGATAGCACTGCGCTCGTCGGAAACGAACATTTCAATCTGAGGTGCCACAGCCACCTGCAGCCGCTTTTTGTCATATTCCGCAGCTTGTTCAGGTAAAAAAATCATGCCGTCACGCGGTTCAAAACGCTGGCTGAGACCTGACTGAAATTCCTGACTGGACAATGGAACGACAAAGTCATGCTTCACAAACCACGCCACCATGCGGTCAAAGATGATTCGCGGGTCGCGCTCCTGAATAAATTCAAGTTCGCCACCCTTCATTTTGACGGACGGAAGATACCCTAAGTGCGTTCGAACAAAGTCCCACACAGAATCGACTTGACCTCCCGCTTTGATGAACCGCGCTTCCAGTCCGCCATTGGGTTTATAGGCAGTGATGACCAAGTCCTGTTTGACAGATGTTGCGTTTGAAACCGCATTAAAGCTGCCCTGCACCTTGTTCAGCGCGGATACGTTGGCGATGACGAATCCCGCCTCCTGCAGAGCGGTTCGAATTCCGTTCCAAACGGCAGCTTGGGTGTTCGAAAAAACGACCGTCATCCAGCGCCCGGGTTTGAGTACGCGGTAATACTCCGCAAAACAGGACTTCATCAGCCGGTAGTACTCGTGCAAGCCCTTTTGTTGGCTGTCACTCATAACCGCTTCAGGACCTTGGTGTGTAAATACTCGATGGAAGGCCTCGACGATAAAATTCAGTTCGGAATACGCGAGGTTGTCGCCGAAAGGTGGGTCGGTAAAGATGTAATCAATGCTGCTGTCGGGCAGTCCGAGCTGGGCGGCCGTGCCTGTAGTGATTGCCGTATTGCCAGCACTGACTTTGTAATCACTGAACGCTTTGATCAGACGGTCGAGTTTGCCGCCCAAGTTGTACCAAGGGCTGCACTCAGAATGTTGTGAGGCAACGTAATAGACGCCCGTCATGTACTGGCTTGCTTGAGAAAAACCAGTGGGCCTGTACCTGTTCAAAACCGACAGGCCGGGAATCGATTGCTCGACCATGTAAAGGAGGAAAGCACGAATTCGAGGTTCTGGGTTTGCATTGGCTTTTTCCCACAGCTTCCCAATGGCTTGTGCAGAACGTGCGAGAAATAGCTGATGAACGTGGGAAAAGGAAGCTGATCCCGCGCGCCATTTGTCACCCCACTTTTGCTGCTCCGCTGGAGCATGCATCATCCGAACTGATGGCAAGGCGGAAGGGATAGGCAGTGCTGCAATTTTGCCCAAGACTTCACGATCGAAGGTGTCGGGCTTCTTTTCATACTTTCCGCCATTGACTATGTAGCTGATCCGGCTGGGCACTCTTTTTGCAGTTTTGAGAGCGTTTCCTGAAATAGGATCAATTGTGGTTTCGAAGAGCTTGTCGAGCTTTTTCTTGGTGAGTTCGGCGCCACAATGCGGGCAAGGAAAGTCGTCCTGAACCCGTTTGGTGTCCTCGTCCAGAGCTTCATCCAGAAAGTTGACTTCCCCAGCGCAATGCGGGCAAGTGAAGACCTCACTCCACACTGTGTACTCAATTCGCCCCTTTGTTTTGCCATCGGAGTGGGTCGTTTCGTACATCCAGCCGATGTCGTGTTCCAGCTCTTTGAGTAGTTGCTTGCCAGCTTTGGCAAAGGCTGAGACATCGAGCGGAATGTTGTAGTTGGCACCAATGAAGGTGGCGGCTGGCGACAAATCATTGATGACGGCGCGCCGTGCGCCCCATTTGGGCGCTGGCTTTCCTTGCTTTTTCCATTCCATCTCCAATTCATGCCGATAGGTCGCCGGTGCCAAGCCACACCACTGCGCGGCAACACCTGTCATTCCTGACCCGCCGAAAGCATCGAGAACGATGTCACCGGGTTCTGTGTAGTGCAGGATCGACGGCACGATTGCAAGATGGGGCACCTTGGTGTGATACGAGTGGGCTTTATAAAGCGCGTCTGTTTTACCAACCGTCACGTCGACTGTTTGTGGTTCCCTGCTGTACTTTGCGCTCGGGTCGTACGGCTTGCCGTAGTGGCGCACGAAGTCCTCAAGAAACGGGTTCGGGCAGGCTGTGTAGTACGGCGGATCAGACATCGTCAGGATGGCTTCATCCGTGCCCTGTGGGAATCCTTCCATCTTGCGGAACGCCGGATCTTTTAGCTTCTCGGACAACAGCTTCAGAAAATGGCTACGGCGGGCTTGCTCGCTCGGGAAGGTCTGGCCCAAACATTCCACGGGACCGGACTTGGTCGCTTGGTTTTGAAAAAAATCACTCATGAGTCTGCCTTGTTTAATTTCCGTGAGCTGCAAGCCGTTGCTGCAGCGATGGATATGCGTAGTGTTCGGAGGCGTCACGGCTGGCGGTTATTCGAGCACTGACAAATGCCTGCCAATGCGCATGTGTTTGGCTGATCATTGGCAACGTGAGATCAAACAACCTATCAAGAATGCCGGAAGTCCCAGAAGCAGCCCAAATTTGGTCATTGCTAGCTGCCGCTTCCAGTATTTTCCTGATGTCGTCGCTGGTGAAGAACCGGACGTAATTCACGACAAGAATCAGCCCATTGCTCTCTGCAGATCTCCAGCCTCCAGAAGATCCATAGAGATCAATGGCTCGGCTAACCAATTCAGGTCTTGGATTTTCAGCGGCAATGCTGATTTGTGCAGTTCGATCAAGCGCATCAAAGCGTGCAAGAAGATCCACAGACAATTCAGGGGAAGATAGTGCGTCAAAAGCAGAAAACGCTGTTAATGCGCCAACATCAACAGTCGCCAGCAATCGCCGCATGCGAAGACGAACCGGCTCAGAAAGCCAGGACCAGATCCTTGTATCGGAATCGACTAGCGTACACAGACCCAGTAATACCGCGTCATCGACAGCGTCAAACCATGTGGCAACGAATGGCGGAACCACGCTGTCATAGATAGCCGTTTTGACGGAAGCAATCTCTTTCAATGTCTGCGCGATCTGCTTTTCTTTAGCCTGAAAGCGTGCGCGATCATTGCCGAAGGTGGACTTGATAAGCCACTTGATCAGATTGGTTACCAACACCTCTTTAGCGCGGTCCAGATATCGGGAACGGATAAAAGCATTGATATCAGGGCCATCCACGGGAAAAGAGGCGCTCAAAATATCAGCTTCGAATCTGCCAACTGCACTCTTACCCTGCAACGGGGCGTGTGTAAGCAAATACTGTAACGCTTGAGCTATGTGCGTGCGCACCAAGTCCGGTGTGGGCTTATAGAGTTCATCTTCCAACACAAACGCCGGATGGGCACATAGATTGCGATCCTCTTGCAGCCGTGTGAAGGCAACAAATTCATGTGGCGCGAAAAGCAAGAGTTTTTCGTTCGCAGTCTTCAGCAGTTCACCTTCAATACGCTGCAATTTAGGAACGGCGTTGTGCTCAATCGCAACGTCAAGCTCATCAACAAACACCTTTGGTGCTGCCTCTCCTTGGGCCGCAAGCTCACGAGCCTTTGCAATGATGTCGTAGGCCACGGCAATCCAGGTCGACATGATCGCTGAGCGAAATGCGCCTCCCCTGTAGGCAGTGATGGCCTCAGAGATCAGTCGATGTGACTCTCTGTCTCGCACGGCCAGGCAAAGGGAGTCAATATCGGTTAGTCCATGGCTCACGATGAACTCCCGGTCACTCAATGATGAAGCGCAATTTTTCTGGATCTTCCTTGCCCTTGCAGCGCTCTTTCAGGAAGGCTTCGAAGCGCTCGCGCACATCCTTGAGCGTGGCAGGTGACCCGCCCAGCAGCAGTGCCTGCTTGATCTCATCGCCTTTGACCACTACTTTTTCCAAGCCCACCAGCGCCATCTGCACGGCGTTGGCAAACTCGCTGGTGACCGGGTCTGGTAGCGTGCGTGACGACAGGAATGTCTTGATCAGCTTCTTGCTGGCGTCTGGCAAAAGGCCGAGGCTTTCCTGCGTAAAGGGGTCTTCCAGGTTTTCCAGCAGGGTCTGCTGCCAGTTGGCGACGAGCTGATCCAGATCGTCATCCAGCTTGTGCAGCGCTTTGGCGGCGGGGATGCTCAGCTCCAACTGCTCGGCAGAGGGGCGGTATTGGCAGTGTGGGCACACCGCGACCGTGTTCAACGTCGGCTCGTCCAGTGCTGAGCAGCTCTTGAGGCCGTTCAGCGACTCTTCAAACGTGGTGAGCTGGCTGACGTTCATCATCTCCACACCAGCAAGGACGCGCAGGCCTTGCAGGCGCGGGTCGTTACGCAGGGTGTTGCGGCTTTTTTCTTCTGACACGCCGAGCCGCGCCTTGGTGTGGCTGGCGATGTAGGCGTTGATGTAGTCCTTCTTGAGCTGGTTGAGCGTTTGCCGGTACTCGCTGGCGTGTTCGGCCGTGCGGTCTTTGCTCAGCTTTTCTTGCATCGCTTTGCGGGCGGCTTCGGCCTGCTTGACCCAATCGTGCGCAGCAGGCAGCACCATTTCGGCTTGCGACAGGTAGGCTGCCGTGCTGCCCAGCTCCACCACCAGATCGAGCATGCGCTCAACGGCGGCCAGGATTTCCAGATTCGTTTTCTGCGCTTCGATTTCTTCTTGGGTGACGCGCAGATTCTTCAGCTTGCCGACAGTGTTGTACGGCGACAGGTCTTCGGTGAACTTCTTGAGCGAATCCAGCCGTGCGTGCCAGTCTTTGGCTTCTTCCTCGCGCAGCAGGTTTTGGCCCCAAAAGCCGAGCTTGCCTTGCTGCAAATCCGAACCCGCCTTGAGCACGCGTGGCGTCATGACGCTGATGCGGTCTTGCAGTTCACGCACCGATTCCGGGTCGCCCTGCGTGGCCTTTTGCGCCCAGCCGGAGGCCAAGCCAAAGAACTCGAACAAGGCCTTCAGCACGGCGACATTGATTTCCTTGGGCGCTTCGATGTGTTTGAACTGCTTGAGGTCTTCAAGCGAACGTTCAGCCAGTTGCACCAGCTTGCCGGAATCGATCTTGTCGCCGGTGATGGACAGCACCAAGTCACCGGAGTACACCAAGCCGCTCAGCACGGTGACCAATAGGTCGGGCTCCAAGCGGTATTTGATAGGCGCAAAGTATTCGACATCCGCAGTACCTGAGAGCAGTTCGCTGCGGTTGAGCACCTGGCCGTGGCCCTTGTCCTTCAGGCGCTTCAGCACTTCCTGGGCGTAGCGGGAGTTAGCAGGCTCGATGCGATCGCCGTCCAGCAGTTCCAGTGCATCCAGGATGGCCACGGCATCTTTGGTGCGATTGCCACCGGCCAGTGCACGCAGCGCATTGCCGACCAGTTGCTTGCGGTTGGCTTCGGTAAACAGAACCGAGAACGTGGGGTACTCGGGGGCCAGATCCACAAAGTGCTGGCTGAGGGCCAGCCCGGAAGTGATGTTGACCACGTCGCGGAAGTTGATGCGCTCATCCGGCCCAAGGCGCGCACGGTCGCGCAGGGAGATGCCTTTGGACCAGTCTTGCAGGGTCTTGGTTTTGCCCTGGTAGGTCACTTCAAAGGCGGTCATCTGCTTTTCCTGCAGCCATTTACCCATGGCTTTGAGGAAGTCCTGGGCCTTGGACATGTAGATGGCCTTGGCCCCGCCACTGGCGGTGGAAGCCAGTTCCAGCGCCGCAGCGTAGGAGGACAGGTGGCGCTTGATGTCTTCGTCCAGGCCTTTCAGACGGAAAAAGACTTCATCTGACAGGTTGTTGTCTGTGAACTTGCGTTTTTCGAACGGCGGGATGAAGTAGATGTAGAAGTCGCGCTCGGGCTGGGCTGTGGGGCGATCGTTCGGCGCACCAAAGAACAGGTAACCGATGCGATCGGCACGGCGCTCCTGCCATTCGATCTGGTACTGCCAGATCTGAAAACCTGAGACGTAGCTCGGATCGTTCGGATTTTCTCGGACCAGCTGCAGCAGGGCCGCGTAGTAAGCGCGATCAAGTTGGTCGTCATCGAGGCTGCCGGTGCGGTTTTCAATTTGCGCGTCGTAGTCAATGTCTTTTTTCAGGTCTAGGTAGTACTGCTCGGTGTCAGCGGCTTTGGAGATGAACTGGCCGTTGACGGTCTTGAGCACTTCCCGCAGGACCGTCACGACCTTTGAGAGCAAGTTCTCGGCCGCATCACCGGGCAAGTCAGCAATCGTTGGGTCGAACAAGCAGAGTGCGTCCCGCAACTCTGCTGCGGTGGGGCCGATAGGCACGTGAATGTCGCCGCCGGTGGTCAGGCGATGCACGGCCAGTGCGTTGATGACGCGCAGCGCCATCCCTTTGTAGGCTGGTCGGGTGAACGACTGCTGCACGCGAGACTCCAGCACATCGGAGACGCGCAGGACTTCCTTGATGTTGGCGTCTGGGCGCAGCGCAGAATTTTTCTTGATGGTCTGCCAGTAGCTCTCGTAGCTGATGAGCTCGGGCTTGTCGGTGGGTACTTCCTGGTCCAGTAGCGCCTTCATCGCGGCTTCGATGGTGGTCAGTGCGCCACGCTTTTCGGCGAAGTGGATCTGCTCAAAGGTTTTGAGGTAGTCCGGGTGAACGGGGAACAGTCGGACGTACTCGTCCATGCGTTCGTTCATGGAGCCGTAGAACTTGGTGAAGGGCGTGAGGTACTCGCGGATCTTGTTTTGCTGATCGGCACTCTTTTTCAGCAAACGCGCGGCGACCACAAAGCTGACGTCATTGCGGTCGATCAGAATTTGCGTAAAGCGTTCGTGCACGCGGCGCATGCTGCTGGCCACGTGCTCGAAGCGGGCACTATCAAAAATGGCTTCCTGCACACCTGCAACAAAGCGGAACTTGAGGTGCTTGGTGACTTCGCCAATCTGGCGCAGGATGGCCAGATCGAGTGCCAGTTCGTGGCCGCGACGGGAATCGAGGTATTCAAGGAACTCGTCCACCACCAACAGGATGCCCTGGCCCGGGTAGACGTCTTCAAACGCGCCCATCATTTCTTCGAAGGAGTGCTTGTTGTCCAGCTCCTGGTCAGCCGTGGGGAACGTGTAGGAGACGCCAAGGTTGGCCAGGAACTCTTGCAGCCTGCGAGTGATGATCTGGCGCAGGGGCATCTCCAGGCCACCCACCTCGATACGCAGCACCTTGAACTTGCCCGCGATGGACGCAGCGGCTTCGGCCACCTTCGGATGGCGAAGCATCGGGGCGTAGGCCGCATCTTCGGCCACCAGCGACAACACCGACATCAGGTGCGACTTACCCGTGCCGTAGTTGCCGACGATCAGCACACCTTTGTGGTCAACGGTGTCGTCGAAGCTGATTTGAGGAATCATGAGCTTGGCGATCCGCTCGGCCATGTCATCGGAAATGACATAGGTGGTGACGAGCTTCTTTGCCTCATCGGGCCGCCCGGCGTCGAGCAATTGAATGACCGATTCGATTTGCTCGAACTGGACCAGATCACCGTATTTCATCTTGTTAGCCATGTTTTCCTCGTTCCCCTAAGCTTTAAATCTCAAGTGCGACCACGCCATCAGCGTCGTAGTCGCGGTATTCCGGGTGCGTCATCTCGGCGTAATACAGCCGATTTCCGCGCAGCTCGCCGGGCCACACGGCCACGACGCGCTTGGAGTGCGCCAACCGTTTGATCAATTCCAGCGGATTGATCTGCAGGCCACGCTCAAACAACAACTCGATGTTGTCGAGCAGCAGCACCTCTTCTTTACCCTGCTTGTCAGCGATATCCCGCAGCAGCTGGCCCGCAGAAAAGCCACGTGCTGCGTGCGGCGTAGCCGACAAGCGACGCCCCAACTCCAAGTTGACGTTCAGTGGCTTGACACCCAGCTTGGCTCCCAACTCTTGCAGCAACTTGGTTTTGCCGCTGCCGCGCGGCCCAGCCAGCACGATGAGTTTTGTGTGCAGGCCGCCAAGCTGGTCTACGTACCGTTCAAGTTTTGTCAGCATCAGCAGCCCCTCATTCCGCTTCGGCTTCTGGCCGAAGGTGGTCAGGCGAGCGGTAGCCGGGAGCGAGCAGCGCGTTCTTCACGCCATAGAGCGCCAGGTGATCCCGCAGCCACAGTCGATATTCAGGGCCGCGCAGGCTGTGATCGGGGGAGCAGTCCACGCTCCACTTGCGCAACACATAACCGGCAGTGGCGGCGCGCAGATTCATCTTGAGCAGGCCATCGCGCATGCCGTAGTCCAGCAGTGTGACCTCTGGTCGTGACTGATCTGGGTGGGGAACGAGCTCCAGTTCAACGATACGAGTCCACTGGATATCCTGATCAGGACGCTCATGTGCCTCAACCGGGGCATCTTTCAACACGGCAGGATCTTGAATCCGGGTCAGCACAAAGTCTCGAAACTCACCCGACTTGCGGTCGAAGGCGCGGGTGTGCCAGCGCAAGCCAGTGTCCAGTAAGGCGAAAGGGACGATCTCACGCTCGCTTTGGCCGTTTTCGACAGATTGGTACTTGATACGCACGGGGCACTTGTGACTGATGGCCCGGGTGATGCTGGCCAGCGTGCTGAGATCGGGCTGCCCCAGCTTGTTGGGAATGTCGCAGGTGATACCGGTGCGGGAGCGGACCGGTTCTCCATCCCCAAAGCCTTCAGCCAGCCACGTCAGGACTCGCTCGGCTGGAAAGTCAAACAGGGGTGTGAACGCTCGACCAATGATGTATGTCTTGGAGCTTCCGTCGTACTCGATGTTTGCTGGGGCCATCTCTTTGTAGAGCCCCAGGTCTCGGGTAGCTGCGGCTGTTTGGATTCCGAAGCGTGACGCCATGTCCTGGCGGCGGATTTCGCCCACGAACCATAGTCGCAGCTCGATGTACGCCATTCGGTCACGCTGGGCGTGTCCAAGTTCTTGTAGGCGATCTGTGGTCATCTTCTGTTACTCGATTCCAAGTGGACTGATGTAGATCGTCGAGAGTATAAGGGAGCGATTGTTGTGTGTCGATACGATCCTGTAGTTAAATAATCAGCATCAAAAAGAGTCTGATTGAAGTATGATTGTGCAAGTCAAGGAGAGCAAAACTATGTGGCTCATCACCTCCATCGGATTTTTCAGCGTTGTACAGAAGCCGGGCGACAAGCAAAACGGCACGTTGACGGTGCGCTCGCGAGTCCGTAGCGACCTGGCAGCTCTCAAGCAGCACTATCTTCCTGGCTTGGGGCCGATCCAGGAGAGTCTCGATACCGACTACCGTTTCAGGGCGGTCGCGCCGCGCGCCGAGGTCTCCGCCGCGATGGCGCGGATGATCGAAGACTTGGACTATGGCAACTTCAAGTCAGAGGTGGCCAAAAAGCAGGGGCCCAAGCGCGCGAGCCTGTATCACCAGGTTTGGGATGTGCTCTACCAGTTGCAGACCTCCCCAAATTTTGTCGAAACAGAACCCACCGCAGACAGCTATGGTGGCGTGGTGGTCAGTGGTGGGCACAAAGTTCTTCTTCGCGAGCCAGCCAAGCACCACGGTGGGTATGCCTGGACCTTTGCCAAGACCGTGGCCAAGGAGGGAGAGTCACCGCGCGATGCTGCCATCCGCGCCGTGCGAGAGAAAACGGGCTACGACGCGGAAATCCGCATCAGCGTCCCGGGCGTCTTAAAAGGCTCCTCGTCCAACACCTGCTACTACGTGATGGATGCCAAGCATCCCCCTGCGAAGCCGAGCTGGCAGACCGCTGCCTTGCGTTGGGTAAGTTTTGATGAGGCTCGCGATCTGCTTCGGCAGTCACCGAACGCCGAAGGTCGGGATCGGGATCTGGCCATTCTTGACGCGGCGGAGAAGGTGGCCGGGATCATCGCTTACAAGGAACACCCGAATGTCCAGCCGGAAGACTGGACGGACCTCAAGTCCATGCCTGAGCGGCACACCGTGCTCTATCCGAAGCTGTGCTTCAACCCCGATGAGATGGCGAACATCCGTCGCGGCTTCTTCCCCACGGTAATGGAGCAGAAGTGGTTTTTGTACTTCACCGGCGAACGGCTAAGGATGCACCGGAGCTGGACTGGCGTCCTGATCTTTGACGTGGGATTCGCCTTTGACCCCAAGGGTGGCGCCTACGTCACCGACGTGATCGTGAACCGGGAAAGCCGGGAGTACAGCAACACGGATGACGATGAAGACCTGAAGTTGCTGGAGGAGATCATTCGGTCTCACTTGCTTCAGCCGTTGGAGGAGCCGGAGGTGGATGGCTTCGTGAAGGCAATGGGTCTGGCCATGCAGCCGAAATACCTCGGATCACCAGAGGTGGTGACAGCGCTGGTCAAAGATATTTTCGACGTCGCCATTCGCGCGTTGGCCGAAGAAGCGACCGAGAAAGACTTCGTCGAAGCCGTAGGGAAGGTTATTGCAGCGTTTACGGATGACAACGCGGGCTACACCCGGATGCCGGGTTGGCACAGCGCCGAGCAGATGGGGGGCTACATCAAAAAGTACCTCATCGGCAGCGATCAGGGCGAGCACCTGGCAGAGATCATTGGTAACGGCATGACCGCGTTAATTGCCAAGTTGCAGGAAATGCTGGGTGGTTTCTTGCAGGACCCTGCCGCCAATTGGGAGGAGCACGCGCTGGTTCAACTCAACGCGCTTCATCAGTTCGTGGTGACAGTTCTTCTTGGCACCAATACGGTGCTGTCTGGCGGGAAGACCTTGAGCGACTTTCAGTGGGTGCCGATTGCCGCCGGAGCCGGGAATAAGCAGGTCATCGTCGACGTGGGTTCCGAAGGTGGTTCATTGACCTTGTACGGCGTGCAGTCTCCCGAGGGCTGGCAGTTCCGGGTTGAAACCAATGAATCTGCACTGGAGGACGATGAGGATATGACGGATCTGCCGGAGCGTCCATGGGTGGGAACGTGGCGCAGTGCCCTGAAGCAACTTGATGCACACCCGTGGACTCAACTTCATCCTCTGACGGTTCATTCGGAGTTTTGCGATCGAGTTTTCAAGGCCTTGCAGACCCGGAAGAAAAAAGGCCTTGTGATCGATTGGGATGAATGGGGCAATGTCCTGAAAATCTTCGTAGATGAAGAACAGTGAGGTTTAAATGCAAAGAAGGGAGCAGAGATGAGTGCAGCAGCGATTGTGAAGGCAGCCCAGTTTGCGGCCGAGAAACACAAGAACCAACGTCGAAAGGATGCCGATGCGTCCCCGTACATCAATCACCCCCTGGCGTTGGCCAGTGTGTTGGCCGTTGAGGGGGGGGTTGAAACGCCGGAAGTAATTTGTGCCGCACTGCTGCACGACACCGTCGAGGACACAGAAACCACTGCTGAGGAACTGGCGGCCATCTTCGGCGCCACGGTGACTGGCATCGTGCTGGAGGTGACCGACGATAAGAGTCTCGACAAGGCGGTGCGAAAAGAAGAACAGGTACGCCATGCCCCGCACATTTCGCCGGAGGCCAAACTCGTCAAGCTGGCCGACAAGATCTGCAATCTCAGGGACATCCTGGCATCCCCGCCAGCGGACTGGAGCGCTGACCGAAAACGGGCGTACTTTGACTGGGCCGCAAGGGTGGTGGCAGGGCTTCGTGGTGTGCATCCTGCGCTAGAGGCTGTTTTTGACGGGCTGTACGGCCGACAGGCTGAACTGCTTTAACGGTGGCGCGGATGCGAATCGAACAGCAGATCGTTGCAGCCTGGGCAAGGCAACTGAGCGACAAGCTCATCAAGGATTCCATCGCGGCTTTGGAGCAGATGGACGCCAATGAAATGCTCTCCGGAGATGACTCGGGCCTGAAAAATGTGTGGGAGGAGATTTGCGTCCAGGTACAACAGGAAGAGTCCATCTTTTGGGATGCCTACCTCGAGACTATGGAGGGTCTTTTGACTGGCTTCGTCGAGTTGCTGGATAGGGACGCGCGCATGGCCTTGTGGGCAGTTACCGACGAGGGTTCGGACTATGTTGATGACCACCAGGCAGACACAGACGGCGTTCGTGACGTCCCTGTCTCAGAAGATGAAATTGTCAGCAAGCTGAAGGATGGGTTGTTGTCAGCGGCAGCCAATTATTCGAACGCGCGCATCACGAAGTTTCTCGCGCGCCACGAGGATGGCTACGACGAACTCGAGGAAGATGAGGATGACGAGGATCTGGATGACGATGGAGCAGAAGAGCAAGCGGAAACCACAAAGCGATTTTTCGACCTGCGACCTGCAGTAGCTGACCCGGTGGTTTTTGTTATCACTAGGCAGCTGATCGATGACATGGATGTTGAAAGCTCTCTCGATTTCCTCCGGTCCCTCGTTCCCGTCGAACGCCCTGAACACGCATGGGCCTACAAGGGGCGCTTGTCGTTGATGATCAGCGGGTATGACAGTGATCCGCGAGAGCTGTACGAGATTTCTGAGGTCTGCCATTACTTGCGCGCGCTGGATGCCGAATGGCCGTTCTGGCTATTTTTCTTCAATCAGGCAGATGAGTCCATCAAAGTGATCGCAATGTGCTTGGCCTCGGCGATTGAAGTCGTACCCGGTGCCGCGCACATCGATTCGGAAGGTCTGAAGCACTTTCTGGAGAGAGGATTTGCAGCCGTTAACTACCTGTTTGATACCTACGGGTTCCCCGAGTCGGAAAACGAAGTGCTGTCGATGGGTGTGACGCAGATACTCGAAAACAGCATGATTGACCCGGATCGTGATGGATACAGCCTTGGGTAAATTTCGGAACCTCGACAGCGCTCGCGGCTGTGGTGAGCTTGCAAGGCAAAGTTCAGTATGACCATTGTTCGTGGCGTCAGAATTATGGCTTCGCCGTGTTGTGGGGCACAGTATTCCTTTCCCAGGTATGTGTCGATGAACTTTTCGGCATTCGAATACTGGACCGACGGCTGGCGAGAGTACTCACTCATGCCTAACGATGAGGGGATTCGTCGCTGCACTTGCGGTCAATTCGTCTTGCTGAAAGACATGGTCGCAGTCGATGCCGCTGACTCCTCGGAGCTGCCGTATATGGATCGTGTACCAGATGAGCTTTTACCCGAGTGCATTTCCAAGGCAGGAAGCGAGGAAATGGAGGTCGCGGCAAGGCTCGGGTACTGGCGACATCTCAATCACGAATATCGACAGGCTTACCGTCAGCACAGGGATGCGGAAGAAGCCACCACCAAGGCGGTATGGGAGGCCGCCAACCCCGATCGCCGAACTTGGTGGGATAAGTTGCGCCGCCAGAAACCGCCCAGCTACAGCAGGCCGGTGGACAGCCCGTTCACGTATCCGGCTTTCGAAGCCACAGACGCGCAGCTTGAAAACATGAAGCTACTGAGCGCGATACTGCAGAAATGGGGCTTCGCCTCGCGACCTGGGTACACCATGGAGCTTGCAGAGCTGTACCGAGAGCAGGGTCGCTTTGATGAGTCCCAGAAAGTAATTCTGACACTTGACCAACGAGATGTCGGCGTAACCAGCAACCTCATTGGCAAACTGATCAAGGAAAAGCAATCGGCGCCAATGCGCTACAGGATGTGACCCAGTTTTGGATTTTCTCCTGGGAACGTCGGTGAAAGGACTTAGGCGAAATCAGCGAAATCAGCGAAATTAGTGATGCGACAAGCACTTGCGGGTGACCAACGTCGGCGAAGTCAGCGAAAAAACCCCCCTCAGCCTGGCGCTATGGCGCTGCCAGCCTGTACACCCGTAGTGGCGCGCCAGGTGCGCCGTCGCTGCGGTCGGCCTGTCGCACAGTAATCTTTGGCGGCGTACTCGTCAGAAGGCATTGCAGACTGTCATCGATCAACGACTTCGGCACCTTGCCACGGAAGCATTCTGTGCTGATCTGACTGCGCGTGGCCTGACCTCTATCGTGCAGGAAAGCCAGCACCCGGTTGGAAAGTTCGAGCGCTTGGGCCATCCTGGCATCGTCAGCAGCACTCACAAAAACGTACCGGACGGATGCCGTGATGTACTGTATCCAAGCCATCGCTGCATCGATGTGCGGCACATCGACTCGAGTCTGCAAATCGGTCAGCGCGAACAACATCGCCAAGCGCAGCAACATCGGTGCACGGCGTTCCAGCATCGAATTGACCACTTCGCTACCCTGATCCTCGTTGAGTTCGGTTCGATAGAGTTGGGCGTACCGCCACTGTGCCTGCGCAGACAACTCCATCCGCAAGTGGTCACGCTGATCCACCTGATCGGCTCCTGTGAATCTGAGTATCTCCAGAACCCTGCTTGCCAAGGCATTCACGGTGGCCTGTGGTGTCGCTTTCGGAAAAGGCAAGATTTGCGATCGCTCGGCCCAGATCATCAGAAACCGGTTGGCAAAGCCATTGGTCAACTCTCGAGCAGTCATCATTTCCGTCAGTTCACTGGGCGAAATCGCACCACTGAGGCATACGTGTGGATGACTGGCGTACATCCGGTTCGACTTCGTCGCGGGTTTGAGACTGACGCCATCCCAGCAATCTCGCAGAGCAGCAGATAGCGTATTGCCTTCGCGGCGCCCCTGGTGCAGAACGTTCGCGAATTCGGACTCGACCACCCACAGTCGCTTGTCCTCAATCGCCGGAATCTCCTGTTTGCCTTGTCGATAGCCGTCGTGCATCAGGGCCACAAGGCCCTCGCGGCTGGACAGACCGCCACGATGAATCTGCGGTGCATACCGATCATCTAACTCGCGCAGAGCCTGATCGATTCGCAAGACCAGTTGCACGGCGTCGCCTTTGCGGCCACGCCCCGAGCGCCCGATGTGCAGGCAGAAAATTCGAGTGTGGTGCCAAGTATTCCCGATGGGCAGGTACACGCCCCGTCCAATGGCGCAGGAAAGGTAAGCGATGAAATTGGCCGCGATGGCATAGGGATTGGTTTCCGTGCCCTCGCCGCCAGCACAGGCCACCTCGCCAACCAAGCCGTAAAGGCAAGACCGGTGGGGGTGCGGCGCATTTCGATGGATGCCAGCTCCTGAGTCCGCAAAAGGCGTAACCTCATCAAGGGAGGAGCCGAGCGGAGGACCTGACACATCCTCCCTGGGCATTCCAGGGCCTTGCATTCACTACTTGTCCAGAGCCGTGGCCTGGACGATCCCCGAAAACTCACGCAGGATGTCGGGGTTGTTCTGGGATAGAAACCGGATCACGGCTTCGTTGTCCAGCAGTTTCGTCAAGTAGCCCCTGGCAAGCACCAGGTTGAGGACGTCCTGCCCATACGACTGCTCGACCAGCTTGAACTGACTTTCCAGGTTTGCCATTTCGCGCTCCATCTTCGCCATTTGATCGGCGGTGACACCTTTGACTTTCTTTGGGCCTCCCTCGTTGACCAGCATGTTTGGGGGGGTGGCCGCCAGCAAGGCCTGGGCGTAGGACACCGTGATGTTGTTAGTGGCCACCATCAGTTCGACGCACTCGACCTGGCGCGTCGGTTTGAGCTTGCGCAGGACCGGACTCAGGTTGGCCGAAAAGTGCTTATCCCTGAGCAGTCGAACAGCCTCCGCGCAGATTCCGTCCAGCAGGTTGATCTTCTTGGTGATGTGCTCCAGGTCCAGTTCCAATGATTTCGCCAACCGAGCCGGTGTGACGCCACGGTCCACCGCCCGCCGGATCATGAAATGCTCCTGGATGGTCGACAACCGGTTGATGCGGTTGTTGTAGGTGTAGCTCTCGTCGTCCTTGGCTATCAGGCATGGAGCATCAGTGAAGCCCAATTCCTGCAAGGCAAACATTCGGATGTGCCCGTCCAGCAGCAGGTGCATACCGCTGGTCCTGTCTGCTTTGGCGATCGTCAGGGGTTCAATCAGGCCAACGGCATCGATGGAGGAAATGATCTGCTTGAACTTGCGCGAACTCATGAGCCCGTCAGGGGCTTTGCGAGAGGGCAACAGTTTGTCGAAGGCCACCGTAATGGGGTCAGGGATGAATCCCAGGTTGCTTTGCGTCATGAGGCGTTTCCTGCGGGCCAGACGCGTTCAGCAATGTATTTCGGCAGACTATCCAGCCCCTCGGCGCGCAACAGGTTGGTGAAGTTCTCATCGGCCATGAGTTGGCGCATGGCTTCAGCTACGAAGAGCAGTCGCTGCTGGGCGAATTCCGCTTTCTTGACCATGAGCTTTTGCCGTTCGACCTCGTGCTGGTACGTCCTGATCAGGCTGGAGGACGTCACGTCCGGGACCTTGCGCGGCGCCCCCCTTGCGATGGACCGCCCCAGCGATCGGCGTTTTTCGATGACTTTGCGCGCCTGGATCAGGTGGTTGCCGCGCAATTGGCCGTTTTCATAGGCCTCTTGCAGGGCCGCCTGGATGTCCTTGTCATTACTACCAGCCCCTGCGATGGCCAGCGCAGCGTTGAGCGGAATGCGGCCACTTTCAACCGCAATCAGTAGCCGCTCCTCACCGTTTTTGAGTAACTGCAAGATGCCATGAACGTAGTCCTGGCCCAGCCCCGTCTTTTGGGCGATGGCCTTTTTGTCGTAGCCCTGATCGCGCATCTGTTCGATGCCCGCCAGCAACTCCAGGGTTCGCCCCTGGCGGCGGGCGATGTTTTCAGCCAGGCTCATGATGAAACCGTCTTCGTCGCTGACATCGACGACCATGGCCGGGATGGTGGTCTCGCCCAGGGACTTGAAGGCTTTGAGCCGACCTTCACCGCAGATCAGCAAGAATTTCTCCCGGCCATCGCCGTCCTTGCGCGGCGTGACCGTGATCGGCTTCTTCAAGCCAATGTTCTTGATGTTTCCGACGATGTCATCGAAGATTCGGCCATTTCGGTCGCGCGGATTGAGGACTTCGATCTTGTCGATCGGAATCATCTGGAGATTGCTGGACGGATGTTCTTTGCTCATGCGGCCCTCCTGACGCGGGTACGTTCTGCCATGCCGTGGAGATAGTCCAGGCTGTCAAAGCGGTAGCTCTCGAACTCGATGCCGTTGTGTTCGGCCAGGCTGATGCGTGGCAGGCCGAAGTCCAGGCGCGGGAGCAAGTAGTAATCCAGTGGAGCTTGGTTCGGTTGGTCCAGGCGCACGGCCACCGTGATGTCAGGTGCCAGACTGGTGTCGAAGCGAACCTTCCAGCGCAGACGCCCGCTGTCGTGGGTTTGGCACCGGGCCAAAACGACCGAAATGCTGAACTCCCGGTTCACCGTCAGCAGGTCGGTGGCCGGGTCTCGCGCGACCGTGCCACCGAGTTGCGCGATGGCTCGTTCGGTCTGGCCGATGATTTCCGGGTGCAGCTTGCGCAGGAACTTGTTGACCTCCAGGAACTGGTAGTCCCGATCGGGGGTGAAGCCCACCGCCTCATAGGCGCGGATCAGGCTGCCGAAGCGGTGGATGTAAGCGGCGGCCGACGGCATCCCTTCGGCCTCATCGATGATCAGACCCGACAAAAAGCCACGATGCTGGTACAGGTTGCGCAGTTTTTCGATCAACTCCTCGCTGCTGAACCGGTGCGCCCGGGCCCGGATGATGCCTTGAGCCATGTAGAACACTTCCGGCGGCACGATCGCCTCGAAGGCGCCTTCCTTCTTGATCCACATGTCCGGTTGGTTCGTGATCCGGTGTTTTTTGAGCTTGAAGGAGATCCGGTTGTAGACGTTGTTGCCGATGTACTTTTCGTTGGTCAGCACCTCGCGGACAGTGGCCCGTGTCCAATCCCGGTCCAAGTCGGTACGAATTCCCTGGCCATTGAGTCGGGCCGCGATTTCCGACTCCGGTATGCCGCCATCGATGAACCACTTGTAGATCTGGTTGACCGTCTGTACCTCGGAGTCGGGGCCTGGCATCAGGATCACCCGATCCGTTTGCAGGCTTTTGTGCTCTCCGCGAGTCAACTCAGTTTTGACGGAGCCACTCTGGTCGATCAGGACGCGGCGCAGGCCGTAACCGGCCGGGCCACCTTGCCGGTACCCCAATTCGATCAGGCGGCACTGCCCGGCAAACACCTTGGCGGACAGTTCCCGGCTGTACTCGCCCGCCATGGCACGTTTGACACCTTTCACGATGGTGGAAACCGGTGAGCCGTCGTTTTCAAACTGTTCGGCCACGTAGGTGACGTGGATGCCAGCGCGGCGACAGATGTACTCGTAATAGGCGCTTTCGTCAGCGTCCTGGAACCGGCCCCAGCGGCTGACGTCATACACCAGCACCATCTGGAAGTCGGTGGTACCGGACTCCACGTCTTTGATCAATTGCTGCAGCGCCAGCCGCCCGCCAATGTTCAGGCCACTTTTGCCTTCGTCGGCATAGGTCCGCACGATCTCGATGCCGCGTTGAGCAGCGTACTCGCGGATCTTGTCGGCCTGGTTTTCGGTCGAGTACTGCTGGTGCTCGGTCGACATCCGGACGTATTCGGCAGCCCGGAACAAGGCAGGTTGGTCTGGCTTTCCACTCTCTGATTCTTCTGATTGCATAGGGACCGATCACACAATTTTTGATTGGTGCTCTCGGGCCCTGCGTTTCACTTCATCTGTAGCTGTGGCGCCGGTGGTTGCCAGCGTCGAGGTACCGTTGAGGCGGTTGCCATGCAGGTGTTCGAGAGCTCATTTGGGCGCAACGGTAATGCCCGGCATGTGAGATGACCATCACGTCCTCTCTTTGCACGCGTCCTTTTTGCAGGGACATTCCACGCGCGCCGGGGTGATTTCCGCGATCCAGACGTCACTCTTTGCAGACGGTTCCTGCTGGAACTTGATCCAGTACAGGCCGGATAGTGGGGTGCCTTTGGTCACCACGGTCGCCACCGGTGCTGGGCTACTTTTGTCAGTCTGGCTCCTGTACGTTCGCCAGTAATCAGGATTACGATCAAGCCACGCGCGCTGGCTGCGTGACTGGTTGTCACGGTAGTCGGGATCGGTCTGCATCTTGACGCTTTGCCACCGAAGTCGTCTCTCGCGTTGACAGGCGGGTGCCGAACAGTAGGCTTGATCGGGGACCTGAGGTCGGGGTGTAAACGGCTCGCCGCAGCAGGCGCAATTTTTGGTGGGCATCGAGTTTCTCCATACGAAAATTTGTATGGAACCCGCTGGCCAACTCTGGTGGCCTATTGCCTCGTGCAACGATGTTGGCGACTCGGTATGGCTTCAAACCAATCAAACACCCATTCACACCCATTTCTTCTCCTTGTCTTTACAAGTGAGACGAATCGTCACAACGAGGTCATGACACGACGGTGCGCTCCGCAATGGCTGCGCTTATCGCTGCGATGTCAGCCACGAAGTGTTGTCAGCAACTTCACCAATTCGACAATGGCAGTGAACGGTTCGGGATCTGTGTGCGCCGTGAAACGCGCTGACAACCGTTCTGCACGCAGGGTGGCGACCGATAAATGCGCGCCGGTGATCGCGAACGCGTTGCCAGCACCTTTGTCGTACCCTGGAATGTGCAGCTTGAGGCGGCGCATCACTTCATCACGATGCAGCGGAGCCTGAATATCCTCAAAATGCAGCAACAGCCACAACTCAAAACTGGGCACGGAAGCAATGGCCTGAAAGGCTACCGGCTGCTTGGCATCGTTCCTGAGCTTGCCATCGAGCGAGGCAGCCAGCGTCAGCGCCTCGTGATAACTGTCATGGTCATCGCGGTCAAACACGGCATAGACCTTCTCGAACGCGCGACGCTGAATGTTCTTGTGGCGGTCGCCATCTTCAAACAATGCTTGGGCGTACTGCACCACCTGGATAGGTGCAGTGCCCAATTCGCTGGGTCGAACTTCCACATTGGCAGTGTGCAAGCGGAAGGCCGCACGGATCTCACGAAAGTAATTCGGCTCGGTCTTGCTGCCTTCAGAAACGATCAAGATGCGGTCGTAGCTCGCCCGCCGTCCCTGCTTGCGCTCAAGCTGTTTCTGTTGTCGCTCTTTGGGGGAGTTGTCGCGAGCCATCAGTGTTTCAGCCCCAGGGTGTGGCTGAGGAATGGCACGCCGCCATACCGTCCCATCAGGTAGCCGCGTTCCAGTGCCTCGTTCTTGCGCGGGCTGAATTCGGATAAGCTGACTAACGCCGAGGTCTGATCACGGTCTTTTTCTACGAACCACACTTGATCACGTCGGAACAAATCTGGTGCGTCCAGCAGCGACGTGTCGTGCGTCGTGAATATCAGTTGTGCGCCGCCGGTGTTGATCTCTGGGCGGTGGAACAGTCGCACGAGTTCGCGCACCAGCAAGGTGTGCAAGCTGGTGTCGAGCTCGTCGATGACCAGCGTTAGTCCTTTGCGGAGGATGTCGAGCACTGGTCCTGCAAGAAACAGCAAATTGCGCGTGCCGTTGGATTCGTCCATCAATTCAAACACGGCTTTGCCCTGTTCGGTGACGTGATGGAAGCGCAGCTTGTGTTCTTCCATTTCTTCCGAGCGCACTTCAGTTTTACCGGCCACCAAGTCAAAGTGAACGGCCTGCCCAGGGACTTTGCGTGTTTCCACATCAATGTCGGCGATGCTGATGTCGGCAGCAGAGAGGAAGTTGCAAATCTCCTTGCGGCCGTCATCCTGCTTGAGCATCTGAATGGACACCTGCGGACTGAGTTGGGCTTGCTCGTTGAAGATCACCAGGCGATTCACAAACCAGTCGAACACCGGTCGCAAGGCTTCGCTGTTGAGTTGTACGGCCATCGACAGGAAGAGGGCGTTCGGTCGGGTGGCACCTTCCCACAGGTTCTTGGGTCCTTTCAGGCCGGGACCGAAGTCGTAGACATCCTTGCCGGTCTCAGTGTCAAAGCGGCGTGTGAACCAACGCTGGGGCTTGAACGCCTTGTAAACCAGCAGGTGCTCACTGACGATCCGCTGAGCTGTCATGGAAAAGCCATACTGGTAGCGCACACCATCGAGCAGGAACGTGACTTCGAACTCGCTGGGTTGACTGGCGGAATCGACATCGAGTCGGAAGGGCTGAACTGCGAAGGTCTGGCCCGGCTGGATCGCCGTCGCGGACTCGGTCACCACGCCGCGCATGTACTGCAGGGCTTTAATGAGATTGGACTTGCCGCTCGCGTTGGCACCATAGACCACAGCACTACGCACCAGGGTGGGTGCGGCACTGATGCCGGTGGCTTGGGTGTGGGTGTCCTGCAGGGTCTTGTCCTTGGACGCAACAAGACTAAGCACCTGCTCGTCGCGCAGACTGCGGAAGTTCTTGACGCGGAACTCGACCAGCATTGCATTCACCTCGTTTTTCTAAAATAGAGTCTCATTATGACTCAAAAGTGCAAAAAACAAAGATATTTTTGAATTCTGGGGTGGTTTGAGTGATCTGGGTTGGCATCGCAGGCCTGCCGGGTGTCAAGTCCCCGTTTGAACTTCGCTGGAGCCTTGACGTGGCACCCAGCTGCGGTTCGGCCAAATCGTCGAATCCGCGCCCTAAAGACCCGTGGGTTACTATCTGGTTCTGAAAGCGGACGCGGGTTCGGTTCCGTGTTCCACCACCATATATAAGGGCTCGGATAATCTCCGGGCCCTTTTTCTTGCCCGAAATCCCCGCGCCACGCGGGGTTCCGTCCACCTGTGCTGCGGGTGACCATCACCCGAAACGCCCGAAATCGGCCGCTTTCTCGGCCAGAGCCGTCTCTGTTCTCCGTTTGGCCTGCGGGTAGGCGCAGATGGGGTTCTCGCAAAATCAACAACTTACGCGTTCCGGTTCAGCGTCAACCAAGGCCGCCAGTCAGGCATCGAACGCCGCCAGAGCACCGCCAGCGGTTACTTGACCGTATCGCAAATGAGATACATAATTGCGGAAACGGAGGATTCGATCATGGCTCATTCCACGATGCTGCACGTCCGGGTGGACGACGAAATCAAGACGCAAGCCAGCGAGGCGCTGGCAGCCATGGGGCTGTCGGTGTCTGATGCCGTGCGCATCCTGCTCAAGCGCGTGGTCAACGACCAGGCCTTCCCGCTGGAGTTGAAGGTGCCTAACGCCCAGACCCGCGCGGCGATGGAAGAAGCCCGAGCCATGGCCAAGGCGCGCACCGCCCGTTTTGAGTCTGCAGACGCCCTGATCGATGACCTCGAAAAAGCCCGCCAGCAGTAAGCGGGCGCCGCTTCCCAGGGCGAGCGATTACACCAAGACTTTCCTCAAAGACTGGGAACGCCTCTCGCGTTCGGGCCGCTACGACCTGAAGCGGCTGAAGGAGGCGATGTTGCTGCTCATTGGCAACGATGCGCCGCTGGGGCCTGAATGGCTGGATCACCCGCTGAAGGGTGATTGGGCCGACCACCGCGAATGTCACATCGGCGGCGACTTCCTGCTCATTTACCGCCTGGATGGCAACGCCATCATCTTTGTGCGGGCAGGCACGCACTCTGAATTGTTCGAGGAGTGATCCGTGGCGATTGAATCACTGCCCACCTTCACCAAGCCAGCCCGTCAGCGCTGGGAATCGATTCCCGCCAATATCCGCCAGCGGCTGCTGTCCAACGTCTGGTGCGGCCAGTGCCGTCACGAAACCACGATCACCAATTTCAGCGGCACCATCAAGGGTGGTGACTTGCTGCTGGTGGGCCAATGCGCCGAATGCCGCAGTGATGTGGCACGAGTGATCGAGGGCTCGTAACCCGGTCAGGCATCAAACTCCGCCACCGCCTCCCGCTGCGCCACCCAGTCGGTCGGCAGCGGATTGCGCTGGAACCACAGCAGGCTCATGCACTTAGGCTGCTGGCCAGCCAGGATGCTCTGGATGATGGCAGGCTCGAGCAGCGTCAGACGCAGCAGCTCGTTGACCGTCGAGTGGTGCAGGCCTTCGCGCTGGGCGATCTCGCTGCCGCTGCCAACCACGCCGTCGTCGAGCAATTGCTGCCAGTAGAAGGCCCGCGTCAGGGCCACCAGCAAGGGCTGGTCGATCGGGCTGGCAACCTTGCCCGGCGACTCAACCGCCCCATCTGGCCGCACCACCACCTTGCTGGCGCCGCGCTTCCTGATCTTCAGCGGGATGAAGGTGGACAGCTTGACCTGCCCGCCATCCCGGTGTTCGCGCGCAACGGGGCCACCCAAAGCCTGCACTTTCGGCTTCACGCTTCCACCTCCTGCTGCTCCCATTCCTGCAATTCCGCGCCGATGGTTCCGGGCAGCAGTTCCCCGGCCAGTTCCTGCCAGCCCTGATCGCGCCAGATGATTTCCAGCCCGCCGTCGGCAATCACCACGCGCTCGATCAGCAACTGCGCCAGTCGACACTGTTCAGCGGGGAACAACTGTTGCCACAGGCCAGCCAGATTTCGCATCGGCAACACCACCTCGGGCTCAGACAGGTCTGGGCGGGTTGTCCGAATCCGATCCCACACCGACTGCACGATGTGCGGTGCTGACAGCGCCGCCACGATCTGCTGGGTCACCAATTCCTCGATGGGCGCCGCTGGTAACGGCCCGTGGCTGCTGGCCCAGGCGCCAAAGCGCCGGTGCTTGATCGGCGTGTAGTAGCGGTAGGTCTTACCCTTCTTGACCGTGTAGCTGGGCACCAGCCGTTCGCCGTCGGGCGTGAACAGCAAGCCGCGCAGCAATACCGGGTCACGCTGGCGGTCGTTGGTCTCGCGCCGCCGCTCGATGCCATCGGTGGCGATCAGGGTGTGCACAGCATCCCACTGCGCCTGGGTGATGATGGCCTGATGCTGACCCGGAAAAGCCTGCCCCTTGTGCACGATGTCTCCCAGGTACATCCGGTTGTGCAGCATCTTGTAGATGGTCTGCTTCGTGAAAGACTTGCCACCCTTGGTGACCACGCCTTCCGCGCCGTAGGCCTTCACCATCAGTGTGGCCGAGCGCATCGTCACGAAGTCGTCGAAGATGCGGCGCACCAGCGCAGCCTCCGTTTCATTCACGACCAGCAGCCGATCCCGAACGTCGTACCCCAGAGGCAGGGGTCCACCCATCCACATCCCCTTGGCCTTGCTGGCCGCGATCTTGTCGCGGATGCGCTCCCCCGTCACCTCGCGTTCGAACTGTGCGAAGGACAGCAGGACGTTGAGCATCAGCCGCCCCATCGAGGTGGCCGAGTTGATTTGCTGCGTGACCGCGCTGAAGCTGACCCGGTGGCGGTCGAACACATCGACCATCCGTGCGAAATCCGCCAGCGAGCGTGATAGCCGGTCGATCTTGTAGACGACCACGATGTCGACCTTGCCCATCTGGATGTCTGCCATCAGTCGGCGCAGGGCGGGCCGCTCCATGTTGCCGCCAGAGAAACCGCCATCGTCGTAATCATCGGCCACTGCGATCCAGCCCTCGTGGCTCTGGCTCTTGATGAAAGCGTGCCCGGCTTCCTTCTGCGCATCGATGGAGTTGAAGGACTGGTCCAGCCGTTCGTCGCTGGACACGCGGCAGTACACCGCGCAGCGTTTTGGGGGCACAAGCAGGGGTGCGTTCATTGTGCATCCCCCTTGCCATCGCGCAGACCAAAGAACTTCGGTCCGTTCCAGCGCGTGCCGGTGATGTGGCGGGCCGCCGCCGACAGGCTCTTGAACACCTGGCCATCCAGGGCATACAGGCCATCGGGCGTGACCGTTACGCGGTACTCGCGCTCATCCCATTCCCGGATCAGCGTGGTACCGGGCATCAGCAGGGTCTGCGCGCTGCGACCGGCGGCTGACTTGATCTTGGAATGCTTGGCTCCGGCCTCGACCAGCATCTTGCGGATGTTGGTTGGCAGTGCGCCGTAGGTCAATTCCTGGATGCGGTAGGCCAGACGCGATTCCACGTAATTGCGATTGCGATGGCTGGGCCGCCGTGGAAAGTGCTGATCCCACAAGGCCCAGAGTTCGGCCATCGGTATCGACGGCAGCGACGCCAACTGCGCGGCGATGGTGTGTTGATGATCGGCGGCCATCCTCAGTCCTCCCAGATGGCGGTGGCACCGAGCGTGATCCACAGGCGGGCATCGTCAGCGGTGGCCATTTCGCGGGTGGCTACGCCACTGGCGCAGTGGTTGCCGGATTTGCCGGTGAACCAGTAGGTGTGGCCATCGTGCTGAACGCGGGAGGGCCCCAGGCGATCAAAATCGGCCTGGATGGTCATCACGCCGCGCGGGCGCTGGTTGGTGTCAGTGACCTGCACGCGCAGGGTTTGGTAGGTGCTCATTGCTTTCTCCAAGAGGGGTTTGCGGACCTCCATGAACGCGCTGTGGCGGGCAGAAGCCAAGTCAAACCGCGCTCTGATCAACGTCATCGGCTTGCCCTGTCGCAACATCGACACGCTCTCCCAGCAGCGTCTGCGGTTTGCCGGTGCGCCGGTCCTTGATGCCCAGGATGTAGATCTCACCGTCCCACACCCCGCAGGCCACGTCGGTGTCGCTGGCTGTGGCAGGCATCAACCAGCCGGTGATGCCATTGGGCAACTGCAGCAGTTCTTCCATCTGGTGGATGGGCCAGCGCATCGCCTCCTGGTAGTTGTCGGCAAACTCCAGGAGTTGCTGGGGCACGTCCGGGAAGTTTTCCTGGCTGAGGATGGGAATCCAGACCAGCGGCTGGCCGCTGGCAAACCAGCCTTGCAAGCGCTGCTCGACTTCAGGGTTGTAGTGCTGCAAGCGCTTGACGGGCACGTGGCGGGCGTCATCGCTGGCTTGGGGTTCTGTCGTGTAGTTCATCAAAGGCTCCTTGAGTGGTAACCCGGCACGGCGCGGGGCGGTAACCGGGGTGGTAACTGGTAACCCTGTTTCGGGTTCTGTCGGTAGCGGGGCAGCGCGCTCGCGCCCCCCGTATTGCTTGATGGCGAGGAAGGACCCAATTCGCCTGTGGACGCTTGGCGTGACGGTCAAGCCGCTGGCATTTCTGCCGCCAGTGCATCGCTGGCTGCTTCGATCAACGCTCGAGGAATCTCAACCGGGAAGCGACTTTCGTCGTGGTGGTAGTTGATCTGGCGCCGGGCCGCCGAGGCGCGAGCCAGTGCGTTCATGACCGGCATCAACTGTTCGTGCAGCTCGATTTCTGCCATTGCCGCACGGCAATGGATGAATTGGTCCCTCGCTTTGCGCACGGCATCGGGCAGGCCAGCCAGTTGGCCTTGAATCGCATCACGCTGGCGCTCAAGTTCAACCTGCGATGCCCGGGTGATGCGCAACTCCACCTCCAGTTTGGTCAAGGTTTCTGGCACAACGAATTCCGCTTCGGTGTCCAGCAGCGCCCGAGATGCCGACTTCGTCTCGACAGCAATGCGCGCTTCGAGGTCCGCCAGCCGCTTAGCGATCTTGGTCAGTTGGCCGTCGACCATCTGCGCCTCAGCGGCGAGCGCCTTGCGTTGTGCCGTCAGATCGTCAAGCTGCTTGCGGGCCACTGCGAAGCGCTCTGGTGTGGCCAGGACCTGCTGCAGCGGACGCAGTTGGCTCTCCAGGTTGGACACCTTCGACTTGAGCCTTTCCATCCGCTGATTGGCCTCGCACAGGATGGGCCAGTGGGCTTTGGCGGCCGGTGGCGTGTTCATCGACATCGAGCCAGCGGCATCACGCAGCCGGGTTTGCTTCTCGCGTGCCGCAGCGTGCTCAGCTTCCGCCTCGGCCAATTCGGCTTTGAGGGGCGTGAGTTCCAGGGTGAGCGCGTCGTGCTCAGCCTTGACTTTGTCGAGGTAGGGGTTGGACTTCTTGCTGAACGGGTTCAGTTTCATGGTGATGGTCTCCAGGTTTGATCAGGGATGGACGGGGTAGTGGGTATCGCCGGGCCGCGCGACGGTGCTGACCCACAGGCCGGGGCCCACCTGCTTCTTGATGCCGACCGGCGCGCCGGGGCGGCGGGGATGGCTGGTGGCCTGCCAACCCTGGTGGGAGTTGGTTTGCCCGGTCATCGCCGCAATCGCGGCAGCCAGCGGGGACAGCTGCGTTTCGGCAGAGGTGGATGGGCTGGTGGTCTGCGGCGTGATGCCGAGAACCTTGGCCCAGATGGGGTGCAAGTTGGGATTACTCACGGTGAGCTCCATATCGAGTGCCACCCTCGATGCCGGGTGGCGTGGCAGGATTGGTTTGGGAACGGGTCTGGGCAATGCGCCAGCGCGCGCCCTCACGGCTGTGGCCGAGATGCGTGATGTCGATGCCCTTGGCGCGGTAGGCCGGGGCGATGCGGCGCAACTGATCCGACAGACCTTTGGGCGAGCGCGGCCAACTGCTGCGGTCGGGGATGCTGTGGGTGTTCAGCAGGTCGTAGAGCTGGCCGGCGGTGCCTTGCCAGTTGATGGGCAGCACGCGCTCGACGAGGTACTTGTCCAGGGCTTGCGCGACGGCGTTGCTCTCTAAGGCCCGGTCGATGCCCGCACGTACCAGTTCGGCGTACTGCTGTTGGAATTCACCGGGAGCAAAGCCCAAGGCGCGGGCCACTGCCTCGCCCAGCCGTTCGTAATCGGCCATGCGCTGCTTCTGAGTGAGCTTGACCGTCGGCAAAATGGCCAGGGCCGCTGAGAACAGATCCAGCAGCCCGGCGAACACCTTGGGCTGGTCGCGTTCCCAGCCCGCGTGCGTGTCGGCATCGTCACGCCGGGCATCGGCCGGGATGGTCGGCAGGTCGACGTGAATGACCCGGTCGATCAGGTCCGGGCGTGTGGCGACCACGGCGATGCCGTTGAGCACCACCGGTCGCTTGGTCTCCATGACGTGCTCTTCACCGTTGGTGTAAAGCTGGCGCGAGGCAAAGCCACCACCGGTAGCCAGGGTGCAAAACGCATCCTGCTGTTCGGGCGTGAGGCCGGAGAGGTTCTCGTAGCTGACCAGCCAGTTGTTGGCGGCGGCGACGAACACGTCCTCCACCGTCTTGGGGCGGCCGCGCAGCATCACCTTGTTGGGATCAACCAGGCTGCGCAGCACGGACTGCGTGGTGGACTTGGCCGAGCCTTGCTCGCCTACCAACTCCAGCACCGGGAAGGGGGTGTCCGGACGGAAGCAGTCCAGCAGCCACGCCAGCACCATCACGCGGCTGTGTGCCGGAATGTTGGTGTGCTGCCAGAGCAAGCCAACATCGCCACCGGTCACCGGCATCGGCAGCGGACGCATCGAAGGCGTGCGGGTGAAATACACCGGCGACTCGTTCACCACTCGCCAGCCCTGGGGGGTGACATGAATGGCCTGCCACTGCTCATCGGCCAGATCGATCAGATAGCCATCGTCGCAACGGGCGGCGCGGACGTGGACTTCGATCTGCTCGCCATCATTAATACCTGCGGCGGCGAGCGTGGCCAGTGCCGACTTCATCGTGGTCTCCGGCACGCCCATTTCCTTGGCCCGCCAGTACGCGGCCCGCAGCCATTCCTCGAAGCCGGAGGAATACACCCGCCACACTTCGCGCCGACTGGGCATGGGAATCACGGCGACCGCGTTTCGATCGGCGTCGTGGTGCAACTGGCACTGCGCCCGGGCCAAGGCGACCAGTTCATCGAGCGCGCTGGCATCGTCACTGCTGCCGGGCAGTTCGTCGCGCACCAGCTTGTCGAGCATCGTCACCGAGCAATCCCGGTTGGCCTTCTTGGCGGCGTGGCGCAGGCGCAAGTAGCCGGGCAGGTCTGTGGCCTTGAGAATCGAGAACGCGCGCACCACGTCTTCCTCGGCCAGCACGCCCACGTCATCCACCAGACGAACCAGTGCCGCTTCGATCACACCGACTGGATCGGTGTCAGGTGTCGGCGCAGGGATTGCAGGGGTGGCCGCAGCCTCCACCTCGACCGTGTGATGGTCGTGATGGTGGTGACGGTCGTTCTCTACTACTCCGTCCGGAGAAGGGGTGGGCGCGCTCATCATCACCGCTCGAATCAGCGCGAGCGTTCGATGAGATTGCGAATGTGTTAGCGGCGGTCAGTTTCCGCGTAAATCTGGTGTCGGCAAGCAGTCGGACGCGGTCATCCGCGGCAGTCAGCTGAATGCCTTGAACTTCCTTTGAGTTGAATGGGGGGTGCCCGTTCTGCAGGGC